>Ga0196963_10001716_pt1 | contig 14203 bp, 17 predicted proteins | sample S1_5metaG_FD_148600 | JGI IMG/M metagenome (GOLD analysis project Ga0196963, IMG submission 148600) | Soil microbial communities from Anza Borrego desert, Southern California, United States - S1_5 | ecosystem: Environmental > Terrestrial > Soil > Desert | place: USA: California | collected... | reverse complement strand
TCGCCGAAGTGCAGGATGCCGATCGGCCCGGGCACCTTGATCTTGATCGGGATGAGCTTGCGCGCCTCTTCGTGCTGCCTCTTCTTCGCGAACTGCTTTTTCCGGTGAGCGACAAGTACGTCGATGTCAACGTCGTCGTCAGGCAGCGGCGTGAAGGTGAACTCCTCCTTCTTGGCGCGCTTCATGTAGCCTGCCGCCGCTGAGTCGGACGTATCAACGGGAACGCCGAGGCGGTCTCCGGCCTGCTCGACTCGCCGGCGGACGGTCTTCTCGTCGAGCCCCATCTTTCTGGCGGCCTCGGAGTAAATCTTCCCGCACTCGACCCACACCTCGTGGGTGTGTCGGAGAACCGCTTCCGGGACGGCGGGCGTTGGCATAGCTTATCTCGCGGCCAGGTATCGAAGGAAGGACGGGTTGTCCTTGATGACCGCGATCAACCCGGTGGTGAGCTTCTCGACCTCCTCCTCTTTGAGATCCAGCCCCATCGCGTGCTCGATTGCGTGGATGACCTCGTGGAGCACCGTGTCCTGCTCGCCCTCAAGGGGTTGCCCCTCGAGAACGGAAATCAACTGCCCGTCCGTGTCGCACTCGCCTCGCTCATCCTCTTGCAGGGCGCCGCCTGTACGCACGAACTCGACTCGATACCGCCGCCCGATCACCTTTATGGCGGCCGGCTTTTTCACCACGGCACGCCCTGGTCGCAGTCCCATGGGTACTGCTCCGCGTCGTCCCATGGGTCGTAGTCGTAGTCGGGCTCGTTCACTTCTGCCTCGCGCGCCTCTCGGCTCGTTGCTCGGCCTCCATCACCTTGATGGACTGGAGGATGACTTGCGTGTTCTGGTCGATGATCTTGACGTGCTCGCGCACCTCGCTGATCGCCTGCCGCGTGTCCTTCCTGTCCTCCTCCTGGCGCTTCTCGATGTGCTGCAGCCTTTCGGCAGAGCGCCCACGGTCCACCTGCGCCTCGCTGTAGACCGCCAGAGGGCCACCGACGATGCCAACGACCATCGCCACCGAGGCGAGCGAGATGCGACCGTTTTTCTTCTCGTCGCTCACCATGTCCTCCGGTAGATCAGATGCGCGCCGCCGAGGCCCACGGTTCCGTTCTGGCGGTTGACGATAGGCTGGAGGGACAGATCCACGGACTGCGCGCGCCCGTCCGACCATTGCCGGCCGCCGAGATTGAAGAGCTGGCCTTGATGCATCTCTGGAATCTCAGGGAGCGGGAGGAAACCCTGCGGCTGCGGACGCTCAAAGGTCGGCTGCTGCTTCGTGAGCGCGTCAACGAGCGCGCGGCGGGAGGCGTCGTCCACGACTACCCCTGCATGCTCACCATCAGCCCGGACTGGATGTACGTCACGCCGCCATCCCCGAACCAGTTCGTTGTGCCAGTCGCTTGAGCTATTTCAAGGCGCGCGATGGTGTGGCGGCCAACGCCAGGATAGCCGCGGTACTTCGCCCACAACTGCATCGCCCCCTCCCCAGCTATGGGAGCGAATCCACCCATCAAGGTGGCGCTGTTCGCGTTCGTCGCATCGATGCCGATACCTGCGGCAGCGCCAGTCCCGCCGGTGGAGTTGTTCGCGATGGCCATAGCTTCAGCAGTGACCTGATCTTCCGAAACACCGACAACCACCTCGACCTGATTGGTGGTGGAGTTGTTCGCCTGCCTCCACGTCGCCAAGCTGTACGCCCAGGTATCTGTCGTATCGACGGCCCGCAGACTGCGCTCGAAGCGGTGGTAGTAGTTGAAGACGTAGCGCTTCGCGAGCGAATCCTCTGTCTGGCCGTTTCCTGCCGTCGTGCTGTAGAAGGAACCCACATAGCGGCGCCCGGTGGCCCCGGTCTTCACATACACGCCGTCCTGGGTGGCAAGCGCAGTAGCGCGTGTCGTGTCGTTCGTCCACGCAACGATGTCCAGCGTCAGCGTGCCGGCGTTGTCATATACGAACACGTCGTTCATCTGGGTCGCGTCGGGAACATCCCCGGAGATCTCCGCGAACGTGTAGAGCTTCCACGTAGACCCGGTGTAGAGCGCGATCTTGTTGCCCTTGTACGGCGTGAAGTAGATTGTTTCAGCCGCCGTCACATCGGATGTCGTGACCGCGGTTCCGCTCGTCAGCGTCAGCCTCCCTTGGCAGACTTCAGGCGAGACCATCGGCGGCATGGAGCCTGATGCGATCAGGTTGAACTGCGTCCCGTCGTACTCCACCACCACCGGGATGCTTGCCACGAGCTCACCGCCGCGGAGCGATACCCCCCCTGAGAAGATGTTCTTCGCCCCCAGGCTTGAGACATTCAGCGTGGTGGCGCCGGTGTTGGTGTTCGCAGGCGAGAAGATGAACTTTTGACCAGAGGCATAGGCTGCTGGCGTAGGGGTAGCTGTGCCGGTCACGGTGTTCGTGCCGGCTACGGAAGCTAGGAGCGTGAGCCCGTTGTTCTGTACTTGCGCGGCAGTTACGGCATGGGCGACGCCGGTGGCGGCCCCCATGTTCTGGATGCGGAAGCCGCCCATGTCGAACAGGGCCGTAGCAGCGGCCTGACCGTCCCGGCAGAACGCCGTGTCGAACGCCGTGGCGATGTCGTTTGCCAGGTCGTTGTGCGTCGTGCTCGAGATAGTCGTCCCGGTGACGACCGGCTGGCCTGCGGGGAGGCTGTACTCCCCTGATCCGTTGTAGGACATCTACCTCTCCTTACCCGTCGCCTCGCGGCGATGGTTCAAAATCAATGTGCTAGGCTTACGCCATGACGTGGCTTGCCGTCCTCATCAAGCCGTTCGTGGCGCTCGTATTCCTCACGTCCCTTGCCTTCGTCCGCTGGTCGGTCATCCGTTGGTTTCCTGAGTCCAAGGTCAAGCGGCTCCTGCTAAGGCGCGTTTAGGTAAGTCGTAGCCCCGCCGATCGCCGCCGGCGGAAGCGTTGTCATCAAGGCTCTGGCAATCCTCGCCGCAGTGTCGCTGGGGACTGCGGACTGCATCATCCTCGCGGCTTCGGAAGGCTCAAGCAGCGCATTGGCGAGCCTGCCGGCGATCTCGCGGTTTGCCCTGCCGTAGACCGCATCCGCCCCTCGGGCCGCGAACCCGCCGACTGCCTGCGCGGCGCCCATGTTGCGCAGCCACGTCGGGATGCCGGCGTTGTCGATGATGTTGGAGTAGGCGAGCTTCTGAACGGTGTCCGACCCGACGCCGCGTCCGGCGGTCTGGGCGAAGTTCGCGCGCTGGAGATCGCCGCGCAACGCCTCGAGGATGGCAAGCTGCCCCGGCGACATCGTGTTCTCGAGCGTGGCGCCGCTGAATCCAGTGGCCCTGGCCGGCAGGTTCGGATCGGCAAGCGCGCGCGCGTAGGCGCCGGGCAGCAGTTGATCGTCCAGCGGACGGATGGAGCGCTGGGCGATATCGCTGGCGACGTCCATCTGGTTGATGGGGCCGCTCATCTGGGCGAAGGTTTGGCGCGCGTTCCCGTAGGCGGGACTGAGATCGTCCATCACGGTCAGCAGATCGCTCTTGAACTGCGTCAGGCCGCGGCGCGTTTGCGCCCCCATACCCGTCTGCGGCGCGGCCGAAAGGAGGTCGTCCACGGCGATCTTGACCCAGTGCAGGCCATTCAATGAGCCCGCGGCGTCCATCACTTCGCCGTTGATGCGAGCTAGTTCGCGGGCGCGTTCCATAACGCCAGCCGGCATGCGCTCCGTCAGGTTCTTGATCTGCGGCTGAAGGATCTGCGCCATCTCGGGATCAATACCAGCCTGACGCGCTGCTCCATAAAGCTGGTTCGCGGTGGTGTCCCTCGCCTGCTCTGCCGCTTCACGCGCGCCACTCGTGCCAGCCATTCCGCGGAGTGCATCCACGCGGGCGCTGTTCTGCTGCGCTAGGCGTTGCTGTACCGGGTTCGTGACCTCTGGGACAGTTGCGAACGCCGTGCGCTCGAGAGCGGCTACGCCGGCGTTACCTGCTGCCTGTCCCGCGGTCGGGAGGGAACCCGGCACCAAGGGCTGCGCTTGGGATAGCGCCTGCACCACCGCATCGGCGTCTTGGCCTGCTGCGTTGCGGATAGCACGCCCCACGATGCGCTCTTGGCCCCCTTGGTACATCGGCTCAACGGCCGCACGTCCTGCCCGTAGGGCCATGCCGGCTACCGGCACAGCAGCGCCTGCGGCTCCTCCTATCGCGGCATTCGTGGATCGGCTCTCGCCGGTAGCCACAGGCTGCAGCGCCGCCTGCGTCGCCCCCATCGATCCCTGTGTCACCGCCCCTCCCATCGTGGCCGGCGAGGACAGCGCATAACGGCCAGCGGCCTGTACGGCAGGCGCTCGCAGAGCGTTCCCGGCGCGAATCACAGCCCCTCCAGGCGCCAGCGCCATGCCCACCTGCGTCCCTACGTTGCCGACCACGCCGCCGGCGGTGTTCATCAGCGCCTTGTCGCGCTGCGCCGCTTCGTCAACCTCCTGATGGGAAGCGTTGCCGGTGATTTGCCGCACACCAAGGCCGACGTCGGAAATGGCCTTACCGGCGCCGGCCGCGAGGTTGGAGAAGAAGCCGCTGTCCTGGTTGAAGTTCTTCGCCCCTTGCGTGATGGGGTCGTTCTCCACCATCGCCGCGGTCTTGGCGCGACGCTCCTTGACCATCGGCATGATGTCGCGCTCGATGGCCGCCTGCACCTGCTGCGGCGTCATCGTGTCGGGGAACTCCACCACCCCGAAGCCTTGAACCGTCACCCTCAAGTGCGGCCCCCGGTGTAGACGTAGGAGCCATCCGGCTGCAGTTTCAGCCGGTCGCTTTCACGGCGGCCATATGCTGGCGTGGAGCCCTCTACGGACTCGCGGAAGATCTGGTCGAAGGGAAGGCCTCGGGCTGTCGCCGCACGCTCATAGACCGCCTTCGCGTCGTTGTAGCCCTTCTCGAGTTGGCCGACGCGGTTGCCCAGCATAGCCGTGAGCTCGGCGCGGTTCTGCTCGGTCAGACGCCCCTTCCCCTGCATGATGTACTGCACCTGCCCCTTGAAGCGTTCCATCGGGGAGCCGGACTTTATGACGAGAGCCATCTCCCCCTCGCGCACCACCGAGGTCGGGTCGAGCACCTTGCCCACGGCGTAGATGAGGTCGAGGTCGCCGGCCGGGGTGTTTGGAGCCTTGCGGGCTGACTCGATGATCGGCAGCACCGCCCGGTAGTTCTTCACTTCCGGCACGTCGTCGAACTCCTTGCGGAGGTCCGTCACCGCCTTGTCCGACTTATCGCCGGCCGTCCTAGCGTTTGCCTCGGCCGCGCGGAAATCGGTCATGTCCTGCCCGCGGCGCGTCGTTGCATCTGACATGATGGCGGAACCGCTAGGCGTGGCGTGCAGTTGCCGTTGCGTGGTCGCGCTAAGTTGCGCGCTGCCGCTTGGCGTGGCATGCGTCTGCAGGGTTGTCTGGGCTGAAAGCTGCGCCGAGCCGCTAGGCGTAGCGTGCCTGCGATCCTCGCCAGCCTGCCGGAGGGTAGCGTCCGGAGTTGCGCCTTTCGGCAAGTAGCCAACCAGCGCCCCGTTCTTGAACAGGCCGATCTTGTCCCCAAGGTCCACCCGGGTGGGCTCCGCCTGATCGCGCTGTATCTGCGCCATGAGTTGCCCCATCGCAGCCTGCTGCACCTGCGGGTCTTGGATCATCGGCAAGGCCCCACGGAGGCTCTGCGCCGGCGTCTGCGCTGCGATGGGGTCGGCCTGTGTGACGTTGCCGGATGCGTCCTCCGTGAGCCCGCCGGGCTGCGCAGGACGTCCGCCAAGGGCGTTTACGAGCAGTCCCATGTCCGCACCGCGGCGCTCCTGCTGACGCCTTGCAAGGGCCAAGCCCTCCTGGTCGGAGGCATCACCTGCGGCCATCGCGTTGCGGTAGTTGAGCGCCTGCGCGAGGTGGCTGAAGGGGGATGTTGGGACATAGAACTTCCCCACCATCTGGCCAGCAGGGACTGGCTGTGAATATTTACCCGCAAGGGCCTCGGCGAGGCGACGGCGCCTTGCAATGCTCTCGCCTTCCGCTTCATACTCCGTCGCTCCGTACAGGTTCTGGGAGGCCATGTGCGCTACGTCCTCATCGTTGTAGCCGTAACCTTGCTTGCAAACTGTGCGCAACCACGCCGCGAACCAACGCCAGAAGAACGGGCAGCAGAATTCCGGGAGCGCGTCGAATATGTGCGAAAAACGTTCGGACCAGCCTGCGCGCAGTTCCACGCGGAAGGGTCAGAACAGTGGGCATCCTGCGCGGCCACCCTGTACTACCAAGACCTAGATAAGCGCTCGGCTGAAGCAGCGAGGGACGCGGCTGCGGCTGCTCATTTCGGGAGAGCGCTACAGGAATTTGGGAACACCGTGTATCAGCCAGCGCCCATACAGCGGTGCCAATGGGTGGGAAGAATCTGGACATGCCGTTAATCACTTCCTCCCCCACGGCCCCATGGGGCCGCCAAGGAAGGCCCCGCCTAGGCTGAACAGACCCTGCGTTAGGGCGGCTTCCTGCGCTGCTTTCGCGTTATAGGCGCTCGCCGCGTAATCCCCTGCCGCCTGCGTCGCCCCGAACACCGGAGCCGGCGCCACGTTGGCGTTGTATTGCTGGAACTGCGGCGTCTGCACCTGATTTCCAGTCCGTAGCGCGTTCACCTCGTTCAGCGGCAGGCTGCGGAGGAACTGCGCCTCCTGGATCGCCTGCTGCCGCGCCTGGTTCTGGAAGCCGCCGGCGCCCATCTGCTGCGCATAGGCTTGCTGCTGCGCCTGGTTGGCGAACTGCCCCTGTGCCTGCTCCATGCCGAAGAGGCGCGACTGCTCCTGTCCGCCGGCAAGAATGGCCTGCATGCGCGCGTCGTTCTCCTGCTCGGAAAGACGGCGGTATTCCCGGTTCGCTGCCTCGCCGCCGGGGTCAATGCCCTGCACCGCAAGCTGCGTCCTGGTGGCGTCGCGCTGCTGCGCAAACCGCGGCTCGAGTCTGGACATTAACGCCTGCTCGACCTTCGCCCGATCGGCCGAGAAGTCAGCCGCTCCAATCTTAGCCTGCGGCTTGCCAGCGTCGATGGACTGCACCGCGGACGGTCCGGAGAAACTGAACGGGGCCGATGTCGCGCTAGAGACACGCCCCAGCCCGCTTTCCGCCATCCCTCCAAGCTGGTTGATGATGCGGTTCTCCTGATCCAGCCGCGACTGCCCCAGTGGCGTGAGACTCACCTGCCCTTGCAGGACCGGGATGTCTACCGCTGGGTTGCCTTCCGCGCCTGGAATCGTGCGAGAGCCGATCTGCGACCATGTTTCTGAGCCGTATGGCGTGATCTGGTTGGGGCGAGATAGCAGCGCCGAGGCAATGGCCGACTGCACGTTGGCCGCGCCTTGTGCAGCGGCGGCGCCGCGGTAATCCGGTGGAGGCGGGGGATCAGACTTCCCCATGTCGTTGAAGACTGGCTCATCCATTGACGCCCCTTGCAGGCGCAGATGGACGAAACGAGAAAGATTCATGCCGCTTTCCTTTCCTCTGCGATCAACCCTCTAGCCAGGGCCTCGCTCCGCAATATCCCGTAGATGTGCATGTCGTCATTGCCGTAGTAACGGCGAAGGCATCCTTCGTACTGAAAACCAAGTTTGCGCACGAACCTGATGGCCTTCTTGTTCTTCTTCGCCACTGCAGCCGTTATCCGTTCCTTGCCGAGTTGGTTGAACGGGTAGTCGAACATTGCGCGGATGAAGGCCGGAGTAAGACGAGAGCCAGGCCAGATCGCGATGTGCCCGCAAATGTTGGCCCGCTCAAAGCGGTTGTAGACCACGCCGGCACGAAAGCAGCCGTCGTCGCCAACAAGGCCAAGCGCCGTATAGTTCCCCCAAGGCTCCTGCTGGCCCTGTATCTGCGCCACCATCTGGCCGATCCACTCTCGAGGTTGAGCGATGATCTGCACTAGATCACCCCGCCCATTTCCATGACGTAGTCCGTCGCCTGGTGACGGACTTCGATCTGCGCAGACTGCCCCTTGAGGCGCAGAGCAGCGCAATGCCCGATCGCCGGCGCCTTCTGCCAGTTCTTCAGCACCGAGAGGCCGCCGCCCCAGACCCCGGTGTCCCACAACGACGAATCCCACACCGCGTAGGACGTAGCAGTGAAAGAGAGAGAGCCGGATGGCTCCGCGTCCTCGTAATCGACATTCAGGCCGGACAGAATGGAGGGCGTGCCATCCGATGCGAAAATCGGGCGAATGAGCTTGAAGTGCTTCTTCTGCCCGCGCCGACCGAAATAGTTGAACGCCTGCTTCAACTGCCAGCTGATGTTCGACCCGTTGTCGTCGAAGTCCTCGAAGACCTCATAGACCGCACCGCTGCCGCCGGCGTAGGCTTTGTCGTTGAGAACCGCCCAGCAGTTGAACGCCATGTTCTTGAAACGTCCCCAGCCCCCGGTGCTCAGGTTCATGGCGTATTGCTGCTGCTGCCCCTGCGCCACCGGGACGTTGAGGAGTAGCATTTGATGCCGCGGAATCTGGATCACTTGCCAGCCGAACGTCGAGCCGTAGAGACGAGCAGCGTCCGTCATCGCCTCGCGGATGTTGTCTGTGAGGGCGGCCCTCGGGTTGATGCGGTCCGATATGAGCGCCTTCGAAAGCGGCATTGCGCCATCCGTGCAGAGGAGCACCAGATCGCCGGCCACCTTCTCGAGGCAGCGCTGGCCTAGCGGTTGACCAAGCTGCCAGATACCGACGAGCGCCCACTTCGTGGCGTCGGATGGGTCGGTGCCCTTGTAGACCGCCACCTCGCCCTTGTCGGTGACGACGACGAAGTGGTCATCAACGCCTTCGCCAGCATCGAGCGTCCACGTTCCGAGCGCCCGAAGCGCTCCGCCGCGACGGAAGATCGACTCGAAGGAATACTCCGTCGCCGCACCGCCAACGGCATCGGCCGCCAGATACCAAGCCGAGAGCGTGTTCACCTCGATGAACCACAGCCTCTCCTTGAAGATGGCGGGGTTCGTGAGCGAGGTGGTGGTAACGCCTGTGATCGCCGGCGTAGATGCGGCATCGACGGCCGTCCATGCGGTGCCGTTGTAGTAGCGCGGCTTGTCCACGCCATTGGCTGAGATGAGCCAAGTGACGCCTGACGTGTCGGTCATGTTCGTCCACTGCCAGCGCGCATTCGTCAAGGTGCTCTGCACCGCAGCCCCGACTGCTCCTGCGCTCGTCACGTCGTAGAACGCCGTGCCGGCCGCCCCGAACATCTTGGCGGACGTGAATCCGTTCCAGACCATCAACGTCTCAACCTGTCCGGTAATGCCGGTGACGTGCTCGTCGTGCCCCTTCCTAACCATGATGTCCGCGGTGAGGGGGAAGAAGTTGTCCATCAGGATCGCGAACTCTGGGTCCATGTTCGCGATCGGGTCACGGGCGTTCCAACCACGAACAGCGGAAGGCACCGAGGCGGTCTTCGCAATCTGGCGGTTCGCGATTTGCGAGGTGCGAATCACGAAAGATCCCAACTGCCTTCCGGCACTGACCCCTCGTTGATGAGGAAGCGGCCCATCTGCGGAGAGAGCGAGAGCGTCGGGTTGTCGTCGTCGCCCGCCTTGGCCTTGGAGAGGAGATCCAGGAACACCGCCTCCTCAGTCGCGAAGTCGAGCTTGTTCGCGCGCAACCAGTAGAACTTGAGTCCCCACGCCATCAGCGAGTCGTTGAAGATGCAGGTGTCGGTGTCTGCCGTGGTTCGCGCCTTCGTGGGGTTCGACCCTCCACTAGCGATCACCCAGTATTCGCTGACGTACTCATAGGCGAAGTTGAGGACATCCGCAGGAGCAGGGAATAGCCGCAGCTTGTTCCCCACGATGCGGTAGCGATAGCGAGGAGCCGTGGAAATCGCGCCACCATTGAGCCATTGCCACTCCTGCGCCGACTTCGCCCCGAGGTTCTTCCAGTGCTGCGAGCGGTTCCAGTTCGTCTGCGGAACCATGCGATTGAATCCAGTCGGCAGGCTGAAGTCCTGCGTGGAGAACGTCAGCGTCACGTCGTTCCCGGTGGCGGTGGCCACCATGTCGAGCGTGATCTGGGAAGCCGAATCAACAGACTCGATGAGCGCGAAGGCTGGAATGCCCGTCCCCGACACCTGCATCCCGGCCACCAGGCTCGTGGTGTTGCTCATGCCGGCGATGACCGCGGAATCGACCGTTGGGTCGCCGGTCTTGGTGATACTGTCCGAGGTGGCGAACGTCTCGATGAACGTCGAGCGGCGCCACTCGTACTCCTGGATGAGGTCCGCCCCCAGTCGGTTGTAGAGGGCGAGCAACTGCAGGACGTTGGTGTCCGCAGACCCCGTCACCGCGTTGGGCGCGGTGATGCCAATTTCTTGGCTTACGTCACTGACTAGCTGAAGGAGCGTTCTCGCCACTCACGGCCGCCTTAGGCTTGTTGCTGCTGCCTTTTGGCCGACCGCCCCGGCGTCGCGCCGGCTGGGCCTGCACTGAAGCGGTCAGTTCCCTGACCGTCCGTTCCAACTCCGCAATCCTAGCATCTTGCTCTGCCAGGCGCTTGTCCTTCGACTCTAGGACAGTCGCATCCCGAGCGAGTTGCAGGAAGGTCTCGGCCTTCTTCTTCAAATGCTGGTAGCCCTGGATCTTCTGGGCGAACTGATCGGGAAGCCCGACCAACTGTTCCACGGTGAAGATCTTCATGGCCTTGAACTCCCACACCTGCGTCGTGGAAAGCTGCGGCCACATCTCCACCGGAGTCCCGTCCACCACCTGCGACCTTTTCGCTTGAAACGCTGCCCACTGCTCCGGGTACTTGTGCTCGTCCCCGGGCTTCATGGGCTTGTCCACCTCGAGCGAGGTGTCCCCCGGGGTGAAGTGCTTCAGGAAGATGCGCGTGCGGGCAACAGGCTTCCCTTGCCTTGCGGACTCGGCCTTGTCCTCCTCCACCACCTCGTGGAAGAACACGGTCTTCTTGCCCTGCTTCACCGCCTGTCCGTCGAGGTTGGTGTAGTGCGCCGGCCCGACTTCGATGCTCATCAGTTTCTCCTCATTCTCTTTTTGTGGAAGTTGACACCGTGCTCGGAGCAGCCGATGCGCGTCTTGCCGTCAACCTGTATTTCAGTGAGCGCCAGGGCGCAATACGGGCACCGCGGCGTGATGGCCTTCTCTGCCCATGCCTTGAGCTTCGCGCGCTGCTCGCGCTCTTTCAGCAGGTGCCACTTCATGCGGCTTTCCTCAGTTGCTTGGCGGTCTTGAGAAGCTCCTGCAGGAGCCCGTCTCCGTACATCGCAACCTGGATGTCCGCCTTGAGCTTGAGCACGATCTCGACAAACTCGCGGGCAGACTCGTAAAGCTGCGGGCTGGTCTTGAATGCTCGGCCGTTCACGGTAACGTCGATGACTCGCTCCGTCTCGTTGGGATGCGCGCCGGCATGCCGCTCAACGTCATAGGAGCAGTCCATGCCGTGTATGGCGAACTTGCGGTAGCCCAGCTTCGCCGCAACCTCGAGCGCCCGAAGTCCTGCGGTGGAGCCGCCGCCAACGAGCGCAGCGCCCTCCCCTCGGGCCTTCACCCAGTCATTGGCCTCGTCGAAGCCGTACAGGTGCCAGAGCGTGACGTTGCGGCCCTTGAGGTGCTCCCACATTCTGGGGTGGCAGCAGGAGGCGATCAGGTACTCGACGCCGGCGATGGAGTTCTGGACGAAGCGCGCCTTGTGCTCGCGCGGGTCGCATTCGACGTGGTGGTCGGGATTGATTCCACCGCCGATCAGGAAGTCGTGCGCCCCAGATACCGTCATCAGAGGATGCCGCACCGCGGTCCATGTACGCTTGAGGCTTGGCCCGTAGCAGGCCAGCGTCAGAACAGCATCGTTGAAGTGCTTCGCCGGCTTGAGCAGGGGAAAGCATTTTTCCGCGGCCACGCCCATGTTGCGCAGGTATTCCTCCGGACCGGCGGCCGGGAGCGTTGGAACCAAGCGCCTCACTTCACGCCCTCCACGCGCATGTCGCGCGCAGCGATGTGGAACACAGGTTCCTTCACCTGAACGTCGTTGAACCCGGTCTCGCGCAGGATGTCGGCGAGCTCACCCTTGGTGTAGCCCCACTTGTGCAGCATGTCGGGCTTGGGGTCTCGTGGATCTCCGTACAGCCCTAGGATCGTGTAGCGGATGTTCTTCTCGCCGTTTACGATCAACTGCGCGATCTTGTCCACGCACGGCACTTCAATCGCAATGCGGCCTCCAGGCTTCAGCACGCGGAACCACTCGGCGAGCGTCTGCCCTGCCTCTGACCTATGCAGGTGCTCGAGGCAGTGGATGGCGTGCAGTTCGTCGGCATAGTTGTCGGGAAACGGCAGCTTCCTGATGTCCGTGATCTCGTCTTGCTCGCCATGAGCATCGCAGTTGATGGCGTTGGGCCAGAACTTGTCGCCTGCGCCCACGTTCAACCGGATCACAGCGCCCCCAAGAGATCGGCCCACTGCTTGCCAATCGCCGCGGGCGAATAGCGGTCTCGAATGTAGTCCTGCCCCGCACTCACCATGTCGTTGAGCTCGTCCCGGTAGACCTTGTGCCAGCGCATGCCGGTCGGGAAGTTGGCGGTCCAGGCGAAGCGGCGGAACTCCTTGTAGGCCGGATGCTGGTCCGCCACCACGAAGCAGCCCATGCGGATGGCGTTGATGAGGCGGTTGGCGGACTTGTAATGGGCGTGCTTCCTGGTCGGCAAGACCACGATGTTGCAGAGAGCAAGCTGCTCTTCCATGGTTTCGATCGACCACTGCAGCGTGTTCTCGAAATACTGGTTCGGCACGCTCACCACAGTGAAGTCCAGCCGGTCTAGCACCGACTTCCACGGAATGATGTCCTTCAGGTTCCCCTTGTGCCCGAACCACAGGTATTTCTCGCCGTTCGCATGGGGCTGGAGCTCGTCGAACTCGTAGGGCTCGGCAATCACCTCCGCAGACAGTCCTAGCCGCTGCTTGACGCGGTCCGCCATCACAGGCGTCGGGGTCACCACCTTGTCGGCAAAGCGCGTCACGTCGTGGTACACGCGAGAGACCGTTGGGTTGTCGAAGTGGTCATCAGCGAGGTCCACCACGATCTTGCAGCCCGCTGCCTTGGCCTGCTTCGCCATCTCGATGTCGTAGGGGATGGGCTTGGAGAAGACGAGAATGTCGGCCTCGCCAGCGTTCACCGACGTCTTGAAGCCGTTGATCTTCCCCACCTCCGCGGCCGGCATCACGGCGCGGTAGCGGTAGGTCGCGCCCTTCCCCGGCTGGTGGATCCACGCAATGCGGGTGTTCACGTCCTTTTTCCCGTCCGCCTGCGCTCTTCGATGATGGCGGCGATCAGCCCATCGCCCTTCGCTTCGAAGGTCGCGCCCGGGTACATCTGATAGCAGCGCTGGAAGTCGTCAGCCTGCTGGGCAAGGGCCATCGAACAGACGAACTTGCGCTGGTTCGCCCCGACCATGACCTCGATGGTCTGACCAGCTTGGGAGCCGTCCACTCGCTTGAGGCCGTCATCACTCAGGCAGGAGTCGTAGCCGTACAGGACGAACTTGCGGAAGCCGAGGAGGTAGAAGAGCCCGATCGCCCTCATGCCGGAAGTCGTGCCGCCACCTACCAGCATGCGAGCTCCAGATTCCTCGAGCGCCTTGTTCTCCTCCTCGACGCTCCATGAGTGCCACAGCATGACCTTGCAGTCCTTCAGCCACTCAAAGGTGTCTGGAGAAACCCGGGACGCGAGGAGATAGATGGTCTGGTCGTTCTTCAGCTTCAGGTCGCGCTGTGACCTGTCCCGCGGCTCGAGCGACACGAAGATGTCTGGGGTGATGCCTTGGGAGCACAGGAAGTCGTGCGCCCCCTTTACTGCGATGATCGGCCTTCCCTTTTCTCGCTCGCCCCTGATCTCTTCGACGAATGAGGAAACGGAAGGCCCGCTACCCACCAGCACGCATGTTCCATCGTGCGAGCAGATAGCGGGGTGAATCTCCGGCAACCCACGTTTGAAAGCAGCCCGGATAGCGTCCTGATGCTGGGACGCATGCCCGAACTGCTTGACGTCGATTGCCAGTCGCTCCATTACGCCGGGTTCGTGTACGGCAGCACCGCGGCCGGGAAGGCCGCAATGACCGTCAGGACCGTCGCGATGGAGGCGGTGACAGGCAGGTACACGCCGGCCACCAGGCAGTTCGACACGGTGGCGTCATCCAGCACGCCGGCGGTCGCCGGGCCCAGCGTGACGCCCGGCCAGCGC
>Ga0196963_10001714_pt1 | contig 14207 bp, 11 predicted proteins | sample S1_5metaG_FD_148600 | JGI IMG/M metagenome (GOLD analysis project Ga0196963, IMG submission 148600) | Soil microbial communities from Anza Borrego desert, Southern California, United States - S1_5 | ecosystem: Environmental > Terrestrial > Soil > Desert | place: USA: California | collected... | reverse complement strand
GAGACGCTGCCGGCGGTGTTCGAGATGGACGAGATCCTGCACGCGCTGCGCTCGCGCATCGTCGGCCTGAACTGCGGTCGCTGGGATTACATCTTCTCGTACATCAAAACCTTCCGCCGGCATAAGGACCGCGTGCTGCCCGAGCGCGGCCAGGTGCCGATGACCATGCCGTTCCTGAAGGCGTACTCGGAACTGCTGATCAAGACCTGCCACCGCCGCGGCGCGCATGCGATGGGCGGCATGGCCGCGCAGATCCCGATCAACCACGACCCGGAAGCGAACGAGCGCGCGCTCGAACGCGTGCGCGCCGACAAGCTGCGCGAGGTGACCGCCGGCCACGACGGGACCTGGGTCGCGCATCCGGGCCTGGTGCCGCTGGCGCGCGCGATCTTCGACGAGCACATGCCCGGCCCGAACCAGGTGTCCACGCGACCGCGCGAGGACGTCGTCGCCGACCGCGACACGCTGATCGCAGCCCCCCCGGGCACGATCACCCGCGCCGGCTTCCTCGCCAACATCGACGTCTGTGTGCGCTATCTCGCCGCCTGGCTGGACGGCCTGGGCTGCGTGCCGATCCATCATCTGATGGAAGACGCCGCGACCGCCGAGATCAGCCGCGCACAGCTCTGGCAGTGGCTGCACGTCGGCGGTTTGCAGCTCGACGACGGCACGCCGATCGATTTCCAGCTGTTCGATCTCGCGCTGTCCGGCGTCGCCGAACGCCTGCCCGAATCCGGCCTGCCTGGCCAGGCGCGGATTCCCGAGGCCGTGCGCATGCTCGGCGAGCTGACCCATGCGCGCGAGCTGGCCGACTTCATCACCCTGCCGGCTTATCAGCGGCTTGCCTAACAGACCACGCCGCGACCGACCCGCACCCTGACGCTGTCCCCTCCCGCACCACTGGTGAACTCAATGAAGAACACGCTCCCCACCGCCGAACAACTGCAGCTCGACTGGGCCAACAATCCGCGCTGGAAGGGCGTCACCCGCCCGTATTCGGCGCAAGACGTCGTCAAGCTGCGCGGCACGGTCGCCATCGAGCATTCGCTGGCGCGGCTGGGCGCGGAGAAGCTGTGGAAGCATCTGCATAACGAGCCGTTCGTGAATGCGCTCGGCGCGCTCACCGGCAACCAGGCGATGCAACAGGTCAAGGCCGGCCTGAAGGCGATCTATCTGTCCGGCTGGCAGGTCGCGGCCGATGCCAACATCGCCGGCGAGATGTATCCGGACCAGTCGCTGTATCCGGCCAATTCGGTGCCGCAGGTCGTGCGCCGGATCAACAACTGTCTGCTGCGCGCCGACCAGATCCAGTGCGCCGAGGGCAAGAACGACGTCGATTTCCTGCAGCCGATCGTCGCCGACGCCGAAGCTGGCTTCGGCGGCGTGCTGAACGCGTTCGAGCTGATGAAGGCGATGATCGACGCCGGCGCCGCCGGCGTGCACTTCGAGGACCAGCTCGCCAGCGTGAAGAAGTGCGGCCACATGGGCGGCAAGGTGCTGGTGCCCACGCGCGAGGCGGTCGAGAAGCTGATCGCCGCGCGCCTCGCCGCCGACGTGATGGGCGTGCCGACGCTGATCGTCGCGCGCACCGACGCGGAAGCCGCCGATCTGCTCACCTCCGACATCGATCCGAACGACCAGCCGTTCTGCACCGGCGAGCGCACCGTCGAAGGCTTCTACAAGACCCGCAATGGCCTCGATCAAGCGATTTCGCGTGGCCTCGCCTACGCCCCTTACGCCGACCTCGTGTGGTGCGAAACGGGCAAGCCGGATCTGGAATTCGCCCGCAAGTTCGCCGAGGCGATCCACGCGAAATACCCGGGCAAGCTGCTCGCCTACAACTGCTCGCCGAGCTTCAACTGGAAGAAGAACCTCGACGACGCGACGATCGCCAAGTTCCAGAAGGAAATCGCCAGCTACGGCTACAAGTTCCAGTTCATCACCCTGGCCGGCTTCCACGCGCTCAACTACTCGATGTTCAACCTCGCCTACGGCTATGCGCGGCAGCAGATGAGCGCTTTCGTCGAGCTGCAGGAGGCCGAGTTCGCCGCCGCCGACAAGGGCTTCACCGCGGTCAAGCACCAGCGTGAAGTCGGCACCGGCTATTTCGATCAGGTCACGCAAGTGATCCAGGGCGGCCAGTCGTCGACCGTCGCGCTGAAGGGTTCGACCGAGGAAGAGCAGTTCCACGGGCACAAGTCCGCGGCCTGATCGGGTCGATCGTGGTCTAACGGGCGCGCCGAAGGGCGCGCCCGTTGCGTTTCCGGCCCCTACAATGCCGGCCGCGTCCGCTGCGCTGGCGGCGCGATCGATCAGCCGCACGGGGAAAGGGAATGAGCGCACCGCCAGCGGGGACCGCCACGCGAGGGTCCGGCTGGGATGCCGCGCTGCTGGCGGCGTTGATCCTGGCCTATCTCGCCCTGTTCATGCAGGGCGTGCTGCATACCGATTTCAGCCGCGACCTGACCATCGCGCTGCAGCTGCTGGCCGGCGACGCATTCCCGCTGGAAGGCCCGATCCTGGCCGGCCAGTTGCGCCTGGGCCCGGCGTGGTACTGGCTGCTCGCCGCGCTGCTCGCGATCGGCCAGAGCCTTTCCGGGGTCTTGCTCGGCCTCGGCCTGATCGGCGCGCTGCAATTCCCGCTCGCCTATGCCTGTGGTCGCGCGCTGCACTCGCCGCTGGCCGGCCGGTTGTGGGCGGTGCTGTTGCTGCCGCCGGCATGGTCGTCGTTCGAGGCGGTGTTCCCGCAGCATACGTCGCTGACGGCGAGTGCGATGCTCGGCTTCGGGCTATGCGCGTTGCGCTACGTCCATGACCGCCGCCGGCGCTATCTGCCGCTGGCCGCGCTCGCCGCGGCGCTGGCGCTGCATGCGCATCCGACGGCGCTCGGCCTGATCATCCCCGCGCTCGGTCTCGTCGCACTGGCCTGGCGTCGACGCCAGCTCGATCCGCTCACGATCGCCGCGTGCGGCTTCGCGGTGCTGCTGCCATTCGCGCCGATGCTGATCGCACAATGGCGCGCGGGCTGGCCGTTGCTGGCGACCGTGGCAGGCCACTACGCCGGCGCGGATGGCGCGGTAACGCTCGCCACGGCGCCGGCCCTGCTGTGGCAAGCCATCGCCGGCGGCGGCGCTTATCTGCTGGTCGACTGGCTGGGCTACCCGACGTGGTCGGGACAGATCCTGCAGTTCGGCCTCGCGCTACTGCTCGTCGCCGCGGCGATCGGCACGGCGCTGGGCATCAAGCAGCCCGTGACACGCGTGCCGGCGCTTACGCTGCTGATCACCAGCGGCTGCGTGGTCCTGACCGTGCTGCTGCTGCGTGCGCATTACCCGTATTACATGACGACGGTGATCCGCGTCGCGCTGTTCGGTCTCGTCGCACTCGGCCTTGCCGTGCCGATGCACGCCACCCGGCGCCGCGGCACAGCGCTCGTCGCCAGCCTGCTGCTGGGCAGCTTGCTGCTGCACGGCGTGATGGTGCACGGCGTGCATGCACTGCAGCGGCGCGACACGCTGCCACTGGCGGTGTTTCCGCTGTTCCATGTCACCGGGAGCGCAACGCCCACGATCGAGTTGCCACTACTCGGGATCACCGGGCTGGACGCGGCCGCGCGCTGGGGCTGCGCACGGCCGAGCCTCGCGCTGCACGGCAGTTGGATCGTGTCGACGCGCAACAACTACGGCGTCGAATTCCGCATGCATTGCCCGCAGACCGACGCGGTGGCCGGCGGCGCCGATCCGCAGCGCGAGCATTGGCTCGGCTTGACCGCGAGCCTCGCGCAAGCGGTTGCGCGCCCGGCCGAGGCGCAGGCCGGCGCGCTACGACTGTACCGGGTGCGGCAGGTGCTGGCGGGTCAGGCAACGCCGCTGCTGCCCGCCGGTACGCCGGCCTATCCGCCACTGCCGGTGCTCGCCATGCCGGAGGTGACGCAGCGCTTCGCCGTGCCGCGCGATGCCGGCACGCACCTCGTCGCGACTGCGGCGGGCTTCGTGCTCAACCCGCCCGGTGCCTTCCGCCTGCTGTGCAATGGCCAGCCGCTGACGCCGGCAGCGAGCGATGCGCGCAGCACATTGTGGCGACTCGACGACTGCGCGAGCGGCACGGCGCTTGAACTCGACGTGAGGAGCGGCGAGCCGCACCACATCGACATTGCGTTGTTCTGATTGCTCAGCCGGTCGCTTTGCGGCCGACCCGCAGGCGCAACGGGAAATTCACCGCGCGCACCTGCGCGGGATCGCCCCAGGCCGCGGCGAATGCATCGGCCAGCTCGGCGACCGGATCCGTGCCGCGCGCGGCGATATAGCGCTGCACCGCGGACCAAGTCCGCAGATAGGCGAGGTACTGCGCCAGCGTCCATTGCGGCTGCATCGCGAACGCAGGCATGTCGGTGAGTTCCGGCAAGGGAAAACTCAGCTCGCGATAGCCGTTCTCGACATGGTGGCGCTCGGCGGGCCAGAACGGGCCGAGCACGGGCTCGTACAAACGGTCGAACAGCGCGTCGATCTCAGTCGTGACCCGGCACAGGCCATAACTCCATACCGCGAGCACACCGCCCGGCCGCAGCACGCGCGCCACCGCCGCATGAAACCGCGGCAGATCGAACCAGTGGAACGCCTGCGCGACGGTGACGAGATCGACGCTGCCATCGGCCAGGCTCGGCTGCTCGGCCGGCTCGACGCGGTATTCGACGCGCGCCGCCGGTTCGGCGGCGGCGATCTGTGCCGCGCTCGGATCGGTGCCGATCACCCGATCGAAATACCGCGCCAACGCGATGCTGGCCTGACCATTGCCGCAGCCGGCATCCCAGGCCAGCGCGGTGTTGGGAGACTGCGCCGCCAGCCATTGAAACAACGCGTCCGGATAGCGCGGGCGCGCTTCGGCATAAAGGCTGGCATGGGCGGAGAAATGATCCTTGAACGACATGACTGGCTTCGACCGTCGGGCACCGTGCGGCAGACAGCATATGCTTGCCGGTCGCAGCGCAAGAGGTGCCTACGACGATGATCACGATCCGTGCGGCCACGGCGGCCGATGTCGAAACCCTGGCCCGCTTCGCCGAAGCCATGGCCTGGGAAACCGAGCGCAAGCGGCTCGACCCGCAAACCGTACGACGCGGCATCGCCGCGGCGTTCGAGCAGCCCGAGCGGGCCCGTTACCTGCTGGCCGAACGCGCCGGCGAGATCGCCGGCACCTTGATGCTGACCTACGAATGGAGTGACTGGCGCTGCGCGCAGTGGTGGTGGATCCAGTCGGTTTATGTCGCCGAGGCCCATCGCCGCCATGGCGTGTTCCGCGCGCTGTACCAGCATGTGCGCGACGCCGCATTGGCGACGCCCGGCATCTGCGGCCTGCGCCTGTACGTCGAACACGACAACGCCGCCGCCAAGGCCACCTATGCCGCGCTCGGCATGCAGGCCTCGCATTACGACATGATGGAATTCGCCGCCAAGTGATTTGATCGGGTTGCGCCTGCGCCCGAACAGCGTGTAGCTTGGCCCAGGGGTACGCCGCTCCCGGGCCGGCAAGGCTCAAAGGCATGGGGGGAACATGCTGATCATCGTGGGGTTCATCGTCGTCATCGGCAGCGTGCTTGGCGGCTACGTGCTGTCCCATGGCGAACTGCTCGCGCTGTGGCAGCCATTCGAACTGCTGATCATCGGCGGCTCGGCGTTCGGCGCCTTTTTGATCAGCAATCCACCGAAGGTCGTGAAGGCTACCTTCGCCGGCGTGCTGGGCACCCTCAAGGGCGCCCGCTACAAGTCCGACGACTTCCGCGACGTGCTCGCACTGATCTACGACCTCCTGCAGAAGGTGCGCAAGGAAGGCCTGATCTCGATCGAGAACGACGTCGAGAATCCGCACGAGAGCGCGGTCTTCCAGAAGTATCCGAAGGTGCTCGCCGATCACCATCTGGTGGATTTCATCACCGACTGCCTGCGCATCATGGTCAGCGGCCATTCCGACCCGATCGAGTTGGAATCGCTGCTCGAAGTCGAGCTGGAAACCCATCACCACGAAGCGCTGGCGCCCTCGCATGCGCTGCAGAAAGTGTCCGACGCGCTCCCGGGCTTCGGCATCGTCGCCGCGGTGATGGGCATCGTGATCACGATGGGTCTGATCGGCGGCGAGGTCACCGCGATCGGCAAGCACGTCGCCGCGGCCCTGGTCGGCACCTTCCTCGGCATCCTCCTGGCCTACGGCTTCGTTGGTCCGCTCGCGACGGCGATGGAAACCCAGGCCCATCAGGACTCCAAGGCCTTCGAGATCGTCAAGATGGCGCTGGTGGCCTCGCTGCGCGGCTACTCGCCTGCGGTGGCGGTGGAGTTCGCCCGCAAGCTGCTGCCGTCTGATGTGCGACCGAGCTTCAACGACCTCGAGACCTATCTCAAGAGCCCACGCTAGTGGCCAAGAAAGACGAACGCCCGATCCTGATCAAGAAGGTCAAGAAGGTCGCGGGCGGACATCACGGCGGCTCCTGGAAGGTCGCGTTCGCCGACTTCGCGACCGCGATGATGGCGTTCTTTCTGGTGATGTGGCTGGTCAACGCCGCTACGAAGGAGCAGTTAGGGGCGATCTCCGAGTACTTCCAGAACCCGAGCATGGTCGAGGGCAGGAACCCGACCCCCAGCCGGGGCATGATCGGCCAGGGCGGTGCGGCCAAGAGCATCCCCAAGCAGGGCACGATGGCGATGCCGATGCGCCCGCAGACCAGTCAGAGCGACGAGGAAGCGAAGAAGCAGGCCGCCGCCGCCGAACGGCGCAAGCTGAAGGATCTGCAGGAACTGTTGGAAGAAGCGATCGGCCGCAGCGAGACGCTGGCCAAGTTCAAGGATCAGTTGAAGATCGACATCACGATGGAGGGCCTGCGCATCCAGATCGTCGATCAGCAGAACCGGCCGATGTTCGATCTCGGCGCATCGAAGATGAAGGACTACTCCGCGCAGATCCTGCGCGAGCTGGCGCCATTGATCAACGGCGTGCCGAACCGCATCAGCATCAGCGGGCACACCGACGAAACCACGTTCCGCGCCGGCGACGCCGGCTACACCAACTGGGAACTATCCTCCGACCGCGCCAACGCGGCGCGGCGGATGCTGATTGGCGGCGGGCTCGATCCGACCAAGGTCGCGAAAGTCGTCGGCCTCGGCGCCACCGTGCCCTTCGACACCAATGATCCGCGCTCGCCGACCAACCGTCGCATCAGCATCGTGGTGATGAACAAGCTGGCCGAGGAACAGGCCCGGCGCGAGGCCGAGGCGTTGGACGGCGACGGCGGCGAGGCGGCTACCGAAGCGCCCGCGACGCCGCAATAAGTCGCATCGATGATCTAGCTCAGCGCGTGCCGATCAGGCCAACGCCGCTGCCGCCGTCGCTACCGACGAGTACGAGTTCGGCCCCCGTCGCCGTTCTCTCCAGCCAGCCGCGACCGTGATAGCGCCGCGTTTGGTCTTGGCCGCCAGCCGCGCCTTGGCGCGCCAGTTCGAAATCGACGAAGGCATAACCGGGAAACGGGATGCTGAGTTCGCCAACGTAGTGGCAACTTCCCGCTGCCTGCCAACCCTTGATGCAGAAGCGACCGTCTGCCTCCACGGTCATTGCCTGATCGGCATTCAAAAGTTCATAAAACTGGCCGCTCAGATGCAACCGGTAGGTTCCAGCCAAATCCGGTAGCGCGAGCTGATACGTCAGCCCGGCGCTCCCCGGCATCTGCTCCACGAACAGCGTGCCGACCCCACTGCCGGCGTCGAACGTCGCGCTGCCTGCCACCTGGCCGCCCGGCGCAACCGCCAGCGTCATGTCTTGCTGGGCTTTCGACTCGTAGCGCGGCCAACGTTGCCAATTGTTGTCGAACACCTGCAGGGCCAGCGTCACCGAATGCGCGTCGGCACGTTGTCGATCACCCCGCAAAACGATTACCGGCAGTGGTCCGAAGTTGCCGAAGTAGGTGCCATCCGGAAGCAATGGCGAGCCCGCCTGCAGCAGTTCGACGCCCCAAACAGATTGATCGGGCGCGACCGCAAGGCGCATTGGCCGGGAACGTGGCGCTCGAGCCAATTGGTGCACGCCCTGATACAGCCCGACCGGCAGCGACGCCTCGCCAGGAAACACGCAGCCGAGGTTGGCGATGGAGATCAGTCGGGTCAATGGCATGCTGCCGCGGCCATAGGCGCTGCCGCCGGCCTCGCCGTTGGCGTCGTAGTGCAACCTCGCCTCGCGACAGGAGGCGAACTCGATGCGGATGTCGCCCCAGCGGCGCATCTGGAAGCGGCTCGAGCTGAATTCGCCGAAGCGCATGCCCTGCGTGGCGTAGGCGGTGCCCTGAATACTGCGCCCTTCTACGCTGCCTTCGATGTAGAGATTCAACGGCCGTCCTTCCGGATCGAACACGTTCCAGAACAGCAATGCCCGACCGCCGCCCAGCATTTCGACGCCAAGGCCGTGGCCGGATTGATCCGGGTTGAACCAGGCGCCGCTGATGCCAGCCGGCAATGCCGCGAGGGCAGAGAGCGGCAGCAGCAGTAAAGCGGCAGCGAGCATCCGCCCGAACGGAAAGTTAGGTCGTATATCGATCCTCTTCTTGGCAATGGGGATTCGCGCGTGGCGCACGAGAGCGGGACCGGCACGATCGAGTGCCGAAGACGACAAGGGTTCGACGCCGCTCGATGGCGCCCCAAATCAAGGCGCCGCCATCATGCCTGCAACACCGCCTCCGGCGTATCGCGTAGGCCGAGCGGCACCAGCTCGACGGCGATGCCGTGCGCGCCGAGTACCACGGCGTATTGCCGCTGCCGGCGCCTATAGGCGGAGAACGCCGCGGCATCCTCGGCGCCGGGCGCGGCGATGTGCTTCTGATAGGCGGCGAAGTCGGGCGCGGCCATCCGCACCTGGCCGCGCACCAGCAGCGCGCAAGGTTCGCCCGGCTCACGCAGCCATTCTTCGCGCTCGGGCGACAGCAGTGCGGCCTCGATCAGCCGCCACAGCGGCGCCATGCCGGCATGCTCGTACTGCAGCGCGGTCATCGCGCACAGGTCGTGCAGGCTGAGAAAGCGCGCGTGCTGCAGAGCGACGCCGAACTGCGACTGCGCCTCGAGCGCGGTATGCGCGCCGGCCATGCCGGTATCGAGCAGGCGCTCCTCCATCTGCCGGCCGATCTCTTGCGCGACCGGCTCCGGCCCGATCAATGCGAACGGCAACAGGCGCAGCAGGCCGCCGGCGAAGGCCGGATCCGGCTGCAACTCGCGCGCCGGCATCTGCCCCTCGTGCGCACCGAAAGCGATGACGCGCCCGCCCGCGGCGCCGGGTACACGCTCGGCCAGGCTCATCAGCGCCCCATGCACCGGCCAGCCCGGTCGCAGCAGCTCGGCCGGATCGAACAAAGCCGCGGCGAACACGCCGTCGAGCGCACTCACGCCCGGCAGCAATCGCTCCAGGTCGGCGGCCAGCGAGCCGGCCAATTGCTGGGCTTCGGCTTTCTCCAGCGTGGCGCGGCCGGGACCGGCATCGGCGGAGAGTTCCAGGGCGAGGGCGCCGAGGCAATTCAATACGCTGCCTGTGCTCATGGCCATCGTCTCGCAGATCGGGAAGGCAGGGGGCGATCCCCTGCGGCAAGGGGGCACAGGGTACCATCGCGGCTCCTCGTTCCTCGGCACCGCGGCATGGGTTTGCTGGCCCAGATCAGACTGGAACTGCGCAGCCTCGTCGAGCTGTATCTGCTGCCGGCGCTGGCCGTGCCGCTGCCCTGGCCGCTGGCATATCGCCTGCTGCGCTGGCTGGCGCGCTACCCGGGCTTGTACGAAGAAGAATGGCGCCCGGCGCTGGCGCAAGCGCGCCGGTTCGTGCCGATCGATGATGAGCGCGACTGGGCCTGGCGGTTCCGCACGACGCGACTGGTCGATCATGCCGACTTCTGGCTGTCGCGCACCCGCAGTCATCGTTGGGCGCGGCGGCATTTCGATCGCAACGGGGATTGGCCGCTGACCGGGACTGCGGCCGTGGGCGTGTTCTTCCATTGGTGCGCCGGGCTCTGGGCGGTGCGCGACCTCAGGGCGCACGGCCCCACGTCCGCCGTGCTGGCACGCCGGCCGAGCGCCCGCTCGATGGGCGGCGCCTGGCTCGGCTACTGGTACGGGCGCATGCGCCTGGGCGAGTTGGCCCGCATCTCCGGCCGCCCGCTGATCTACGCGCCCGGCACCGTGCAGCGCGCCCGCGATGATCTGGCCGCGGGCATCTGGGTGATCGGCACGCCGGACGTGCCGCCGACGGAAACGCGTTATGGCGTTCCGGTGACCCTGTTCGGCCAACCGGCGCATTTCGCCGAAGGACTGCTGTTGATTGCCCGTCGCGCCCAGGTGCCGATCGTCGTATTCACATTGGCGCTGGACTTCGCCACCGGCCGCCGTGAACTGCGCATCCATGGACCGTTCGCCGCTGAGGAGCCGCAACTGCTGCAGTGGGTCGCCGACTACTGGCAGTCGTTGCTGCGCGAGAAATCATGGGGCTTCACGCTGTGGCCGATGATGCCGGGTTATTTCGCGGCGCCGGCTTGATGCCTGGCGATACACCACGACGCCGGAGGATGCGGGCAGCGATCATCGAGTGGACCGCGTGGGTCGCGCTGGCGGCACTGATGCTGGCAGTCTGGCCGCTACAAGTGCTGGTCATCGATTCGGGTCGGGATCTGGCCTGGGCATTGAGCATCGCCCGTGCCGCCGAGCTTCCGCTCTACGGCCCGGAGCTCAACGGCATCTGGCACCTCGGTCCTGCCTGGTATTTCGTTCTTGCGGGCGTGCTCGCCGTCACCGGGTCGATCACCGGCATCGCGCTCGGCGTCGGCCTGCTGTCCACCGCGAAGCTCGGTTTCGCCTACCTGCTCGGTCGCGAGCTCGGCGACCGCAGCCTGGGTATCGCGGCTGCCGCGCTGGCCGCGCTGCCTGGCTGGAGCAGCCTCGCATCGATCGTGCTCTCGCATACCAGCGTCGTGGAAACGGCGGTCGCGGCGACGCTGTGGCTGAGCGTGCGCGCCTGGCGGCGCGTGGACCCGACGGCCGCGGTGGGCGCGGCCGGCTGCGCCGCGTTGGCGTTGCATGCGCATCCGACAGCGATCATCGTGCTCCCGGCGGTATTGGCCGCGTTGTGGCACGCGTCCGTCCGCCAACGCCGGGTCAGCCGCTGCCTCCTCGCCGGCATGGTGTTCGTGCTGCCGTTTCTGCCGCCGATCGCCGCCGAGGCGATGGCCGGCTGGCCGCAACTGGCGGCGAGCCGCGACTATTTCGCGCAGTCACCGCTGATCGGACGTATCGCTGCCTGGCCCGGTCTGGCCTACGGACTGACGCTCGGCCAAGCCGAATGGGTGCGCCACTATCTGCTGCGCGACACTTGGCCCGGGCTGCTTTGGCAGATCGGTTATCTGCTCGGCTGCGGCGCGGTCGCGGCGGGCCTGCTGCGCGGTCTGGCCAAACCCGGCCCGGCACGCTGGCTGCTGCCGTATACGCTGCTCGCGATCGCATTCATCGGCCTGCTGCGGGACACCACCCCGGCCTGGATGCTGTTCGCACTGGCACCGCTGTCGGCCTTGCTCGGCGCACTCGGCCTGCTCGCGCTGACGCCGGCCCCGCACGCGCGAACGCTCGCGCATGCGTTGCTCACGATCGCCGTGCTCACCAATGCCGCCGTGCTGAGTCAGCGCTGGGCGATCGCGCGGGACGGACTGGGCCCGCCGGCGCCGATCGATCTCGGCAATGTTGCCCAGCGCAGGCCGACCGGCGTGGCGTCGTTCTGGCTGCCGGCCTACGCGCATGACGCGCTGTCCCGCCGGCTATGCGCCCGCCCCGCCACCGCGCTGCATGGCGACCTCGCGACGGCGTACCACTTCGGCCAAGGCGTTGCCGCGGCCCTGGGCTGTCCGGATATCGGCACGATCCAGCTGGCCGGCCAAGACGCCCAACGCCATCTGCTCGGCATTCCAGCGGCGATCTGGCCCCGGCTCAGCGCGACGGCGGCGGCGCCGCGCTGGGGCTTCGTGATCCTCGACCGCGTACAGGTGATTCATCCGATGCAGCCCACGCTGCCAGCCCCGCATACGCGCTATCTGCGCAACGACTATGTGGAACGCATGCAACAAGGCATGCGACGCGTGGAGCTGGAGGCGGCGTGCACCTATGGGCAGCTCCTGGTCGTGAGCAATCTGGTCCCGCTGCTCAACGGCATGACACACCACGTGCGCCGTGGCGCGCGGGCGCTGGCGCCCACGGCACGTACGTTGGCGAGCGACTACTACATCTGCGATGCCGACACGCCGGCACATCGGATCGAAATCGACGCGGTGGATCCAAACGCGGTGATGGTTGTCGTCGCGGAACCTGCCCCGGTGAGCGATATCGACCGCCGCGCGGCCCGCTGACACAAAGTCGCCGCCGCTGGCTATCATCCCAGGCTCATCCCGCCGCCGAAGAGCTCGCGATGAAGAGCCCCCGCCCCGCGCGTCCCGTCGCCATCCTCGGCGGCGTTCGCATTCCGTTCTGCCGCAACAACACCGCCTATGCCGACGTCGGCAACTTGGGCATGTCGATCCGCACCTTGGGTGCGTTGGTCGAACGCTTCGGGCTGCACGGCGTGCCGCTCGGCGAGGTCGCGCTCGGCGCGGTGCTGAAGCATTCGTCGGACTGGAACCTCGGCCGAGAAGCGGCACTGTCGTCCGGCCTGTCGCCGCTGACGCCGGGCATCACGATGCAGCGCGCCTGCGGCACCAGCCTCGACACGGTCATCCACGTCGCCAACAAGATCGCGCTGGGCCAGATCGAGGCCGGCATCGGCGGCGGCTCGGATACCACGTCCGACGTGCCGATCGCGGTCAGCAAGCGCTTTCGCCGCCGCCTGCTCGATCTCAACATGGCCAAAACCGGCGCGCAGCGCCTCGCCGCGCTGAAAGGCTTCTCGCCGGGCGAGCTCAAGCCCGAATTCCCCGGTGTCGGCGAGCCGCGCACCGGCAAGTCGATGGGTGAGCACTGCGAGATGATGGCCAAGGAATGGCAGATCCCCCGCGAGGCGCAGGATCAGCTCGCGTTCGAATCGCATAGCAAGGCCGCGGCAGCCTACGAGCGTGGTTTCTACAAGGATCTCGTCGTGCCGTTCCGCGCCGTCGAGCGCGACAACATCCTGCGTCCGGAGACGACGGTCGAGAAGCTCGCCGCGCTCAAGCCGGCATTCGACAAGACCTCCGGCCACGGCACGCTGACCGCAGGCAACTCGACGCCGCTGACCGACGGCGCGTCGGCGGCGCTGCTCGGTTCGGAAGCCTGGGCCAACGCGCGCGGCCTGCCGGTGCAGGCGTATCTGGTCGACGCCGAAGTCGCGGCGGTGGATTTCGTCCGCGGCGAAGGCTTGCTGATGGCGCCGGCCTGGGCGGTCGCGCGGTTGCTGCAGCGCAATGGCCTGACCTTGCAGGATTTCGATTTCTACGAGATCCACGAGGCCTTCGCCGCGCAGGTGCTGTGCACGCTGAAGGCATGGGAATCGCCCGAGTTCTGCCGCAACAAGCTCGGCCTCGACGCACCGCTCGGCCCGATCGACCGGGCCAAGCTCAACGTCGTCGGCTCCTCGCTGGCGCTCGGTCACCCGTTCGCCGCGACCGGCGCACGCATCGTCGCCACGGCGGCGAAGCTGCTCGCCGAGAGGGGCTCGGGCCGCGCGCTGATCTCGGTTTGCACCGCAGGCGGCATGGGCGTAGCGGCGATCGTCGAGCGCTGACCGCAGCGGACACCGCTTTGCGCCTGTGCAGCCGCGAATCGCTGCAGTGTCGGCGCGAACTCGGCCCGCCCCTGCCACGCGATCCGGTCGCGGGCAGGGCCCACACCTACGCTTGACGGCCGCGTATCAACCCATTCGCTGCGTCGAAGCTCAGCGGCGCCGACCGCGTTCACCCCGCCGGCAACCGCGGCACGCCCATGCTGTCGCGTTCCTCGACCGCGGCCAGCGGGCGCGGGGCATGCTCCAGGCGCAGCACCGGGCGAACGGCGTCGCCGCGTTGCGCGCCGAGCGCGTTGGCCAGCGCCTGGCGGGCGCGGGTTTCGTCGCCCTGCGCGGCGTACAGCTCACCGAGCGCTTCCCAGGCGGCGGCGCCCGCGCCACGGTCGAGCGCGCGCAGCAGGAAGTCTTCGGCCTTGCCCCACAGTTGTTCGCTGCGACACAGGCGGCCGAGCGCGAGT
>Ga0196963_10001713_pt1 | contig 14213 bp, 8 predicted proteins | sample S1_5metaG_FD_148600 | JGI IMG/M metagenome (GOLD analysis project Ga0196963, IMG submission 148600) | Soil microbial communities from Anza Borrego desert, Southern California, United States - S1_5 | ecosystem: Environmental > Terrestrial > Soil > Desert | place: USA: California | collected... | reverse complement strand
TTGTCGAAGGCGCGGCCCGAGGTGACCGTGGCGACGTTCTCCAGCACCTGATCGAGGCGGAACGGCAGCCGCTCCATCGTCAGCTTGCCGGCCTCGATCTTGGAGAAGTCGAGGATGTCGTTGATGATGCCTAACAACGAGGTCGCGGCACCGTGGATCTTGCCGATGTAGTCACGCTGGCGCTCGTCGAGCTGCGTCTTCAGCGCCAGATGCGCCATGCCGATGATCGCGTTCATCGGCGTGCGGATCTCGTGGCTCATGTTGGCCAGGAACATCGATTTGGTCCGCGTCGCCTCCTCAGCCTGTTCGCGCGCGGCACGCAGGGCTTCCTCGGCTCTACGCCGGTCGGTGATGTCGATCAAGGTGCCGACGCGCGAATCCGCGCGGCCCAGGCCGTCGTAGATCGCCTGCCCCTTCTCCACCACCCAACGCACCTCGCCGTCGCGGTGCACGACGCGATATTCCAGCGAATACGGCGCATGCGCGGCGATCGCCTGATTCACCACCTCGCGCACCTGGGCCGCGTCTTCCGGGTGGACGAGCCCGGCGAGGGTCTGCTCGCCACGCTCGACCAGCGCGGCCGGCGCGTAGCCGGTCAGCGCCTCGACACCACCGGAGACGAACAGCAGTCGCGCACTGGCGTCGGTGCGGCAGCGGTAAACGGTGCCCGGGATGGAATCGACGAGCACGCGGAACTGCTCGCCGCTCTTCGCCAACTGGCGCTGCAGCTTGCGCTCGTCGGTGACGTCGACGATCAAACCGACGACGCCGCCCGGCGTGCCGTCGGCCTTGAGGAAGCCGGACAGCAGGATGTTGATCTCGTGCTCGCTGCCGTCGCCGAACGGGAAGATCCCTTCCAGCTCGATCGTCTGCGGCGAATCGAGCAGACGCGCGACATGCGGCTGCACGATCTGCACCAGCTGCGGCGGCAGGCCGCGGATCTTCTCGAATTCATTGCCGTAGACGCGCTCGCGGCGCAGCCCGAAGGCGCGCAGGAAGGCGCGGTTGCAGCCGGAAATTCGGCCGCGTGCGTCGAAGAACCACAGCGGCGTGGGAATCGTGTCGACCAGCTGCTGTTGGAACTGGAACGTCGCCGCCAGCTCGGCCTGCTTGCGCCGCTCGTCGGTGACATCGAGGCAGATGCCGACGGCCCGCAGCGCACGACCGTTGGCGTCGCGGTAGATGCGCATCTCCGAGCGAAAATGCCGCACCGTGCCGTCCGGGCGCTGGATGCGGAAATCGTCGGCGTAGCGCTCGGCCCCACCGTCGATCGCCGCCTGCAGGTTGCGCCGCGCGCGATCACGGTCCTCCGCGACCATGCGCTCGATCATCGCGCCTTCGCTCTGCGGCAGCTGGCCCGGCGCAAGACCTAACATCGCCTCCAACTGCGGCGACCACCAGCGGCGGCCGCTGACGAGGTCGGAGTCGAACACGCCGATGCCGCCGGCTTCCTGCGCCAGGGCGAGGAGTTCGGATTGCTCGCGCAGCGCGCGCTCGGCATGGCGGCGCTCGGACACGTCCTCGACGATCCAGATGTCGCGGCTGCTGCCGTCGGCGGCATGCACGCGCTTGCCGATCATCTGTGCCCAGAAACGCTCGCCGTCGCGGCGCTTGAGTTCGGTTTCGGTGACGAACAAACGACCGGCCTCGAGCTTGATCGCCGCGGCACGCTGAATCGCCAGCAGCGCGGCCGGGTCGGCGTGCAGTTCGGCCTCGTCATGGCCTTGCAGCGCGTTCGGATCGGTATAGCCGAACATCTGCGCCAGCCCCGGATTGCAGCGCTGCACGCTGCCGCGATCGACGATCAGGATGCCGACCGGCACGCTGTCGACCAACGCGCGCTGCTCCTCGATCAGCGCATCCAGTTGCGCGCGCGCCTGCGCTTCGGCCGACACGTCCTCCAGCGAACCGCTGAACAACACGCGATCGCCATCCTCGCCGTAGGGTGTCGCGATCAGATCGAGGTAGCGCTCGTCGCCATTCGGGAGTCTCAAGCGCAGACGCCGGCTCAACGTCTGCCGACCGGCGGCGGCGGCGGCAAATTCCCCGCGCAAGGTGTGCCGCTGCTCCTCGATGACGAGTTCGAACAGCCGGTCGCGCTGGAAGATCAGCGCGTCGGTGGGCACGCCCACCACCGGGCCGCAACCGCGCGTGACGTAGGTGACTTCGAGCTTGCCATCGGTGCTCACCGCGGCCTGGAACACGCCGACGGACAAGTTGTCGGTGACCCGACGCAGCCGATCCTGCGCCAGTTGCACCGCCGACCGCAGACGAATGCCGCGGCGCATGCCGATGACCAGCGCGACGGTCAGCGCGGCGATCGCCAGCGAGACGATCCGTGCGGGCGTGGTGTTGCGCGCCTCGGAGAAAAAGGCCGGCCGCGGATGTACGCGCAGCGTCCAGCTGCGGCCGGGGACGCTGATCGACAGTTCGCGGTCATAGGCCGAATCGCGCGCATAGTCGGACCAGTCGCGCCGCCCCGCCGGCAGGTCGCCGCCGGCGCCACGCACCGCGTAGAACAACCGCTCGCCGGCGTCGTCGCCCTCGGCGAGCAGGACATCCACCTGGTTGCGCGCGGCGATCGCTTCGATGCCACGCATCAGCTTGCCCAGGCTGACGAAGCCGGCCATCACGCCGACCATGCCGGCGCGGCGCAATTGCGGTGGCGGCGGCGCCGGCGTCGAGAACACCGGCATCACGATGGTGATCGCACGCTGCTCGAATCCCGATGCCGCGTCCGGGTCGGCCCGGCCGGTCGCCTCGAAGCTGTCGCTGACCGCGGCATCACCGATCGCGCGCGCGCGCGCCACCGCGTAGGACTGCACGCGCACCGGTTCGATCTCGTCCTCCAGCGTGCGGCTCGACTCGATGCTGGTTTCGGTGGCGATCACCCGGCCGATCGGCGCTTCGTCCTCGGGCACCGCGTACAGCAACGGATAGAACACGACACGCTGATCGGCCCAATCGGCGCCAGTCTGGCCGTCACGCTCGTGCACCCGAAAATCGACCAAGCCATCGGCGCGAACCTTGTCCAGGAAGGCGTTCGGCCCCGGGTCAATCATCAGCACCCGCGGCCACCATTCCAGATGCGTGACCGGTGCGCCATTGGCGATGGCCGCGCCGGCGAAGGCGCGGAAATCCGCGCGGTTGATCCCGCCTTTGAGGTGGTACAGCCACGCCAGCGAACGCACCACCGTCGTGGTTTCCTCGACGTTGCGTTGGATGCGTACCGCGATCTCGCTGGCGGCGGCATCGCCGCGCTGCTGCAGCGCCTGCTCCTGCGCCGCGGTCAAGCCGCGATACATCAGCCAGGCGAATCCGAAGCCCAGCACCAGCACCGCCGCGAGCAGCGCCTGTTCGGCGTAGGACAGTCGGTCGTCGCTGCGCGTACGCGAGGGCATGCCGGTAATCGAGACCTCCGCGACCCGTCAACGCCGCGGGATTGGCGCCGCCGGTCGACCGAGTATGCCATGGCGTACACCATGCGCCGGTGACGACCTACGCCAAGCTCAGGCAGGCTCCAGCCAGCCGCTGTGACCAGAATCGCCAATACACCCACCGCCCGGACCATGGCGGCGCTCGGCAAACCAAAACTGCCCGGCATCAGTCACCAACAGCACGGTGCTGCTGCGCGTGCCATAGCTGTCGCCGCGGATGAAGATCGGGCTGAGCCGGCGTTCGAGTTCGATGCCGACGCCGGTGTCAGGAAGGGCTGCATCTTCCGCCGGCTGCGTATCGGCCAGCAGCTGCAGCAGCGGCTCCCAGTGCGGGGTCGGCGCCTGGGCGGCAGCGGCATCGAGCCAGGCGGCGAGCCCCGCGCGCGCCCGCTCGAGCTTCGGCCACGGCGCGTCGAAGCCACCGTTGGATAGGCCGTAAACACCCGGCGCGATGCGCTGCGCTGAAAATTCCGGCACGTTGCTGGCGTGGTACAGCGCCGCGCCATCACCCACCAGCAGATTGAAGCGGCCGTATTCGCCGGCGTTGCGCGCCAATTCGTCGAGATAGGCCGCGGCATCGGTCCGCGCCGCGGCGAATTCCGCGACCAGCGCCCCGCGCGAGCGGGGGGCCGCTTCCGGCCGGCCCTGGCGGACATTGGTGACCGCGGCGATGCGGCCGTCACCGGCGAATTGCAGCCAGCCGCCGCCGGCGACGAGATCGCGTCCGCCGAACACGCGGCGCTGCGGATCGAGCCAGCCGGCCGGTGCCGTCGGACGCGCGTGGAACTCGTCGCGATTGGCGATCAAGGCGAGCTTGAAGCGCGGATGGGCGAGCCAGGAGAAGGCGATCAGGCACATGGGGGAGCCGGGTTTCGGAGGCCGCGACCAGCGTAGCGCGCGGGGCCGGCGACGATCGGCCCTGAACCGATCGCAACTGACCCGCCATCAATCTCGACAGTTGGCGGTTTTCGCCCTCAACCTGTCGCATCCGCCACTGTCGAGCAATTATTGAACTGGGCAGTATGGTCTCACCTCCGGCCCGGAGGCGACCTGAAGGAGAAGTCACATGCTGCGCACCCTCATTGCCACCGCCCTGTTCGCCACCGCGTTTGCCGGCAACGCGAAGACCACCCCGGAGTTCGCCCCGGTCTACCGCGCGGGCAGCGAATACACCGCCACGCTGAGCATCCGCGATCAACGTTGGCAGGTCGCGCCGCTGGTCGGCGCCGAGTTGAATGTACAGTCCGATGTGCTGTGCCCGCGCGCGACGCTGCCGCCGAAGGGCCTGTGGATCGTCGGCCGCGATGCGGAAGGGCGGCCGGAGCTGATCGCGCCGTCGGCGACGCTGCTGCCGCCTGGCCACTCCGGCCGCGTCGCGCTGCGCGCCTGCGACGATCCGGCGCTGCGCGACGGCTCGCAGTCGGCGCTGGGCGTGCCGGCGATGGTGCTGCAGCGGTTGGCGACGTCCAGCGGCGCGGTGCTGGTGGACGAATGAAGCGCAACGGGAGATCGGCGATGGGCCTGGCTGAGCTGGCGAACAACGGACGCCCCGAGCAGCGCTTCACGCTCGGATTGCTGGCGCTCGATGGCGCGATGTTGTCCAGCCTGGCCGGCCCCGCCGATCTGATGCGCGTCGCGCAGCAACTGGCGCTGCTGCGCGATCCGGGCACGCCGCTGCGTCTCAACGTGAGCCTGATCAGCGCACGCGGCGATGCCTGCCTGACCTGTTCCGGCGGGCTGCGTCTGGAGGGTTTTTCCTGCGGCGGTGCCGATCCGGACGTGCTGCTGGTGCCCGGCTACATGCACAGCGGCACCCGTGATCTGCTGCAACGCCTCGCCGCGCTCGGTCCCGAGGTGGAGTTGCTGCGCGCGATGCATAGCCGCGGCGTGCGCCTGGCCAGCGCCTGCAGCGGCGCCTTCCTGCTCGCCGAGGCCGGCCTGCTCGACGGCCGCAACGCGACGACGAGCTGGTGGCTCGATGCGCCGTTCCGCCAACGCTATCCAAAGGCGCAGTTGCAGATCGAGCAGCTCGTCGTCGAGGACGGCCCGTTGACCACCAGCGGCGCCAGCAGCGCGGTCCTGAGCTACGTGTTGCGGCTGATCGGCCGCATCGCCGGCGAGGAACTCGCGCAGCAGACCGCACGCGTGTTGTTGATCGATCCGGACCGGCAGAGCCAGGCGCCGTACATCACCCAGGCGCTGCGCGAGAAGCCGCGTCATTCGTTATCCGAACGCATCGACCACTACCTGCAGCAGTCGCTGCACGCCGACGTCAGCGTCGCCGCGCTCGCCGAGCACGTCGGCACCAGCGAGCGCTCGCTGCTGCGCCATTTCCGCGCCGAGTTCGGCGCGACGCCGCTCGAATACATCCAGCGCCTGCGCGTCGAACGCGCCAAGGCGCTGCTGGAGACCACGCATCTGTCGTTCGACGAGATCGTCGAGCGCTGCGGCTATTCGGATTCCGCCAGCTTCCGCAAGCTGTTCAAGCGCGCGACGACCCTGACGCCGACCGACTATCGCGAGCGGTTCCGCTTGCGGCCGCATTGAGCCGACCGCGGCGATGCTTCCGGCCCGCGCCCGTGTAGCCGCGCTACGCTCGGCGCCGCCGTTCGGTTAGTCGAGGTGCGGACACCGGCGGCGTCCGCACCGATCGATGCGGGGTGCCGCGTCAGTCCGCCGCCTTGCTGAGGTGGCGATCGAAGAAGGCGAGCAGGCGGGTGTAGTAGTCCTTGCGCACCTCGGTCGCGAAGTAACCGTGCCCTTCGTTCTTGTAGATCGTCGCCTCGACCTTGCGCCCGGCCTTCTTCAGCGCATCGCGCATCAGTTCGGTGTGCTTGGGCGGCGCGCGCTCGTCCTCGGCGCCGGCAGCCAGGAACACCGGCGCGGTGATGCGATCGGCGAGCCGATTCGGCGAGATGGCCGCCAGTTCGTCCTGGCCCAGCGTGTCCTCAAGGTAGTTGCGGCCCCAGCGTTCGCGCGCCACGTCGCCGCTGCGATACATCAGCGCCATATCGTATACGCCGACGTTGCCCGCGGCGCAGCGGTAGAGATCTGGCTCACGGGCGGCCCCCATCAATGCGGCGTAGCCGCCGTAGCTGCCGCCGTAAATGCAGATCCGCTTCGCATCGGCGATGCCCTGCTCGATCGCCCAGCGGGTCGCGTCGGTCAGATCGTCCTGCATCGCGCCGCCCCATTGGCGGTAGCCGGCCGCCTCGAATGCGGCCCCGTAATTGCCGGAGCCGCGAAAGTTAATCTGCAGCACGGCATAGCCGTGGCTGGCAAGGAGCTGGCGCTCCATCTCGAAGCCCCAGTGGTCGGCGACGCCGAACGGACCGCCGTGAGGATTGACGATCATCGGCAAGCCCTTGCCATCACTGCCGTGCGGCAGCGTCAGGAAGCCGTGCAAGATCAAGCCGTCGCGCGCCTTCAGACTGATCGGGCGGGTCTCGGCCAGGGTTTCCGGATCGAGCCACTCGGCACGGCTGGCGATCAGCTCGGCCTTGAGGTTGACCCGGTCGAACAGGAAGAAGTCGCCAGGGTTGCGATCGGCGACGACGACGAACAAACCCAGATTGCCGTCCCGCGAGAACGACGAGGGCAGCACCAGTTGCCCGGGGAAACTGGCCGCAAGGCTGGCATGCGCGCGCGCGAACGGGTGTTCCGCATCCAGATACGCCACCCGCGGCAAGCCATCCATGAACACTACGCCGTACAGCGAGCGGTCGACCGGTGAGTACAGGTACAGGCCCGGGTCCACCGTGTCATCGCCGAGTACGCGGGTTTGGCTGCGGTCGCTGGGGTTGAAGGCGAAGATCGCCGACGGACCTTCCTTCTGCGTCACATGCAGATAGACCAGCGAGCCATCGGCGTTGAATCCTGCCGGGGTCACGCGCTGGCCGGTCTTGGACTGGTCGTTGATCAGCACCCAGTCGCCGTCCGGGTCGCGATAGTAGGTGTAGCTCCAATTATCCGAGTCACTGCCCCAGGCAATGCGCACCTCGCCATTGGGATCGGCCGCGAAGCTGGCGCTTGCGACCGGCGCGCGCATGACCCGCTTGCGTCGGCCGTCGTGGATATTCATGCGCTCGACATCGGCGAAGCTCGTCCCCCGCCACGTCGCGATCAACACCTCGTCGGGATCGCTCGGCAGCAGGTCGATCAGTTCGGCGTATACGCGCTGGTCGTCCTGCTTGATATGGGTCCCCGACAGGTTGCCTTTCTCGGCGCGTTGGCCGACCAGGATCCGACCGGCCTTGTCGGAGCCATCGGCATTGATGCCGAAGATCTCGCCGGTCGGCTGCGGCCGCTCGAGCTGGCCGCGCTTCTGGCTGACCGTGAACAGCACCCGGCTGTCGTTCGCCCACCAGAAATCCTCGACGTAGCTGTTCTCGGGCATGGTGCTGATGGCCGTGCGCTGCATCTGCGCACGATTCATCACCACCAGCACGTTGCGGCCGTCGAGTGGCACCGTCGCGGCGATGTATTCGCCACTCGGCGAGATCTTCATCGATTCAAAGATGTCGCGACGTAGGAAGTCGTCAAGGGAGGGCGCCGCCAGGGCCATATTGGACAGGCCCAGCAACAGGAAGCAAAACAGCGCACGAATGGCAGTCATGAATTGAACTCGATGGTGCCCGCGCGGCCGGCTGCCGGCGGGAAAAAAAGGGCGACAGAGTGGTTTATGCGCAGCGTTAATGCAAGCTAGAAATTTGGAAACAGCCTCTCTGCGAGAGTGCAGCGGGGCGGCTGGACACGCCCGCATTGCAGTGGCACGGATGCGCGGCGATGATCCGGACGCCATGAGCGCGTCCCCGCATCCACCGCCAGAACAACGCTGGCCACAGCTGCAAGCGCTGCTGCAGCGCGCGCTGGCGTTGGACGACGCGGCGCGGCAACGCTTTCTCGACGAGCTGTCGGTCGCGTCGCTGGCGCTGCGCACCGACCTCGAATGGCTGCTGCAGCAGCACCGCACCGGCGGCGCCGGGGCGACACGCGTGCTCGAAGCCGTGGCGCCAGCGCGGCGCGCGGGGGATCGCTTCATCGGCCGGCGCATCGGCCCGTTTTTGCTGACCGAGCTGATCGGCTGCGGCGGCATGGGCGCGGTGTACCGCGGCGAGCGCGTCGAGGGCGGCTTTCGTCAGCGCGTCGCGATCAAGCTGATCCTGCTGCCGCATCACGAGAATCTGGAGCGTTTCGCCCGCGAGCGGCAGATCCTCGCCGAGCTGCGCCATCCGTGCATCGCGCAGCTGCTCGACGGCGGCGAGACCGACGACGGCCTGCCGTACTTCACGATGGAATACGTCGAAGGGCGCGCGCTCGACGTGCATGCCGATGCGGTCGGCGCCGACATCGACGCGCGCCTGCGTCTGCTGCTGCAGGTCGCCGAGGCGCTGGCGCATGCGCATCGGCAGCAGGTGCTGCATCGCGACATCAAGCCGTCGAACATCCTGGTCTGCGCCGACGGCCAGGTGAAGCTGCTCGATTTCGGCATCGCCCGGCTGCTCGGTGCCACCGACCAGACCGCATTGACCGCCGGCCAATCCGGACCGATGACGCCGGACTACGCGGCCCCGGAACAGTTCACCGGCGCGCCGCTGACCGTCGCCACCGACATCTATCAGTTCGGCACGCTGGCCTATCGGCTGCTCAGCGGCCGCCTGCCGCTGACTGCCGCCGGCAGCGGATCCTATGGTTGGGGGCGCGCTGTGGCCGAGCAGCCACCGCTGCCGCTGTCCGCGGCGCTGCGCGAAGCCCGACACGGCGATCCGTTCACGCCGCCGGACCGGCGCGCGCAGCGCTATCGGTTGCGCCACGCGCGCGCGCTCGAGCAGATCCTGGCGCGAATGCTGGCCAAGGAACCGGCCGACCGTTACCCGGACATGGCAGCAGTGATCGCCGACCTCGAGGCCTACCTCGCCGGCCGCCCGCCGGCCGCGGCCACGCGCCATGGCGCGGATCGACGCGTGCGCCGTCATGTCGGCATCGCTGTCGCGGCGGCGCTGGGGCTGCTGCTGGCGCTGCTGGCGCTACGCGGGCCCTGGCCTGCGGGCGACGACTGGTCGTCGCGCCCGGCCTTGGTCGCGTTCGGGTTGCAGCAAGGCGACCTGCACGCCGCGCATTCGGACAGCGTGCACCTGATCCGCCAGGCGCTGCTGCAGGACGCTGGCGGTGACCGTCCAGCCGCTTTGGCGTTGCTCGAATCCGCGCACATCGCCGATCCACGCACGCCGGTGCCGGCGATGCTGCTCGGCTATTGGGGCCGCGCGATCGGCGTCGCCGGCGATTCGGAGCGCTGGTTCGCGCAGGCCGAGCGCCGCGTCGCCGCGCTGGATGATCCGGTGCCGCGCCTGCTGCTGAACTTCCTGCGCGCGGACAGTGACGGTCGCGTCGAGGATGCGCTGCGCTATTCAGCGGCGCTGCTCGAGCTGCGTCCGGACGGTTGGTTCCTGCGCATGGCGCGCGCGCACCTGCTCGGCGCGCGCGGGCTGCGCGAAGCGGCGACGCGCGAACTCGCGTCGATCGACGTCGACCGGCTCGATCATCGCAAGCTGGTCGACGCGATCGCCGACCGCGCGTCGTACGGCGACCTGCCGGGCGCGCAGGCGCAGTTCGCGCGCTTCGCGCCCGACCCGGACGATCCCAAGTACCTCGATCTCGGTGCTCGGCTGCGCTACAGCGCCGGCGACCTGCGCGGCGCCCGCGACGCCTACCTCGAGGTCGTCGCCAGCGCACGCCGGCTGGCGCGGATGGATCTGCAGGGCCGCGGCCTGCTCTATGCCGGCGTACTGTCCGGCGCGCTCGGCGAGTACCCCGCTGCGGCGGACCTGCTCAAGCAGGCCAAACGTCGCCTCGCCGAGCGCAGCCAGTTCGGCTACGCCACCGATGCCGCGCTGTGCTTGGCGCAGCTCGCGGCGCTTGCCGGCGATGCCGCTGCGGTCGACCGCGAACTCGGCGAGGCCGCGGCGCTGGCGGAACGGGCGCAGAGTCCGCTGCTGCGGGCGTTCGTCACGCTGTACACCGCCCGGCTGGCGCCGGCAGCGCTGCGCTCGGGCGAGTCCGACGCCATCGTCGACCTGCTGCTGCAGGCGCGCGCGCAATTGCGCGCCGATCCCGCCGCCGCGCGCGACCGCTTGGCCGCGGCACGCGAAGCCGGCGTCGACGACAGTCCGTACGTCGAGGAAGCGGCCCTGATCGCCCAGGCGTTGGGCGAGCCGCCGCCCAGGCTGGGCCCGATCGACCCGCCGTTCGCGCCCTATGCGCGCTTCGCCGCGCGTTGGGCGCTCGGCGCCGGTACCAGCGTAGCGCCCCGATCGCCGTAATCGTTCGCACGGCGCTGCCCTCCATTACCGCTCCACAATCGCCGCCTAGATTGCGCTGCAACGACGCCACTCCGGCGTCATCCGATGGAGCCGATCATGTTCATGTGGATTGCCGCCAGTCTGATCCTCGCCGGCACGGCGTTCTGGATGATGCAGCGCCGCCGAGCCGCCGCGCTCAGCCCGCGCGGCGGCTCGGCGCTCGACTACCGCGCACCGGCCGCCGCGGCCAAGAAGGCACAGCCCACGGTCTATTGCGGTCGTGGCGGTCGCGTCTGCAACCCGCAACTGCAGGGCCCGCACATCAGCCGCGTATGGCGCCTGGAAAGCCATGGCTGCGTTTGCGGCGCACGCCATCTCGCCGGGCGCATCTTCGATATTTCCGAGACCTTCCCGGTGCCGTTCGAGGGCCGCGTCGACTGCCGCTGCCACTGGGTGCCGCTGAAGGACATGCGTCGCGGCGTCCGTCGCAGCGGCGATGACCGCCGCGAACAGTTCCGCATGGTGGCCGGTCGCAGCGACCGCCGCGTACAGCACGAGCGCCGCAATCTGCGTACGGCCTGGACCGATAACACGCGCTGAGCGGTCGAGTCCCAATAGCCGGGTCCGGCCACGCCGGCGCAACGCGCCGCTCGCTGTTCCCGGCGCCGCCGAAACCGGTCACTGGACCGGCTTTCGGCCGGCGTACACTCGGCGGCATGGATCAGGACCTCGCCCTTGCCGCAGCCGCCCATCTACGCGATGGCTTCGCCAACTATCACGCCCGCTTCGCCGCGATCACCGCACGCGCTCGGTTGCGCTTCGAACAGCGCGACTGGGGCGCGGCCCGCGCCGACGCGGTGGAGCGCATCGAGTTGTACGACCGCTGCGTCGCCGATGCCTCGGCCGAACTCGAGGCCATGCTCGGCGACCTCGCCGGCGATCGCAGCGTCTGGAACCGCATCCGCGACGGCTATGCCGAGCTGATTCGCGAACTGATCGACCAGGAGCTGTACAAGACCTTCTACAACACGCTGAGCCGGCGCTTCTTCAAGACCCGCGGCGTCGCCCCCGACATCGAGTTCGTCGCACTCGACATCGAACCGACCGACCGCATCACGCATCCGGTCGCACGCCACGTCTACGCGGCGTCCAGCGATCTGCCCGGCCTGTTCCAGCGCGTGCTCGAGGACTACCCGTTCGACGTGCGCTTCGCGCATCCCGAGCTGTGCGCGAAGCGGATCGCCGCGTTGCTGTGCGAGCAATTGTCGGATTGGGGCCCGCAGCCGGTGCGCGCGCTGGAACTGCTGGAGACCGTGTTCTACCGCGAGCGCCGCGCCTATCTGGTCGGCCGCTTGTTCGGCGATCGTCAGTACACGCCCTGCGTGATCGCGCTGATCAACACCGACGAGGGCATTCGCGCCGACGCGGTGATCACCGCGCGCGAGGACATCGCCGCGCTGTTCGGCATCTCGCGCAGCTACTTTCATGCCGACTTCGCCACCGTCGGCGACGCCGTGGTGTTCATCCGCACCCTGCTGCCGAAGAAGCCGATCGACGAGATCTACACCATTCTCGGCCGCGCCAAGCAGGGCAAGACCGAGCGCTACCGCCATTTTTTCCGCCATCTCGCCGCGCATCCCAACGAGCTGTTCCGCCACGCCGACGGCGAGCGCGGCATGGTGATGCTGGTGTTCACGCTGCCCTCGTATCCGCTGGTGTTCAAGCTGATCCGAGACAAGTTCGCGTTCCCGAAAAACATGGCGCGCGACGAGGTGCAGGGCAAGTACCGCCTCGTGTTCCATCACGACCGCGCCGGCCGTCTGGTCGATGCACAGGAGTTCCGCTTCCTGCGTTTTCACAAGGCGCAGTTCGAACCGGGATTGCTGAAGGAGCTGATCGAAGGCTGCCGCGAGTCGGTCTACGAGGATGGCGACGATCTCGTCGTCAGCCACTGCTACGTCGAGCGCCGCCTGCGTCCGCTCAATCTGTATGTGAAGGAAGTGCCGGACGAATGGGCGCTGTCGGCGGTGCTCGACTACGGCCAGGCGATCAAGGACCTCGCCCGCAACAACATCTTCCCGGGCGATCTCCTGCTGAAGAACTTCGGCATCGCTCGCACCGGCCGCGCGATCTTCTACGACTACGACGAGCTGTGCCTGGTCACCGAATGCCGTTTCCGCGCGCTACCGACGGCGACGACCGACGACGAGGAAATGCACCACGGCGCCTGGTACCACGTCGACGAAAACGACGTATTTCCCGAGCAATTCCCGCGCTTCCTCGGCTTGAGCGACGCGCAGCGCGAGGCGCTGCTCGCCGAACACGGCGAGATCTTCGACGTGCGCTGGTGGCTGGAAGTGCAGGAGCGGCTGCGCAGCGGCGGCTATCCGGACGTGCTGCCGTATCCCGAGCGCTGTCGTTTGGTCTGAACCGCAGGGCCTACTGCGGCGAGAAATCCGGCAACCCGGAGGTCAGCCACCAGGTCTTGGCCTCCGCATCCCAGCGCCAGACTTGGCGGTCGATCACGCTGCGCTCCTTCAGCGTGTGCCGGTTGACCAGGCTGATCTCGACGACCTGGCGCAGTTCGTCGTTGCCGGTCTGCTCCTTGGCCTGCACGTGATAGCCGGTGACCTGCAACTGCGCCATCCGCTCGCGCTCGATCGGCTTCGGCGCCAACCGATCACGCAGCGTCGGATCGATGAAGCCTTCCGCGGCGCCGAGGTCGCCCCAGCGGATCGCGCCGGCATAGGCGTACAAGGTCTCGTCGAGCTTGCGCTGGCTGCCGGCGCTGGCGCAGGCAGCCAGGACGGCGACCAACCCGAAGGCCAGAATGGCACGCATCACTTCGCCTTCTTCGGGATGTACAGGTCGGTGATCGTGCCCTCGTAGACCTCGGCGGCCATGCCGACCGACTCGCTCAGCGTCGGATGCGGATGGATCGTCGCGCCGATGTCGGCGGCCTCGCAGCCCATCTCGATTGCCAGCGCGAGTTCCGCGATCAGGTCGCCCGCGTGCGGGCCGACGATGCCGGCGCCGATCACGCGGTGCGTCGCCTCGTCGAACAACACTTTGGTGAAGCCCTCGGTGCGCCCCAAACCGATCGCTCGACCGGACGCCGCCCACGGGAATTTGCCGACGCCGTAATGCAGGCCCTTGGCCTTGGCTTCGGTTTCGGTGACGCCGACCCAGGCGATTTCCGGATCGGTATAGGCCACCGAGGGAATCACCCGCGCGACCCATTCCTTCTTCTCGCCGGCGGCGACTTCGGCGGCGAGTTTGCCTTCGTGCGTCGCCTTATGGGCGAGCATCGGCTGGCCGATCAGATCGCCGATCGCGAAGATGTGCGGCACATTGGTGCGCATCTGCCGGTCGACCGGAATGAAGCCGCGTTCGCTCACGGCGACACCGGCCTTGTGCGCATCGAGCTTGCCGCCGTTCGGCGCGCGGCCGACCGACACCAGCACGCGGGCGTGCTGCT
>Ga0196963_10001712_pt1 | contig 14218 bp, 8 predicted proteins | sample S1_5metaG_FD_148600 | JGI IMG/M metagenome (GOLD analysis project Ga0196963, IMG submission 148600) | Soil microbial communities from Anza Borrego desert, Southern California, United States - S1_5 | ecosystem: Environmental > Terrestrial > Soil > Desert | place: USA: California | collected... | reverse complement strand
ACGGCCGCGTTGCCCAACCGGCTCTGGGGCATCGAGATCCAATCGGCGAGCAACACGATCGGCGGGACGCTCGGGTCGCAGCGCAACGTGTTCAGCGGCAACGGCCAGTCGGGCGTAGTCTTCTACACGCTCGGCTCGACCAAGAATACCGTCGCCGGCAACTACATCGGCACCGACATCACCGGCACCGTCGCGATCCCCAACGCCTACCAGGGCATCGCCGCCACGGGCGCGACCGGCAACTCGGTCGTCCGCAATCTGATCTCGGGCAACAAGCTCGAGGGCATCGGCATCTTCCCGTCCAGCTACATCACGGTGCAAGGGAATACGATCGGGTTCACGTCGGCCGGTAAGGCGATGCCCAACGGCACGTGGGCGGTCGTGATGGTCGGCGGGGGCATCGGCAACGTGGTCGGTGGAACGGCCGCCGGGCAGGGGAACTACGTCGCCACCCATTCGAAGAACCCGGCGATCTATAACTCTGGCGGGACCGCAAACACGGTCGTCGGCAATGTCTCGACGCCGCCGACGACGGTCACGCCGACCCCGACGCCCACCCCGAACCCGACGCCGACTGCCATTGCGGGTCAGTTCAAGCTCTCCGTGGGCAACTACTCGGCCCGCGAGAACGCCGGCAGCATCACCGTCACCGTCACGCGCTCCGCGGGCACGAACGTCGCGGCCAATATCGGCTACGCCACCCAGAACGGCACGGCCCTCGCCGGCGTCGACTACACCGCTGTCTCGGGCACGCTCAGCTTCGCGGCCGGGCAGACGTCGAAGACCGTCACCGTCCCCCTGCTCAACGACGCGGTCGTCGAGGCGAACGAGTGGCTGGCGTTCAAGTTGTTCTCGCCGACCAGCGGCGCGACGCTCGCCACGCCGAACGTTGCGACGCTGTCGATCACGAACGACGACGGCCCGACCGCCACGCCCGCCGCCGCGACGGCCCCCGCGGTCGTCGAGTTCGCCAGCGCGGCGTACTCGGTCGCCGAGGACAACGGGTTCGTGAAAGTTACCATCGTCCGCTCGGGCGACCTCTCGACGGGCTTCAGCGTGAAGTACGCGACGACCGGCAAGTCCGCCCGCACCGGCAGCGACTTCGCCGCCAAGGCCGGCACGCTCTCGTTCGCCCCGGGCCAAATCGCGGCGACCCTCCGGATCCCGATCCTCGACGACGCGACCGGCGAGGCGAGCGAGGCGTTCACGGTGGCGCTCGGCAACGCGCACGGCGCGCTCATCGGCCGGCCGTCGGTCACGACGGTGACGATCCTCAACGACGACTCGCGCCGGTCGGCCAAGATCGCCACGCCCGCGGCCGCCCGAGCCACGACACCGTTCGCGGCCGGCCCGAGTGCCGCCGCCGACGAGGACTGGGTGGGCGAGCTCGCCGACGCGCTCGCGTCGTAGGGCGTCGGACACCCCCGCGCGGCCGAAGTCCCCGTTTAGCCGCGACCCGAAGGGCGCGCTTCAAGCGACCACGGAGGCGAGCGCGCCGAACGCCGGACGACGTCAGGAGCCGAAACGAGAAACGCGGGTAAGGCGCAATCGCGCCTTACCCGCATTCGAGTGTCGATTGGAGTCGCTCGCGAAATCCGCGCTCGCCTCCGGACTCGCCTCGGGCTCGCCCTACGGGTCGCGGCTAAACAAGTGCAAGTGGGCAATGCAACCTTACGGGTGCGCGACCATCAGGTTCACCGAAGCCGCAGCCGGCTCGGTGCTGACCGGCTCGTCTGTCTCGGCGACCTCATCGGACGCTCGGGCCGTCGATTCGTCCTGGGCCTCGGCCACCGCGCGTGCCGCCGCCTCGAAGATCTCCGGCCGCATCGGGATGACCGTCACCGCCCCGGGGATGACCGGCGCGACCGGCAGGGTGCTCGCCATCGCCGTGCCGTCGTAACTGATCGACGCCGGGTCCTGGTTGCGCTCCAGGCGGATCACGTGGGTCGCCGGCGACTGCAACCGAACGTTCGACAGATCGCCGCGGAAGATCACCAGCTTCACCGACGGGTGGATCACCAGGATCGTGTTGCTGTACTCGTTGTCGATCAGTTCGAGCCGGTCGATGTTGGCGAACTCGGTCGTCGGCGGCGCATTCCGCCAGGGGTCCTCGGCGTAGATGCGCTTGAGGAACTGGTCGGACGTCTTGAACCGGCATCGGGTGAACGTGACCGTGCCGAACGCGCCCTCGCGCAGGCACAGGAGCTGGTGCTGGGCGTCCTCGAACGCCGAATCGGTCGCCGCGAACGACCCGACGATCGCCCCCTGAGACTCGGCCGCGACGGCCTTGTTGTTCATTCCCGCCCAGATATTCGTGAACACGCAGTGGGTCAGCGTGACGCTGTTGATCTTCCCCGTGAGCGTCAGGGCCGACAGGTCCGTGATGCCGGAGATGTAGACCTTGTGGAGGAAGTAGTCCTCCGGCTGATCGAGCACGATCGGCTCGTTGATCGTGCGGTCCTTGATGTGGACTGCGCCCTGCGCCGACGGCGTCACAATGCCGGCCGCGCAGGCGAGGGCCGCGAAGAAACAACCCATGGTACGAACGGGGGCCGACGGGGGCATGCAAATCCTCCCACGGAGGGACGCGGTGCGGGTGGTCGGAGTGTGAGCTAGCTTAGCAGGGTGCGTTAGCGAAAGCTACAGACATCTGTAACGCGTTTGTGACGCGCGGGCTCGGCCTGCCCACCGTGCGACCGCCGTGCGACCGCCGCGCAACCGCCGTGCGGTTTCGACCTTCAACTGACGCTTTGAACCGGTAAAGGTTCCTGAGCATTCCCATCCCCCGGTTTTGCTAGGGGCCGGTACCATGTCGTCGATGCCCCCGAAGAAAGGGAAAAAGCTCCGCAACGTGCTGATCGCCTTGGCGGTCCTGGTCGGCTTGACGTGGTTCGTCGGGCCGCGGATCGCCGCCCCGCTGATCCAGCGCAAGCTCCAGGCGATGGTCGCCAAGCACCTGCACGCCGAGCTACGGATGGACTCGCTGACGTACCACTTCCCCTACGGCCTGCGGGCGGTCAACGCCTCCCTGGTCACCGGCGGCCGCGATGGCCGGCCCGTCGAGCTCATCCGTGTTGGCGACCTCGAACTGGCGCTCGCGGAGATCCCCTGGGGGAGCGGGCCACTGGTCATCGAGAAGATCATCATCCGCAAGCCCGTCGTGAACCTGATTCGCGAGTCGGGCGGGGTGCGCGAGGACGGCAGCCCGCGCGACGAGGGCGAACTGCTCGGCGAGCACATCGTCCGCGACGACGAGAAACCGGACGACGAGAAGAAGGGATTAAAGGTCAAGCCGTCGGCCTACTTCCGCCTGCGCTACCTGTCGATCGAGGACGGCCAAGTGGCGTTCCGCGACGCCGACGGCCCGTCGCCCGCGGAGGCCAAGGTCGTGCAGGTCGCCAGCGCGGCGACGACCGCCCCGAATACGCCCCGCCCGCCGGTCGTGTGGAAGGGGATCAATGTCGAGATCAAGGCCCAGCCGACGTCGGGCGCCGAGTACGCGTGGGAGATGGCCCTGCGGAACGCGCCCGTCGCGACCGCGAACGTCCGCGGCAAGGTCGACGTGGACGCGGCCACGCTGGACGTCGAGAAGTTCGTCCTGTCGGTCAAGGTCGGCGCCGGCCGCCCGCCCGACGTGCTCCCCGCCGCCCTCCAGGAGGCCCTGACGCGCCTGCCCGTGAACGGGTCGGTGTCGATAGGCGGGCAGGCGCACGTCCCGCTCACGAACGTGAAGGCGAGCGTGTACGAGCTCGGCGTGGACGTGGGCGGGTCGGTCGAAGCGATCCCCGGGCACGGCGGGCGAATCGACCACGCGTCGATGAAGTTCAAGCTCGCCAGCGGCGAACCCGACGCGGCCGGGAACCCCAAGACCCACCTGACCATCGGCCTGATCGACCTGACGACCGGCGACACGTCCGTGCGGGTCGAAAAGGGCGAGGCGACGTTGGACGGTGCCGCCCGGACCTGGGCCGCGCGCGAGATCCTGATCAAGGCCGAGGCCGGAAAGGATCGGGCCGCCCTGCCCGCGCCGCTGGCACGGCTCGTCGAGAAGTACGACGTCGCGGGCAAGGTGCAGGTCACCCTGGCCGGCACCGGGCCGACCAAAGCGGCGGACGACCGCCCGTATCTCGACCAGATCGACGCCGAAGGCCTGGCGTACGCGCGCGACGTGTCGTTCAAGCCGGCCAAGTTCGACCGACCGTTCACCAAGGTCTCGGGCGCGATCCGCCTGGGCCGAAAGGCCGTCGCGATCGAGAACGCGCAGGGCCGCTACGACGACGACGAGTTCTTCCTCACGTCGGCCCGCATCCCCCTCGAAGGGATCGACCGCGAAGTCCAGATCCGCGAGGTGACCGGGTCGGCCCGCCTGTCGGGCAAAACGCTGGACTACCCCCTCGTGCTCGGCAAGGTGTTCGAGGAGGTCCGACCGACCGGCACGTGGTACGTCAGCGGCAACTTCACCCGCAAGGTGCACCGCGCGCCCGGCGAGAAGCCCGCGTTCTGGGTCGACGTCACGACCGACGGCGACGCCGGCGCGACGATCAGCAAGTACGGCGTCCCGCTGACGAACGTGAAGACCGAGATCTCCGTCAGCTCCAAGGCGACCGAGGTGCGAAACGTCGAGGCCCGAACCCTCGGCGGGACGATCAAGGCCGAAATGACCTTCACGCACTCCGACAAGGCCGCCGGCAAGCCGCTGACGTACGCGGGCAAGGGGTGGGTGCGGGACGTCGACCTCAAGGCGCTCAAGGAAGTGCTCGCCGACGGCGGCAAGGACTTCAAGCGGCTGTCCGGCACGGGCAACGCGAACCTCACGTTCGACGGCGTGGGCAAATCCGACAACCAGCCCGACGGCTGGCTCGGGTTCCGGATGGCCGGCAAGGTGGACGTGTTCGAGGGCGACTTCTGGACCGCCCCGATCGTCGACGACGTGGTCGGCCGGTCGAACGCCAAACCCGACGGCCTGAGCACCGGCCAGGTGCGCGGCGACTTCGTCCTCAAGGAAAAGGTCTTCACGCTGTCGAACGCTTCCGTCAGTTCCCCCCTGTTCGGCATCCAGGGCGACGGGACGATCGGCCTCGACGGCAAGCTCGACCTGCGCGTCATCGCCGCCCCGCTGGCCGACTGGAAGGACCAGATGAAGGCGACGAAGGTCCCCGTCGTGAGCGACGTCGCCGGCGAAATCCTCGGCGCGTTCCAATCCGTCCTCAACGGCGCGCAGCGCACCCTGTTGTACGAGTTCAAGGTCGGCGGGACCGTCAAGGACCGCAAGATCGAGGCCGTCCCGGCGCCGGTGCTGACCGAGGGCGTGGCAAAGTGGATCCGCGAGTCGACGAAGTGACGGCTCGGCGACCGGGACGCAATCGGCCGCCCTCGCGGGTATAATCAGCTTTGACGAGCCCCACATGACCCTCACCGTCGTCCCCATCTCCCACATCGCCACGGACGAGCAGGGCGTCGCCCGCGTCGCCGGCAGTCGCGTCCGCGTGCTCGACATCGCCATGTCACACGGCCCCAGGCCTTCGGCGGAACAGATTCGGGAACTTTACCCCCACCTGACGCCGGGGCAGATCTACGCCGCGCTCTCGTTCTACGCCGACCACCGGGTCGAGATGGACGCCGCGATCGCCCGGAGTGTTGAAGCCGCGCGGGCCGCATTCGCCTCGGCCACTCGGCCGGGATTCGCCGACGCCGAACAGGGGCGGTAATGCACCGACTCTACTTCGATGAGAACGTGCAGCGGCCCATCGCCGACGGGTGCCGTCAACGCGGGCTCGACGTGCTGACCGTTCAAGAGGACGGGCGAACGGGGATCGATGACCCGGCCGTTCTCGACCGGGCCGGCGAACTCGGCCGCCTCCTGTTCACGCAGGACGACGACTTCTCCTGCGCGAGGCGACCCGACGCCTGCGGGCGGGCGAACGGTTTGCGACCGTCACCTACGCCCACCAACTTCTCGTCTCCGTCGGCCAGTGCATCGACGACATCGACCTGTTCGCCCGCGCGGCGACCGACGACGAGTTGGTGGGCCAAGTCTATCACCTCCCGTTCCGCTAAATCTTCTATCGTCGAGGACCTCATGACGGGCAGACTGACCGGCTGGACGTGCTGGGCGATCGCGATCCTGACCTGCGGTGGTCTTCGGGCCGCCGCCGCGCCGGTCAACGACGCCGGGCGGTTCTTCACCGCGACCGCCGAGGAACAGGCCACCGCGCGGCTCGACGCGCTGGCGAAGAAGGCCGGCGGGCGCTCGGCCGTGTTCGAGACGTACGACGAGGTGCCGGCCGGCCAAAACCTCGCCCAGTTCGCCCCGGCCCGGGCGACCGCGTCGGGCGGGAAGGGCGTGTACGTGATCATCGTCCGCCGGGGCGGCGCGGTCGGTGTGCTGGTCGACAAACAGACGCTGCCGGCCTTCCCCAAAGCCGCCCAGGACGAGATGCGCGACGGCATCATGGCCTCGCTCCGCAAGGGCGAGAAGCACTTCGACCAGGCCCTGCTCGACGCCGTCACGTACCTCGAGGGCAAACTCGCGGCCAACCCGGCCGCCGCCGCCGCCGACAAGCCCGCGACCAAGCCTGCCGGCCCCGCCCCCGCGGCAGGCCCGTGGGTCGACCGCGCCGCGCGCGAGCTCGACAGCCTCCCCGCCGGTCAGCGCGACGCCGCCCGCGGCCGGCTGGTCGACGCGCGCCTCGCCGCCGGCGACCCCAAGGGCGCCGCCGACGCCGCCGTGCTGATCGAATCGAAGGACGCCCGCCTCGCCTACCTCGCCGCCGCCCGCGGCGCCGCCGGCGACGTCGCCGCCGCCCGGACGGTCGCCCTCGAGATCGCCGACCCGTACTGGAAGTCCGTCGCGTACGCCCGCGTGGCGGCGGGCCAGAAGAAGGCCGGGGACCGCGACGGCATGGGCCGCAGCCTCGCGCTGGCGCGCACGGCGGCGCGCGAGGCGGATTCGAAGGCCGAGGGCGATCGCCGGCCCGCCCTCACCCTGCTGGCCATCGCCGAGGCCGACATGGGCGAGCCCGACGCCGCCGACGCGACCGTGGCCGACCTCCCCGAGGGTGCCGCCCGGGACGGCGCCAATGCCGCGCTGGCGGCGGCGCACCTCCGTGCCGGCCGGCTGCCGGCCGCGCGCGCCGCGATCGACCGGATCAAGTTCGCCGCCGTCCGCGACGCGGCGCTCGCCGAACACGTCGGCCAAGCGCTGCGAGCCGCCAAGACGCCGGCCGAGGCCACCACCCTCCTCGACGCGCTCCCCGCGACCGCGCGCGGCGCCTTGGCGAACGCGGCGATCGCGCTGGCCGCGCGCGGCGACGCCCGCGGCGCCACGCGCCTGATCGACCGCCTCACCGACGCCCCGCAGCAGGCCGAAATCGCGCTGGCGATCGCGCACGTCTACGCCGAGTCCGGCGACGCCCTGGCCGCCCGCGAGGCCGTCGCTCTGGCCGCCCCGCAGATCGCCAAGACCGACCCGGCCCCGCGGGCGGGCCTGCTCCGGCGCTCGGCGGCCGTGCTCGCCTCCGCCGGCGACGCGGCCGGCGCCCGTAAGGCGACCGACGAGGCCGACAAGCTCGCGCCCGGCGCGACCCCGGACACCGCCGACGACGCGCTGCGGACCGTGAGCGTCCGCGCCGCCCTCAAGAAGTTCGACAAGGCCCGCGAGGCCGCCGCCGCCATGAAGGACCGCCGGGCCGAGGCCATCCGCACCGTCGTCGAAGCCCAGGCCCGCGCCGGTGACACGACCGGCCTCGCCGAGTGGATCGCGGCCCTGCCCGACGCCCCCGAGCGCTTCGACGCCTACCTCGCGACAGCGACCGCGCTCGCGAAGTAGAACCGCCGATCGCCAAACACACTCCCGACGGTCTCAATGACGCCGCGACGCGCACCACGCACCTCATATAGCCCGCCACTTGTGGCGGGGAAGGTGATTTGGAGAGGCGCGTTCGCGACCCATCGCTTCCGTGGTTCGAAAGCCTCCCCGCCACAAGTGGCGGGCTATATGGCGACGTCCCCTAGCAACGGATCGGCCGCGAGCCGATCGAACGCGGGTCGCGCAATTGACCCGTGGCGAGTTCCGCACGTCCTTAACCCCCTGCGCGGTACACTCCCCCCATGCCCCGCGCCCTCCTCCCCGCGCTCCTCCTCCTCCTCGCCACCCCCGCCCTCGCCGTCGACCGCAAGACAACAGTCGACATCGTCGGCCAATCCTTCCACATCAACGGCCAGCCCACCTACGCCAACCGCACGTTCAACGGCAAGAAAATCGAGGGCTTGCTCATGAACTCTCGCATGGTCCAGGGCGTGTTCGACGACCTGAACCCCGAGACGCGCGCCATGTGGAAGTACCCCGACGGCGCCGCGTTCGACGCCGACCGCAACACGCGCGAGTTCGTCGCCGCCATGCCCGAGTGGCGCAAGCGCGGCCTGCTCGCCTTCACGATCAACTTCCAGGGCGGCTCGCCCCAGGGCTATTCGAAAGAACAGCCGTGGGTCAATTCCGCCTTCACCGAGTCCGGCGCGCTCCGCCCCGAATACGCCGCCCGCATGGAGCGCATCTGCGACAAGGCCGACGATCTCGGCATGGCCGTGATCCTCGGATATTTCTACTTCGGCCAGGGCAAAATCTTCCCCGACGACGCCGCCTGCGTCGCCGCGACGCGCAACGCCACGGACTGGGTCATCGCCAAGGGCTACCGCAACGTGCTGGTCGAGATCGCCAACGAGGCCAATCACGCGGGCTACCCGGACGTCATCAAACCCGCGAGGGCCGGCGAGTTGATCAAACTCGTTCAAGATCAGTCCAAGGGCAAGGTGAAGAACACCGCCGGCCGCCTGTACGTCTCCACCAGCCTGACCGGCGGCCAGGTCCCCGGCGAATCCATCGTCCGCCCGTCCGACTTCATCCTCCTCCACGGCAACGGCGTCGCGCAGCCCGACCGCATCCGGTCGATGGTCCAGCGGACGCGCAAAATCGCCGGGTATCGGGACCAACCCGTCGTCTTCAACGAGGACGACCACTTCGACTTCGACAAGCCCGACAACAACATGCTCGCCGCCGTCGGCGAGTACGCCTCCTGGGGCTACTTCGACTTCCGCAAGAAGGGCGAGCAGTTCGAAGACGGCTACCAGAGCGTCCCGGTCGACTGGGGCATCACCGGCGCGCGCAAGCGGGCCTTCTTCGACCTGCTCCAGAAGGTGACGGGCGAGAACAACAACTAGGGAGCCCAGCGACTCGTCGCGGGACGGAGTTCAGGTGCGCGGTTCGCGCCTCACACGCCGAACTGCTTCAAGTGCTTGATCGCCCCCGCCGCCCCGCCCGTTCGGTCCGCCAACTCCAACGGGTCCACCGTCGCCCACCCGTGATACCCCGCCTCGTCCAGCAGCGCGACCAACTGTCCCCAGTTCGTATCCCCCTGCCCGACCGCCGCCGGCTGGGTGCGCCGGTCGTGCCCGACCCGCGCATCCCGCACGCGCACGTGCCGCACCTCCGACCCGAGCCGCGCGAAGACTTCCTCCGCCGGCCACCGATCGCGCAGGACCGCCGTCGCGTCCAGGTCCACCCCGAACCACGGGCAGCCCGCCGCCTTTAGCGCCCGCTCGACCGCCGCGTACGATGCCAGTTCGCTCCGCAGCGCGACCGTCACCCCGTACCGGTCCGCCAGTTGCCCTAGCGCGACCAGCGCCGCGTCGAGCGACGACTCGAACCCCGAATCCGCCGGCCGCGGTTCGGGCTCCGGCGCCGCTTCGATCCCCAACCCCGCCGCCGACTCCGGCAGGATGATCAACCCCGCCTGGGCCGGATCCACCTTCGGCTTGGGTTTAGTAACCACCGCCGGCTCGGGCATCGGCCCCAAATCCAGACACACGAGCGGCGCCTGCAATCCCGCCGCTGCCTCCAGCACTTTGTCGAGCCCCGCAAGCGCCCGATCGATGTCGGACTTGGGCGCGAACCCCTTCGCCCCGGCGTCCGTTCGAATCCCCGCGAGTTGCTGCTCGTGCGTCGCCAGCACCGTGCGAAACTCCCGCCGGCCCGACTGGCTCAGGGTCGTCAGGTCCAGCGCCGCGGAGCGCGCGTCAAACTGCACCCCGCGAAACCCCGCCGCCCGCGCGCGCGGCATCGCCTGACGCGGGTCGGTCGAAAACGCGCTGCTCACCACCGCTAGCGAAAGTTTCGGCATCGCCGCCATTGTATGGCGACCGCGCCACAAAACGTCATCGTGGTGATCCGCGAATTCGGGTGCCATGCTCAGACCCGCCGGGAAGAGCCGTGTATCTCGCCCTGTCCGTTGCCGACGGGGATGAGCATGCAGGCCTCGACGGCCGTCCGGCATTCGCATGCTCACGCCCGCCCGTCACGTCACTCCCGTGAGCGTCGCCGTAGGCGGCGGGCCGAGCATGGCACCCCCGTCCGCGCGCCTTCACGCCCACTCCACCGCGTCGTCCCGCAGCACGCAGTGCACCCCCTGCGACCGGTTGACGATCTGCGTGATGCGCAGGTCCGCCGCGACCGAAGCCAGCACGATCGCCTCCTGCCGCGACACGCCGTGCAAATGCTCGGTCAGGTCGAGCATGGCCGACAGCGCCGATCGACACGCCACGTTCAAATCCGCGTCGAACCCGAACGTGACCCACGCCTTCGGATCCTCCGTGCGCGCCAGCGGTCCGGCCGCCGGCAGATCGTCGCGCAGGCCGAACGTCAGGTCGAGCCGCGTCACCGGGATCTCGATCGCGTTCCCGCACACTTCGCCATCCCCCTGCGCCCCGTGCCCGTCGCCCGCGGAAAACAGCGCGCCCTCCACGCCCACCGGCAAGTACAGCGTCGACCCCGCGACCAGTTCCTTGCAGTCCATGTTCCCGCCCCACTTCCGCGGCGGCGTCGTCGAGTGCACGCCCGGCTCATCGGGCGCCACGCCCATCACGCCCATGAACGGCCTAAGCGGCACGCGCCGCCCCTTCGGGTCCGTCGCGACCATCGCCGCCGGGTCCACCTCCCACCGCGGCGCGTACGGCGCACCGCCCAGCCCCACCGCCCGCGCCACCTCGTCCGGCGGGCCCGAGTACGTCCACGCCCAATCCCCCGGCACCACCGCCCCGATCCGCACCTCCAGCATCTGCCCCGGCCGCGCCCCCCGAACGTACACCGGCCCGGTCAGCGCGTGCCCATCGTCCAGCGGCGACACCCGCGGCTCGAACCGCGCCCACGGCCAAGCCCCCGGCCGCCCCACCACCCACATCGCGTCCAAACACGACATCCGCACCGTGTCGCCCGGGTCGATCGTCAGCACCGGCGCGAGGTCGCGCGACCAGTGACCGTGCAGCGTCCGCCGCGTCGGCGTCAGTTCGTGGAGCATGGGTCCACGATATACTCGCGCCCCACAAAAGGCCGCAACCTCACCGCGCCAACTCAAGCCGGAGGCGGAGCCTAAGGCGACGCCCCGGATCCGTTTCACGCGCGATCGATTTCCCACCCCTCAACAAATCCGTTCCAATACCCTCATGATCCCGCGCGCCCTCGCAATCCCACTCCTCTTGCTCCTCACCGCTCCCTCCCGCGCCGACCACCTCTTCCGCGCCGAAGACGCCTCCGGCGGCGTCCTCGTCACGTTCGCCGACAAGTCCGTAGGCGTCGCCCTCGACAAGTCCCTCGACGGCAAGAAGGGCGACGTCGCGATCGAGTGGAAGCCCGCCCAGCCGCTCGCCCCCGGCTGGTACCGCGGCCTCCTCGAGTTCGGCCCCCGCGAGGGCGACGACCGCGGGTGGGTCAACTACCACCTCGGCGTCACGCTCGCGTCCGCCCAGAAGCCGATGATCAACGTGATGTCGAACTTCGCCTACGCCCCGGGCAACGGCCCGGCCACGTTCGAGTTCTTCGTCTGCACCTCGTCCCCCGCCCCCGCCGTCCGCCTCCACGGCGTCTACGACGACCTTTGGAGACACAAGCGCTCCTGGCCCGTCACCCGCCTGACCCTCACCCCCCTGCCCACCGCCGCCCCCACCGCCGACCAGCCCGTCACGTTAGATCTGCCCGTCAAGCCCGACGGCACGGTCGACCTCCCGCCCAACCTCCCGCCCGGCGTCTGGTCCCTCCGCGCCGCCACGACCAAGGACGGCGACGTCACCTGCACCGGCCAGGACGGCAAACCCGTCCGCTGTCCGCTCGCCTTCGACCAGTGGAAACGCCCGCAGCAGATCTGCTTCTACATGGCGTCCCCGCCCAAGTCGCTCGTATTCAAGACGCCCGCGATGGTCAAAGGCGTCGTCCTCGAGCACACGGTCGTGAAGCCCGCCAAAGAAGCGCCCGTCGAGGGCGCCCTGATCACGACGATCGACCCCTCAAAGACCGAGACCGGCACGCTCGTCCTCCACGGCGCCGCCGCGGGCGCCAAGCCGCAGCTCGCAATCTACCCCCACGGCAAGACGCTGGCCGTCGTCACCACCTGGGACGACGGCGCCCCGCCCGACCTCCGCTGCGCCGACATCCTCGCCAGACACGGCTACCGCCCCTCGTTCTTCATGAACAAGAACAGCCTCGCCATGCGCTTCCTCGACAAACTCGAAGCGCTCGGGGCCGAGGTCGGCTCGCACTGCATCACCCACCCGACGCTCCACGCGCTCCCGCCCGACCGCGCTCTCGAAGAGTGCGTGGGCATGCGCAAAATCCTCGAGAAGCAGCTCGGCCACCCCGTCGTCTCCATGGCCTACCCGAACGGCTACACCCCCGCCTGGGACACCGAAGGCGACTACGCCCTCCGCGCCGTCCGCCTCGCCGGCCACTGGTCGGGCCGCACGACGCTGGGCGCCAAGGAAACCGTCGACTCCATCCCCGAGCCCCTCGCCTTCCGCAACAACGGCTTCTTCGGCAACAAGAAGGACCTCGAACGCCAGTGGAACGAGGTCAAGGACACCCCCGGCGCCGTCTTCCACTTCTGGGGCCACTCCTGGCAGATCGGGAAGACCGACGAGCAGTGGAAGTCCTTCGACGACTTCGTCGCCCAGTTCGCCAAGCACCCCAAGGCGTGGTACGCCACCCAGGGCGACTTCTTCTACTGGGCGTGGCTCCGCAAGACCGTCGTGATCGACAGGCCCGACCTCGTCGGCGGCGGCCCCGACGCAGAGCGGTTCACCCTGAAGCGCCCCTGGGTCCACCCCTACCTCGTCAGCCGTGTGCCGCTGACGCTCACCGTGCCGGCAGGCGTGACCAAGGCGACGTGGAACGGGAAGGACATCCCGATCGTCGACGGGCGAATCGAACTGCCCTGGTAGGGTGGACACCGCCCACCGCTCGCGCGGACCCAACCCCCGTCAACCATTCCGCGCCCTACGACCGCCGAAAGCCCACGGAACTTGTTCCGTGGGTGGGTCGACACGGAACGCGCCCCCGCCCACCAAAGCAAAAACCGCGGTCGGCCCCAAGGGTCGCCCTCCGGCTTCCCTCTGGTACCGGCCGCGGTCTGTCGTGCTCCGCTTCATCCAACCCGCGACACGCCTCCAAGATTCCCCCCGTCCCCGAGTTTTCGCGGCTCGCCCGCAAGACTTGCCCACCCTGCCCAGGCCGCACGCGCGGGCCGACCGCACATCCGTCACACCCACTCAGACCCCTGCGACTCCCCATGTCAGGCATCCGTTCGAGCCCAATAGCCTGTGGACCGCCCGGGAATGACTTTAAGTTAAAGAGTGCTTTCGGCGATGCCCGATGAGTCCTTTGCGAACCCGCACAAGCTTTTTTATCGGACGGAATGTCTCGGCCACCCGCCTCGGCGGTTTATCGGACGCTCCGGCCGGTCGAACTTGATCGGGTCGCACGCGGGCCGCTCGGGGTCGGGCGGCGCACGCGTGCGAATCGTAAGTCTCTCGCATCGTGGGTGACACCGTGAAGACAAATCAGCGTCAGACACCGCGGACCGGCCGCTCCGGGCCCGCACTCCGCCCCGTCGCCGCGGCGCGCAAGCCCGCCTCGACCGCCCCGCGCGGCTACCAGGCGCCCCGCCGCGGGCTCGTCGTGTTCGGCTCCCTGATCGGCGTCCTCGGCCTGACCGGCGTCCTCCTCCGCGCCATGCAGACCCCCCTGACCGCCGACGCCGCCACCACCACCATGCCGTCGTACGGCGCCGTCCCCGACCCCGGCCGCGCCCTCCTCGCCGTCTTCAACACGCGCGTGCCGGCGTCCGCCAACCGCTGGAAGGCCATCTACGTCCACCACACCCGCACGACCTCCTCGAGC
>Ga0196963_10001711_pt1 | contig 14223 bp, 13 predicted proteins | sample S1_5metaG_FD_148600 | JGI IMG/M metagenome (GOLD analysis project Ga0196963, IMG submission 148600) | Soil microbial communities from Anza Borrego desert, Southern California, United States - S1_5 | ecosystem: Environmental > Terrestrial > Soil > Desert | place: USA: California | collected... | reverse complement strand
CGCGCTGGACCCGGAGCGGGGGCGCGGCCTAGCCTCCCGGCGAGACCCGACCGAGGCCCCCATGACCGCGACGCCCGCCCAGCCCCAGGCGCACCCCCAGCCCCAGCCACGCATCGGCGTCGGCGCCTTCATCCAGGACGCCGCCGGCCGCCTCCTGCTCGTCCACCGCCGCCGCGACCCCGAGGCCGGGCATTGGGGCCTGCCCGGCGGCAAGCTGGATTTCGGCGAGACGCTGGAGGCGGCGGTGCGGCGCGAGATCGCCGAGGAGCTGGGCGTCGCCATCGCCCTGGACGGCCTGCTGTGCGTCGTCGACCAGATCGACGCCGCCAGCCACTGGGTCGCCCCCACCTACCGCGCCCGCATCCTCGCCGGCACCCCGGCGGTGCAGGAGCCCGAGGCCCTGGCCGGCTGGGGCTGGTATCCCCTCGACGCCCTGCCCGCGCCCCTCACCCAGGCGACGCGGGTGGCGCTGGTCGCGGCCAAGCCCCAGGGGGCGTGAGAGAGCGGTTCCGACAGCCGCGCTCGGTGCACAGGCGGGGTCTGCCTTTCTGCAAGAGGGCCGGCTGGCGCCCGCTTTCCCCTGCGGGAGAGGGTTGGATTGAGGTGGGGCCGGTGCCGAAGCCCGGCAGCGCCCAGGTGGAGGCACCCCCTCACCCCAGCCCTCCCCCACGAGGGGGGAGGGGGCGCCTGCTGCGCGGTTAGCGCCAACAGGCAAGGCTTCGATTGCTGCACCGAAGGCCCGGCTGGCGCCCCCTCTCCCCTTGTGGGAGAGGGCCGGGGTGAGGGGTGAGCCAGCGGAGCTGGCTTCGGACCCCCTTTGGAAGCCCAACAATTCCCCGGCGGAGGCGCGCCCTCCCCAGCGACGGGGGCGACGCCAGGGCCAGCTCCATGACGGGCCCTAGGCCGTCAACCCATGGCTCCGCGCCCGGCGGCGCAGCACTTCCGCGCGGTCGCGGGGCAGCAGGGCGTCGGCGACGTCGCACAGCACGGCGAGCTGGGCCAGCGGCGGGGCGGCGCCCGGGGATTTGCGCAGGGCGTCGAACAGGGCCTCGGCGCGGCGGTCGGTCTCGGCCTCGATCTCGGCGAGGTGGCGGCGGGCGGCGGCGGCGAGGCCGTGGCGCTCGCCATGGGCGAGGACGGCGCGGATGAGGCCGGCCCCGGCGCGGGCGGCGGCGGCGGCCTCGGGGCTCGGCACGGCGTCGAGCGCCGGGCCGAATTGCGGGCGGCCGTTGCTCATGCCGATGCGGGCCTGGGGCACGGCGGCCAGGATCAGCCCTTCGGCTTCGGCCAGCAGCGTGTCGACCGGCTCCGTCAGGCGGCGGCGGAGGTCGCCGATGCGGGCGGCCCAGGGGCTGTCCTTGGGGATCTGCGCCTCGTCCGCCGTGCCGGCGACATGGGCGGCGAAGGCCGCCACCAGCCCCGCCGCCATGCCCAGCCGCTGCTCGGGCGGCAGAGGCGCCGCGCCGCGCAGGGCGAGGCGGGTGGCCTGTTGGACCAGCGCCTCGGCATCGGCCAGCAGGCGCTCCGCCGCCGAGGCGATCCCGGCATGCTGGGGCAGGGCCTCGTCCATCCGCCAGCCCAGCGCGCGGGCGAGGCGCAGGATCTGCCAGGGCTTGGAAAGCCGGCCCAGGAGACCCAGCGCGAACCATTCCACGGCCGGGCCCAGCTCCTCGCCCAGGCGGTGGTAGAGCGCCTTGGCCGTGGTGACGGCCTGGGGCGAGAATTCGGCGATGGGGGTCAGCGGCCCGGCCTCGTAGCCCTGCTCGCGCGCCGCCACCGCCGATACGGTCGCCAGCGCGGCGCGCAGGGGCTCCGCCACGGCGAGGATGGCGCCGATCTCCTCCAGCTCCTCGAGCCGGTCGAGCCCGCCCAGGCGCAGGGCCGCGGCGCGGGCCTCGGCCGATTGGCCGGCCAGGCGGGCCAGCAGGCGGCGCGTGCCCTCGGCGGCGACCGTGCGGGCGCGCTGGCCGATCTCGTCGAGCTGCGCCCAGTCCTCGGCCTTCACGGCGGCGGTCAGCACCGCCTCCAGCATCAGCAGGTGGTTCGCCGCCTCGCCGGTCACTAAGGCCCACCAGGGCTGGATCAGCCGGCGGGGGATGAGGCCGCGGCGCTTCGGCCCGCCCTCCTCATGGGTGAGGAAGGGTTCGAAGCCCTCGGCGGCGAGGCGCTGCAGCGTCGGCAGCCGCTTGGGCCGCACCAGCCGGAGATGCGGCCGCAGGCTATCGAGGATCACCGAATAGGGCAGACCGTCCTCGCCGGTGGCGCGGGCGGTCTCGATCACCGAGGCGACGCGCGCCGCGGCGGCGGGCGGCAGGCCGGAGAGGTAGTCCACCAGGCGGCGCTGCGCCTCGCCCGGCACGGCGGCATCCGGGGGCAGCAGCCGGGCGAGGTCCAGCTTGGGCGGGGCGGGGGGCACGGTTCAGCCCGTTCGACGCCGGCCGCTCAATCGAACAGCGCGTCGATATCCGCCTGGTTGAAGCTGCCGCCGGCCGGGGCCGGGGCGGCCGCCTTGGGCGGCGGCGGTGGGGGAGGCGGCGGGGGCGGAGGCGGCGGCGGCGGCGGTGGAGGGGGCGGCGGGGGCGGCGGCGGCGGCGCGGCCTCGGCCAGGGCGCTGCCCCAATCGTCGCCGTCGAACATCGCGTCGATGTCGTTCTGGCTCGCCGGCCCGGTCGCCACCGCGGGCGGCGGGGGAGGCGGCGGCGGCGCTGCGTCGGCGTCGCTGCCGAACATGGCGTCGACGTCGTCCTGGCTCACGCCGCCGCGCAGCGCCGGGCCGTTCAGCAGGTGGGCGTCGGGCCGCGTGTCTTGCACCATCGGGGCGGCCGGCTTCACATTGCCGTCCACGCCCCAGATCTCGATCATGCTGTTCACGCGCTGCTCGAGGTAGCGCAGCGTGTTGACGACCTTGGTGGTGCGCTGGCCGGTGATGTCCTGGAACGAGCAGGCGGTCAGGATCTCGATGGTCTGCATCTCGATCGCGTCGCACAGCTCGCCCACCTCGCCGTCGCGCGGCATGCGGCCGAGATATTCCTGGATGCGCTCGGTGGCGTTCAGCACGTCCGTCGTCGCCCGCTCGGTGGCGGTGACGATGGCGTCCAGCTCCTCCGTGGCGGCCATGATGCGGTTGGTGCCGCTGTCCTCCGGCCGCAGCGCCGCGATCTCCTGGCGGGTCTGCTGGATGTAGGAGGACATCTCCTGCAGCTCCTGCCGCAGGATCTTCAGATGGGTGCTGCTGCCGGGGTCCGGCGTCGGCGCGGCGACGGTGATGCCGTCCTTCAGGCTGCGGAACAGGCGCCGGACGTCCTCGACCGACACCATCCGGGAGCGCTTGTCGCGCATCCGCAGGAAGGCGCGGCCGCGGGCATTCGCCGACAGGGCCTCTTCGATCTCGAGGTATTCTTCCTCGGACAGTTCAGGCAGCTTGCCCATCAACCCCGACCCCGGACCGGCGGCACGCAAGCCTGCGTCCCGTCCGGCCCCATGCGGCGGCGCCACCAGCGGCGCCGCCAACGCCCGTCCACCCCAGAGCCGCCGCGGGCGGCGGCCAAGCGCCGCCTTACAGCGGGCCGAGCACGCTTTCGATCTTCTTCTTCAGCGTATCGGCGTTGAACGGCTTGACGATGTAGTTGTTCACGCCGGCTTCCTTGGCGGCGACGACGTTCTCGGTCTTGCTCTCGGCGGTGACCATGATGAACGGCGTGCCCTTGAGCTTCACGTCCGACCGCACCTCCTTCAGGAGCTGGAGGCCGGTCATCGGCTCCATGTTCCAGTCGGAGATCACCAGGCCGAACGCCTTCTCGCGCAGCTTCGCCAGCGCGGTTGCGCCGTTATCCGCTTCATCGATGTTGCTGAAGCCGATCTGCGTTAACAGGTTCTTAATAATACGACGCATCGTGGCATAATCATCGACCACGAGAACGTTCATCTTCATGTCGGCCAAGGTACGACTCCTGGGCGGGCGTTACGCGACGATCAGCGACAACTTGCCAAAGCTTATGCCTGTTCGGCAAGAGCCCTGCACACCCGCGGTGCGGATTTAGCGTCGGACGGACACGGCCGCCTCACGCACGAGTGAACAGCGCTGAATATAGCTGTGTAGCGACAAATGCTAAAAGTTTTTCGAATGCGGTGAACGAACGGGGCGGCGGGGTCCGGATATGAAGGCGCAAGCGGAGGCGGGGAGGGGACGGGACGGGGCGCCGGGCTGGCGGCGCTGGCTGCCCCTGGCCGCCTTGGCCCTGGGCCTCGGAGCCTTCCTGGCCCTCGGCGGCCGGCACTGGCTGAGCTTCCAGGCGCTGGGCGCCCATCACGCCGCCCTGTCCGATTTCGTCGGACAGCACCGCGCCGCCGCGGTGGCGGGATTCGTCGGGGTCTATTTCCTCGCCACAGCCCTGTCGGTGCCCGGCGCCACGGTACTCACCCTGGCGGGGGGGCTGCTGTTCGGCACCTGGCTCGGCGGCGCGGCGGTAGTGGTGGGGGCGACGGCCGGGGCGGTGGCGGTGTTCCTCGCCGCCCGCACGGCGTTCTCCGGCCTGCTGCGCGACCGCGCCGGGCCCTGGCTCGACCGCTTCGCCGAGGGCTTCCGCGAAGGCGCGCTCTCCTATCTGCTGGCGCTGCGGCTGGCGCCGGTCTTCCCCTTCTTCGTGGTGAACCTCGTGCCCGCCTTCCTCGACGTCCGCCTGCGCGACTTCGCGCTCAGCACCTTCCTCGGCATCATCCCCGGCTGCTTCGTCTATGCCGGGGTGGGCAGCGGGATCGGCGCCGTCCTGGCGCGGGGCGAGACGCCGGACCTCGGCATCGTCCTCGATCCCGCCGTGCTGCTGCCGCTCGCCGGCCTCGCCGCCCTGGCGCTGCTGCCGGCGCTGCTGCGCCGCCGGCGGAGGCGGGCATGAGCGCCGCGGTCGAGGCCGACATCTGCATCGTCGGCGCCGGGTCGGGCGGGCTGTCGGTGGCGGCGGGGGCGGCGCAGATGGGCGCCCGCACCGTGCTGATCGAGCGCGCGGCGATGGGGGGCGACTGCCTGAACAGCGGCTGCGTCCCCTCCAAGGCGCTGATCGCCGCCGGGCGCGCCGCCCAGGCCATGCGCGGCGCCGGGCGCTTCGGCATCGCCCCGGTCGAGCCGCGGGTCGACTTCCCGGCGGTGCGCGACCATGTGCGCGGCGTCATCGCCGGGATCGCGCCGCACGATTCGGTCGAGCGCTTCACCGCCCTCGGCGTGCGGGTGATCCGGGGCAGCGCCCGATTCACCGGGCCGGACCGCATCGCGGTCGACGACGGCACGGCGGTGCGGGCGAAGTTCTTCGTCGTGGCGACCGGCTCGCGGCCCGCCCTGCCGCCGATCCCCGGCCTCGACTCCGTGCCCCACTTCACCAACGAGACGATCTTCGAGAACGCCGAGCGGCCCGAGCACCTGGCGGTGATCGGCGGCGGGCCGATCGGCTGCGAGATGGCCCAGGCCCATCGCCGCCTCGGCAGCCGGGTGACCCTGCTGCAGCGGGGGACGATCCTGCCGAAGGACGACCCCGAGCTGGTCGATCTCGTGCGCCGCCGCCTGGCGGCGGAGGGGATCGAGCTGATCGAGCATGCCGAGATCGCGGCGGTCGCCGCGGCGGGCGGGGGCGTCGCCATCGCCCTCGCCGACGGGCGGCGCATCGCTGCCAGCCACCTGCTGGTCGCCGCCGGCCGCCGGCCGGACACCGCCGGGCTGGGGCTGGAGGCGGCCGGGATCGAGGCCGATGCGCGGGGGATCCGGGTCGACGACCGGCTGCGCACCAGCAACCGCCGGGTCTTCGCCGTCGGCGACGTGGCGGGCGGGCCGCAATTCACCCATGTCGCCGGCTACCATGCCGGCATCGTCATCCGCAACGCGCTGTTCCGCCTGCCGGCCAAGGTCGATCTGCGCGCCCTGCCCTGGGTGACCTACACCGAGCCGGAGCTGGCCCAGGCCGGCCCCACCGAGGCGGAGGCGCGGGCCCGGCACGGCGATTCGGTGCGGGTCCTGCGCTGGAGCTTCGCCGAGAACGACCGGGCGCGGACGGAGCTGGAGGCGGAGGGGCTGGTCAAGGCGGTGGTGGACCGGCGCGGCCGGGTGCTCGGCGCCTCGATCTGCGGCCCCCAGGCGGGGGAGCTGATCGGCATGTGGGGCCTCGCCATCCAGCAGCGCCTGAAGATCGGCGCGGTGGCGACCTGGCTCGCGCCCTACCCGACGCTCGGCGAGGTCAACAAGCGCGCGGCGGGCAGCTATTATACGCCCAGCCTGTTCAGCGAGAGGACCCGTCGGCTCGTGCGCCTCCTGCTCCGCCTGCCCTGACCGATGCGCCTCCCCACGCCCCGCGGCGGGCTCTCCACCCGCCTGCTCCTCCTCACCGTCGGCTTCGTCATGCTGGCCGAGGTGCTGATCTTCGTGCCCTCGGTGGCCCGGTTCCGCGAGAGCTGGCTGCTGGAGCGCCTGGCGGCCGGCCACCTCGCCGCCCTGGCGCTGGAGGCGACGCCCAGCCGCGCCGTGGACGACGCGCTGGAGCAGAAGCTGCTCGGCCATGTCGAGGCCCATGCCATCCATGTCGAGATGCCCGGCATGGTGATGTACATGCTGGGCCGCAACATGCCGCGGCGCACGGATGTCGAGGCCGATCTGCGCGTCGCCACCGCCTGGCGCCTGATCGCCGACGCCTTCGCCACCTATGTCTCGACCGGCAACCGGGTGATCCGCGCCGTCGGCCCGTCGCCCAAGGACCCCGCCACCATCGTGGCGGTGGTGCTGGAGGAGGCGCCGCTGCGCGCGGCGATGATCGAGTTCGGCGGCCGCATCTTCCTGCTGTCGCTCGCCATCTCCTTCTTCACCGCCGGGCTCGTCTTCCTGGTGCTCAACTGGCAGATCGTCCGGCCGGTGCGGGCGCTGAGCGCCGCCATGATGCGCTTCCGCCAGAACCCGGAGGCCGCCGACGCCCTGATCGTGCCCGATCCGCGGGCCGACGAGATCGGCACCGCCCAGCGCGAGCTGGCCGACATGCAGGCCGAGGTGCGCCGCGCCCTGCACCAGCAGGCGCGGCTCGCCGCGCTCGGCACGGCGATGGCGAAGGTGAACCACGATCTGCGCGGCATCCTCTCCACCGCCGCCCTGGTGTCGGAGCGGCTGGAGGAGAGCGCCGACCCCGAGGTGCGGCGGGTTGCGCCGCGGCTGCTGGGCGCGCTCGACCGCGCCGCCGACCTCTGCGCCCGCACCCTCACCTACGCCCATGACGGCATCCCGCCGCTGCGCCGCCGCCGCTTCGCCCTGGCCGAGCTGGTGGCGGAATGCGGGCAGGAGGTGGTGGAGGCCTTCCGCGACGCGGGCTGGAGCAACCGCGTCGATCCCGGCCTGACGGTCGAGGCCGACCGCGAGCAGCTCTGCCGCGTCCTGTCCAATCTCGGCCGCAACGCCGTGCAGGCGGGGGCAAGCGAGGTCGCGGTCTCGGCGCGGGCGGCGGCGGGCGCGGTCGAGATCGAGGTGCGCGACAACGGCCCCGGCCTGCCGCCGCGGGCGCGCGACAACCTCTTCGTCCCCTTCGCCGCCTCGGCCCGGCCGGGCGGCACCGGGCTCGGCCTCGCCATCGCCCGCGAGATCCTGCGCGCCCATGGCGGCGACATCGCCCTGGCGGGCAGCACCGCCGGCGGCACGGTGTTCCGCCTCACCCTGCCGCAGCGCGCGGCGTGACCATCGCCATTGCGGCCGGGGCGGCGGCCTCCCATCATCTGGGGCGGCACAACCAAGCGGGAGTTGGGGCGAATGAGCGTCGCGAACCGGTGGCTCTATGGCGCGGTGGCGGTGATCGTCGGATTGTACGGCCTCTACATGGAGGCGCATGAGCCGGGTTCCATGCGGAACGTCGGCATGATGCTGTTCCTGGGCGCCGTCTTCGCCGTCGGCTGGCTCATCCGCAACCATTTCGACGAGATCGACGGTGGCAACACGCCCGACAGCCGGCATTAGGGGCGCGCTGCGCCGCCTCGCGCCCGCACTCATCGCGCCCGCCCTGCTCGCGCTGCATCTCCTCGCCGCGCCGGCCGCCGCCGCGCCCGCGGCCGAGCCGTGGCCGCGCTGGCAGGCGGAGGATCCGGCGAGCGCGCTGACGGTGGACCATTCGGCCTGGAGCCGCTTCCTGGCGGCCTACCGGGTGGTCGGGCCCGACGGCATCGCCCGGCTTCGCTACGCCGCGGTGGCCCCGGCCGACCGGGCGGCGCTCGACGCCTATCTGGCCGGCCTGGCGGCGCAGCCCGTGTCGCGGCTGCGGCGGGCGGAGCAGCGGGCACTGTGGATGAACCTCTACAACGCCCTGACGGTGAAGACGGTGCTGGACCGCATGCCGGTCGCCAGCATCCGCGACATCGACATCTCGCCCGGCCTCTTCGCCGACGGGCCCTGGGGCGCCAAGCTGGTGGTCGTGGAGGGCGAGCCGCTGTCGCTCGACGACATCGAGCACCGCATCCTGCGGCCGATCTGGCGCGATCCGCGCACCCATTACGGCGTGAACTGCGCCTCGCTCGGCTGCCCGGACCTGCCGGCCGAGGCCTTCACCGCCGCCAATCTCGAAACCCTGCTCGACTCGGCGGCGCGGGCCTATGTCAACCATCCCCGCGGCGCGGCGGTGGAGGGCGGGCGGCTGGTCGTCTCCTCCATCTACGACTGGTTCGAGGCCGATTTCGGCGGAAGCCCCGCCGGGGTGATCGCCCATCTGCGCCAGCATGCCGGGCCCGGGTTGCGGGCGGCGCTGGAGGGCGTGGCCGGGATCGCCGACGACCGCTACGACTGGGCCCTGAACGGGGCGCCCTGACGGGCGCGCCCATCGGCGGCCGGGACCGCGCTTGCGCCGCGTCCGGCCCGGTGCTAGCCAATCTTCCGTTTCCGCAAAGGGGAGGGGGCCATGGCGCGCCCGATCATTATCGACACCGATCCGGGGCAGGACGACGCCATCGCCATCCTGCTGGCGCTCGCCTCGCCGGAGCTGAAGGTGCTGGGCCTCACCGCCGTGGCGGGCAACGTCCCGCTGCACCTGACGGAGCTGAACTGCCGCCGTCTGCTGGCGCTCGCCAACCGCACCGACGTGCCGGTGGCCGCCGGCTGCTCCCGCCCCATGGTGCGCCGGCTGGTGACGGCCGAGCAGGTCCATGGCGAGACGGGGCTCGACGGCGCCGACCTGCCGATGCCGACCGTGCCGCTCGATCCGCGCCACGCCGTGGACTTCATCATCGAGACGGTGCTGGCCTCGCCCGAGCCGGTGACCCTCTGCCCGCTGGGGCCGCTGACCAATATCGGCATGGCCCTGGTGACCCGGCCGGAGATCGCGAAGAACCTGCGCGAGATCGTGCTGATGGGCGGCGCGATGCACGAGCCGGGCAACACCACCCCGGTCGCCGAGTTCAACATCTACGTCGACCCGCACGCCGCGCACCTGGTGTTCGAGAGCGGCGTGCCGGTGACGATGATGCCGCTCGACGTCACCCACCGCGCCCTCACCACGCCGGAGCGCCTGGCCCGGCTGCGCGCCAAGGGCACGCCGGTCACCACCGCCTCGGCCGACCTGCTGCAGTTCTACGGCAAGTTCGACGAGGACCGCTACGGCTTCCCCGGCGCGCCGCTGCACGACCCCTGCACCATCGCCTATCTGCTGAAGCCGGAGCTGTTCACCGGCCGCACGGTGAACGTCTCCATCGAGCACCTGTCGGAGCTGACCATGGGCCAGACGGTGTGCGACTGGTGGAGCATCATGGGCAAGACGCCCAACGCCCAGGTCTTCAACCGCATCGACGCCGACGGCTTCTACGACCTGGTGATCGAGCGGCTGGCCCGGCTCTGAGCCCGGCGCCGGGGCCGAGGGCTGCGTCCGGCGCAGCCCTCCCCCGGCGCGACTCCGGGCGCTTGGGCCTTGCCTTGCCCGATTCTGCGGCGTATGTGCGAACAGAAGCGGGCTCCGCCCGTTAACCTTTTCGACCCGTCGCAGCCAAGGAGCACCGCGTGTTCGGCGAAGAAATGTGGCCCCAGCTCGTCGCGCTGGGCCAGGTCATCATGATCGACCTCGTGCTGGCGGGCGACAATGCCATCGTCGTCGGCATGGCGGCGGCCTCGGTTCCGCTGGAATACCGGCGCAAGGTGATCTTCTGGGGCATCGGCGCGGCCATCGGCCTGCGCATCTTCTTCGCCCTGCTCACCACCCAGCTCCTGCAGATCATCGGCCTCACCCTGGCGGGCGGCGTGCTGCTGCTCTGGGTCTGCTGGAAGATGTTCCACGAGCTGCGCGAGGGCAGCCAGAGCGAGGTCTCGCCCGACGAGGCGCTGCACGGCGCCGAGAGCCACGGACCGAAGAAGACCTTCGGCGCGGCGATCTGGCAGATCATCGTCGCCGACGTCTCGATGTCGCTCGACAACGTGCTGGCCGTGGCCGGCGCCGCCAAGGACCACCCGAACATCCTCATCATCGGGCTCCTGCTCTCCGTCGCCCTGATGGGCGCGGCGGCCAACCTGATCGCCCGGCTGCTGCACAAGTACCGCTGGATCGGCTGGGTGGGGTTCCTGATCATCACCTATGTCGCCATCGAGATGATCTGGCGCGGCTCGCAGCAGGTGCTTGAGCAGACGAGCTGGCTGCTGGGCTAGGGGCCGTCGCCAACGCGCCCGGATGCCGGAGGGGGCCGCCCTTGCGCGGCCCCCTTCCTTTTGGCCGGGCGATGGATGGCGGGGCGGGGCTGACAGCGCCCCCCGGACCCCCTATCTCTAGGCCATGTCGAACGACCGCTCCCGCCTGCCCAGCCAGCCGCCCGCCAGCGGCGATGTCGCGGCGTTCCTCGAACGGGTGGCGGCGATGCCGGCGGTCACCACCGCCGGCCAGGGGCGGCTGCTGGTGGGGATCGACGCCACGGCCAGCCGGCAGGCCACCTGGGACACCGCCTGCCACATCCAGTCCGAGATGTTCGCGGCGACCGGCAGCCTCGGCGGGCTGGCCGTGCGGCTGTGCTTCTACCGCGGCTTCAACGAATTCAAGGCGACGCCCTGGCTCAGCGATCCGGCTGATCTGCAGCGGCGGATGAGCCGGGTGGTCTGCGCCGCCGGCCAGACCCAGATCGGCCGCCTGCTGGACCACGCCGCGGCCCAGACCCGCGAGCGCAAGGTCCAGGCCCTCGTCTTCGTCGGCGATTGCGTGGAGGAGGAGGCGGAGCCGCTCTACCGCAAGGCCGGCGAGCTGGGCGTGTTGGGCGTGCCCTGCTTCCTGTTCCAGGAGGGCGACGACCCGGTGGCCTCCAAGGTGTTCGCCCGCATCGCCGACCTCACCCGCGGCGCCCATTGCCGCTTCGACCGCAACAGCGCCGGCCAGTTGAAGGCCCTGCTGGGCGCCGTCGCCGTCTATGCCGCCGGCGGGCGCCGGGCGCTGGCGAACTACGCCCGGGACAAGGGCGGGGCCGCGGCGCTGCTGATCGGCCGGATGGCCCCCTGATGCTCGTCTCCGGCCTCGCCCTGCTGGCCTTCATCGGCCTCGCCCTGCTGGCGATGAACGCGGCCGTGCGCGCCGATCCGCGCCGCCTGGCCCGCGGCCTGCGCTGGACCGCCATCGCCGTCGGCGTGGCGGCGGTGGGGCTCTTGGCCCTGCGCGCCGGCCCCGGCATGCTGGTGGCGCTGCTCGGCCTCGGCTGGCCGCTGCTGATGCGCTGGCGCGCCGCCCGCGCCCGGGCCCGCGCCGCCCAGGGGCCGGCGGCCGGCGGCGCCTCGGCGGTGCGGACGCGCTATCTCGCCATGTCGCTCGACCACGATACCGGCCGGCTCGACGGCGAGGTGCTGGAGGGCCGCTTCCGCGGCCGCCGCCTGTCGGAGCTTCCCACCGAGTCGCTGCTGCTGCTGTGGGGCGACGTGCAGGACGACGCCGACAGCGCCGCGGTGATGGCCGGCTATCTCGACCGCGTGGACCCGAACTGGCGCGATTTCGGCGGCGGCGCGGCCGAGGCGCAGCGGGAGGCCCCTCCGGCCCGCGGCGGCATGGCGGCGGAGGAGGCGCGGGAGATCCTGGGCGTCGGCCCCGACGCCACGACGGAGGCCATCCGCGAGGCCCATCGCCGCCTGATGCTGGCGAACCATCCCGACCGCGGCGGCTCAACCTACCTCGCCGCCCGCATCAACCAGGCCAAGGACGTGCTGCTGCGCGGCCGCGCCTGAGCCCAATCGTGACCCGCGCGTGTCCGCCGCGGCGCCTTTCTGTCAAAAGCGGGGTGGAACCCGTCGGCGATTGCGCCATTTCCACGGCCGTGGCACAGACAAAGGGCCCCCCGCGACCCCGCGCCCGCGGCGGCGGCCTCCATCTCAAGGGCGCATGACGATGAGAAACGCCTCCATGCCCAAGCCGATCAAGAAGGCCATCTTCCCCGTCGCCGGTCTCGGCACCCGCTTCCTGCCGATGACGAAGGCGATCCCGAAGGAGATGCTGCCGCTGGTCGACAAGCCCCTGATCCAGCACGCGGTGGAGGAGGCGCGGGCCGCCGGCGTCGAGAAGTTCATCTTCGTCACCAGCCGCGGCAAGGGCGCGCTCGACGACCATTTCGACATCAACTACGAGCTGAACGACGTGCTCCGCGTCCGCGGCAAGTGGAAGGAGCTGGAGCAGGCCCAGGCCACCGAGATGCCGTCGAACACCCTGTTCGTGACGCGCCAGCAGCAGCCGCTCGGCCTCGGCCATGCCGTGTGGTGCGCCCGCCAGTTCATCGGCGACGAGCCCTTCGCCGTGCTGCTGCCGGATGACGTCGTGCTGCACGACCGCCCCTGCCTGGCCCAGATGGTCGACGCCTATGAGCAGGTCGGCGGCAACATGGTGGCGGTGCTGGACGTGCCGCGCGAGCAGACCAGCCGCTACGGCATCCTCGACGTGGCGAGCGACAGCGGCAACCTCGTCAAGGCCCGCGGCCTCGTCGAGAAGCCGAAGCCGGAGGAGGCGCCCTCCACCACCGCCATCTTCGGCCGCTACATCCTGCAGCCGGAGATCTTCAAGATCCTCGACCGCCACGAGCGCGGCGCCGGCGGCGAAATCCAGCTCACCGACGCCATGACCAAGCTGATGGCCGATCAGGAGATGCACGGCTTCCGCTTCCAGGGCCGCCGCTTCGATTGCGGCGACAAGGTCGGCTTCCTCCAGGCCAACATCGCCTTCGCCCTGCGCCGCCCCGATCTGGCGGACAAGGTGCGGGCGGGCCTGGCGGATATCCTCTGACCGGGCGACATCGCGGCTAGCGCCCGTCCCGACGCGGGGAGGGGCGCCAGCCGCGCCATCGGCCTGGGTCTGTCCCGCCATGCGCGGGAGTCTCGTCCAGGCCGCTTGTGCCCCGGCCTTCGGCGGGCCATGGTGCCCGCATCATGACAGCCGCCACCGTCGCCGCACCCGCCTCCGGCCGCCCCGCCAGCTACCGCCTGATCGGGCTCCTGCTCGCCGTGGCGGGCGTGCTCGCCTTTTCGCTGCGGCCGCTGCTGATCAAGGTCGCCTATCGCTACGGCGCCGATCCGGTGACCCTGCTGGCGCTGCGCATGGCGTTCTCGCTGCCCTTCTTCCTCGCCATCGCCCTGTGGGCCGGGCGCGGCCCCGGCCGGACGCCGGTGACCCGGCGCGACCTGGCGCTGGTCGCGGGGCTCGGTTTCCTCGGCTACTACTTGGCGAGCTTCCTCGACTTCCTCGGCCTGCAATACGTGACGGCCGGCATCGGCCGGCTGCTGCTGTTCCTCTACCCCACCATCGTCGTCATCCTCTCCGCCCTGTTCCTGCGCAAGCCGGTCGGCCTGCGCGAGGCGGTGGCGCTGGTCCTCACCTATGGCGGCGTCGCCCTGGTGCTGTCGGAGGCGATGGCCGGCACCAGCGCCAACCTGCCGCTCGGCGCCGCGCTGATCTTCGCCAGCGCCGCGGCCTATGCGGTCTATCTGGTGGCGGGCAGCGACGTGGTGCGCCGCATCGGCTCGCTGCGCTTCGCCGCCTGGGCCACCCTCGTTGCCTGCGTGCTGTGCATCGGCCAGTTCCTGCTGCTGCGGCCGCTCTCGGCGCTCGACCTGCCCTGGCAGGTCTTCGCCCTGTCGGCGGTGATGGCGGTGGTGAGCACGGTGCTGCCGATCTTCATGACGGCCGAGGCGCTGAAGCGCGTCGGCGCCAACCAGGTGGCGGTGATCGGCGCCCTGGGGCCGGTCTCGGCCATCGGCCTCGGCCATCTCGGGCTGGAGGAGGTGCT
>Ga0196963_10001710_pt1 | contig 14224 bp, 13 predicted proteins | sample S1_5metaG_FD_148600 | JGI IMG/M metagenome (GOLD analysis project Ga0196963, IMG submission 148600) | Soil microbial communities from Anza Borrego desert, Southern California, United States - S1_5 | ecosystem: Environmental > Terrestrial > Soil > Desert | place: USA: California | collected... | reverse complement strand
GTGGTCTTTCAGTTCTACAGCCCCGAAACTTACACCAAGCTCCTCACGCTCGAAAACATTCACAAGGGGCAGCGGCGGATCATCGAAATCCGCCGCACCGTGTTTGGCGTGCGTCAAACGGCCGGCAAATACGAGTTCTTTGTGATCAGCCAGGAATACCGATAAGCAGTTTAAGGTAGCCGCGGTCGCCAGACCGTGGGAATCGACGTTGAGTGGCTGCCTCGGCCCACGCTCTGGCGAGCGTGGCTACATGGGAATATCGATGAATCTGCTATTGCTCCTGGCCCTGCTTGCCGCCGCTCCGAACGAAAAGCTCTTCGTCGCCACGCCGCTGACCCAGCCGAACGAGTTCACGGCGGGCATCGAAGGTCCGGCCTGCGACGCGCAGGGAAATATCTTCGCGGTGAACTTTGCCGAGCAGGGAACCATTGGCCGCGTGACGCCTGCGGGCAAGGGAGAGATCTTTGTCCGCCTGGAAGGGAAGAGCGTCGGCAACGGCATTCGCTTCGACCGCGCGGGAATGATGTACGTTGCCGATTACGTCGGCCACAACGTACTGCTGATCGATCCGGCCATGAAAAAGATCACCGTCTTTGCCCATAACGCCGAGATGAATCAGCCCAACGATTTGGCCCGCGCGGCTGACGGCACGCTCTTCGCCAGCGATCCGGCCTGGGGCAAAAACACGGGCCAGCTGTGGCGGATTTCGACGAAGGGGGAAGTGACGCGGCTGGCAAAAGACCTGGGCACGACGAACGGAATCGATGTGAGCCCGGACGGCAAGACGCTGTATGTGAACGAAAGCGTGCAGCGGGGCGTGTGGGCCTTTCCGATCAATGCGGATGGCACGCTTGGCGGACGGAAGCTGGTGAAGCAGTTTGACGATCACGGCTTTGACGGGATGCGGTGCGACGTCGACGGCAATCTCTATATCACGCGCTACGGCAAGGGGACGGTTGTCAAACTCTCGCCGCAGGGAGAAGTGCTGCAAGAGATCGACGTGTTGGGCAAACAGCCGAGCAATTTGTGCTTCGGCGGGCCGGATGGCCGGACGGTTTATGTCACCGAAGTGGAGCATCGCCGGCTGGTGCAGTTCCGCGTCGATCGGCCGGGCCTCGAGTGGCAGCAGAACAAGCCTTAGGCAGCGTGAGCGAATCACCGCACGAGCCAAATCAAAAACGGCACGGCGGTCAGATAGAGCAGATGGCCGCCGACCACGATGACGGCGGACCAGTGCAAGGTGTCGCGGCGGACGCCTTGCCGCAGATCGCTGATGGCGAGCGCGAACAGCGACAGCCCGAACGCCCAGGCGAGCAACAATCGAACGACAGCGGCCCATTGCATGACGCGAAAATCGAGCGTGGAGAACAGAGACATCATTAAATGGAGCGCGGTGTTCGCAGCGCCGAGACAAAAGAGCGTCCGCCATCGGCCCTGCGTTGTGTGAATCGCCACGGCATACAGGACGAGCGACGACGCCTCGGTGAGCACGTGAATGCCAATGTAAACGCCGGAGCCACGCAACCCGGTGAGCGAAATCAGGATCAGCGCCCGCAGCGCGAACGACGCGACTCCCACGAACCCCAGCAAGAGCAGCAGCCAATGTCCCGGCTGCGAGGGAAACCGCGGGCCATCGGTGAACCACCGCCAGAGCAGCAGCACCCAAGCGGTGAGGCCCACTGCGACGAGCGGCGTTTGCACGAAGGCCATCAGCTGCGGAATGATTCCCAGTTCGCCGTTGGTCGGATAGCTCGTCGCGCGATGAAAGCCGAGCAGCGCCGCCGTCACCGCCGTCCACAACAGCAACAGGCCGACGCTCAGCCTTTCCTTATGCGGCGGTTTCTCCGGCGGCGAATCGGCGTTTGAGAAGGGGTCGCTCATGGCTGCGTCTGCTGCGATTTCACTTCGCCCCAGGCCACGGCTTCGACGTGGTGCTCGGCCTGAAAGACATCTTCCCAAGTCACCGCATCGGCCGAGCGGAGAATCCGGCCGCGCCAGTTGGAACCGACGAACTGCCCGCTGCCGTAGACCGCTATCAGCGGCGCATTCTTATTCGGCACACTTTCCCACTTCAAACCATCGGGCGAAAAATACGTAGCACCCTGACCCACGGCGACGAACCGCTCCTCGGTCCAAACGACCGAGTTGATGTGCTCCCCTTCTTCACCGACGAGCCGCTCTGACCACGTCACGCCGTCGTCGCTGCTCATCCGCAGCCCATGCAGTCCCACGCCGACAAACCGGCCGTTGCCGAACGTGACGTCGATCAGCGTATCGATGGCCCGCACCTTCTCGGCGTCGATCCATTCCTTGGTGTCTTTGCTCATCGCCCTTCGGCCTCGATCGCCGACTGCGACGAAGCGGTCATTGCCATAGCAGATCCGCCGCAGCATGTTCCGCCCGCCGATCGGCTGCGGCTCGCTCCAGGAGATGCCGTCAACGGACGTCATCAGGAAAGGATTGGAAACGCCCACCGCGCCGGGATCGCCACCCAGGCCAATGAACTGGCCGTTCCCAAAACCGAGGCCGCGCAAGTACTGCACGTACTTCGCCTCGCGGGTACCGGTCTTCCACGTCGCGCCGTCGGCCGTCGCGGCGAGGATGTTGTTGCCGCCATACGAACCGACGGCAGCGAACACGCCGTTGCCGGAGCAGACCGCGCGATAGGTTTCGCCTTCCTTGCCGGTCTGCAGGTTCGTCCACTCCCGACCGTCGGTCGACGACATGCGGAGGCCGCGATGGCCGACGGCGATGAACAGTTGAGGCATGGGTCTTGTTTTCCGTAGCCACGGTCGCCAGACCGTGGGGATTGCAGCGGTTCGTTGCACAACAGCCCACGCTCTGGCGAGCGTGGCTACTTAGGCGCGCGGCTACTTAGCATACGCCGGCCCTATCAGCTGCCAAACTGTTTCGGCCATTTGCTGGTGGCCGGCCTGCGACAGATGAATGGTATCGAGCGTGGAACCGTTGCCGGCGAGAATCGACAGGAAAACCCGCTTGGGAACGAGCCGGATGCCATGCCGGCGGGCCGCGGCCCGCTGCAGGCGGCCATACTCATGATAGAACGGCGGCAGCGGCAATTCGAACATGACGAGCTGCCGATCATTTTTGTTCAGTTCTGCGAGCAGCGCATTCAAGTCGCGATCGAACTGAGCCGCCGTCGTCGAACCGAGCAGATCGTTGCCGCCGATTTCGATAACGACGAGTTGCGCAGTTGGCGGAGTCTTTTGCACTCGCTTGAGCGCGATGCGGCCGTTTCGTCGACGTGGGAAATATCCTGCACGTCGAGATCTTGTTCGCGGGCGAGAATCTTGGGCCACGTTTCCGACTTTTCATCGCCATCGACACCGGCGGTGACGGAATCGCCGAGGACAGTGAGCTTTAGCGAAAAGAAACGTTTGAGTGGGGGCATCGCGTGATAGGGCACTTCCGCCGTCGCGGCAAACAGCCAGGTGGCGATCATCGCGTGCGGCGCCCAGTGCTGCCAATCCTTTTGGTACCGCACCGAAAACCAGGGAAGTGTCGCCGCCACTGCCACGGCATACAACCAGTAAGGAATCGCCGTTGACGAGATCACAACCGCGAGCGCGCCGAACACGAGCGCAAACCACGCCGCGCGTTGCCAGAGCGCCTCTTCCCGCAGTCCGCATAATGCCGCCGCAATCAGCAGCGCAATGCCCGTGAAGAAGCAATGTCCACTGGCAACGTGATAGACCAGCGGATTCATGAAGAGCTTGCCTGTTTCTTGAGAGCACTCCTGCCGCGCGCTGCACTAATCGGGCAGCGGTTGACCTTTTGTCTCCGGCGCGAACCAGATGATGACCATGCCGATGAAGTAGACGAAGCTGATGACCGAGCAGGCCAGCGCGTGGCCATGCGGAATCACCAGGCTGCCGAGTTGCACGTCTTCGCTAAAGAGCTTCAGCAAGTTGCCAACCTGTAAGACGCCGATGGCGGCGAGGATGCGTCCGAAGTTGAAGCTGAATCCTTGCCCCGTCGCCCGCACGTTCGTGCCGAAGAGCTCGGGTAAGTAGAGCGGCAGCCAGCCATAGAACGACGCGGTGAACGTGCCCGCGACAAAGGCCCACACGAGCACGGCGGCGCTGTATTCCTTGTTGAGCAGATACAATCCCCAGACTGAAAGGAGCGACAGCAAGCAAAGGAGGAAAAACGCCATCCGCCGGCCGAGCCAGTCGCCGGCGAAAGCAGCGCCGATGGTGCCGACGATGGCGCCGACGCTCAGCCAGATGAGCGTCCATTCGCGGGCCCGCGGCGCGGGCAAAGCTTCGGCCGCTTTCACCTCGCCGGCGGCAATGAGCCCGGCCTTTTGTTTGGCGAGCGACGCTTTGGCCAGGTTATCCGCCCAGGTGGGCGCTTGTTGCGTGCTGCCCCAAGTGCCGAGCAGTGCCACGCCGGCCAGCGTCGCGCCGAGCAGCATCCGCTGAAACGTGAGCGCCCATGGCGCGGAAGCTCCCTTCGAATGAATCGCATGCCGCTGGAAATAACGGATCACGGGATAGGTATAGCCGACCAGCGCGATGATCAGCCCCGCGATCGTGCCGATCACGCGCAGCGGCGTGCCGTGCTCGAGGACCGTGCCGCCAAGGTTGGTCGAATTAAAAGCCCACAGCCACACAATCAGGAACGGCCCGGCCAGGCCGACGATCACGGCGAGCAGATCCTGAGTGGCCCAGTGGCTGGTCGTTCCCTTTTTCTGTTCCTTTTCCCACTTCTCCGATTCCGGCACAAACACGCGGATGAAAAAAGTCAGGACGGCGGGAATGGTGCCAGCAATCATCATCAGCCGCCAACCGCGATGCTCGCTGCCGGCATAGAACTCGACGCTCTCCGGCGACAGGCCCATGCCGCGCAATCCTTCTTGAATGCTGCCGAGCACTTGCAAGAGCGCGAGGCCTAAAACACCGACGAGCAAGTAACCAACGTTCGCCGCAGCGCCGATCAGACCGGCCATGAAGGCCCGCGATTTGTTCGGCCAGACTTCCATGACAAGCGCCACGCCGAGCGACCATTCGCCGCCCATGCCGAGCGCCGCGATGAACCGCAAAATGCCGACCTGCCAGGCGTCGTGGGCAAAACCGCAGAAGCCGGTGAAGAGCGCATAGGTCAGCACGCTCAAGGTCATCGCCCGCACGCGACCGATGCGATCGCCCAGCCAGCCGAACAGCACGCCGCCAGTCGCCGCGCCGACGAGAAACGACGCGATAATGACGTTGAACCACACACCCACGGTGCCGGCGTCGGCATTGGGCATCAAGTCTTCGACGGCGCTCTTCCCCACGAGGCTGAAGATGCCCATTTCCGCGCCGTCGAACATCCAGCCGAGCAGCGCCGCCGCGAGGGCCATGAAACGGCCCCGGGCGTTGTCATCCATTGGATGAGATGCTTTGAGAGTATTCGCTTCGCGCGCGGCACGGGTTTCGACATTGGTCATGGCGGCCCACTTTCCGGAAGAGGGGAAGGAGCGATTGTAGTTCACGCGGCGAGCGACAGGTACTCCTTTTGTCCCTGGCTGGCCCCGTTGGCAACTGGCGGCAGAGGCCTATACTGAGGGCGCTTGGCAGTGACGACACTGCTTGCCCTGGCTGGAGATACGTTCCGCCCGGCAAGGCAGCAGAACGACCTCGTCCGCCACCCAGCCCACAAGCAGAGGACAGCCGTGACAGCAGCTCCCGTGAATGAGGCTCCCCAGGGAACCTTTCTCTCCCGCAACGAGTTCTTGCTTCGCCGGTTGCACTCGCTCAGCGGCATCATCCCGGTTGGGGCCTACATGGTGGTGCATCTGCTCACCAATTCTACCATTCTCGACAGCGCTCTCACGTTCCAGAAAAACGTCTACACCATTCATAGCCTGGGGCAGATCCTGCCGCTGGTGGAATGGGTGTTCATTTTCATTCCGCTGTTGTTCCACGCGATCTTCGGCGTGGTGATCATCCGCGGCGGCCTGCCCAACAGCAGCACTTATAAATACACGAATAACGTCCGCTATACCCTGCAGCGGGCCACGGGCATGATCGCGTTTGTGTTCATTATGTGGCACGTCTTCCACATGCATGGCTGGTTTCATTCGGAATGGTGGGCCAACGGCGTGGCCGCGCCGCTGGGCGGCTATATGTTCCGCCCGTACAACGCGGCATCAACGGCGGCCGAAGCCCTTTCGCCGCTGATTGTGCAAATTCTGTATGCAATCGGCATCCTTTCCTGCGTGTTCCACCTCGCCAACGGCGTTTGGACGTTCGGCATCACGTGGGGCATTTGGATCACGCCGCAGGCCCAGCATCGCGCGACGATCGGCGCGACGGTCTTTGGCGTGCTGCTGTCAATCGTCGGGCTGAGCGCGCTCGGCGGATTTGCCTTGAAGAGCAAGGAAGACATCCTCAAGATGCGGGAAGAAGAAAACAGGATGTACGAAATGAAAACCGCTTCGGGCGACGTGACGAAAGACGACCACAAGCGCTGGCATGATCCGGCCGCGCATGCGAAGTCGCTCGAGCCGAGCGCGGCGGAACCACCGAAACCTGCTGAAGATGCGAATAAATAGATGGAAGGCCGAGTTAGCTTCGGCCCCTCACCCCGGCCCTCTCCCCGGAGTACCGAGGAGAGGGAGTAAGAATACTGACCCCTGACTCCCGACCCCTGGCTCCTGGCTCCTGAACAAATGGCAAAGCAACGCGTTCTCATCGTCGGTGGCGGTCTCGCTGGTTTGGCGGCCGCCATGAAGCTGGCCGAGCTCGACATCGCGGTCGATCTGATGAGCCTCACGCCCGTCAAGCGTTCGCACAGCGTGTGCGCGCAGGGCGGCATCAACAGCGTGAACGATCTCACGCGGCAGCAAGGCGACACGGAATGGCTGCACCTCGACGACACGGTCTATGGCGGCGACTTTTTGCAGCATCAGCCGCCGGTCAGGGAAATGACCGTTTGGGGGCCGAAGATCATCGAGCTGATGGATCGTCTTGGCGTGACGTTTAACCGCACGCCGGAAGGATATCTTGATCGCCGGCGCTTCGGTGGCACGCTTTTCAAACGGACGGCCTTCGCCGGCGCGACGACCGGCCAGCAACTGCTGTACGGTCTTGATGAGCAGGTTCGCCGCTGGGAAACCGAAGGGAAGATCAAGAAATACGAGTTCTGGGATTTCCTCGGCCCGGTGCTGGATGACAACGGTGTGTGCCGCGGTGCGATCGGCCAGGATTTGAACACGATGGAAATGCGGACCTTTCCCGCCGATGCCGTCGTGGTCGCTTCGGGTGGCCCGGGGCTGATTTACGGCCGATCGACGATGTCGATGGTCTGCACTGGCAGCGCGGCCAGCCGTTGCTTCCAGGTCGGCGCGAAGTTCGGCAACGGCGAGTTCATTCAAGTTCATCCCACGGCCATTCCTGGCGCCGACAAGCTCCGCCTGATGAGCGAATCGGCCCGTGGCGAAGGTGGCCGTGTGTGGGTGCCGAAACGGCCGCAGGACCCGCGCGATCCGCTCATCATTCCTGAAAACGAACGCTATTACTTCCTCGAAGAGCGTTATCCCAAGTACAAGAACCTGGTGCCGCGCGACATTGCCACGCGCGAGATCTTCGACATTTGCGTGAATGAAGGACTGAGCGTCGAACGGGAACGGCTGTGCGTTTATCTCGACTTGACGCACATTCCGCGAGCGGAACTGAATCGCAAGCTGGGCGGCATTCTGGAAATCTACGAGAAGTTCCAGGGGGTCGATCCTCGCGCAAATCCAATGAAGATTTTCCCAGCCGTCCATTACTCGATGGGCGGGCTCTGGTGCGATTATGCCAAGAGCGGCAGCGGCGGCCTGGTCGTAGGTTCGCCCAAGAATCACATCACGAACATTCCGAACCTCTATGCTATCGGCGAGTGCGACTATCAGTATCACGGCGCCAATCGCCTCGGGGCCAATTCGCTGCTGAGTTGCATTTTCAGCGGCCTCATTACTGCGCCGGGCATTGAAACGCTGCTCAAGGGAACGAAGTCGGCTGCTGCTGAATTGCCATCGTCACTGTTCGAGCGGGCTCTGAAACAGCAAAAGTCGCGGCATGATGAGTTGCTGAAGCGTCCCGCTGGCGGCGCGAATCCTTATCTCATTCACCAGGAACTGGGCGATGTGATGACCAAGGCCGCGACGGTCGTCCGCCGCAACGATCAGCTCCGCGATGCGATCGCCAAGGTCAAGGAACTGCACGAGAAGTCGCACAAGTGTTCGCTGTCGGATTCCGGCAACTGGACGAATCAGAACGTGGTCTTCACGAAGGCCCTGATCGACATGTTCCCACTGGCTTTGACGATTCTTGAAGGGGCGCTGGCTCGCGATGAAAGCCGCGGCGCACATTTCAAACCCGATTTCTCCTTCAAGCCGCTCACTGCCACCGAACCGGCCGAGCGCCGCAAGCAGGCCGAAAAGTGGTGCGATGAATTCGATGCCAACAACGCGAAGTGGCTGAAGTCGACCATCGCCACCTGGGATGGCAAGGAAGTGAAGCTCAGCTACGAGGATGTCGATACTTCGCTCATCACGCCCCGGCCGCGGCTGTATGGCCTCGTGGGGGCGGAAGAGATCGAAAAGGTTTGGAAAGAACGCGAGGCCGCGAAGGATCAGGCGTCCGGCAACAACGGCAACGGCGCGACGGTCGCCGGCAGCAAGCCGGCAATGGCGGGAGCGCATTAAGTAGCCACCGTCGCCAGACGGTGGGTGGATGATCAAACTCAGGTCGCCCGCGCTCTTGGCGAGCGTGGCTACCATAAGAACGCACGACAACCTAACTAACTTGAATTTGCGATTACCAATGGCAGATCATCACGAAGGTCACGGCGGCCCCTCGACCGAGGCGAGCGGTTTGGGGGGACATGGTGTCGCTTCCAAGCCGGACACGTTCGAAGTCCGCGTGCTGCGGCAGGACGCGCCGGGCGAACCCAGCTACTGGGAGCGGCACACCGTCAAGTACGAGCCGGATATGAACGTGATCAGCGTGCTGCAGCGGATTGCGGCCCAGGCCCGTTCCTCGGACGGCAAGCATGTCGCGCCCGTGGCTTGGGACTGCAACTGCCTGGAAGAAGTTTGCGGGGCCTGCACCATGGTCATCAACGGCAAAGTGCGGCAAAGCTGCTCGGCCCTCGTCGATCGCCTGCTCGCCGATCATCCCACCGAGATCGAGCTGCAGCCGATGACGAAGTTTCCCGTCGTCCGCGACCTGGTCGTCGATCGCAGCCGCATGTTTCGCGCGCTGCAAAAAGTAAAGGCCTGGATTCCGGTTGATGGCTATTACGATCTGGGCCCGGGACCGAAGGTGTCGCCCAAGACGCAAGAGCAAACGTATCCGCTCAGCGAATGCATGACTTGCGGCTGCTGCCTGGAAGCCTGCCCGCAGTATCTCAAGGTCGAACTCGTTCGCGATGAAGACGAAACCGACGAGCAATTCACCGCCCGCAAGAATCGGGCGTACGACGAGAAGTTCATCGGCCCCCATGCGATCAGCCAGGCGGTGCTGTTCAACATGCATCCCACCGGCGCGATGAACGCCGGCGAGCGGCTGGAAGCGCTCATTCAGGAAGGGGGCATTCAAGTTTGCGGCAACGCACAGAACTGCGTTGCCGTGTGCCCGAAGCGGATTCCGCTCACTACCAGCATCGCCCGCGCCGGCCGCGCGACGACGTTCCACGTCCTGAAGAAATGGTTCGGAGCGTAACTCGGTACTCATCTCGCTCCGCGAGATGTCGAACCTACCGCTTGCCGTTCGACTCCACGCACACCACTTCCCCGGCATAACTGCGGCTATACACGCGGCCGTGCGCGATGGCCGGGGCGGAATACGTTTCGGGCTGTTTTCCGAACACCGTTAGCTGATGCAGCTCGCGATAGCCGCCGGGATCCGCTGCCGCGAAGATGAGCTTGCCGCTTGCGCCGGTTTGAATGATCAGGTGATCGGCGGCCGCGATTAGCGTTCCCCGCTCGTCGAAGCCGCGCTGCGACCAGGTCTCTTTGCCGGTGTTCCATTCCAGGCACTTGAGGATGCCGCGGCTATCGACGAGATACAAATGCTCGCCGAGCAGCACCGCAGCGCCGGTGTAGCCGGCGACGCGGTTTGTCGACCAGTCTTCCTGCAGCGAGCCCCCGGTGATGGTATAGCGCGCGGCCTGGCGGAACTCCTGGGCGGACGTCAAAAACAGTCGGCCGTCGCGGATCACCGGATCGACGCCCATCGCGCCCCATTTCTCCTGCCAGCCGTTCCACCGCCACAGCTCGCGGCCAGTGAGGGCTTCGACTCCGATGAGATTGGCTGCGGAGCGCGCTTCGTTGATGTTCACAATCACAACACCGTTTGTTTCGCCGCTGCGGAACGGCACGGCAGACACGCAGGCCCCTTTCTGACCGTCGTCGCCCCAGGCGATGGATCCGTCGCTGGTGCGAATGGCAAGGCCGCGCGACCCGGCGTTCAAGATCAACAGATCTCGCTCAAGGTTGGGCGCATTGCCCACGGTGATAATTAGCGGCGACCAACAGAAGCCGTAATCAACGTCCGGGTTGTACTTTTCCGGCAGGTCGCGCTGCCAGACGAGCTCGCCGTCGGCCACGTTCCACGCTCGTAGTTGCCCGTGCTGGCCGAGCGTGATGACGCGTTCCGCGTATATGGCGGGCGTCGCCCGCGGACCAGGCCATTGCAGGATCGTGGCGCACGGATACGAAGCCTTCCAGCGCGGAGCGCCGGTAGCGGCATCGAAGCAAAAGACCGTATCGCGCTCCCCATCCCAACCCATCGTCACCGCGCGTCCGCCGGCAATCGAAACGGCGGAGTGACCCTTCCCCACTTGCGCCCGCCAGGCAATCCGCAGTGTCGTGCCGGGGCGAAAACCTGGTTCGCTCGTCGTGCCGTTACGCGCCGGCCCCCGATACTGGGGCCAGTCGCTGGAAGGTGGTTGCTGCGCAAAGGCAGACAACGTGCGGGAGATCAACCAGCAAACGATCAGCGTGGTGCGCGGACAACACATGCATTTCCGCCCTTCGATAAGCCACTGGTAGTGATTATCGCGCGGACCTGCTGGCATCTGCAAAGTCATTCTTTGCGGAAATTCATTGCGACTTCAAATCGAAGTTCACTTTCCCAGCTGCAGGAACTTCCGCCCGCAGCTCGGTCTGCGTGTTGTAGCGGGCTGGAATGTAAGACTGCACCTCTTCCGTCGCGCCGTCCATGCCGGTTTGCCCCGGCGGCAACGGCATCAGCTTGCTGGCGTTGATTTCCACCTTGTACTTGCCGGCCGCGGTCTGCACCTTGTACTCGCCGTTGACGATGTTTCCCCCGCCGCCTTGGCCCGTTCCCGATTCCGGCACGAAGGCGATGTGCCCTTCCGGAATCGGCTGGCCATCGAGCGTCACAGTGCCCATCACGGTCGGCTGCGAGCAACCGGTTGTGAGGAGCAGGGCCACTCCCAAAAAGATCCCATTCGCAAGCTTCATACAACACCTTCGCTGTTCGTTCGCGGACTTCACTGTTGCGACTGGCACTAATCGGGAATAACCTCGCCGCCGGCACGCGTTCCCAGGTTGGACCAGGTGGTGGCGTCGATGCTCTTCATGATAAACCGCACCGAGCCGTCGCAGAGGAGTGCGTTCACGCCGGCCGGATGTTGGCTCCGCGCGGAGTTGATCGAATTGGCGTTGCTGGCGACGGCCGTGCACGGCATGTGCGCCGGCAACCCCGTGCCGCAGCTGTATTGGGCATCGGCCGAGGACGACATCGGCGCGCGCAGGGTGCTGAACAGCGTCTCGCCTTGATAGCTGTTGAACATCCGCCCGCGGCGGTCGTCGCCGACCTTCCAAACCAGGTTTTCGCTGGCGAGCAGCGTGTTGCTCGTGCCATCGGTGATGGCTGACATCGCCTGCCGTTCGCCCACCAGGATCACGCCGGTATTGGCAACGCCGCCGGCCTTCGGCAATGTCGTCGAATTGTCCCAAAACAGCGTGTTGCCATTGCAAGCCATGTAGTTTCCATGAAAACCCTCCGAAACGACCTTGCCCGTGTTGGGATCGGTGGGGCACATGTAAACCGGAATCTTATCGCTGTTGATCTCCGTCGAGTTGTAACCGGTCTTCGTGGGGTTGGCGATGAGATAGTTGGTAATCTTCTCGTACAAATTGATCTGTTCCGCGAACGGCAGGATCAGAATCGGCCACGTGATGCTGCTGCGCGCGGTGAACGCCGGCGGCGCGGGGAGCGACGAGTTATTCGCATAGCCGCCGAACTGGCCGTAAGGAAAGACCCGGATCGTGTCGTGATGATTGTGCATCGCGAGCCCGATCTGCTTGAGATTGTTGCTGCACTTGCTTCGCCGCGAAGCTTCGCGGGCGGCTTGCACGGCTGGCAGCAGCAGCGCAACAAGCACGCCGATGATGGCAATGACTACGAGCAGTTCCACGAGCGTGAAACCGTTTTTGCGAACGAGAAAACGTGAGCGCATAACCGCATCCTGAGTGAAGAAGAAATGTGGCAGGCTCCATTGCAACGCTATTACAACACTATGCAATCAAGGAAGTTTCGTCACGAAATTGGCGGAAACTTGTTTGCGCGCTAACTTGTTTTTGCGGCGGTCCGAAGTGTATGCGTAGCATCACGGAGAAGTCGGATGACTATTCGGTGGGGGAACCCTGGGGCCAACGGTGCAGGCGTTTCCCTCAGCGGAAGCACTCAAGTGTCTACTTCGTGAGTACGGCAGTTTGACGCAGTTCCGGAACGGGAGTAGCTCGCGGCGCGACTTTTGCGAGAATACAATGCAGACACGTGGAAACCCGTTCGCTTCGACAGGAGTCCCTGCTCATGAAGACGTTTGCCATCGCAGCTGTTCTGCTGTTAGTCGGTTTGACCTTGAATGCGAGCGCCCAATACATTGCGCCGGTCACGACTTACTATGCGCCCGCAGTGGCACCGGCCTATTACCCAGCGCCTGTGATCGCCCCGCGGCGGGCATTTTATGCCCCTGCGCCGGTGGTGGCCGCGCCAGTAGTCGCGCCGCCAGTAGTCGCGCCGCCAGTAGTCGCGCCGCCAGTAGTCGCGCCGCCAGTGGTTGCCGCACCAGTCACCACCTACTATGCGCCCGCGCCGGTGGTTGCTGCGCCCGCCCCGGTTACAACTTACTATGCCCCGGCGCCAGTCGCGGCACCGGTCGTAGCTGCCCCGGTTGTCGCCCCACCCGTCGTAGTGGCCCGTTATGGCCGCAGCATTTACGGCACGCGGCAGGTCTATTATCCCGGTCAACCGGTGTTGAACACCTTGCGGGCAATTACCCCCTAACTTGGCTGCGATTCATCCAGGCGGGAGCGACTTTCACCAGTCACCTTCATCAGTCGGCGGTTCTGGGTGCTTCAGATTGACTCTGCAACCGGCAGCCAGATGCGGAATTGGGTCCCCTGGCTGCCATCGGCATTTGGTTGAGGATTGGGAACGGCGCTAATGGTTCCCTGATGGGCCTCGACGGTGCTCCGGCAAATGGGCAAGCCCATGCCGGTCCCGTTCTCCTTGGTCGTGAAATACGGCTCGAACAGCCGCTCCGCCACTTCGGGTGCGAGGCCCGGCCCAGTATCAGTGACGGACAAGCCCACGCCGTCGCCATCGCGAAAAGTGCGCACCAGGATTTGCCGTTGGTCCGGCGGCGATTCGTTCATCGCTTCGGCAGCATTGCGGACCAGATTGACGATGACCTGCTCGATCAGTGTCCGATCAGCCAGGATGGGTGGCAGAGGTTCGACCAATTCGTAGCGAATGGTGGCTTCGTGTCCGCGGGCGGCAACTTCCAGCAGTGGTTCTAGCACTCGCACGCATTCGGAAAGATCGAACGTCGAAGGATCGAGTTCGCCTTTGCGGACGAACGAATTGACGCGGCGGACCACGTCCGCGGCGCGGCGAGCCTGTCGCGAAATCTCTTCCAGCCAATATTGCGCTTTGCCGATGCCGATCCCTGTTTCGTCCGTTTGATTGAGCGCCTCGATTGAGACGGAGGCAAAGTTGGCGATGGCGTACAGCGGCTGATTCAATTCATGCGCCAGCTCGGCGGCCATTTGGCCCATGGTGCTCATGCGGTCGGCGTGGGCGAGATCGACTTCGCGCTGCCGCAGCCGGCGGGCCGCCGCCACACGGTCGGTGGCGTCGCGCACGGTGAGCAGCAATTCCGGCGCAGTCGATTGCTTGTCGTTTTCGTTCAGGGGGCC
>Ga0196963_10001709_pt1 | contig 14229 bp, 15 predicted proteins | sample S1_5metaG_FD_148600 | JGI IMG/M metagenome (GOLD analysis project Ga0196963, IMG submission 148600) | Soil microbial communities from Anza Borrego desert, Southern California, United States - S1_5 | ecosystem: Environmental > Terrestrial > Soil > Desert | place: USA: California | collected... | reverse complement strand
GCTTTATCAATGGGACGAACTAATGATCCTTCAGCATCACTATTCGTTGCTGGTTTTGTCTCTACGTTCTGCTTCGGAGCCTCGGTAGGGTTTGCTGGGGGTGAACCGGGTTCTCGGCGTCCCCTATGAATCAGCAGCCAATATAACAGCGAGCAAACCACAAAAGGGCCAATGACCAATCCAGTGGGCATGGGTGCCTTCTGACCGTAGACCAAAGTCCAAATACTCCAAATTAGGGCGGGTATCATCAGCACCAGCCACAAAATCCAGACGGGTGTTCGGGTAATACTGGCAACACTATGCTTCACGATGAAGTAAGTGATAATCCCCAGTAATATTAGGAGCAACCAGACTTCCATGTTGACGAATAATATTTGAATGGGTCTACAAGATGTTTCTCGAAGAAGGCATTTCTTAGCGTTGTGTTCGCTAGGAATATAGTTTTGTGGCTACTCAACAACTACCCTAGATAGGCATTGTGCAACCAGATTCCCAAGAACAGCGTCCCCCCGGTGCTACTCCTCACGTTTCGCAGGAACCATCGCCTGCTGCCCTCAAACTACCACGCTCTATCCTTGATACTATTTTTGCCTTTCCACCGAATCGGGATACCTTGGGTGGGACAGCCTATTTCATTGTAGGAAATGAAGGGAATATCCTGGTTGATTGTCCGGCTTGGAATGAGGTCAATCAGCAGTTCATCCACACCCAAGGGGGTGTTCAGTGGCTATTTATTACTCACCGTGGGGGTATCGGAAAAGTACAGGAAATCAGTCAAGCCTTTGGCTGCAATCTCTTGATTCAGGAGCAGGAAGCCTATCTATTGCCAGGTCTGACAGTGAAGTCTTTCCAGCAGGAGTTTAGCATTAGCCCGGATAGTCAGGTTATTTGGACACCTGGTCATTCTCCGGGCGCTGCTTGTCTCTACTACTCCAAACTGGGGGGGGTTCTATTCTCTGGGCGTCATTTATTACCCAATCCCCAAGGAGAGCTTGTACCCCTACGTACTTCTAAAACGTTCCATTGGCCTAGGCAAATCAAGAGTTTTCAAGCTCTACTTGACCGTTTTACTCCAGAAACTCTGCAATATCTCTGTCCGGGAGCTAATAGTGGCTTCTTGAGAGGTAAGGGCATAGTTGATAGGGCTTACGAACGTTTATCGGAGTTTGAGAGGAACAGAGGTTAGGGAGCAGGCTTCTGTAAGACTGCTATGAGCTTTTATTCGGGTCTGAGTCCCTAATCGCTAGGTCGCTAGGGTCGCTTCGCGCTGCGCTATGCATAATCATCAATCCCTAAAATCAGTTTGCACTTGTGGCAACGGCTTGCTTATTGGTTAATAGCTCTAGGGCTGCTTGATATTGAGGATCGCCCTCTGTCCCTACTTTGTCGAGGGTAATTGGCTTTAGGGGTACTAATTTATCGGGCGTAATGCCGAGTTTGTGAATATCTCGGTGGTTTGGAGTTTCATACTTGGCAACAGTTACGGTTAATCCTGATCCATCGGATAGATCAAACAAGGATTGAATTAAGCCTTTACCAAACGTTTTCTCACCTACCAGTTGTGCCCTGCCGTTGTCTTGTAAAGCACCTGCCAGGATTTCACTGGCACTCGCAGTCCCTTGATTCACTAATACCACTAGGGGAGCTTTGGTGAGTGCTGAACCCAATGCCTCGAAGCTACCAACAATTCCTTGGCGATTGACGGTGTAAACGATCGCGCCTTCATCTAACCAGAAACGAGCAATTTCAATCCCTGCTTGCAACAGTCCGCCAGGATTATTCCGCAAATCAAGAATGTAAGATTTCGCTCCTTGCTGCTGAAGTTTGGCGATCGCATGAGCAACTTCTGTGGGCGCATTGGCACTAAACTGACTCAGACGGATATAGCCAACGGGAACCCCTCCTGAGGGAGAACGTAATTCAGCATAGACAGGATTTAGGGCGATGCGATCGCGCACCAGTTGAACTTCTCTGGGATTCCCTTCATCTGCTTGAATCGTCAGTTTGACGGTAGTTCCCGCAAGTCCGCGCATCCGGGCGGCAGCATCGTCTAGGCTAAGTTTTGTGGTAGAAATGCCATCAATCATCAGAATGCGATCGCGTGGTCGAATGCCTGCTTGATCTGCCGGGGAACCTGCGATCGGCGCAACCACCTCTAATTCTCCCGTTTCCGCATCCAGAGCAATCTGTAATCCCACCCCACTTAGTTCTCCAGAAGTATTGACCTGTAGACTCCGGTACTGATCAGGGTTGAGAAATCGTGTAAACGGATCTTCTAGGCTAGCCAACATTTTTTGAATCGCTGCATAAGTTTCGTCGCGATTGGCTAGTCCACGTTTTAACGTTTTTTCCCGCAAAAACCACCAATTTTGATGATTAAACGTGTCATCAATATAGGCATTATTGACAATTCGCCACGCCTGCATGAAAATTTGCTGATCTTCTGTCAATGCGTAAGATGCAGGCGTCCACCAACCAAAGGTTAGGATAATTTGTAGGATTAGTAACAGTCCAACCCAAAAAACTCGTTTGTGCATGACACAAAATCCCTCTTTCGGGCTATGTTACATTTTTTGTAGAGGCAACGCACGAGATGTGCCGTCAAATTGCTCTGGAGGGGGGCAAAAGCGTTAAAGTGCAAGGCTATAAGCGCAATCCAACTCACTCCCTATTTGGTTTTGTTAAGAGAGCTACTAGGTTTCTCACCTCTTATCCTCTTCATCAAACCCAGACTTCAAAAAGCCTAGCACTAGCTTTAGGGCTTTAAGCCGTGTCAACCGCAATAAATTCTTAGGAACTCTTGCTTCATGTTTACTAAGCAGGTAACTGATTCAAAAGTATACAACTGGTTTCAGGAACGTCTCGAAATTCAGGCACTGGCTGAAGATGTCAGCAGTAAGTATGTACCTCCCCACGTCAATATCTTCTATTGCCTGGGTGGAATTACGCTCACTTGCTTTTTGATCCAGTTCGCCACTGGATTTGCGATGACGTTTTACTACAAGCCGACTGTTGCCGAGGCTTTTTCCTCAGTGCAGTATCTGATGAATGATGTCAACTTCGGCTGGCTGATTCGCTCCGTCCATCGCTGGTCTGCCAGCATGATGGTGCTGATGATGATTTTGCATATCTTCCGGGTTTACCTCACAGGTGGTTTCAAGAAGCCTCGTGAGCTGACCTGGGTTACCGGCGTAATTTTAGCCGTAATCACTGTTTCTTTCGGTGTAACTGGCTACTCATTGCCTTGGGACCAAGTTGGTTACTGGGCCGTCAAAATTGTTTCTGGTGTACCAGAAGCCATTCCCGTTGTCGGTTCTCTAATCGTTGAAGCACTCCGTGGCGGTACAAGTGTTGGACAAGGCACCCTGACTCGCTATTACAGCCTGCATACTTTTGTATTGCCCTGGCTGATTGCTGTGTTCATGCTGCTTCACTTCTTGATGATTCGTAAGCAAGGGATTTCTGGTCCTTTGTAATTGGCAGTACTCGTATCGTGCCTCCATTGCTGTTGGTACCTGCTGATCTGTATTTGATTAAGGAGATAACTCTGAACAATGGCAACCATTAAAAAGCCGGATCTGTCTGATCCAGATTTACGCGCCAAACTTGCCCAAGGCATGGGTCACAACTACTACGGTGAACCTGCTTGGCCAAATGACCTCCTCTACATCTTCCCTGTGGTGATTCTCGGCACCATTGGCTGCTGCGTCGCCCTAGCTGTGCTTGATCCAGTTATGATTGGCGAACCAGCAAATCCCTTTGCCACTCCCTTGGAAATTCTCCCAGAGTGGTATTTATACCCAGTGTTCCAAATTCTGCGTACCGTTCCCAATAAACTGTTGGGAATCGCGTTGATGGGTGGAATTCCTTTAGGACTGATGTTCGTTCCCTTTATTGAGAACGTTAACAAGTTCCAAAACCCCTTCCGCCGTCCACTAGCAACCGCTGTTTTCATGTTTGGTAACCTCGTTACCCTATGGTTGGGTATTGGTGCAGCCTTCCCAATTGACAAGTCCCTTACCTTAGGTCTTTTCTAAGCCTGTAATGACTGTCGCTGCGACGCCTACTAGTTTCTTAGTTGTACTTCGGTGCTACCAAGAAACATTAGTAGGCGTCAATTTTATGAGACAGGAAGGAGAATCAGGAATGACGCAATTAGAAACGTTAAAAACTCAAGAATTACTTATCAGGTAAAGGTTTTACCCAGTTCTCACCCCGCCCGCTGAGCGTAGTCGAAGCGCCAGTCCCTAAAATCTTGATGCTTTCGTCAAAATGCGTAAATCCTAGGACTTTCACAAATTTCTATGACAAATTCTGTGTAGGGATACATTGAACAAGATTGCAACACCAAAGTATGTATTTGTTTTTTTAGAAGTCTTTGAAGCTGAAGGTGGCATTCAGACCTACAATAAAAACCTTTTAGAAGCTTATCTATCGCTAACAGAGCAACCGAATGCAGAAGTCTTTTTACTACGAGATAGCCCTGAATGCGCCAATCCTTTTCGTTCCAGTGCTCTGAAATTTCATTATTTTAAAAGTTCATCGCCTCAACTAGGACGAATAAAATTAACCCTAGCACTGTTACAGTGTCTGTTGCTGCGCCGTCCCAAACGAGTATTTTGCGGTCATATTAAACTGGCACCGCTGATTCAAACCCTCTGTCAACGCTTGAAAATTCCTTATACGGTGTTGACTTATGGCAAAGAGGTTTGGGAGAAATTACCGCATCGAGAACGGCAGGTATTACAGCAAGCAGCGCAAATTTGGACGATTAGCCGCTATAGTCGCGATCGCTGTTGTGCTGCCAATGATATCAATCCACAGCAGGTAAAAATGTTACCCTGCGTTGTGGATGGAACTGTATTTACTCCTGGCGCTAAACCTCTAGACTTGATTGAGCGGTATAATCTGGCGAATGCTCAGGTTTTGATGACGGTAGCGCGACTGTGGTCAGGGGATATCTACAAAGGGGTTGATGTCACCATTCGCGCTTTACCAGCGATTGTAGAGCAGTTTCCAGCGGTGAAATACATAGTGATTGGTCGGGGTGACGATCAACCGCGCTTGGCGCAGCTAGCCCAAGATCTAGGCGTGGCTGATCGAGTAGTCTTTGCAGGTTTTGTGCCGACAGAGGCTTTAGTGGCTTATTACCGACTTGCTGATGCTTACATCATGCCCTCCCAAGAAGGGTTTGGGATTGTTTATTTAGAAGCAATGGCTTGTGGTGTACCTGTGTTGGCGGGAGATGCGGATGGTTCTGTTGATCCGTTGCAAGATGGACGTTTAGGTTGGCAAGTTCCCCATCGTGATCCAGCAGCAGTGGCGATCGCCTGTATGGAAATTCTTCAGGGAAATGATCAACGCTGCGATCGCGTTTGGTTACGAGAACAGGCTTTAGCTGCCTTCAGTCTGCCAGCTTTCACGCAACGATTAAAACACCTGCTGGAGTTCTCTGACAACAGTTAAAAGCCTTGATTTTAATTGCAGATAGAATCAAGCTTTCAGAAAAGAGATCTCCACCAACCTGAGATGAAAATCCCTTTCTCATAACCCCTGACCCCTTATCCCTTTTCTTGCTCTCAATTCAGAAGAATCTAAACTAGGATCAAAGGGTTTCCCATGATTATAGATGTCAGGAGATTACGGTGAATCAGGATAGCTCCAAACTTTTTCAGGTCAACCTTTCTAGCGCTAGTTCTTGGCTGACGCTGATAGCAGTCATTTGGTTACTGGGAATGATTGGGCTAGGCTGGTTGGTAAAGTCTTTTCTAGTTCTAGTGGGGCTACTTTTTCTGGCACCTGTACTGGCATTTTTTGGGTTTCGCTGGTGGCTCAAACGCAGCTTAGTCGCCGATCAGTGTCCAGTTTGTAGCTATCAATTTACAGGGCTAAACCAGACTCAGTTCCAATGTCCTAGTTGTGGAGAAACCCTGAGAGCCGAGAAGAATCATTTCCAGCGCATGACTGTTCCCGGTACGATTGATGTGGAGGCGGTTGAGGTCTCTGTTCAGAAATTAGAAGATTAGGCTGCTATTCCCAAATTTGCCTCTATCTAGGTTTCTGAGTAATGGAAAGGGTATAAGGATTGCTACTCCCTGTGCGATCGCCTATATAGAGCGAGTAGCTGCCTTGGTTCCAATAACCCGGCGATTCAATCATACCGCCCGATAAACTATCTGCTGAGATACAGATTCGTCTTCCGCTGGGTTCCTGAATCAACAGGGTAGGTTGACCAGAACTTTGGACGCTCAAACGCAGATATTTAAAGTCATTACTGAGTTTGATTACATGGTTAGGAGTCGCTGCAATCTTGCCACAGTCCTTTGTCTGCCTTTGTCCGCCTGATTGACCCGTGAAAGTGAGAGGATCTGTGTTGAAACCAGGGTTCAGCTCTAGAACTGGCACCTTACTATAAGTTGCTGTTGTGGCTGTAGCCATGAGAGCCAAAACTGTGGGAACAACCATCCAGTGGTTATTGAGCTTCATTATCTGTCATCCCCTTAGTGGTTTTGTGACACTCTGCTACTACCAGTGTCCCCAATTTATAAGGCTTTTGGGGAAACCGATGTTCCTATTTCAAAAGTGTCACTCTAAGCTAGCGGTACGCTAAAATCACACCAAACATCGGCAGAGTGAATACCGGGTCAGTTGTTAGATTTTAGTAGTGTCCCCATCTGCATCAATATCGCTCATGAATTCTCCAGAAAAGCAAGACTTGGATCGTCGTCTCCAAGAGTTAGAAACCCAAATCAATCAACCATCCATACCGTTGATTGAAACCCAACCTGCCCAACCGCTGCAAACGAGTTCCCAGAAGGCTCCAGATATAGAGTCTGTATTTAAACAAGCTCAGAATTGGTTTAATGGTCTTTCTCCGGTTGCTAAAGGCATTGTCCTTGTAGGCGGGGTAATGGTTGGCTTTGTCCTTCTGCGAACTATATTGCAGCTCGTTGCTTCCCTATTGAGTTTGGCTGTATTAGGAGTTTTACTGTACTTGGGGTATAAGTTTTGGCTAGCTCGTCAATCGCCTGAGTAATTGCCAATCGTCAGCTTGAAGGTCGTGGAATTCTGCAATGGCTAGCCCAACGATGAAAAATGGTGTCAATCAACCCAGCCGCTTGTTTCGGGTGCGGCTCCATCGGCTGCCATTAGTCACACGACGTTGTGCGGCGTGGGTGGTAGAAGTCTCTCTGGTGGCTGCGAGTGCGCTGGTTCCCTATAGCGTGGGGGTATACGCTACTCAGCACTCAACCGCTGAGCTAGTTCCCTTGAATCCAGTCTTGGCAACGACAGAGGAGGCGATCGCCAAAACTTTTGCGATTCCTTTGCGATCGCAGAATCCACGACTGGTTGCTCCCCTGACCAATTTATTTTGGTGGGGAGCGATTATCACGCCGCTAGTTCTCACCGGATGGCAACTGTATTTACTGAGCAAAACTGAGCAAACCTTGCCTAAACGTTGGTTTGGCGTCCGAGTTGTAACAGCTACAGGTGCGCCTCCCGGTTTGGCAAGGGTTTTCCTGCGTGAAGGAGTCGGTCGTTGGGGATTGCCACTAGGCACTGCCTATCTGATCTGGCGCTATAGCGGGGCTTTTCCTGATTTAAGCATTTTAGTGGGATTAACTGGGTTGATGCTGCTGGCAGAGGGCGCAACCCTGCTGTTTGCTCCCCAACGCCGGAGTCTACACGACCGATTAGCGGGAACTTTTGTGCTAACGAGTTCTCGACCTGGTAGACCTTATGCCAACGGTACGGTGAGAACCCAACCGCTGCAAAATGGTCAACCCGTGAGGTTGGAGGTGCAAAGTACCTGGACAGAGCTAGATGAAGAGGGAGAGCCAAACCCAAAGCGTCAGGCAAAAGTGACGACGATTGTACTCACGCCAGAATTAGAGCGGCGACGGATTCATATTTGGTACTGGATGCGCCAACATCCGGGTCTTACCTTGCTGCTGGTGGCTTTTGTCGGTATGACTTCTATATTGAGTACCTTTGTTGGTACCCAAGTCTATATTCAAAGTCAGGCAAATCGTCGGGAGTTTAATTCTCAGAAAAACCAAGTTTTTCTAGCACTGGTCAAGCAATTAAGCGCCACGACTCCCAATGCGCCGGAAGAGCGCCGAGGCGCAATTTTGGCACTAGCAACATTGGATGATCCGCGTGCAGTGCCATTTTTAGTCGATTTACTTTCGCAGGAAACCAGAGAAGAACTCATTGATACGTTGCAGCAAGCGGTGGTGAGTACGGGTGCTCAAGCTTTGCCACACTTACAACGGCTGAATCAATCGCTGACCAATGATTCGCAGGCATTACGCGGTCGGGGGAGTTCCCAAGAGCGTCAATTAGTAGCTTTGCGGCAAAGAGCTTCTCAACGAGCGATCGCCAAAATTCTCACGATTTACAATGGTCAAATTCACAACGCTGATCTCAGTCGGGTTGACCTCAGTTCCGCCTCGACGACTTTGGCTCCCTTCACCTTGGTTTTAGATAATACTGACCTATCAGGAATTAATTTAAAAACTGCGATTCTCAGCAATGCGAGTTTACGCAATAGCCGCTTCTACAGTGCTGGCGAAGATGAACGCTGGGGGACTTTTGATGATTGGATTACTGATCTCAGTCAGGCTGATCTGAAACAAGCCAATCTTACTGATGCTTTTTTGAGTCATGGCTTGATGAATCGCACGAATCTGATTCGGGCAACCTTAGTGCGGACGAACTTATCAAATGCTCAGATGAAGGGTGCCAACCTCAGCAGCGCTGTGTTGATCAATGCGAATTTACGTCAAACTCTTTTAGAAAATGCCAGCTTAACGGGTGCGAATTTAGCCGATGCGCATTTGACTCAAGCTAACCTTCAAGGTGCCCGTCTTGGCCGGGTAAGTGCAGTTGGGGCGCAATTTCCCTTGGCGCGTCTGGTGCAATCTGATTGGCAAGGGGCAGATTTAACGGAAGCGAATTTTGCTCAAGCGAATCTCCAAGATGCTAACTTGAGCTTTACGAAGTTGGTAGGGGTTAACTTCACGCAAGCCCAACTCCGAAATGTCAGCTTGCGAAATGCTGATTTAAGTCATGCGGATTTGCGAGGCGCGAATGTAGCTGGGGTGGATTTCCAGGGAGCTATCTTTGCGGCTTCAAAGCCAGTCAAGTCAGATCAATTTATTGAAGCTTCATCCTTTGTGGCTGACGGCGCTTTGATAAAAGGGGTTAATTTTGCTGCTGCCAAAAACTTAGATCAGAAGCAAATGAAATATATCTGTAGCCAAGGGGGACTGCATCCCGAATGCCGTTAAAAAGGTCATCAGTCTGATTCAATATACGGCTAATAAACTTCATCATGCGTTCCGATGTCGAGCAGGACAATCACTTCACTATTGGTTTCTGTATCTTGCTCAATGGAGAAAACCACACGACAGTCATAGCCGCAAGAGCAGGATTGTAGACCGTCTAGTTTGCCACTCAATTTATGGGTGCCTAGGGCAGGGGCAAAGACATCTGCTTCCATTTGTTGAAGAGTTTCTTCAATATGCTGCTGGAGATCAGCGTTTCGCTTCACAAACTTGCGAAATGCGCGTTTGAATTTGGGAGTTAAAACCAGCGGTCTCATGCTTCGGGTTCTTGCAGAGACTGGCGCAATGCTGCAACAACATCCCCAGATGACTGGGACTGAAATTTGCCTGCATGGAAATCAGCTAAGGTTTGTTGGGCATCCGCAGCTATTTCTGCCCGATGACTTTCGTGGTGACGGTTTTGCAAAATTTTAATCAGCATTTCCTGCTGTTCGTAAGGCAGCTGCAAAGCAGTTTCTAGTACTTGCTCAAGGGTACTCATGGGATCAGGGTATTTCCTTCAAGTTGGCAACAGCTTACAAGGTTGAATAAATTGTATCGCTCTCGTTCTTTCTCGGTGGGCTTTTCTTTAAAGGCAATTTTTGTTGAAGTCACAGTACCGTATATGATTTACAAGATTTATAAAATTTTGCTAGAAGTCTGATGTCTAGCAAGAGTTTGAGGAATTGGGATAAAGTGCTTAAAGCGATCGCCTTTTAATGCTCAACGCTAACCCGTCACCTCTCAAAGCTCAAACATGATTACTGTTGCATTGCCGAAAGGCGCTCTGTTATCTGATAGCATTCGTCTGCTGCAATCTGTTGGATTAGACTTTAGTGCTTTTCTTGATAAAGCTAACCGTCAATTGCAAATCTCTGATCCTACCAATACGGCTAAGGCTTTGTTAGTTCGGGCACAAGACGTTCCTGTTTATGTGGAATATGGTCAGGCTCAGTTAGGAATTGTTGGTTACGATGTATTGCGGGAAAAGACCCCCCAAGTGGCTCATTTAGTAGATCTGCAATTCGGTGGCTGTCGATTATCGGTAGCTGTTAGGGAATCTAGCCCTTACCGTTCAGCCTTAGAGTTACCTCCCCATGGCAGAGTAGCGTCAAAGTTTGTTCACTGCGCCCGTGAATATTTTCATAGCTTAGATTTACCTGTAGAAATCGTTCCCCTGTCTGGTTCGGTGGAACTGGGGCCAATTACAGGCATGTCGGAGGCGATCGTAGATTTAGTTTCTACAGGTCGTACTCTCAAAGAAAACGGTTTAATCGAAACAGATATATTGTTTGAAAGCACCGCACGGTTAATTGCTCATCCCCTGAGTTATCGTCTCAATACTGGGGGGTTGAATGATTGGATAGAGAAACTGCGGTCAGCAGCTTTACCTGTCGCTTAAGATTTTGCGCTGAGTGATATAGCTTGTAGTCATTGCTACGTCTAGGCTGTGGCTGATGGCAAAGAAGGGCGCGATCGCTCCTAATTACAAAACCCTGCAAAATTCCAATCACAAGACAGGTAAATTAGCTGCTGTGATTGAGTTTTGTAGGGTTTATTTATACAGAACTTACGCAATTAAAAAAGTTAAAAGCTCAAGAATTTCTGATAGAACCAGAGTTTTACCCAATCCCCAGTCCCTAAAACCTTGATGCTTTCGTAAAAATGCGTAAGTCTATATTGAAAATCGTTAGACGAATTATCGCCTTTCAAAGAACTAAAGACTTTTAAGTTTATAATCAAACTTTTACAATCTAGATTGAGATAGATTGAGAATAATCCCAATCAAAGAACCTCCCAATAAGATTAAATTCGCCATAGAACTGATGCCAAAACCAACCAGTCTTTTCTCGGCTGCTTGATAGTAACCCCAAGCATATAAGATGCGCCCAATAATCCAAACACTTCCTACAGCAGCCCCCCAAACAGGACTAATAAACTGTGAGAATAACCAAAGCGCTGGCAAAAAGATAATTATTTGTTCTAAAGTATTCTGTTGTACCCGAATTACACGCTCAAAATTTGGATCACCTGACATCTCAGGGGGCATAATTTTATACTTAGCTCTTGCCCTGCCAACATTGATTATTAGCACGAAATAAACGATCAAACTCAAAACAGTTACTAGACTAGGAAAGGGTGATATCATTAGTTTAAATTGGTTCTAGTTTTCTCAAATTTATTATACTAAAATTTTGCTAAATAACTGATTATTAAAAATCAATGCAAAAATAAAATCTGATCTTTAAAAAGGAATTTTCTCAAAACAAATAAAACTTGCAGATTTTTATCTGATTTATGGTTAGTGCGGTTAATTAAATCTATTTGATAAATTCTGAATTTAGGATTTGATTAAGTTTCCATCTTTGAGACAGCTAATCAATCATCAACCTTTAGAAAAGATATCACCAGAGAGATAATGTGCTAGGGAATACTCTGGTAAAGGACACTATGGCGCGTCTATGTTCCTATGATGAGAATAAGTAGGCTTAGAAGTTGACGCAACCAAAGTATAAACATTCTTCATGACGAATTCATTGCCATTGGCAGAAAATCAGCGATCGCGCGATCGGGAAACAGACTGGCGATTATTCCTGCGCTTGGTACCCTATGCCCGTCGTAGTGGACGTTTGCTAGTCAGTTCGATGGTGTTATTAATCCCATTGTCGGTTGCAGGCGCAATTCAACCCCTGATTATTGGACAAGCAATCTCCCTAATCCGCCGAGAAGACACTTGGGGTTTTCTGCGCGATCGCCCTGTGTCAGATGGGTTAAATCTTCTGGCGCTGATTCTACTGATTACCGTTGCAATTCGGTTAGTGTTCACCTCTATCCAGGGATATCTGGTACAGAAGGTTGGGCAGCAAATTACCGCCGATATTCGCAACGACTTATTTGATCATGTCACCTCCTTAGCGGTGCGATTTTTTGATCGCACCCCTGTGGGACGGTTAATTACTCGCCTCACCAGTGATGTGGAAGCCTTGGGCGATGTGTTTACTACAGGTGCGATCGGCATTGTCAGTGATTTGTTTTCCATTCTCGTGATAGCGATCGCCATGTTTAGCCTGCAATGGCAGATCGCACTGATGCTGGTATTAATGCTGGTACCCGTTACAGGCTTGATTATTTACTTCCAGCAGCAATATCGCAAGGCAAATTACAAAGCCAGAGAAGAACTTTCAGCCCTCAACTCCATGCTGCAAGAGAACATTATGGGTCTCAATGTCGTGCAGCTATTCCGTCGAGAACGATTTAATGCAGAACTATTTCGCACGGTTAACCAACGCTACATCCGGGAAGTAGACAAAACTATCTTTCACGACTCCGCCGTATCCGCTACTTTAGAGTGGGTTGCCTTAATTGCGATCGCAGCCGTTCTTTGGTTAGGGGGCGTGATGGTTATGGGAAATACCCTCACTTTTGGTACCCTCTCTGCTTTTATTCTCTTCGCTCAGCGTCTCTTTGATCCCTTACGCCAATTTGCCGAAAAATTTACCGCCATTCAAGCTGGCTTTACTGCCGTTGAACGCATCAGTGACATCCTGAGTGAATCCATTGAAATTAAAGATCCCGAAGGATCACAAGTTAATAGCTTGCAAATGGATAATTCAAAGTTTAATTCTCAAGGTTCAACCCCTCAAGGAGAAATTCGCTTTGAACACGTTTGGTTCGCCTACAAAAACGACGAATACGTCATTAAAGACCTCCACTTCACCATTCGTCCTGGCGAGAAAGTCGCCTTAGTCGGCCCAACAGGTGCCGGAAAGAGTTCTATTATTCGTTTACTGTGCCGCCTTTATGAGCCAACTAAAGGACGAATTCTGATCGATGGCATCGACGCTCGGGATTTACCCCAAGCAGAACTGCGGCGTTATATGGGCGTTATTCTGCAAGAAGGTTTTTTGTTTGCTGGGGATGTTAAAAGTAACATCACCCTGGGGGAAACTTACTCGCTTGATGAAATCCACAAAGCCGCAGAAGTAACCAATGTTGCTCACTTTATTGAACAGTTACCCCAAGGCTACGATACCCAGTTGCGAGAACGCGGGACTAATCTTTCTGGAGGTCAGAAGCAGCTACTAGCCTTTGCCCGTGCTGCCATTCGCAACCCTCGCATCTTAGTACTCGACGAAGCAACTGCGAGTCTAGATGTTGGCACAGAAGCCCTGATTCAGGACGCCCTTGATCGATTATTAGCTCAGCGGACTGCCATTATCATCGCTCACCGACTTTCAACCATCCGCAATGTTGATCGGATTCTGGTGCTAAAGCAGGGGCGTCTTATTGAATCTGGTAGCCATGATGAACTGCTAGACCAAGACGGACTCTATGCCAACTTGTATAAATTGCAGATGCTAGGGGCTTGAGTCGTTTGTTTTTGCAGGGGTTGGGCAGCAAACCCCTGTTTTTAATTCCCTAATAGTGCTATAATTATTGAGGTGAATAAGGGCATGTAGCTCAGTGGATAGAGCATCAGATTCCGGTTCTGAGGGTCGGGGGTTCGAATCCCTCCATGCTCGTTAAGTGTCAAAACCAAAACCAAAAAAACTGTCATTATACGTTGACAGTTTTTTTATGATCTTTTGAGTCAATCAACGCCAGAGAACAGGTTATTACTGTACACACTATAAGTACTGGCTAAAAACCCCTGCAAAAATTGAGGAGGCTTGATGCTATTGAGCGTATTAGCCAAAGGAACTTTCATTCCTCGAAGCTGATCTGGCAAAACTGAAGTTTTAACCACCTGAACTGTATAATCCGGGCATTTTTGGACAATTTTGGCATCTTTGAGAGCCTGCTTAAGCTCTCTCAAAGAAAACTGCTTGAGATAAGAACGATTGACATCTGAAGCCACTAGACTTCTAGATAAATTCCGCAAAACATTCGCGGGGCAATA
>Ga0196963_10001708_pt1 | contig 14230 bp, 10 predicted proteins | sample S1_5metaG_FD_148600 | JGI IMG/M metagenome (GOLD analysis project Ga0196963, IMG submission 148600) | Soil microbial communities from Anza Borrego desert, Southern California, United States - S1_5 | ecosystem: Environmental > Terrestrial > Soil > Desert | place: USA: California | collected... | reverse complement strand
GTCGTGCGAGAGCACCCGCAGCCGCGCGGTCGCGTCCTTGCCCAGCCAGTCGTGGGCGTGGGTCATCGCGTAGGCGACGACGCGGTGCTTGTCGACCAGGCTCTCGCGCACCTTCGAGAGCGCGTTGCCGAGGCGGCCGACGCCGTACAGGGTCTCCTGCAGATCCACCGGCGTCGCGTCGATGGTCGAGACCTGGCGCTGGAAGACGCCCATCGACCACTGCTCGAGCTGGCCGTCGAGGCGCTCGAGCATGTCGGCGAGGCGCTCGAGCGTCGCCTCGATCAGGCCGATCAGGATCGACTCGGCGTTCATGCCGCCGCGGTCGACGGCGCGGCAGGCGCGCTGGCAGAACGCCTTGAACGACCACGGCTCGGCGTAGCGCAGCGTGATCAGGCGCTCCTTGGTGATGATGAAGGTGACGACGGTCTTCTCGGGCAGGTCGCTCTCGGTCTTGATGAGCATGGTCGAGGTCATGAACAGCGCCGAGCCCTCGCGGTAGAGCCGGCTCGACATCTCGATCTCCTGCATCTCCTCGCGCGTCGGGATCTGCACCGCGTAGAGCTTCTCGAGCAGCTTCTCCTCGTCCGGGGTGATCTCGAGCACGTCGATCCACACGGCGGCGGCGGGGATCGCCGAGCCCGCCACGTCGTGGCGGTCCAAGCCCTTCTCGCCCGGAGTCCATGCGCTGATCACTCCGTGATGGTGGACCGCGTTCGCCGCGGGCGCAAGTCCGGCTGGCGGGCAGGTTTCAGTTGCCGACGCCGAATGAGCGGCGGATGGTCGCCGGCGATGATCGCGCGCGTCTGGTCGCCGGTGCTGAGATGGTCCCGGCGGCACCCCGCGCCGATCGCCGTCGCGGTCGGCGCCGTCGTCGCGGGCTGCATCGCCTGGGCCGCGCGCGCGCCCGAGGCGCCTTCCTGGCGGGGGATCGCGATGACCTCGACCGCGAGCGCGGCGCTCGCGGCGCTGCTCGCGGCGCGCATCGGTCCGGCGCTGGCCGCGATCGGCGGCCTGGTCGCCGCCGCGGCGACCACCATCGCACTGGAGGGCGACGAGGCCGCGCTGCGCTTCTCGGTGGCGCTCGCCGCGGCGCTGGTCCTTCCGGCGCTCGCCGGCCTGCGCCGGGCGGCGGACGACGAGGCCGTGATCGCCGCCGGCGTACGCGGCAACGGCTCGTTCATCATCGGCGCGCAGGTGGCGCTGATCGCCGCGGTCGCGATCGCCCCCGATGCCATCGCCGGGCTGGCGGTGGCATCGGCGGTCCTGCTGATCGCTCCGGTCGCGTGGCGCCGCGCGCGGGGTACCGCGCCGAGCGGCGCGCTGGCCGCCGAGACATGGCAGAGCTCGCCGCTCGACATCGCGCTGGCCGCCTCCAGTGCCGTCGGCGGCACGGCGACCCTGATCGTCATCGGTCTGCCGCTGTCGGGCGATGGCGGCTGGGTGGCGGTGGTCGCCGCGGCGATGCTGGTGCTGTGGGCGACGATGTTCGCGCGCACGACGCTGGTGATCGCTGTGGCCCTCGGCATCGCGGCGACGCTCGGCTGGCTGGCCCTCGCGCCGATGCCGATCCACGGACGCCAGATCGCCGCGGCGCTGGCGCTGGCGCAGATCCCGGCGCTGACCATCGCCCTGGGGCTGTCGTCGCATCGCGGCTGGTCGCCGTGGCTCGCGGCCGCTCAGGCGGCGTTGCTGCTCCTCGCGGTCGAAACGGAGCAGCGCCCGCCGCTGATCATCGCCATCGCCAGCGTGTGCCTCGCGATCTGGCCGTTCGTCCTGCCGTGGCGGCGGCCGGTCGCGGGCCCGGCGCTGATCGCGGCGCGGCGCATGCTGCGCGCTGCCGAACCGTACTGGCGTTTCTACGGAGCCGCCAAGCTGCGCGCCGATCCGATCTACGCGATGCTCGCCGCTGATCCGCGGCGCTGGGGACGCGTGCTCGACCTCGGCTGCGGACCCGGCCTGACCGCATGCCTGGCGCTGGGACGCGGCGACGTGACGGCGTACTGCGGCGCCGATCTCGATCGCGACAAGCTGCTCGCCGCGCGCCGCGCGCTGGCCGGCGCCGGACGCGGCCTGGACGAGCGGTGGGCGTTGGTCGCGACCTCGCTGCCGACCGAGCACCCCCTGCCCGGGCCGTTCGACACCTGCCTGATCCTCGACGTCCTGCACTACTGGCCGAGCGAACGCCAGGAGGCGGTGCTGACCCAGGCACGCGCGCTGATGGCATCAGACGGGCGGCTGTGGCTGCGCGACGGCATCGCGACCGACGGCGACGCCGGCCGGGTCGCGGCGGGCGAGCGCTTCACGACCCGCTTCGGCTTCAACCCGCCGACCGATCTCCACTTCCTGCCGGCGGCCGAGACCGAGGCGATGCTGGCGCGCGCGGGCTTCGCGGTCGATGAACGGCGACCGTGCGGGGGCGAGAACGCGGTCTGGATCTGTCGCGCACGGTGACCGGCGCCGCCTTGGCCTAGCCGCGCATGTCGATGCCGCCGTCGACGGTCATCGTCGTGCCGGTCATGAACTCGGCGAGGTCGCTCAACAGGTAGCAGGTCGCGTTGGCGACGTCGGTCGGGGCGCCGACGCGGCCGAGCGGGCAGCCCTTGAGGATCTGCTCGCGGCCGATCGCATCCATGACGCCGCCGGACATGTCGGTCTCGGTCCACGACGGCGCGATGCAGTTGACGCGGATGCGGTCCGGCGCGAGCTCCAGCGCCATCGAGCGCATGAACATGATCTGCGCCCCCTTCGACGTGGCGTAGGCGCTGAACTGCGAGCTGCCGCGCTGGCCGGCCGTCGAGGTGTAGATCACGATCGAGCCGCCGCGCTTCGCGGCGCGCAGCTGGCGCGCGGCCGCTTTGACCGCGAGGAAGGTGCCGCGCAGGTTGATCGACATGGTGCGTTCCCAGAACGCGACCGTCATCTGCTCGAGCGGGCACGACTCGAAGATGCCGGCGGAGACCACGAGGCTGGTCAGCGGCCCGCAGTGCGCGACGGCGGCGTCGACCGCGCGCTCCATCGCGTTCTCGTCGGCGACGTCCGCCGCCAGCGCGATCGCCTTGCGGCCGAGCTTCTCGACGTCGCCGACCACCGCGCGCGCCTCGTCGGCCGAGCTCCGGTAGTTGACGCTGACGTTGGCGCCGGCCTTGGCCGCCAGGCGCGCGACCGCCGCGCCGATGCCGCGGCTGCCGCCGGCGATGAAGATGTGCTTGTTGGCGAGGGTGAGCACGACGTCGCTCCGGGAGTGGCTTGTTCCACGAAAGCGTGCGTCCGGCGGGACCGACGCCAACAGCCGCATGCCGCAGGGACCGGCTCCAGCCAGCACGAATCGATCAGCGCGGTGGGACCCGGTGGACCAGATGCGTCGCGACGTCGGCCTACGCCTGGCGCTGCAGCGCCTGGGCGCGCAGCCCGGAGATGAACGCGTCGAGCTGCGCCGCGACCCGGGCCTCGTCGAAGGCGCGCGCGTCGACCATGTCGGCCTCGATGACGATGTGCGGGACGCCGGCGGCGGCGTAACCGGGCACGCGCCGCTTCACGTAGCTGTTCCAGATGCCGCAGCTCTTGTTCCAGTGGCAGACGATGCCGTCGGCGCGGTAGTCGCGCGCCAGCCCGAGCGTCCAGTCGAGCACCCACTGGCCGCTGCGGTTCATGGTGTTCCACGCGTAGCGCTCGACCAGCGTGTCGAACGGGCGCCCGGTATCGAAGTCGAACCACCACGAGTGCGTGTAGGTGCTGACGACGAACGCGGCGCCGCGCTCGGCGCAGAACTTCGCCAGCCAGTTCTTGCGCGGCCAGATCGGGATCGCGTCCCACAGCAGGCGTACGCGCTCGTCAGTGACCGCGGCGATGCCGGCGTCAGCCCGGGCCTCGAGCTCGGTCAGCAGGCGCCGGTAGAACGCGGTGCATTCGGGCGTGCCGCGCGCGATGACGATCGGCGCCATGGCGGTGAACGCGTCGAGGTTGGTCCACGGCGCGGGCATGCGCTTCGCGGTCTCGAGGCAGCGCTGCCACAGCCGGTTGGCGGCGGCCGACTCGGCGACCACCTCGCGCAGGCGCTGCTCGTCGAAGCGCAGGCCGAAGCGGCGCGCGATGTCGTCGATGTGCTCGCGCAGCTGCCCGGCGAAGCGCGCGCGCTCGTCCGGCGTGTGCTGCTCGGCGCGCGTCAGCGGCGGCGCGCGCAGCACGTAGTGTGGCACCTCGCCGAGGCCGCGCGCCCGCGCCAGGCGCTGGACCTCGTCGCCCCAGCGCGCGACCACGACGCACTGGCTGTCGCAGGCGTAGAACAGGTCGGGCTTGGGCAGGCCGCCGATCGGCGATGGCGAATCGGTCGCGTAGACGCCGAGGTCGGCCAGCGCGTACGCGCACAGGCGCGGCGACGACAGCCCCAGCGCTTCCGCCGCGCCGATCGCGGCCCGCGCGTACGGCCGATCCGGATCGCGCGACTCGGACAGCGCGCCGAGCATCGCCGCGTGGTTCTCGGGATAGACCGGGACGATGCCGAGCGCGACCAGCACCTCCGCCGGAGCGAACGCCGAGCACCACGCCACCGGCTTGCCCGAGGCGCGCACCGCGTCGTACCAGGCGAAGATGTCGAAGGTGGTCGACGGACGGCTCACGGTTCGACGCGTCCGCCGGTGCTCGCCGGATCAGCGGAGGGCGCGCGCGCCGAGCGGATGCCGCGCGCGATGCCGTAGCCGACCAGGCCGAACGCGCCGCCGATGGTCGGCATCAGCAGCAGGCTGCCGAGGACCCAGTCCATCATGCAGGTGCCGAACACCGCCATGACGCCTTCCCAGCCGGCGGGAGCGTGCTCGAAATCAGCGATGAAGCTGTGGTAGCTCTGCCACGGCATGATCCCGAGCCGCAACCAGCGACCGAGGCTCGCGGCGATCGCCGCCCACATCACCAGCAGCGGGCCGAGGCTGATGTTGCTCGCGGCGATCGCGATCGCGAAATTCAGGCGCAGCCGCCAGCACAGCAGGCCGACCGCCGCCATCTGCAGGCCCGGGAGCGGCGCGACGCCGACCGCGGCGCCGAGACCGAAGGCGAGGCCGACCTCGCGCGGGCTGGTGCCCTGGGTGAAGACCGCGCGCCAGTACGCGCGGGTCAGGAACCGCCGCCACCCGCCGTGCCGCGCGGCGGCGGCGGGCGCCGCTTCGGCGAGTCCGGGCGCGTCGATCGGCACGCTGCCGGGCACGATGTCGCTGGCGGGGTCCGGCATCAGTCCCCCTGCGTACCAGGACGACCAACGCGGTCCATGACGACGCGATGGAATCCGGCTCGCAGGCCGCTGGGATGCGCGCGGCGGCCCACCTGCGCCATCTGCACCGTCCTGGTCACGTTGCCCGTCAACCGCGCGCGCCCACACTCCGTTTCCGGGGGTTGCGATGCGCATCGGCATCATCGGTGGCGGACCAGGCGGCGCCGTGGCGGCGGCGACGCTGGCGCGCGCCGGCATCGCGGTCGATGTCTACGAGCGCGAGGTCTTCCCGCGCTTCCACATCGGCGAGAGCCTCCTGCCGTGCAACATGCCGATCTACCAGGCGATCGGCCTCGACCACGCCGCGTTCAAGGCGAAGGACTACACGCCCAAGCTCGCGGCGTTCTTCGAGCAGGTCGGCACCGGCCGCATCTGCCGCTTCCCGTTCGCCGACGCGCTGGCCGGCGATCCCCCCGGCATCTACCAGGTCGAGCGCGCGCGCTTCGACCACATGCTGCTCGAGCACGCCGTGGCGTCCGGCGCGACGCTGCGCTGCCCGGCGACGGTGACGCGCATCGACCTCGACGCGGCGCGGCCCGTCGTCCATCACGACCGCGGCGAGGACGCCTACGACTTCGTGCTCGACGCGAGCGGACGCGACACGCTCATCGCGCGGCAGCTCGGCCTCATCGATCGCGAGGGCGATCTGATGCGCGCCGCCGTCTACGGCCACATCAGCGACCTGCCGCTGGTGCCGGGCGCGCAGGCCGGCGACATCGTCATCAGCAAGTGCGCCGAGGGCTGGTCGTGGCAGATCCCGCTCGAACCGCGCAAATGGTCGGTGGGCCTGGTGCTCAAGCGCGAGGTCGTGATCAAGGGCGGCGCGCCCGGGGACGTCTTCCGCAACAACCTGGTCTTCTTCCCGGAGCTCGCGCAGCGCCTGGATGGACAGGTCCCCGATCCGGCGCGCAGCACGCCGAACATCACCTACCGCGTCCGCGAACGCCTGGGGCGGCGCTGGGCGCTGATCGGCGACGCTGGCGGGTTCGTCGACCCGATCTTCTCCTCGGGCGTCCTGCTCGCGACGCGCGCCGGCTGGCGCGCCGCCAACGAGCTGATCGCCGGCGGCCCCGGCGCCGACCTGTCGCACTGGAAGCAGCAGACCGATCACGACCTCGCCGCCTTCACCGCCTTCATCCGGCTGTGGTACGACGGGCACTTCATCGACAACCTGTTCTTCAGCGACCTGCGCGAGGACTCGGTCTACCGCGGCATCATCAGCATGCTCGCCGGCAACACGACCAACGCCGACAACGCCTTCGTGGCCATGCTCATGCGGCGGGTGAAGGGCCGGTCTGCGGCAGGGTGATTTTCCGGCGATGGCCGTCGGATTCGCAGGCTGGAATCGGGTGGTGCGCTGATTAACCTGCCGGCGTTATATGTCAGACCTTAGGGTCGACCGACGTCCCGCGGACACCTCCACCTCCCCACCGGTGCGCACATGAAGGCCCAGCCCTCCGTCGACCTCCTGATCGACGCCAAGGCCCAGCTCGGCGAAGGCCCCTGCTGGAGCGTCGCGCGCCAGGGCCTGTGGTGGACCGACATCTTCGCCAACGAGATCCACCTGACGGACGCCGCGACGCGGCGCGACCAGGTCTGGAAGCTCCCGGGCCGAATCGGCGCCGTCGTCGAGCGACGCGGCGGTGGCCTCGCGGTCGCGTGGGAGCACGGGTTCGCCGGCTTCGACCCCGCGACCGGCGCGTTCGAACGGTGGTGCGACCCCGAGGCGCACCTCGGCAACCGCTTCAACGACGGCAAGGTCGACAGCGCCGGGCGCTTCTGGGCGGGCACGGTGGTCGAGGTCGAGAACAACCCGAAGGGCTCGCTCTACCGCTTCGACGCTGGCCGGCGCGCGACCGCGATGGTCGGCGGCGTGGGCTGCTCGAACGGGCTCGCGTGGAGCGCCGACGACCGCACGTTCTTCTACATCGACACCCTGGCGTCGTGCATCGTCGCCTACGAGTTCGACGCCGAGCGCGGCGAGCTCGGCGCGCGGCGCGTCGTCGCCGAGACGCCGTTCGCCGAGCACGGCTACTGCGATGGCATGACCATCGACGTCGAGGGCATGCTGTGGGTCGCGCACTGGGGCCTGGGGCAGGTGACGCGCTGGGATCCGAAGACCGGCACGCGCATCGGCCTGATCCGCATCCCGGCCGCGAACACCACCTCGTGCTGCTTCGGGGGCGCGAAGCTGGACGAGCTCTACATCACGACGGCGGCGCACGGCGCCGACGAGCAGCAGCGCAAGGCGCAGCCGCACGCCGGCGGCGTCTTCGTCGTCAGGCCCGGCGTCGCCGGACTACCCGCCCACGCGTTCGCCGGCTGAGCCGTCCGGACCGACTCTCCGATCCACCCGAGGCATCCATGAAGATCATCCGCCATCTCGACGCCGCCGGCGCCATCCGTTACGCCGGCAGCCGCGGCGACCAGGCTCCGCGCGCGATCGACGGCGACATCTTCGGAAAGTACACGCTGAGCGATCGTCCCGCGGACGTGCGCAAGGTGCTCGCGCCCATCGCGCCGACGCAGATCCTGTGCATCGGCCTCAACTACAAGAAGCACGCCGAGGAGAGCGGCGTGAAGCCGCCCGAGCAGCCGGTGATGTTCGTCAAGGGCATCAACGCCCTGCAGAATCCGGGCGATGCGATCGAGATCCCGCGCCACCTCGCCAGCGAGGAGGTCGACTACGAGTGCGAGCTCGCGGTGGTCATCGGCACCGCCTGCAAGAACGTCGCCCCCGAGCGCGCGCTCGACCACGTCCTGGGCTACACCTGCGCCAACGACGTCAGCGCGCGCGACTGGCAGATCCGCAAGGGCGGCGGGCAGTGGTGCCGCGGCAAGTTCTTCGACACCTTCGCGCCGCTCGGCCCGTGCCTGGTGACGACCGACGACATTCCGGATCCGAACGCGCTGCGCATCCGCACGGTGCTCAACGAGCAGGTCATGCAGGACTGGACGACGTCGGACATGATCTTCGACGTGCGCACGCTGATCAGCTTCCTCAGCGGCTCGACCACCCTGATCCCGGGCACGGTGATCCTGACCGGCACGCCGCACGGCGTCGGCGCGGCGATGAAGCCGCCGCGCTGGCTGAAGGACGGCGACACGGTCACGATCGAGATCGAGAAGATCGGCGCGCTGACCAATCCGGTGCGCAACGAGGCGATCGAGCCGGGCCGGAAGGCCGCGCGCGGCTGACGCTCACGGCGTCGCGAACGCCGCCGTGATCCCGGCGGCGAAGTCCCCCGCCTGCGCCAGGTGCTCGCCGTGGACCGCCGCCTCGCCGGCGCAGCGCGCGAAGAACGCGACCAGCGCGTGGCTCTCCGGCAGGTCGTCGCGCAGCAGGTCGACGGCGAGGGAGAACGCATCCACCGGCGCGAGCCGCCCGAACAGGTCGGCGTCCAGCGTGCCGCCGCCCTCGATCGCCAGCGTCGCGTGGTCGCCATCGAGCGCGGTGACGGTCACCTGAGCCTTGATCGCGCTGTAACGGAACCGCGGTGGCTTGCGTCCGCGCGCGGCGATCGCCGCGCGATCGCGCAGCGTGGCGAGCCAGCGCTTCCAGGCGTCGGGCGACGGCGTCGCCGATTGCGCGCTGGGCGCGGGCTTGGGCTTCTCGGCGCGCTTGGCGGTCGTCGTACGCGCCGCCGACGCAGCGGAGCCGGCCGGCGCGCGGTAGTCGATGCCCGATGCGAGGATGTACGGCGGCAGACCGTCGACCGCTTCGCCGCGCGCGAGGACCACGCTTCGGAACGGCGCGACCGTCACCGCCTTGCCCACCGCCTTGCCCGCGCTGTCGACCCAGGCGCCGGTCGGCGGATCGAAGGCGTGCTCGCGCTCGGTGTCGTTGATCAGCAGCAGCGCGGTCGCACGCACCAGGCGCGCCTGGCCATCAGCCCAGGCGCAGCCCTGGCTCCAACCGGCGACGTCCTGCCAGCGCGTCCCACCGGCGTTGGCCAGCACCGTCCCCGGCGCGGCGATGATCGTCGATCCGGTGATGCGGCCGAAATCCGCCGGGCCTTCGCCTTCGAAGGCGCGCGCGTAGTCGTTGGCCATCCAGTCGGCGGGGATGTTCTCGCGCAGGACCAGCCGCCGCGACGGCGCCAGCACGGCGACGACGTTGCCATCGAGGCGATGCGCCTGCGGGCCCTTCTCGCCGCTCAGGTGCAGGCCCGCGGCGCGGTTGCCGACCAGCGTGTTGCCGCTGACCTCGCTCTGGTAGTTGTTGGTCAGGAACACGCCGTGGCCGCCCGATCCGAAGACCGTGTTGCCGGTGATCGTCTGCTCGCGGAAGTCGCTGAGGAACTCCATCCAGATGCCGTGGCCGAGCGGGTACCACGGATGGCTGGTGTCGAGGTTGCCGATGGTGTCGAGGACGATGTTGCCGGTGACGACGTTGCGGCTGCTGTTCGCGTAGATCGCGGCGCCGTCGTTGAGGCTGCCCATGCAGCGGACGAAGACGTTGCGGTCGATGACGTGCCCGTCGCTGCCGGTGATCACGCCGGCGTAGCCGATGTCGACCATCCGGTTGAGGCGCACGGTCAGGGACTTGGCGTTGGTGACGATGACGCCCGCCGCGTGCCATGAGCCGCTGCCGCCGTACCCGAAGCGCATGCCGATGCGTTCCAGCCGGCAGCGCTCGAGCAGCGAACCGCCGCCGGAAGCCGGGTTCTCGTTCCAGTTGATGGCGACGTTGCGCACATCGGTGAACGAGCAGCCGCTCACCACCGTCCCGGAGCAATCCCAGTGCGTGACGATCGCGTTCTCGCCGATGTCGCGGAAGTCGCAGTCGCGCACCACCGACTTCCGGCCGATGGTCACGGCGGTCCCGGCGATGCGCGCGAAGGCCAGGCCGACCAGCGTCGCGCCGTCGCACGCGAAGGGCTCGGCGTCCGTCGCCACCTCCACGGTCATGGTCTTCGCGTCCGCGCCGTCGGGCGGGTAGAGATGCAGGGTCGCTGTCGCGGCGTCCCAGAACCATTCGCCGGGGGCATCGAGCTCGGCCAGGCAGTCGTCCACGCAGAACGCCGAGCCGATGCCGGTGAACGGGTCCTGGAAGCGGTTGTCCGGCCCGAGGTCCAGCCGTCCCGCGCCGTCGTCGCCGACGATCGCGCGCGTCTCCCACCACCAGCTCCAGCGCCGCCAGCGGACCTGCGCGCCCTTCCAGCGGCCCTGCGCGGCAGCCGCCAGGCGACCGCGGTCGGCGAGGATCAACGCATCCGGCGTCGAGCCGGCGCCGGCGCGCAGCCAACCGTCGTTGGGGAAACGCGCGAGCGTCAGGAACCGGCCATCGACGTAGCACTCGCGCACGCGCTGCGCGACCCGCGCGATGAGGATGCGCGCGTCGTCCTTGCTCGGCTTGAGCGCCGGCACGACCTGGCTGGTGGTGATCACCGGCGCGGGGCGCTCGGCGGCTCCGCCCGACGTCACCGTGACTCCGCTCGGAAAGACCAGCCCGCTCGCGCGATAGGTGCCGCCGCGCGCGAGCACGACGGTGTCGCCGGCTCGCGCCCTGCCCAACGCCTGCCGCAGGTCGTCGCCGGGCGCGACGGCGTGCTCGGCTGCGGCCGCGCCCGCGATGACCATCGCGGCGACCAGGGATGGCAGGATCCGGCCAGCGGACGACAGCGGGAAATGGCTCATGGCAACCGTGTGCAATTAAACGGCCGCCGCCGGCGTCCGTTCACGGGTTTGTCCACGTCGCACTAGGACGATCGGCGCGGCGGAACACGCCGCGGTCGGCGTCAGGCCGGACGCGAGAAGTCCTGATCGACGACCACGTCTCCGCCGCCGGTCATGATCGCCTGGCACGCGAGCCGTTCGTCGCGCGTTCCGCCCGCCAGCCTGCGCAGCTCGGCCGGATCGGGCGGCTCGAGGTGCTCCATGCCGGCGCGCACGCGCACGCGGCACGTGCCGCAGGTCCCGGACATGCACAGGTAGGCGATCGGCGCATTCACGTCGAGCAGCGCGCTGAGCACGTCGCGGCCCGGCTCCGCCTGGGCGACGACGTCGCCGAACGACACGGTCGCCATCAGTCCTCGCCCGCGAAGGAGCCGCTCGAGAAGCGATGCTCGAACTCCTCGACGCCGCACGCGACCTTGCGCAGCAGCGAGAATGCCTCGAACCCGTCGCTGATCTCGCCGGCGTCGCAGCGGTAGGCGCAGAGGTAGCCGGTCCAGGCGACGGCGTTGTCGTTGGCGTAGGTCGCGGCCTCGATCTCGGCCTTGGCCATCGCCTCGTCCTGCGAAGCGGCGCGGAACATCACGACGCGCTGCTCGTAGACAGGGACCCCCGCGTGCGGTTTGCGCCAGTCGTAGAGCGAGACCACGCCGAACCAGCCCATGTCGCTCAGCCCACCACCACGTTGACGATCTTGCCGGGCACGACGATCAGCTTCCTGATCGGCTTGTCGGCGACGATGGCGACGAACTCCGGATGTGCGCGCACCGCGGCTTCGAGATCGGCTCCCGTCAACGCTCGCGGCAGCGCGATCTTCCCGCGCATCTTGCCGTTGACCTGCACCGGGTAGTCGGCGTCGTCGGCCTGCATCTGCTGCTCGTCGTAGCTCGGCCAGCCGGCGGCGGTGATGTCGCCGGCTTCGCCGAGGTCGTGCCACAGCTCGGAGCAGATGTGCGGGGTCATCGGCGCCAGCAGGCGCACCAGGGTGACGACGCCGGACTTGAACACCGCCGGCGACAACGCCTCGGGCTTGAGCTCGTTCGACAGTTCCATGCACGCGGAGATGGCGGTATGGAAGGCGAAATCCTTCTCCATCGAGTCGGTCGCGCGCTTGATCGTCTGATGGATCTTGCGCACGACGATCTGGTCGGCCCCCTGCACGTCCTTGGCCAGGCCGGCGAAGGCGGCGGACTTCGCGAGCACGTCGCGATTGTTCTGCACCAGCATCCATACCCGCTTGAGGAAGCGGTTGGATCCGCGCACGCCCTCGTCCGACCACTGCACGTCCAGCTCGGGCGGCTGGTTCGACAGCACGAACAGCCGCGCCGTGTCGGCGCCGTAGGTGTCGACCAGCAGCTGCGGATCGACGGTGTTGCGCTTGGACTTCGACATCTTCTCGACCCGGCCCACGACCACCGGCTGGCCGTCCGACTTGGCGACGGCGCGCACGACGCGGCCCTTGTCGTCGCGCTCGACGTCGACCTCGTCCGGGTAGAAGTACTGCTTCTTCCCGTCCGCCAGGTCGCGGTAGGTCGTCTCCATGCAGACCATGCCCTGGCAGAGCAGCCGCTTGAAGGGCTCGCGAACGGTCGAGTAGCCGATGTCGCACAGCGCCTTCTGGAAGAAGCGCGCGTACAGCAGGTGCAGCACGGCGTGCTCGATGCCGCCGACGTAGAGGTCGACCGGCAGCCAGTGGTCGACGCGCTTCTTGTCGAGCGGCTTCTCGGCGTCGGCGCAGGCGAAGCGCGCGAAGTACCAGCTCGACTCCATGAACGTGTCCATGGTGTCGGTCTCGCGCCGCGCCGGCTCGCTGCCGTGCGCGGTGCGCACGGTCAGCGGCGAACCGTCCTTCGCCGTCGTCGCCCACGTCGGGTGCTTGACCAGCGGGTTGCCGATGCCGTCGAAGGTGACGTCGTCGGGCAGCGTCACCGGCAGGTCCTGCTTGCGCAGCGGCACGGCGCCGGAGTGCTCGCCGTAGACGAACGGGATCGGGTTGCCCCAGTAGCGCTGGCGGCTGATGCCCCAGTCGCGCAGGCGCCAGGTGACGGTGCCGCGGCCCGTGCCGGTCTGCTCCAGCCAGGCGGTGATCGCGGCCTTGGCCGCGTCGCTGCGCTGGCCGGTGAACTGGCCGCTGGCGGTCATCGTGCCGACGCCGGTGAAGGCGTCGGTCAACGGCTCGCCCTGCCTGCCGTCCTCGACGATCACCTGGCGCACCGCGATGCCGTACTTCGTGGCGAAGGCGAAGTCGCGCGTGTCGTGCGCGGGCACCGCCATGACCGCGCCGGTGCCGTAATCGGCGACGACGAAGTTCGCCGCGTAGACCGGCACCTTCTCGCCGTTGGCGGGGTTGATCACGTAGGCGCCGGTGAACACGCCCTTCTTCTCGGCGGTGTCGCCGATGCGGTCCTGGGTCGAGACCTTGCGCGTCTCGGCGGCGAAGGCCTCGACCGCGGCGCGATGCGACGCCGGCACGATGCGGTCGATCAGTCCGTGCTCCGGCGCGATCGACATGAACGTCACGCCGAACAGCGTATCCGGCCGCGTCGTGAACGCGGTCAGCTTCACGTCCGGCATGCCGTCGACGGCGAAATCGATCTCGGCGCCGACGCTCTTGCCGATCCAGTTGCGCTGCTGCGTCAGCACCGCGTCGGGCCACTGGTTCAGCTCGTAGGTCCGCTGCAGCAGCTCATCGGCGTACTTGGTGATGCGCACGAACCACTGCGGCAGCTCCTTCTGGATCACCGGCATGCCGGTGCGCCAGCACTTGCCGTCGACCACCTGCTCGTTGGCCAGCACGGTGTTCAGGCCCGTCGACCAGTTCACCAGGCTCGACTTGCGGTAGACCAGGCCGGCCTCGACCAGGTCCAGGAAGATGTCCTGCTCGCGCGCGGCGTAGCCGGGATCCGAGCAGGCGAACTCGCGGCTCCACGCGTAGCTGAAGCCCATGCGCTTGAGCTGCGTGCGCATGTAGGCCAGGTTGTCGTAGGTCCACGTGCGCGGATGCGCGTTGCGCTCGATCGCCGCCTGCTCGGCCGGCAAGCCGAACGAGTCCCAGCCCATCGGGTGCAGCACGGCGAAGCCGCGCATGCGCTTGTAGCGCGCGACCGCGTCGCCGATCGAGTAGTTGCGCACGTGCCCCATATGCAGCTTGCCGCTGGGGTACGGGAACATCTCCAGCACGTAGTAGCACTTCTCGCGCGGCAGGTCGTCGCGCACCTCGAAGGCCCGGGCGGCCTCCCAGCGCGCCTGCCAGGCGGTCTCGATCGCGGCGGGCTGCGACGCGGCGACTTGATC
>Ga0196963_10001706_pt1 | contig 14238 bp, 13 predicted proteins | sample S1_5metaG_FD_148600 | JGI IMG/M metagenome (GOLD analysis project Ga0196963, IMG submission 148600) | Soil microbial communities from Anza Borrego desert, Southern California, United States - S1_5 | ecosystem: Environmental > Terrestrial > Soil > Desert | place: USA: California | collected... | reverse complement strand
CATCGAACGGCAGGGCGGGCTGACCTCCGGTTGACGCGCCGCCCCGCCAGGCGCAGCCTGCCCCGATCGCGATGGAGGAAACGCCATGAGCGTTGCCGCGCTGTCAGCTCTTATGCTGCTCGCCGCTCCGGCGAGCGAGCCGATCACCTGCTACGACGTCGCCGTGCTGGGGACCTTGAGGCTCAACGGGGGCTACCGGATCTCGGTGACCAAGGTCTATGAGGGCGGATGGGTCCCGGACCGCATCCCGGTCTTCCTAGACAACGAGTACGGCATCTATCCGAGCATCTCCTATCACCGCCACGCCGTCTTCTACTTGGTGCGCCTTGGGGACGGTCATTTCGGCGTGGTCACCATGGCCGGCCAGCAGCCGGTCGACGGACGCGGCCTGCTGACCCGCGCCCACGTCAAAAGGCTGACGCGGGAACGGAAGATGGAGCGCTGCCCCGCAAAGGGCTGATCAGGGCTGGGCGTTGAGGCTGACGGCCTTGACGCTAGCTTGCTCAGTTGGCGACGTGACAGCTGATAAACTGGCGTGGGTCTAGCGTCGGGCATTGCTCCAGGTCGATGTCCAACGTGGTCCGGGCGATGAACTTCGCTACGGTGACCGGAATCTGGTCGATGAGCAGGGGCTCCATAGGCGCAGCCATCAGTTCATAGGCGTCGAGCCAATCCGAAGTGCGGTGAACATCTGACCAGTCGAAGGCGAATAGTCCCTTGCGCGCGTAAATGCTGAAGGCCTCCGCGGCGCCGTGCTTCGTGGCCGACCGGTCTGGTAGCGAGTCCAGCCAGTCGCCGACCTGTTCGGACGCGAGGAACGCCGACACCGCGATCGGCCCCTGCCCGCCAGTTGCGAAGGCGCCAAGGCGCCCCCGAGCGTCCACGCTCACCCAGACGAGGTCGAGCCAGGCCGGATAGTCCGGATCGCTCAAGCTTTGCGCCCCTTCATCCGCAGCCGGCTGACCCCGCCGTCGGGGAAGATGTTCAGCCGTACGAACCGCACCGGCCCCAGCGCCGCCAGCTCGTCCCTGAACACATGGATGTGGTCCATCGACAGCTTCACCTCCGGCAGCAGCACCGGCCAGGCCTCGGCCGCTTGGGCGATCTCCTCAGCCGTTCCATGCGCGTCCAGCGTCGCCTGGATCGAGCAGCGGTCGGGGTAGTTGCCCTTGAAGTGGGCGGTATCGACGACGACCTCCTCGATGGTTCCGGGGTGGCCGAGCTGCAGCACCGCCCAGTCGTGGCCGGGCTCGCGGCGGCGGCGGGTTTCCCAGCCGTCGCCCATGTCCCTGCCTCGGCCCGGCGCGGTGAGGTTCTCGACCCGGCCGAAGTGCTCGTCGTTGGCGATCAGGCCGCGGCCGCCGTTCTCCATCGCCAGCAGGTCGATCACCGCCTCCGGATCGACCTTCGACCAGTCCTTGTGGACGGTGCCGAAGATGCGGAAGCGGGCGACGCCGCCATCGGGATAGATGCTGAGCCGCACATGGGTCCAGACCCCGCCCGCCTGGGCGTCGACGAAGCGGCGATGATTGCCCTGCAAGTCGATGACGGGGACCAGGGTGGCCCAGGCCGTCTCCTCGCCGGGGACCTCCGTCTCGCTGACGCAGGCCTCGACCGAGGCCCTCGGCGGGTAGTTGCCGGTGAAGTGGCGGGTGTCGATCTCGAAGCCGGCGATCTCGCCCGGCGCCCCCAGCCTGACGATCGCCCAGTCGTGGCCGGGGACGCGCTTGCGGCGGCTTTCCCAGCCGTCCATCCACTTGCCGTTCTCGTCATACTTGCCGGGGATGAAGACCGGCTCGGCCGGGTCGATCATCCGGCTCTTGTCGGCGAAGAAGTCGTCGGTGGCGAAGACCACCTTGCCGCCCAGCCGCGGCTGGGCCAGGTCGATCAGACCGGCGTAGGGATGGGTCACGGGGCCTCCTCGAACAGGGCGTCCAGCCTGAAGCGGGCGATGCGGTGGATCTGGGCGATCGCTTCGGCGAATTCCGTGTCCGGATCGTTGTTCAGCCGGGCCTCGAAGGCGGCCAGGATGTCCGCGCGGCTCATGCCCTTGACCGCCACGATGAAGGGAAAGCCGAAGCGCGCCTTGTAGGCGGCGTTGAGGCGCTGGAAGGCCGCAAGTTCCTCGGCGCTGCACTGGTCGAGGCCGGCGCCGGACTGCTCCTTCACCGAGGCGTCGGCCATCCTGGCGCGGCTGGCAAGCTCCGGATGCGCGCGGATCAGGGCCAGCTTCTTCTCCGGCGGCGCCGCGTCGACCACCTCGGCCATGGCCTTGGCCGTCGCCTCGGCGGTGGTCAGCTCGGCGGCGTGGGGCCAGACGGCGTCGGCAACCCAGGGCGAGTCCTCGTAGACGCCGCCGAACCGGGTCGTGAAATCAACCGCCATTGGCCAGATCCTTGGGGGGATGCCGCTCCCGCCAGTGCCGCGCGATCTCGATCCGCCGGGCGAACCAGACGTCCTGGTGCGACAGGGCGTGGCGCAGGAACTTCTCCAGGCCCGCCAGCTTGCCCGGCCGCCCGGCCAGCCGGCAGTGGAGGCCGACCGACATCATCTTCGGCCGCTCCTCGCCCTCCGCGTACAGCACGTCGAAGGCATCCCGCAGGTACTGGAAGAACTGCTCGCCGGTGTTCAGCCCCGTGCCCGCGAACCGCATGTCGTTGGCCTCCAGGGAGTAGGGCACGATCAGATGAGGCCGGTCGGCCTCCTGGGTCCAGAACGGCAGGTCGTCGGAATAGTCGTCCGCGTCATAGAGAAAGCCGCCCTCCTCGGCCGCCAGCCGCCGGCTGTTGGGGCTGGTGCGGCCGATGTACCAGCCCAGCGGCCGCTGGCCGGTCAGCCGGGTGTGGACCTCGATCGCCCGGTCCATGTGCTCGCGCTCGATGGCCTCGGGGATGTCCTGGTAGTTGATCCAGCGCCAGCCGTGGCTGGCCACCTCGTGGCCGGCCTTGAGGAAGGCTTCGACCACGGCGGGGTTGCGCTCCATGGCCATGGCCACCCCGAACACCGTCAGTGGCACGCCATAGCGTTCGAACAGTCGCAGCAGCCGCCAGACCCCGGCCCGGGAGCCGTACTCGTAGATCGACTGCATGCTCATATGCTGGGCCGCCTCGACGGGGCCCGGGAAGATCATGTCGGACAGGAAGGTCTCGGCCCCGGCGTCGCCGTGCAGGATCGACCGCTCGCCGCCCTCCTCGTAGTTGAGCACGAACTGGACGGCGATCCGGGCGCCGCCGGGCCAGTCCGCATGCGGCGGATTGGGGCCATAGCCGATCAGGTTTCGGGGATAGATGTCGCTCATCGGACGGCCATACGGAGCCCGCCGGGGCCGTTGCGTCAAGCGGGTGGTTGCATTCGCCGCCCCGAGGGAGAATTCTGGCCTGCTCCGCCGCGCGTCGCGGCCCCTGGAGCCTGAATGACCGGTCTGACGACCCACGTTCTCGACACCACCCACGGCCGTCCGGCCGCCGGCGTGGCCCTGCGCCTGATCCGGGAAGGCGCCGTCCTGGCGGAGACCCGCACCAACGCCGACGGCCGGTGCGACGCGCCCCTGTTGACGGGAGAGACCATCGCCGCCGGGACCTATCGCCTGGAGTTCGACGTCGGCGCCTATTTCCGTAGCCTCGGCCTGGCCCTGCCCGAGCCGGCCTTCCTGGAGACCGTGGCCATCGACTTCGGCGTCGCCGATACCGCCGCCCACTACCACGTGCCGCTGCTGGTCTCGCCGTTCGGCTATTCGACCTATCGGGGCAGCTGATGCGCGATACGGTCCGCTTCATCCTCGACGGCGAGCGGGTCGAGCTGCGCGATTTCGACCCCACCCTGACGGTGCTGAACCTGCTGCGCTATAAGATGCGCCGCACCGGGACCAAGGAAGGCTGCGCGGAGGGCGACTGCGGCGCCTGCACGGTGGCGCTGGGCGAACTGGAGGGCGACGTCGTGCGCTGGCGGGCGGTCAACGCCTGCATCCTGTTCGCGCCCATGCTGGACGGCAAGGCGCTGAAGACCGTGGAGAGCCTCGGCGGCTCGCACCCGGTGCAGACCGCGATGGTCGAGCACCACGCCAGCCAATGCGGCTTCTGCACCCCCGGCTTCGTGATGAGCCTGTGGGCCCGTGGGCGCGAAGCCGAGCCGCCCCCGGTCAACGACAGCCTGGCCGGCAACCTCTGCCGCTGCACCGGCTATGGCCCCATCGTGGCCGCCGCCGCGGCGGTGGCTCCGACGGCGGAGCCCGATCCGGTCGAGGCGCTGAAGGCGCTTGCCGCCGATCCCGCGCTGGCGCTGACGTTTGAGGGCCGCCGCTGGTTGGCCCCCCGCTCCCTGGCCGACCTTGCCGACCTGGCCGAGCGCTATCCCGAGGCCGTGGTCCTGGCCGGAGCCACCGACGTCGGCCTGTGGGTGACCAAGCAGCACAGGCGGCTGGAGACCATCCTGTGGATCGGCGGCGTCGCGGAGCTGCAAGCCATCGACGAAACTCCGGAGGGTCTGCGCATCGGCGCGGGGGTATGTTACGCCGACGCCCTGGCCCGGCTCCGCGCGCTGCATCCGGACCTTGGCGAGCTCCTCCGCCGCCTCGGCTCCGTCCAGGTGCGCAACAGCGGCACCATCGGCGGCAACATCGCCAACGGCTCGCCGATCGGTGACATGCCTCCGGCCCTCATCGCGCTCGGCGCGACCCTGGTGCTGCGAAGGGGCCCCGAGGCCCGCAGCCTGCCGCTGGAGGACTATTTCCTGGCCTACGGCAAGCAGGACCGGCGGCCCGGCGAGTTCGTCGAGGCGGTGGTGGTCCCGCCGCTGGCCGAGGGCCGGCTGTTCCGGACGTTCAAGCTCTCCAAGCGCTTCGACCAGGACATCTCCGCCGTCTGCGGGGCCTTCTCCATCGGACTGCGGTACGGGGCCGTCAGCGACGCCCGCGTCGCCTTCGGGGGCATGGCGGCGACGCCCAGGCGGGCATCGGCCTGCGAGGCGGCCCTCGCCGGCCGGCCCTGGACGGAGGAGACCGTCGAGGCCGCCGTCGGCGCCCTGGCGGAGGACTTCACCCCCATCGACGACATGCGGGCCAGCGCCGCCTATCGCCTGGCGGCGGCGGGCAACCTGCTGCGCAAGCTGTTCGTGGAAAGCGCGGGAGAGCCGGTGCGGGTGCTGGAGGCGGAGGCGCTCGATGCCTGACGCCGGAGCCCCCGCCGCCGGCCTTGTGCGCCGGCCGATCAAGCACGACAGCGCTGACAAGCACGTCGCGGGCCGGGCGACCTACATCGACGACATCCCCGAGCCCGCCGGCCTCGTCCACCTGTTCATCGCCCAGAGCCCCCTGGCCCACGCCCGCATCGTTTCGATGGACCTGTCTGCGGTCCGCGCCGCACCGGGTGTGGTGGACGTGGTCCACGCCGGCGACATCCCGGGCAAGAACGACGTCAGCCCGGTCGCCCTCGACGATCCGCTGTTCGCCGAGGACCGGGTCCAGTTCGTCGGCCAGTCCCTGTTCGCCGTCGCGGCCGAGACGGTCGAGCAAGCGCGCGCGGCCGCCGCCCTGGCCCGGATCGTCTTCGAGGACCTCCCCGCCATCCTCACCCAGGACCAGGCCCGCGCCGCCGGATCGGTCATCGAGGACGCCCAGGTCATGCGGCTGGGCGACGCCGCCGGCGCCATCGCCGCCGCGCCCTACCGGCTGTCCGGCCGGCTGGCCATCGGCGGCCAGGACCACTTCTACCTCGAGGGCCAGATCGCCCTGGCCACGCCCCGAGAGGACGGCGACGTCCACGTCTGGTGCTCGACCCAGCACCCGACCGAGGTGCAGCACAACGTCGCCAAGGTGCTGGGCGTGCGCGATCACGCGGTCACCGTCGAGGTGCGCCGGATGGGCGGCGGGTTCGGCGGCAAGGAGAGCCAGCCGGCCCTGTTCGCCGCCGCCGCGGCCCTGGTCGCAGTGCGCACCGGCCGGCCCGCCAAGCTGCGCCTCGACCGGGACGACGACATGGTGATGACCGGCAAGCGGCATGACTTCGAGACCGCCTGGTCAGCGGGCTTCGACGACCGGGGGCGTCTGGCCGGCTATGCGGTGGAGATGGGCAGCCGCTGTGGCTTCAGCGCCGACCTCTCCATGGCCATCAACGACCGGGCGATGTTCCACAGCGACAACGCCTATGCCCTCCCGGCCGCCGAGATCGTCTCCCACCGCTGGCGCACCAACACCGTCTCCAACACCGCCTTCCGGGGGTTCGGGGGGCCGCAGGGGATGATGGGGATCGAGCGGGCGATGGACGCCATCGCCCTGAAGTTGGGCAAGGATCCGCTCGGCGTGCGCAAGGCCAACCTCTACGGCGTGGCCGGTGTCCAGACCCCGTACGGACAGACCGTCGACCACGCGCCCATCCTGGCGTTGATCGAACGGCTGGAGGCGACCAGCCGATATCGCGAACGCCGCGCCGCCATCGCCGCCTGGAACGCGCAGAACCGCTGGCTGAAACGGGGCATCGCCCTGACGCCCGTGAAGTTCGGAATCAGCTTCACCGCCACCCACCTGAACCAGGCCGGCGCCCTGATCCACGTCTACACCGACGGCTCGGTGATGCTGAACCACGGCGGCACGGAGATGGGCCAGGGGCTCTACCAGAAGGTCGCCCAGGTGGTCGCCGACGCGTTCGGCGTCGACCTCGACCGGGTGCGGATCACCGCCACGGTCACCGACAAGGTGCCCAACACCAGCGCCACCGCCGCCAGCTCGGGAAGCGACCTGAACGGCATGGCCGCCCTCGACGCCGCCAACCAGATCAAGGCCAGGCTGGCCGCCTTCGCCGCCAGGAAATGGGGCGTCGATCCGGCCGCGGTGGTGTTCGCGGCCGGCCAGCTGAGCTGCGGCGACCAAAGCCAGGACTTCACCAGCCTGGCGCGCGAGGCCTGGTTCAATCGCATCAGCCTGTCGGCCGCGGGCTTCTACCGCACCCCGGATATCCATTATGACCGCGCCAGCCACCAGGGCCGGCCCTTCTACTACTACGCCTGGGGCGCGGCCTGCTCGGAGGTCATCATCGACACCCTGACCGGCGAGAACCGGTGCCTGCGCGCCGACATCCTCCACGACTGCGGGGCCTCGCTGAACCCGGCCATCGATCTTGGCCAGATCGAAGGCGGCTTCGTGCAGGGCATGGGCTGGCTGACCACCGAGGAACTGGTCTGGGACGCGGCCGGCGTCCTGAAGACCCACGCTCCGTCCACCTACAAGATTCCGGCCTGTTCCGACCGCCCGCCGATCCTGAACATCGACTTCTGGGACCAGCCCAACCCCGAGCCGACCATCCACCGCTCCAAGGCGGTCGGCGAGCCGCCGCTGATGCTGGCGATCAGCGTCTTCTCGGCCCTGACCCAGGCAGTGGCGGCAGTCGGGGACTTCAAGATCATGCCGGATCTCGACGCCCCGGCCACGCCGGAGCGCATCCTGATGGCGGTGGACGATGTCCGCCGCCGGGCGGGTGGCGCGTGAGTTGGGCCGCCCGCGCCCTGAAGGCCGTGGCGATCGGCGAGCCGCTGGCCCTGGTCACCGTCATCGCGGCCGAGGGCAGCACCCCGCGCGAGGCCGGGACCCGCATGCTGGTCACCCCCGGCGGCCAGTTCGGCACCATCGGAGGCGGAGCCCTCGAATACCGCGCCGCCGACCAGGCCCGCCGCCTGCTCGGCCAGGCCGGCCGCGACTGGGCGGTGCAGGACTACCCCCTCGGGCCCTTCCTCCAGCAGTGCTGCGGCGGCCATGTCCGCCTGCTGCTCGAACGGCTTGGCGCCGGCGACCGCGCCTGGCTGGCGCGCGCCGCCCAGGCGGAGGCCGAAGGCCGACCCTACGCCCTCAAGGCCCGGGTCTGCGGGACCCGCCTGGAGCGCGCCTTCTTCGCTGACGAGACCCAATGGGTCGGGACCGTCGCCTTGGTCGGCCCGGACGGCGCGCCCCTGCCCGGCCGCCGCCCGGTCCTGGGGGAGGGCGACGCCCTCGTCGAGCGCGTCGACGCCGCCCGCCCACGCGTCCTACTGTTCGGCGCCGGCCATGTCGGCCAGGCCATTGCCCGGGCCCTCGCCCCGCTGCCCTTCCGGCTCGACTGGCGCGACAGCCGCCCCGAAGCGGCCGGCCCCGGCGTCGCCGTGCTGGACGAGGCCCGGCTGATCGAGGCCGCCGGCCAGGCCGGCCCGGACGACCTGGTCCTGATCCTCACCCACAACCACGACCTGGACTATCAGCTGACCCGGACCGCCCTGGCCGCGGGCCCCGCCTACGTCGGCCTGATCGGCTCGGCGACCAAGAAGGCCCGCTTCCTCCGTCGGCTGAGTGACGACGGCGTTCCCGCCGGCCGCCTGACCTGCCCGATCGGCATCCCCGGCCTGAAGAGCAAGGCGCCGGAGGTGATCGCGGTCAGCGTCGCGGCCCAGCTGCTCCAACAGACGCAGGCCTAGATGCTCGCCGACCTCCAGGCCTGGCTGAACCTCGGCGTCCGCTGGCTGCATGTCATCGCGGGCGTCGCCTGGATCGGCTCGTCCTTCTACTTCATGTGGCTGGACGCCAGCCTGCGGGCGGGGCCCGAGACGCCCAAGGGGGTGCAGGGCGACCTGTGGGCCGTGCACGGCGGCGGCTTCTACCACAAGCGCAAGTACCTCTCGGTCCCGCCGGACATGCCGGCCGAGCTGCACTGGTTCAAGTGGGAGGCCTATACCACCTGGATCAGCGGCATCCTGCTGCTGACGCTGATCTACTACATCGGCGCCAGCGTCTATCTGATCGACCCGGCCAAGATCGCCCTGACCCCCTGGCAGGCGGTCGCCATCGGCGCCGGCTTCCTGGCCGGCGGCTGGATCGTCTACGACCTGCTCTGCCGGGCCATCGCCCACCGCACGCGGCTCTTCGCCGTGGTCTGGTTCACGGTGCTGACCGCCGCCGCCTTCGGCCTGGTCCAGGTGTTCAGCAACCGGGGCGCCTTCATCCACCTGGGGGCGCTGATCGGCACGGCGATGGTCGGGAACGTCTTCCTGGTCATCATCCCCAACCAGCGGAAGATCGTCGCCGCCATGCTGGCCGGCCAGCCGGTCGATCCGGCGCTCGGCAAGCAGGGCAAGCTGCGCAGCGTCCACAACAACTACATGACCCTGGCGGTGCTGTTCCTGATGGTGTCGAACCACTATCCGAACGTGGTCGACCACCCGCTCAACTGGCTGCTGGCGATGGGGATCGGGCTCAGCGGGGCGGCGATCCGCCACTACTTCAATGAGAAGAACGCCGGCCGGAGGAACGCCATGACCCTGGTCAACGGGCTGGCCCTGTTCGCGGCGGTCGCCATCTTCGCCCTGGCCACCACACCCAAGCCCCCGGAGGCCGGCGTCGCCGTCCCGACCTTCCCGGAGGTGCAGGCGATGATCGGCCGCCATTGCCAGACCTGCCACTCCGCCAACCCGACCCACCGGGGCTTCACCGCGCCGCCAAACGGGGTGGCCTACGACACCCCCGAGCAGATCCGCCAGTTCGCCCCCCGCATCTACGAACGGGCGGTGGCCAACCACTCCATGCCGCTCGGCAATGAGACCGGCATGACGCAGGACGAGCGCGCCAGGCTGGGCGCCTGGATCAAGGCGGGAGCGAAATGAGGACGGTCCGGCCCAAACCCCTGACGCCGGAGGCCTTCGCCCCCTACGGCGAGGTGATCAGCGTACGGAACGATGCCGAGCATTATCAGATCAACTATGGGGCCACGACGCGGTACCACGCCCTGGCCCATGCGACGGCGCAGGATGGGGCGGTGATCCTCAGCATATTCCGGTCCACGCCGCTGGCCGAGCCGATCCTGAAGATCTTCGAGCGCCATCCGCTGGGCAGCCAGGCCTTCGTGCCGCTGGGCGGGCGGCCCTATCTGGTGGCCGTAGCCCCAGCAGGGGACTTTGATCCGGCCAGGATCGAGGTGTTCCTGGCCCGCGGGGACCAGGGGGTGAACTACGCGGCCGGCGCCTGGCACCACTATTCGCTCGCACTCGAGGCGGTCAGCGATTTCCTGGTCGTGGACCGGGAAGGCCCGGGGTCCAACCTCGATGAGGTCGAGCTGGCGGAGGCCGATTGGGTTCGGGTGGAGCTTTGACCTCCCTCCGCGAATGGGGAGGGCAGACGCGCGGTATGCGCGTCGGGTGGGGAACCTGGTTGGACAGGTGAAGAACGATCGATGGCTTGGGGTGACCAGATCGGTCCCGGCCAGCGGCCGACTTCCCCCCCTGGCGCGCAGGGCGCGCCTGCCCTCCCCATTCGGGGAGGGAAGTTACAGCCGCTCGTAGGCCCGCAGGGTCAGGAACTCGGCGAACTCGTCCTGCAGGCAGAGCTCGCGCATCAGCTCGGCGGCCTCGTCCCAGCGGCCGGAGGCCCAGCGGTCCTCGCCGACCTCGGCCCGGACCACGGCCAGCTCCTCGGTGAAGGCGGTCTCGAACAGCTCGGCGGTCATCGGCTTGCCGTCGTCGAGGACCACCCCGTTTCTGATCCACTGCCAGATGGAGGCGCGGCTGATCTCGGCGGTGGCGGCGTCCTCCATCAGGCCGTAGATGGCCACCGCGCCGGCGCCGCCGAGCCAGGCCTCGATGTACTGCACGGCGACCCGCAGGTTGTGGCGCAGGCCCGCTTCCGTGAACGGACCTTTCGGGGCCGCCAGCAGGTCGGCTTCGGTGACCGGCGCGTCGTTTGCGCGCGAGACCTCCAGCTGGTTGGTGCGGCCGGGGGCGAAGGCGGCGCCGTAGACGGCGTTGACCACATCGCTGAGCCCCGGGTGGGCGATCCAGCTGCCGTCGTGGCCATTGGCGGCCTCGCGGGCCTTGTCGGCCCGGACGCGTTCCAGGACCAGGGCGTTCTCCTCCGGATCCTTGCGGGGGATGAAGGCGCTCATCCCGCCCATGGCCAGGGCGCCGCGGCGGTGGCAGGTGCGGATCAGCAGGCGCGAGTAGGCGTCGAGGAAGGGCTTGTCCATGGTCACCGACTGGCGGTCGGGGAGCAGGCGGTCGCCGTGCCGGCGCAGGGTCTTGATGTAGCTGAAGATGTAGTCCCAGCGGCCACAGTTGAGGGCGGCGGCATGGTCCTTCAGTTCGAAGAGGATCTCGTCCATCTCGAACACGGCCGGCAGGGTCTCGATCAGCATGGTCGCCTTGACCGTGCCGACCGGGATGCCGAGCGCCTGCTGGGCGTGGACGAAGACGCTGTTCCACCAGCGGGCCTCCTCGTGGTGCTCCAGCTTTGGGAGGTAGAGGTATGGGCCGCTGCCGATGGCCTTCAGGGCCGCATGGTTGTGGAACAGGTAGAGGCCGAAATCGACCAGCCCGCCGGGGACGGCCCTGCCGCCGCGCAGGATGTGCTTTTCGTCGAGGTGCAGGCCGCGCACCCGGGCGACCAGGGTGGCGAGCCTGGGCCCCAGGGCATAGTGCTTGCCGCTGGCCGGGTCGTCATAGGTCAGGGTGCGGGCGATGGCGTCCCGCAGGGCCCGCTGGCCGCCGATGACATTGGCGAAGGTCGGGGACAGGGCGTCCTCGAAGTCGGCCATGAACAGCTTCACGTCGCTGTTCAGGGCGTTGATGACCATCTTCGGGTCGGCCGGGCCGGTGATCTCGACGCGCCGATCGAGGAGGTCGGCCGGCAGGGGGGCGACGGTCCAGTCTCCCTCCCGGATGTGGGCGGTCTCGGGGCGGAAGCCCGGCAGCGCGCCGGCGTCGATCCGGGCCTGCCAGGCGCGGCGGGCGGCCAGCAGGCCGTCGCGCTCGCCGGCGAAGCGGTCGACCAGGTCGCCGAGAAAGGCCAGGGCCTCGCCGGAGAGGATCTCGCGGTCGGCGTCGGTGAGGGGCCGGGTGAAGGTGAAGCCCGCGATATCCATGGTCGTCTCCGAAGGGGCGACGTTGATAGACCAGCCGCGCGGCTAGAGGTAGGCCCCCGACTGCCAAGGGACGAACTCGTTCTCGCCGATGCCAAGAGTTTCGGAGGCGGTCGATTGGCCCGAGGCGACGGCGAGCATGCGGGCGAAGATCAGCTCGCCCATGTCCGAGAGGGAGGTTCCGGCGAGGACGGGGGAGCAGTCGATGTCGACATCATCGGCCATCCAGGCCGCCAGCCTGGCGTTGGTGGCGAGCTTGAGGGTCGGCGCGGGCCGCGAGCCGAACACCGAGCCCCGGCCGGTGGTGAAGACGATCAGGGTGGCGCCGGAGGCGATCTGGCCGGTGGCCGAACAGGGGTCGTAGCCGGGGCTGTCCATGAAGCTGAGGCCCGGGCGGCGGAGGGGTTCGGCATAGCCGATGACGTCGACCAGGGGGCTGGAGCCGCTCTTGGCCACGGCCCCGAGCGACTTTTCCAGGATGGTGGTCAGGCCGCCCTTCCGGTTGCCGGGCGAGGGGTTGTTGTCGAGGCTCATGCCGTGGCGGTCGGCGTAGGCGCGCCACCAGGCGATGCGGTCGAGGAGGGCCTCGGCGACCTGCGCCGAAGCGGCGCGGCGCAGCAGCAGGTGCTCGGCGCCGTAGATCTCGGGCGTTTCCGACAGCATGGCCGCGCCGCCCTGCGCGATCAGGCGGTCCACCGCGGCGCCGAGCGCCGGATTGGCGGTGATCCCCGACCAGCCGTCGGAGCCGCCGCACTGCAGGCCGACGACCAGCTGGTCGGCGCCGACCGTCTCGCGGCGGGCGCGGGCCGCGTCGGTCAGCAGCTCGCCGACCAGGCCCCGGCCCTGCTCGATGGCCTTGGCGGTGCCCCCCGCCTCCTGGATGGTGAAGCTGTGCAGCCGGTCGCCAGGGGTCAGGCCCTCGCGGGCCATCCAGTCGGGGATCTGGTTGGCCTCGCAGCCGAGACCGACCATGACCACGGCGGCGAAGTTGGGATGGCGGGCGTAGCCGGCAAGGGTGCGTTGCAGCAGGGCGGTGTCGCCGCCGGACGAGGCGGCGCCACAGCCGGCGGTGTGGGTCAGGGCTGCGACCTGGTCGCCCGGGAAGGCGTCGGCGATGCGTCTGGCGACCGTGGCCGAGCAGTTCACGCTGGTCAGCACACCGATCATGTTGCGGGTCCCGACCCTGCCGTCGGGGCGGCGGAAGCCCTCGAAGGTCGCGCGGGCGGCCGGGGCCGGGAGGGGGTTGGCGTCGGCGCCGACCTCGGCGTCGCGCGGCTGGTCGGTCATGGCGAGGTTGTGCTCGTGGACCCAGTCGCCGGGCGCTATGTCGCGGGCGGCCAGCCCGATCACCTGGCCGTAGCGGCGGACCGGCCGGCCGGCCGCTACGGCCCGAACAGCCAGCTTGTGGCCCTCGGGGATGGCCGCGGCGGCGCGCAGGCCGGGCTCGACCGCCGTCCCGGCCGCCAGCTCGGTCAGGGCGATGGCCACGTCGTCGGCCGGGTTGAGGCGCAGGATTTGGCTCATCGGGGCTCCGCCGCCAGACGCTCAACCGTGCGCGCCGCGCCGTCGTGGCGCAACCGGGTCAGGGCCAGGGTCGCGGCCGCGCGGAAGGCGGGGTTGGCCGCCAGGGCAGGGGGGAAGACCGCGTCGAGGGCCAGCAGGCCGTCGACCGCCTCGGCCGGGTCGGGCGACTGCGCGGGGCCGAAGGTGCGGGCGGCGAGGGGATCGTCGACCACGAATGTCCGGCCGGCCTCGTCGCGGCCGGCCTGCCAACGCATCCAGCCGGCGACCGCCAGCGCGAGCGCGTCGATGGACTGACCCTGGCCCAGCCGGGCGGCGATGCTGGCGAGCAGGCGCTGGGGCAGCTTCTGGGAGCCGTCCATGGCGATCTGGCGGGTGCGGTGGGCCAGGGCCGGATTGGCGAAGCGGCCGGCCAGCGCCCGGCGATAGGCGGCGAGGTCCAGCCCCGGCGGCGGGCGGAGCGTCGCGGCGGCCTCGTCCCACAGGCGTTCGGCGAAGGCGGCGAAGGCCGGCTGGGCGATGACGGCGTCCATGGTCTCATGGCCGGCCAGGGCGCCGAGATAGGCGAGGGCCGAGTGGGCGCCGTTGAGCAGGCGCAGCTTGGCCTCCTCCCAGGGGGCGACGTCGACGGTCAGCTGGACCCCCGCCGCGGCGAAGTCCGGCCGCTCGCCGGCGAAGCGGTCCTCGATGACCCATTGGGTGAAGGGCTCGGCCTTGACCATCGCCTCGTCGCGCAGGCGGGTCCGAGCCTGGAGGGCGTCGATGTCGGCGGCAGTGGTGGCCGGGACGATGCGGTCGACCATCGAGACCGGGAAGGCGCCGTGGCGGGCGATCCAGTCGGAGAGGGCCGGATCGC
>Ga0196963_10001705_pt1 | contig 14244 bp, 14 predicted proteins | sample S1_5metaG_FD_148600 | JGI IMG/M metagenome (GOLD analysis project Ga0196963, IMG submission 148600) | Soil microbial communities from Anza Borrego desert, Southern California, United States - S1_5 | ecosystem: Environmental > Terrestrial > Soil > Desert | place: USA: California | collected... | reverse complement strand
GAACGACATTACCGCCCAGTCGCGGTTGAAATACTCGTGCGCGAGATACGCGCGATCCTGGCCTTGGATCGTCTTGAGCCAGTCGGCCGCACGGGTGTTGATACGGAAATGGAAGGCGCCGGCATCGACGACGCGCTGGCTGAAGGCGAGCGCGGCGTTGATCTTATTCACGATGCCGCCACCCTCGCCTCCGGCGACCTCGGCATGAAGAGCCATCAGGTGCCGGAGCGGTATGGCATGGGCCCAGCCCGGCGAGCAATTGTAGCTGAGATAAACTATGCCCCCCGGCCGCAACCGCCGGCGGATGATGTCGACGATCGCCCGACGGCTGTCGTCCGACACCCAGCTCCACGTGCCGTGCAGGCCGATGACGTCGAACTCCGGCAGGTCCGTACGCGCCGCGAGGTCGACGAACGAATCATCGAGCAGGACAGCACCGGAGTTCGAGGCGTCCGCCAGCGAGCGGGCATGGGCCGCCTGCGCGGGGTTGAAATCGGTTCCCCAGAACTGTCCACCGATGGTCGCCGCGTGGATGTTGATCGAAACACCCTGGCCGTAACCGAGCTCGAGATAATTCAGCGGGCCGGGCGGCGGCGGCGCGACCCCGGCGCTCAAACAGGCGAGGCGCAGCAGGCCGGGACCCAGATCCGGATAGTACCCGTACGTGTAGCCGATCTCGGAAACGTAGCCGTCAGCCCAGGACATGGATTCGGTATAACACGGCGGTCCGATTCGCGGCCAACGGCCTCAATCCGCCGCTTGCCGCGCGATCGCGCGCCATACGGCCAGCGCCTGCCGGGTCGCCGCGACGTCGTGAACGCGGACGATATGCGCGCCACGCGCGACGGCGGCCAGCGCCGCAGCAATCGAGCCGAAGACGCGCTCCGGCGCCGCCTCGCCGCGCGACAGCTTGCCGATGAAGGCCTTGCGCGAAGCGCCGACCAGCACCGCCACATCCAGTGCCCGCAGCCGGTCGATGCCGGACAGAAGCTGGAGATTGTGCTCGACCGTCTTGCCGAAGCCGATGCCGGGATCGACGGCGATGCGCTCGGGCGCGATGCCCGCCGCGCGGCACGCCTGCACGCGCCCGGCGAGGTAGGCGGCAACGTCCTTCACCACGTCATCGTAGGTGGGATTGACCTGCATGGTCTGCGGCTCGCCTCGCATGTGCATGAGCACGACCGAGACGCCGCTGTCGCGGACGACGCTGAGGCTCTCCTTGTCCCCGTCGAGCGCCGTCACATCGTTGACGATCCGCGCGCCGGCCTCGATGGCCGCGCGCATCACCGCGGCGCGTCGTGTGTCGACGGAGATCAACGCGCCTTCGGCAGCCAAGGCGCGGATCACCGGAACAACACGCGCTATTTCCGCATCGGGCGCGAGCGGTGACGCACCCGGCCGTGTGCTTTCGCCGCCTATATCCAGGATCTCCGCACCCTCGGCCTGCAGCCGGCGCCCTTGCGCGATGGCAGTGTCCGTATCGGCGTAGAGGCCGCCATCGGAGAAGCTGTCGGGGGTGACATTGACAATGCCCATGACGATGGGCGGATCAAGCAACAGGCCGGCGAAGCGAGCTTCACCGGCCTGTGCCTTGTCAGATACTTCTGGGATCGACGCTCGCAACGGCGCCGCTCAATCACGCGCCAGGCTGGGGCTCCGGCCGCAGACCGCCTTCCGGCCGGTCTTTGCCAGCACCAGTCGACGGAACCGAGCCGCGGCGACCCGGGGATTTCGGCGGCTCGTCAATCTCGGGGCGCACGATGGGCTCGCCGCGCAGCAAGGCCTTCACCTCGTCGCCCGACAGCGTCTCGTACTCGAGCAGCGCCTTGGCGATGGCATGCAGATCGTTGATCTTGTCGGTGAGAATGCGGCGCGCGGTCGTCTCGCCGGTCTCGACCAGGCGCCGGATCTCCTCGTCGATGAGCTGCGATGTGGCCTCGGAGACGTTTTGCGTCTGGGTCACCGAATGACCGAGGAAGATCTCCTGCTCATTGGCGTTGTAGCGCACGCGGCCGAGCTTCTCGCTCATGCCGAACTCGGCAACCATACGCCGCGCCAGGCCCGTGGCCTGCTGGATATCGTTCGAGGCGCCGGTGGTCACGTTCTCGGGCCCGAAGATCAGCTCCTCGGCGACGCGACCGCCGAACATCATGGCGATCTTCGACGTGAGCTCGAGCTTGCTCAGGCTGTACTTGTCGCGCTCCGGCAGGCTCATGGTGAGACCCAGCGCGCGGCCGCGCGGGATGATCGTCACCTTGTGCAGCGGATCGGATTGCGGGACGTTGATGCTGACCAGCGCATGACCCGCTTCGTGATAGGCGGTCAGCTCCTTTTCCTTCTCGGTCATGACCATGGAGCGGCGCTCGGCGCCCATCATGACCTTGTCCTTGGCGTCTTCCATCTCGGCCATCGTCACCATGCGCTTGCCGCGCCGCGCGGCGAGCAGCGCGGCCTCGTTGACGAGGTTGGCGAGATCGGCACCCGAGAAACCGGGCGTGCCGCGGGCGATGACCTTGGCGTCGACGTCCGGCGCCAGCGGCACCTTGCGCAGATGCACCTTGAGGATCTTCTCGCGGCCGGCCACGTCGGGGTTGGGGACGACGACCTGGCGGTCGAAGCGGCCCGGGCGCAGCAGCGCGGGATCGAGCACGTCCGGCCGGTTGGTCGCGGCGATGAGAATGACACCCTCGTTCGCCTCGAAACCGTCCATCTCGACCAGCAGCTGGTTGAGGGTCTGTTCGCGCTCGTCGTTGCCGCCGCCGAGGCCAGCACCGCGATGGCGGCCGACCGCGTCGATTTCGTCGATGAAGATGATGCAGGGCGCGTTCTTCTTGCCCTGCTCGAACATGTCGCGCACGCGCGAAGCACCCACGCCGACGAACATCTCGACGAAGTCGGAGCCCGAGATGGTGAAGAACGGCACGTTCGCCTCGCCGGCGATGGCACGGGCGAGCAGCGTCTTACCGGTGCCCGGAGGGCCGACGAGCAGCACGCCCTTCGGGATCTTGCCGCCCAGGCGCTGGAATTTCTGCGGGTCGCGGAGGAATTCGACGACCTCCTCGAGCTCCCCCTTGGCTTCGTCGATGCCGGCGACATCGTCGAACGTCACGCGCCCGACCTTCTCGGTCAGCAGGCGCGCCCGCGACTTGCCAAAGCCCATGGCCCGGCCGCCGCCCGACTGCATCTGGCGCATGAAGAAAATCCAGACGCCGATCAGCACCAGGAAGGGGAACCAGGAGGCCAGGATCGACAACAGCGGATGCATCGCCTCTTCGATCGGCGCGGCGCTCACCCGCACGTTACGCTCGGTCAGGCGGCTGACGAGTTGCGGATCGCTGGGCGCATAGGTCGAGAACGCCCGGCCGTCGTTGAAATGGCCACGGATGGTGGCGCCCTGGATAGTCACGTCGGTGACCTGCTGGCGATCGACGGCGGCAAGGAAGTCCGAATAGGCGAGCGGCGCATGCGGCCCGCGCGGGCTTGAGCCCTGGAAAAGATTGAACAGGGCGATCAGCAGCAAGCCGATGATCACCCACAACGCCAGGTTCTTGCCGAAATTGTTCACTGAAGTACGCCTCTCTGACCGCCAGGGCTCAGGGGGAAAATCGAAGGTCCGCTACCGCCAACCGCCCGGTCTCCCCACGAAGGCGATGGCGGCTCCAAAGCCGCGAATCCCGCCCCGGCGATCACCTGCCGCGGGCGAAAAACGGCGGATACCACCCTGACGCTATCAGGATCGGCGCCTTTCCGTCTATACAAGAGGTGGTAGACCTCAAGCACCCCGTCAAGGTCCCAAAGCGCTGGTAGCGCGATGCGCACAGCCTCCGGAATAGCTAAGCTCTTCAGAGACTTGTCGCTCCCGACCAACGTGGACCAGCCCGCCTTTCCGAGCGCCGAAATCCGCGTTCCCGAGGGCGCCACACCGCGCGTCGATACCGCGAAACGACCATCCCAGATGTGGCGGCCGGACGCGTCGATCAAAACATCCTCACCGATGGCCGCAGCCTCGCGCAGAACCAGCAAACGGCCCCTGGAGACACGCACGATACAGCCGCCGAGCGTCCGGCCGCTTCTCTCGCCCTCAGTACCCAGCAGGTCGTCGAGCAGGCGCGCTAGCCGGTCTCCCCGCGGCGGGTAGGCAAGACCGCCGACGGCCATGACGGCTCGCAGGACGGCGCGCCGTGCCGTGTCTTGCGGCGCGGCGCGGAGCTGCACCAGGTCGAGCGAAACCCAGCCCTCCGGATACAGCGTCGCGACCTGCGCCAGGAGGACCGCCGTGCTCTGCTCACGCACCTGGCGTTCCCGTCCCCAGGAGGAGGCCGCGGCGAGGGCCTCGTCGGGACGGGACGTGTTTTCGCGCAAATGGCTGCGGCTGAATCGCGGATCGCGGTTGCTCGGATCTTCGATCCAGTCCTGCCCAGCATCCCGAAGCAGGGCGATGAGCTGCTCATGACGGATATCGAGGAGCGGACGCAGGAGCCGCACATCGTCCTGCTCGACGATCGCCGCCATGCCCGCCATCCCGTCGGGGCCGCTTTCGGCGACGACCCGCATGAGGATCGTCTCCGCCTGGTCGTCGGCCTGATGCGCCAGAAGCAGATGCAGAATGCCATGATCGCGGCAATACCGGGCCAGCAGCAGGCGCCGTGCGTCGCGGGCCACGGCCTGGATCGCAACGGCCGGTTTGGACCCGGTCCACGTCAGGACGCGATGCTCGATACCGTGCCGCGCCAGCCAGACGCCCACCCGTGCGGCTTCCTCAGAGGACCCGGCCCGCAATCCGTGATCGACCGTTAGTGCGGTGACTCGGCCACCCCGCGCCCGGGCCCAGCGATCGGCCAGAAGAGTCAGGGCCATGCTATCGGCGCCGCCGGACACCCCAACGGCGAGGTGCGGCGATGATTCGAAAGGGCCCATCCGGTCGAGCCGGACAGCAAATTCGCGATCGGAGAGGTGCGGCGCCACGGCCCGGCGCGCCCGCGGGCGCGGCTCAGCCGCAGGCGAGGCGCTGACGCTCGCGCTGGGCCGCCTGTTTGATCTGCGCAGGCGCCTGCGGGTAGCGCTTGTCCAGCTCGACCAGTGTGCCGCAGGCCTCGCCCTTGCGGTTGAGCTGGCCAAGCGACATGCCGAGCTTGAGCATGTTGTCCGGCGCCTTGTCGCTGCGCGCGTATTTGGCGACGCCTTCGGCAAAGGTCGCGGCCGCAGCCTGATAGTCGCGGCGGACGTAGAACGTCTCGCCCAACCAATACTGCGCGTTGCCGGTCAGCCGGTGATTGGGGTTGGCGGCGATGAAGGCCCGCAGCGCCTGCTCGGCTCGACCGAAATCGGCCTGCTCGCGCTGAGCCTGCAACAGCGTGCTGTAAGCGAATTCGTACTGCGCTTCGGGCGAACCCTGCGGGAGTTGCACAGGCGCCGAGGCCTGCGCCCCCCCGCCTTGCCCTCCGGGGCCCGGCTGCAGGACGAGACGCTGCTGGCCGGGGGCCACCTGGGGAGGCCCGAGCGCCGGAGCGGCGGGTGCCGCGGGTTGCGCGGCCTCGGCGCTGCCCGCTGGAGCAGCGGCCCCTCCGGCCGCGCCCTTCTCCAGGGTCGTCAGCCGGAAATCGACATCGCTGACCAGCTTGTCGAGCCGCTGCTGCGTCTGAGTGATCTGGTGCGAGAGCTCTTCGAGCTTGCCGGTGATGGTGCGGAGCTCGCCCTCAAGGGCCGAGAAGCGGTCTTCGCTTCGATTGATGTAATCGGAGGACATCGAACCGCCGCTCATCGGTGCCGAGGACGGCCCGGATGACGGAGCCGGCGCGCCGCCGCGGGCGAGCTGACGCTGCAGCACATCGACATCCCGCTGCAGGCGTTCGATCCGCTCGGATAGCGAGCGCATGTCCTGGCTCTGGGCGAAGGCAGAGCCCAACGGAGCCGCGGCGAGGAACGCCGCGGTCAGCCAGCCGAATCGGAATCCGAGCGTTGAGCGCATGAGGGGAATATTGCGCCGCTGCTGTGGCAAAACCAAGGCGTTCGCGACGGCGCGCCGCTACGCAGCCGAGGTAGGTTCAAAATAAAAGCGCCTGCCGGCTCCCGCACGGCCGCCTTGCGACCGGAGGGAGCGGGCAGGCGCCCATATCGTCCGAGCTTATCGGTCGTAAGACCGAAGGCTCAGTTGACCACCATCACGCCACGGCGGTTCTGCGACCAGGCGGCTTCGTTCGAGCCGACCACCGCAGGACGCTCCTTGCCGTAGCTGATCGTCGCCACGCGGCGGGCGTCGATGCCCAGCGAGACGAGGAAGTTCTTGGCCGAGGCCGCGCGGCGCTCGCCGAGGCCGATGTTGTACTCGCGTGTGCCGCGCTCGTCGGCATGGCCTTCGACCGTCACCGTGACGTTGGGATACTGGCGGAGCCAAGCGGCCCAGCGCTCGATCGTACGACGCGCTTCGGGCTTCAGGTCCGACTTGTCGAAATCGTAGAAGACGCGATCGCCGACATTGGCGACCAGATCTTCCTGGCTACCCGGACGCGGACCCGGGCGAGCCGTCGTCGCGGTACCGGCACCCGTGGCACCACCCTGACCGGCGGTACCCGCCGACTGGTCGGACGCCGTTTCGCAGGCGGCCAGCAGCAGCACCGCAGCGAACACACTCAGCACTTTGGAACGCATCATCGAACTCCTTTTTTCTTCCTTCACTGCGGGACCACGGTCGCCCAGTTCACCTCGAACAGCACGACAGCCCTAGGTATCGTTACTTTGTTACCGTTCTTCAAGGCAGCGCAATACCAAACGCGCCTCTAAAACCGTAGCTCATTAAACCGGTTAATCGGCGCGGAATATAAGCCGCAACCATAAGGGAATCAAGGGGGATTCGGGCAGAATTAAGGCAACAGCGCCGACCAGGCGGGGTCTGACCCGTCCGCCGGCGTCGCGATTTCGCGCTCGTTATAGCCAGTGAGGTCAATTGAGTAAAGCCGGCTGCCTCCGCCCTGCCCCCGCTCGTTCGACGGGCTTTGCTTGAAATACATCAAAACACGGCCATTTGGCGCCCAGGTTGGGGATTCGACCAGGAATCCCTTGGTCAAAAGTCGCTCCCCCGAGCCGTCCGGGCGCATCACGCCGATGAAGAACTCGCCCTCGGTAATCTTCGTAAAGGCGATCAGGTCGCCGCGCGGCGACCATACAGGTGTAGCAAAACGGCCCGTCCCGAAGCTGATCCGCCGAGGCTCACCGCCACTCGCGGCCATCACGTAGAGCTGCTGCGTCCCGCTGCGGTCCGAGTTGAAGACGATCTGCCGTCCGTCCGGCGAATAGCACGGCGAGGTGTCGATGCTCGGATGGTTGGTGAGCCGCTCGGTGCGTCGGGTGCGCAGGTCCATCCCGTAGAGCTCGGAATTGCCGTCCTGGGCCATGCTCAGGATCACGCGGTTGCCATCGGGCGAAAAGCGCGGCGCGTACGTCATGCCGGGAAAATCGCCAAGCGTCTCCTGCTGGCCGGTGTCGATGTTGTAGAGATAAACGCGCGGCCGGTTGTTCGTATAGGACAGGTACGTGATCTCGCGCGCCGTCGGCGAGAAGCGCGGAGTCAGCACCAGCGAGCGGCCATCCGTCAGGAAGCGATGGTTGGCGCTGTCCTGGTCCATGATCGCGAGACGCTTGATGCGGCGCTGAAGCGGCCCCGATTCCGAGATGTAGACGATCTGGGTGTCGAAATAACCGTCCTCGCCGGTGATGCGCTTGTAGATCGCGTCCGAGATGATGTGCGCCACGCGGCGCCAGTTCTGCTGCGCCGTGGTATAGACGCGGCCTTCCATCTGCGCCTCGCCGAACACGTCCCACAGGCGGAACTCGATCTTGAGCCGCCCGTCGGGCTGCGATTCGACGTTGCCGTGGACCAGAGCCTGGGCGTTGATCGCGCGCCAGTCGGGAAAGCGTGGCGGCTGCGTGCGCAGGGCCTGCGGGGTCTGGATGAACGAACGCGGATCAAGCGGCCGGAACAGGCCCGAACGCTCGAGATTGCCGGAGATGACGCCGCTGACGTCGGTTCCGACCTGGGTCTCCTGCGCCGCCGCGCCCTGCAGCGGCGTGATGGCGATCGGCAGCGGCTCGACGCGGCCGCGGGTGATGTCGATGCGCAGCTGCGCCGCCGCCGGCCGGGGATTGAGGCCGAGGGCCGCAGCCATCGCGACACCGCCGCCGAGCTGCAGAAAACGCCGGCGATCGTGGGGGTAGGAAAACGTCATGGCGGGCTCCATTGAATCGGCGGGCGCAGCGTCAGCTGCGGATCATGTCCTTGCCGGAGAAGACGAAGACGATATCGCTGAACTGGCTTTCGCGGCCGGGCGGCAGCTTGAGCGGGCTGCTCTTGAGCGCCGCGCGGAGCGCGCTCTCGGCGAAGGAGCGGTAGCCGCCGTCCGACATGCGGCCGTAATCGTTGTAGATGCGCGCCTGCGTCACCGTGCCGTCGGGCAGGATCGACAGGCGCAACTCGACCACGAAGGTCTGCAGGTCCTTGGCGCCGACATCCACCAGCCAGTTGTTGCGGATCTGGTTCGCCACAAACTCCTTGTCCGAAGCGCTGACCGGCAGGGCCGGATTGTAAGGCGCGTTCGACGCCGCGGCGGGCGCTGACGGTGTCGGCCGCGCCGGCTGCTGCGACGGGGCCGGTTCTGACGGCTGCGGCCGCGGGCGTTGCAGGTTCTGCAGCATCGCCTCGAAGTCGAAATTCTGCGGCCGCGGACGCTGCGCCGGCTGTTGCTGCGGCGTCGGCGGCTTGGGCGGCTCGGGACGCGCGCGCGGCGGCTGCGGCAGCGGCGTCTCGGCGCGCGGCGTCGGAGCTGGCGCCGGTGCGGGCGCCGGAGCGGGCGTCGGGGGCGGCGGCGCCGGAGGCGGCGGCGCCGGAGGCGGCGGCGGCGGGGGTGGCGGTGGCGGCGTGGCCGGAGCCGGCGGCGGGGGAGTCGGTGGCGGCGGCGGAGCCGGTTTCGGCGGCTCGGGCGGTGCCGGTGGCTCGGGCTTGGGCTCTTCCTTCGGCGGCTCGGGCGGACGCTGGACCTGCTGCGGCGGCGCGTTGGTGATCTCGGCGATCGTCGTCACCTCGACGATCAGCGGCGTGTCGCGGACCTCGGGCGGCTTGAAGAGTTGCGGCACGCCGAACCACGCGACGAGGAACACCGCGATGTGGACTCCGGCCGAAACCAGCGTGGCGCGCCGCATCTCCATGCTGCACGTCTCTCCGTCCGCTCAGCGCGCCGGCTGCGCGGGCGCGGGACGCGCCGGAGCCGCGGGACGCGGTGCGGCGCGGGTCGGGTTGTTGGGCCGCCCGGCCGGCACCTCCGCGACCAGCGCCACCTTGGCGAAGCCCGCAGCGCTCAGCGAGCCCATGACTTCCATCACCTTGCCGTACGCCAGCGCTTTGTCACCGCGCACGAAGATGCGCTGGTCCGGCTTGGCGCGTGTCACCGCCTGCAGCCGTGCGATCAGCGCATCGATCTCGAGCTCGGTCTCCTGCAGAAAGGTCTTGCCCTCGGCGTTGACCGAGACGATCAGCGGCTCGTCCTGACCCGTCGCCTGGGCGGCGCGAGTCTGCGGCAAATCGACCTCGACCGCCGCGGTCAGCAGCGGCGCCGTCACCATGAAGATCACGAGCAGCACGAGCATGACGTCGACGAACGGCGTCACGTTGATCTCGCTCACCAGGCGCGGGCGGCGGCGCGAGCCGCGTCCCCCGCGCTGTGCTCCCATCAGGGTGGCGGCCATGGCTTAGGTCCGCTCCTCGAGCTGGCGCGACAGGATGGCGCCGAACTCGCCGGCGAAAGCCTCGAGCCGGCCGGCGTAGCGCGTCAGGTCGCTCGACAGCTTGTTGAAGGCGATGACCGCCGGGATCGCGGCGACGAGACCGAGCGCCGTAGCGAACAGCGCCTCGGAGATGCCCGGGGCCACGACCGCGAGGCTGGTGTTCTTGCTCATGCCGATCGCGTGGAAGCTGTTCATGATGCCCCACACCGTGCCGAACAGGCCGATGAACGGCGCCGTCGAGCCGACATTGGCGAGGAAGGTCATGTAGCGCTCCAGCCGGTCCATCTCGCGCCCGAGGGTCACGTACATCACGCGCTCGATTCGCTGGTGCAGGCCGGCCCGCATCGGGCTTGGCGTCGCACCCGCGCGGCCCGTGGAGCGCCGCCACTCGCGCATCGCCGCCCCGAACATGGCCGACATCGGGTCGGGCGGCTGGGCGCCGATCCGGTCGTAGAGGTCCTCGAGCGAGCCCCCCGACCAGAACATGTCCTCGAATTCGCTGGCCTGCTTGTGGAGGCGGCGCAGGCGCACCGCCTTTTCGATGATGATCGCCCAACTCCAAATCGAAGCGAGGATCAGCATGATGATGACGATCTTGACGATCCAGTCGGCGTTGACGAACAGGCCGATGACCGAGAAATCGACGGCCTTGGACCCCGCCAGCACCGCCGTATCTACCGCTCTATCCATGGACTTCTCTCTTCGTTCGCTTGTCGTTGTTCTTATGAAATTGTGGCGAAACTAGGCCCAGGGCCTCGCGCACCACCTTCGGCAGCCGCGCCGGCCGGCCCGAACGGGCCACGCAGGCCAGAGTCAGGGTCAGACGGGCAAGAATCTCTCCGTCACGGCTGATCTCCTGTTCCCCGTCGAGCGAGGCGCCGCGGACCGCGACGATCCGGGTCCGAACCTCCAGGGCATCGTCGAGAAGGGCCGGCCTCAGGTAGTCCACGGACACCCGCCGCACGGCAAAGGCGACTCCTTCCGTCTCCGACAAGGCGCGCTGGCCGATTCCCTTGGCCCGCAGCCACTCCGTCCGCGCCCGTTCGGCGAACTTGAGATAGTTGGCGTAATAGACGATTCCAGCCGCATCGGTGTCTTCGTAGTACACGCGAACGGGATAGACATGGGCCCTGTCACGCACTGTCCGCCCCGTCGCCGGTGTCGCGGATAAGGTCAAGCTGCGAGCCGGGCGGCGGCGTCAGGCCGATATGGCGCCAGCCCTTGTCGCCCAGCATGCGGCCACGCGGTGTGCGCAGGATCAGGCCTTCCTGCATCAGGAAAGGCTCGATGACGTCCTCGATCGTGTCGCGCTGCTCGGCCAGAGCCGCGGCCAGCGTTTCAACGCCGACCGGACCACCGCCGTAATTTTCGGCGAGGCAGCGCAGGAACCGTCGGTCCATGGCGTCGAGGCCGAGCGCATCGACCTCCAAGCGTTGCAGCGCCTGGTCGGCGGCCGTCCGGTTGATCCGGGTCGTCCCCGCCACGGCGGCGAAATCGCGCACCCGGCGCAGCAATCGGCCGGCGATACGCGGCGTACCGCGTGCCCGGCAGGCGATCTCGGCAGCGCCATCGGCGGTGACGTCGATGCCCAGCACGCGCGCCCCGCGGCTGACGATCGCCTCGAGCTCTTCCGGCCCGTAAAACACGAGGCGCAACGGAATGCCAAAACGATCGCGCAGGGGCGTGGTGACCAGCCCGGAGCGTGTCGTCGCGCCGACCAGCGTGAACGGCGGCAGATCGATACGCACCGACCGTGCCGCCGGGCCTTCGCCGATGATCAGGTCGAGCTGGAAATCCTCCATCGCGGGGTAAAGGATTTCTTCCACCGCGGGGGCCAGACGATGGATCTCGTCGATGAACAGCACATCGCGCGGCTGCAGATTGGTCAGCAGCGCCGCCAGGTCGCCGGCGCGTGCGATGACCGGTCCGGACGTGGCGCGGAACCCGACGCCGAGCTCACGCGCCACGATCTGCGCCAACGTCGTCTTGCCGAGGCCCGGCGGCCCGTGCAGCAGCACGTGGTCGAGTGCTTCGTTGCGGCCCTTCGCGGCCTGGACGAAGACGCGGAGATTCTCGCGCGCCTGCTTCTGGCCGATGAAATCGTCTAAGGCGACGGGGCGCAGCCCGATCTCGCCGCTGTCGGCCTCCGTGAACTCGGGAGCCACCTTGCGGGCCGGCGCGTCGCTCACGTGCCAAGCTCCTTGAGCCCGGCCGGAATCAGCGCCTCGACACGAGCCCCCTTGCCGAGCTTCTTCATCGCCCGCTCGATGGCGCCGGCGGCTTCCGGCCGGCGATAACCCAGATTGACCAGGGCCGACACGGCGTCGGCGGCGGCCGCATCGCCGGCCATCGCCGGCACGACCGCGGGCGCGAGCGTCGGCACGCCACGGCCCAGCGCCATTGTGGCGACCTTGTCCTTGAGCTCGAGCGCCAGGCGGGTCGCGAGCTTTGGGCCGACGCCGTCAGCGCGGGTCAGCATCGTCTTGTCTTCGTTGGCGATGGCGTTCGCCAGGTCGGCGGGGTTGAGCGCCGAGAGCAGCGAGAGGCCGACTCTTGCCCCCACGCCCTGGACCGTCATCAGCAGGCGGAACCAGTCGCGTTCGGCCGGGTCGGCGAAGCCATAGAGATCGATTGCGTCTTCACGCACGATCGTCTCGACCGAGACGCTCACCGTCTCGCCGGGGGCCGGGAGGCTGGAAAGAGTGCGCGCGGGGCAGCGCACGAAATAGCCAACCCCGCCGCAATCGATCACGACGTGATCGCGCCCCACGGAATCGAGCTTGCCGGTGAGCTTGGCGATCATGAGCCGACGGCGACCTTCATCTGCCAGAGGTTGCGCGTCGAGGTGTGATGCGCGTGACAGATCGCCACAGCCAGCGCGTCGGCCGCGTCCGGTCCGGTCAGCGTCACGCCGGGCAGGAGACGCGAGACCATCATCTGCACCTGCTCCTTGGCGGCGTGCCCTACCCCGACGACCGATTTCTTGATCGCGTTGGCGGCATACTCGCCCACGAAAAGTCCGGCCTGGGCCGGCACGAGCAGCGCGATGCCCCGGGCGAGGCCGAGTTTGAGCGTCGAGGCGGGGTTTTTGTTGACGAAGGTCTCTTCGACCGCCGCGGCATCCGGCGCGTAGTCCGCGATCACCGCGGCCAGGCCGTCGCGCAGCTGGACAAGACGCTCGGCCACGGGCCGGTCAGGGTCCGAGACCACGCGGCCGTTCGCGGCATGGATGAGCCGCGCGCCGACGCAATCGATAATGCCCCAGCCGGTGACCCGCAGGCCCGGATCGATCCCGAGCACGCGCATCGCACCGGCCGGACGGGTGCCTGTCACGAAGCGGCCTCCAGCTTGGCCAGGACCGCCTCGGGCACGTCTTCGTTCGAATAGACGGTCTGGACGTCGTCGCAATCCTCGAGCGCTTCGATCAGCTCGAACAGCGCCTTGGCCGTCTCTTCATTCACCGGGGTCGTGTTGACCGGCCGCCACACCAGCTTGGCGCTGCGCGGACTGCCGAATTTCTTCTCCAGCGCCTCGCGAGCGGCGGCAAAGCCATCGACGCTGGTCAGGATCTCGTGAAGCTCGGCGCCGCTCTCGACGTTGTCCGCGCCGGCATCGAGGGCCGCCTCAAAGATTGCGTCGGCCGAGGCTGCCGCCAGGGGATAGAGGATCTCGCCGACATGCGTGAACATGAAGCCCACGGAATTGGTCTCGCCGAGGGAGCCGCCGTTCTTGGTGAAGATGGAGCGGACTTCGCTGGCCGTGCGGTTACGGTTGTCGGTCAGGGCCTCGACGATCACCGCCACGCCGCCGGGGCCATAGCCCTCGTAGCGCACTTCCTCGTACGCCTCGCCGCCGTCCTGGCCGGAGCCGCGCTTGATCGCGCGGTCCACGGTGTCCTTCGTCATGTTCGCATCGCGCGCCGCAAGCACCGCCGCGCGGAGGCGGGGGTTCGATGCGGGGTCCGGCAGACCGGCCCGCGCCGCGGTCATGATTTCGCGGATCAGCTTGGTAAAGAGCTTGCCCCGCTTGGCATCCTGTTTGCCCTTGCGGTGCATGATGTTCTTGAATTGGGAATGACCCGCCATGTCCTCGTCCGCGCCGCTTGTTGTTCTTTAGGGAATCGCAACACGCCGCCCAAATGGGGGCGGGCCGCAATCCCTCGGGATCAAAATAAGAACATATACCAGATTTGGTATTAAGTCAGGGCCCTAACGGGTGATGCCGTAACAAAGCAATATGGCGGCATTGGGGCTGCGGCTTGGTTCAGGGCATCGCCTCGGCGAGCTGGCCGCCGAGGCGCACCGGCGCCACCCGCTTGGCCAGCCCGGTCGCGTCGTCGAGCTCGGCGTAGATGGCGCAGAGCGTTCCCTCGCCTTCGGCCGGACTCAGGCGTTCCCCCGGCATCTTGCGGATGAAGCGCTGGGTGGCGACGTCCTTCTTCATGCCGATGATCGAATCGTAATCGCCGCA
>Ga0196963_10001704_pt1 | contig 14245 bp, 12 predicted proteins | sample S1_5metaG_FD_148600 | JGI IMG/M metagenome (GOLD analysis project Ga0196963, IMG submission 148600) | Soil microbial communities from Anza Borrego desert, Southern California, United States - S1_5 | ecosystem: Environmental > Terrestrial > Soil > Desert | place: USA: California | collected... | reverse complement strand
GAAGCCCTTGCCGGCCCGATGACGGGTGATTCCCGGCTTGCTGTCGCTGACATAGCGCAGGCCCGCCTCGCGGGCGGCCTCGATCGCATCGGCGGCCGGGACAAGCGTGACCATGGCCTAGACGGAACCGCACTCCCGCCCCTTTGGTTCCGCTCATCCCCGCTCGACCGGCCCGTCCTGCTCTATTTGCTCGAACGTGCATTGTGCGGGCGCCTTGTCGGGCCGCCAGCGCATCAGCTTGGTGCCGTGGCGGAAGCGCCGATCGGTAATGTGGTCGTAGCGCACCTCGGCCACCAGCTTCGGCTTGAGCGGAGTCCACTGCGCCGAGCGCTCGGTGCTCCAGCGGCTGGGGCCGCCCGGCGCATCGCCGGTGAATCCCGGCGGCCCGGCCAGCGCCTCGAGCTTCCGGGTCAGTGCCGGCCGCTCCGCGTCAGAGATCGTGGACGTGAATCCCACATGGTCAAGCGCTCCCTTCTCGTTGTAGAGACCCAGCAGCAGCGAGCCTACCTGCCTGGTCCCTTGCGCGTAGCGGAAGCCGCCCACCACACAATCGGCCGTGCGACGCCGCTTCACTTTCAGCATCGCGCGCTCGCCGGAGAGGTAGGGCTCGTCGAGCCGCTTGGCGACGACGCCGTCGAGCCGCACGTCGCGCTGCTCGAGCCAGCGTCTCGCTTCTGACAGATCGCGCGTGTAGGTCGAGAGTTGCAAAGCCTGCGGCTTGCGCAGGCCCTTGAAAAACCGTTCCAGCGCCGCGCGCCTCGTGACCAGCGGCGCCTCGAGCAAAGCGCCGTCACGGGCGGTGAACAGGCAGTCGAAGAGCATGAGGATCGCGGGGGTCTCCGCCGACAGTTTGCGGATACGGCTTTCCGCGGGATGCAGGCGCATCTGCAAGGCCTCGAACGAGAGGCTGCCGCCGACGGGGATTGCTAGCTCGCCGTCGAGCACGAATTTGCGCGCGGGCAAAGCGCGCAGGGCGGCCACCATCTCCGGAAAGTAGCGGGTGAGCGGCTTGCCGGATTTGGCCTTGAGCTCGACGGCGCTGCCCGAGCGGAACGCCAGGCAGCGGAACCCGTCCCATTTCGGCTCGAACTGCCAGCCCGGCTCTTCCGGCAGCGTCTCGACGAGCTTGGCTTCCATCGGCGCCGTGCTCAGCGGCACGGGCAGGTCTGCAAAGGGACGAGGCGGCATACTGATGCAACGGACAAGCACGGGATTGGTGCCGCCCCGCTGGCTCGTCCGGGCCCCTTGCACCCCCCGTCCGGCGATGCCATCTTCGCGCCCCTTGGACCTCGATAGGTCCGAATTCGGGATTCCCGCGTTGCTGCGTCCGTGAAATATCTCCGCTACTCAACGTGGCGGCAGCTCATCCTCGGGCCGCCGCGCAATCCCCTCTCTCCCGAGACGCGCCGCAATATCCTGCTCACGGCATTCTTTGCCTGGGTCGGCCTCGGCGCCAACGGCCTGTCATCGGCGAACTACGGTCCCGAGCTCGGCTTTCTCGCCCTCGTACCGCACACGGGCCTGGCCGTCTTTCTAGCCATCCTGACAGCTCTCACCGTCTTCATCATTGCGTTAAGCTACAACCAGGTCATCGAGCTCTTTCCGTCGGGCGGCGGCGGTTACAAGGTCTCCACCCAGCTGCTTGGGCCGTACGCCGGTCTGGTGACCGGGGCGGCCCTCGTCGTCGACTACGTGCTGACGATCGCCATCTCGGTGGCGAGCGGCGTGGACGCGATGTTCAGCCTGCTGCCGATCGACTGGCAGCCCTACAAAGTCACCGTTGGCCTGGCGCTGATACTGGCGTTGATGGTGATGATCCTGCGCGACGTTCGCGAAAGCATTGCCGTGCTGATGCCGGTCTTTCTCGGCTTTCTCATCCTTCATGCAGCACTGATTATTTACGGCGTGGCGGCGCAGGCCGACCGTATCCCTCTGCTGCTACCCGAGGCCATCGAGGATACGCGCTCGCTCGTCGAGATCGGCAGCGGCTGGGCTTCCGTCGTGGCCATCGTTCTGCTGGCCTATTCTCTCGGCGGCGGCACCTACACCGGCATCGAAGCCGTCTCGAACAATCCCGAGCGCCTTGCCGAGCCGCGCGTGCACACCGGCAAGGTGACTATGATGTACATGGCAGTGTCGCTCGCCTTCATCGCCGCCGGCATCATCCTGCTTTACCTGCTGTGGGATGCGCGGGCAGAAACCGGAAAAACGCTCAACGCCGTCGTGTTCGGTTCAATCGTCGGGCATTGGACCGTCTTCGAATGGCCGATCGGCACCGTGCTTCTGACCGTCATTCTGGCAAGCGAGGCCGGCATTCTCATCGTTGCCGCGTTGACCGGGTATCTCGGCGGGCCGGCGGTGCTGGCCAACATGGCGGCGGACGAGTGGATGCCGCACCAGTTCACCTATCTCTCGACCCGGCTGGTCACCAAGTACGGGATCGTCCTGATGGGGGTCAGCGCGATGGCCATCCTGTGGCTGACGGCCGGCGACATCCGCGTCCTCGTCATCATCTACAGCGTCAATGTATTCCTGGCCTTTGCCTTCTCCCTGCTGGGCCTGTGCGCGCACTGGCTCGTGTCGCGCGATGGTCCCTGGCTCCGCCGCCTGGCCCTCGCCGCGACGGGATTTATGGCCTGTGCCGCAATCCTCGTCGTCCTTCTCTGGCAGCGCTTCTTCGAAGGCGGGCTGCTGGCCATCGTCATAACCGGCGTGTTGATCGCGATCTGCCTGCAAATTCGCCGGCACTATCAGGAAACCCACGCCCAGACCGACGCCGTCGACAAGCTACTGGTGGTCAAGGAACCGGAGCCGGTCGCCAACCCGCCGGCGCTCGACCGCGACGAGCCGACCGCGGCCTTTCTGGTGACGCGCAGCCGGGGCACGGGCATGCACTCGCTGCTGTGGGTGCAGCGGCTGTTCCCCGGCCAGTTCAAGAACATGGTGTTCATCAGCGCCGGCGAGGTGGACGCCCAACGGCTCGGCGGCGACCGTGCGCTCGAGCGGCTCGAAAGGCAGATCGACACGACGCTCGCCTACTACGTCAACTACGCCAACAGCCGCGGCATCGCCGCCAAGTCGTACAAGAGCTTCGGCACTGACGTTTTCGCCCAGCTCACCGATCTCTGCGAGAAGGTCGTCGCCGATTTCCCCAACACGGTGTTCTTCGCCAGCCAGCTCGTCTTCGTGCCGGATAGCTGGTGGAAGCGCCTGCTTCACAACCAGACGGCGTTCACGCTCCAGCGCCGGCTTCACCTGCGCGGCTACCAGATGGTAATCCTGCCCATGAAGCTCGGCTGACCGCACCAAGGAACACGACGATGGCCAAGAAGAACCCCTTGAACCTCAATCCGCTGCAGCTGCGGACGCTCACTCTGCTGCAGGCGCTGGCGACACTGCCCGGCCATGGCACGCCCGCCGACGAGCCCGGTGCGGTCATGGTGTCGAATCTGCCCCATCCCCACGGCGATCATTTCCATCTCGGGCCCTGGGTGGTGGTCGCCCGTGACGCCAGCGGCCTCGCCAAGGAGGCGGCCTGGGTGGTGCTGGAACGCAAGGGGCTGATCAAGAGTCTGTTTCCGATGTCATGCATCGTGACCGCCGCCGGCATGGCCTACGACACCGGAGTCAAGGACCAGATCCTGCACGGCAGCGACCACTAAGGCCGAGCCTCACCACTTCAGTTCAGGCAGGATCCAGGTCGGCGTAACGCGATACTGGGTCATCAAGGCCGACACCGCGGCCGCATCCGGCGTCTGGCCGGGCTTATAGCCCAACTCGTCGGCGTGGATGCCACCGGGAATGAAGGCGACGTCGATCCCGGCGCGGCACGCCCCGCTGACATCGGTGTGGAACGAATCGCCGGCCGCCAGCACCCGGCGGGGCTCGGCCACATCGAGGTCGCGCAAGGCGCGCGCATAGATCGCGGGTTCTGGCTTGCCGTGCTGGACCATATCGCCGCCGAGTTCCACGTAGCGCGCAGCAATCGTGCCGGCGCAGATCAGCCGCTGGTCGCCCTTGATCACGTCGAGATCCGGGTTGGCGCAGATCATCGGCAGCGATCGATCCAGCGCCGCGCGCAGCAGCTCCTCGTGCTGCTCGAGCTCCCAGACATCGTCCATAGGCCCGGTCAGCAGGATGAAATCCGCCGTCGCAAGGTCCCTGACCCGCTCGATGCCGTTGCCTTCGAACATGCCGCGGTCCCGGTCGGCACCGATATGCAGCGCGCGCCGGCCAAGCCGGGCGTGCCAGGGATCGGCCCGGTCGACGATGGCCTGCCAGGCCACCTCGCCCGCGGACAGGATGCCGTCGAGCAGAGACGGATCGATGCCGAGCTGAGTCGTCGTCAGGGCGACAGAGGAGGCCCGGCGCGGCCCGTTGGAGACCGCCAACAGACGCTTGCCGGCTGCCCGCAGGCGCTTGAGCGCATCGATGACGCCGGGATAAGGGCGCACGCCGTCGTGCAGGCAGCCCCAGAGGTCGAGAATAAAGCCGTCGTAACGGTCGGCAACGACGGACAGACCGGGGATGACCGGCGGCGGTGTTTGCGCCATCGGAGACTACGCGGCTTCGCGCGCGTCTTTGGACAGCCGCGGTTCGCCAAAGAGATAGCCCTGACCGAAATCGACAGGCATATCGAGCAGCTCGACCATCGTCGGTTCGCTCTCGATCTTCTCGACGATCAGATCGACCGCCTGGCGGTCGAGCGCCTGCTTGAAGGCTCGCATATCGAGCCTCTGCTTCGAGGCCTTGGTCTGCTCGAGCAACTTGGCGGCTTCGATCTTGAGGAAGCGGATGTGCAGGCTCTTGAGCTCCTCAATGTCGAAATCGATGCTGGTCACCTGATCCATTGAGAGACGGAAGCCCAGCTTGCCGAGCCGGTCGAGCTCCTTCAGTCCGGTGTCACGGTGGCGCTCGACGCTCGCCTGGCTGAACTCGAAGACAAGATGGGGGGCGAGGTCGCGGTTCGCCGCCATGAAGGTGACGAATTCGCCCAGGAAGCGGACATCGGCAAGCGTGTGCTCGGAAATATTGACGAAGATCCCGGCGTCCGAATTGCTCTTCTGCACGCGGCGAACGAGCTGCACGCCGCGGAACAGCAGCATATTGTCGATGGCCGCAATCAGTCCGGCGCGCTCGGCGACACCCAGGTAGCTCTCCGGCATGAGGATCGAACCATCCTCGGCGCGGATGCGGCTGAAGCATTCGTAGTGCCGGCGCTTGCGCTGCGGCAGGCTGACGATCGGTTGAACGAAGAGATCGACGCGGTTGTTGCGCAGCGCGTCGCGCACCATTTCCAGGACCTCTTCATCGGGTAGGCCGGAGAGCACACGGGGCGGCTCCGAGGACGACACCGGCTTGTCGGCGCTGCTGTCCACTAGATAGGACGGCTTGGGTTTCGCCGGCTTGCCGCTGGACAGCTGCTCGACGAGGCCCTGCAGCACGCGGACCTCGGTCATCACCGTCTCGATCTCCTGAGCCTGCCCCTTGCGCTGCTCGGTGATGGTGCGGATGGCGTCGTAGATCTGGCGCGCCTCGTCGCGCGCTCGGGTCAGCTCGTGGCGTAGCTCGCCGTATCCGGACCGCACGACATCGATCTCGGCCGCCTCGGCATCGCCGCGGTGCAGCCGTGCGCTCGCCAGATGCACCAGGGCGGCGACCAGGACGATGATTCCGCCGACCTCGACCGAGCCGCGCATGTCGATCTGGGGGATGAGAAACGGGAGAGCCACCGTCACTACCCCCGCAATGACGGCGTATCCGAGGGCGATCAGGACGTGGCTGATGACGGGCATGCCGTGTTCCGCGCGAGGGGGACGCGACTCGGGAGCCGCGCGTCGCCGTTAGTGCCGGCAGATTGGCGCAAGGCCGCGCAACGGGTCAACGGTGATCGGCCCCAACGGCGTCCGCGACGCCGGCGAACCCATCGCGACGCAGCAGGCCGGCAAGGTCTCGGGCGATTCGGCCGATCAGCGCTGGCCCCTGATAGACAAGCGCTGAATAGAGCTGCACCAGCGACGCCCCCGCCCGGATCTTGGCGTAGGCATCGGCACCCGAGGCAATGCCCCCCGTACCGACCAGCGGCAGGCGCCCGCCGGTTGCGGCGTACATGTCCGCCAGGACCTTCGTCGAGAGGGCGAAGAGCGGCCGGCCCGACAGCCCGCCCGTTTCGTCCCGGTACCGGGACTGGAGAGTTGGCGGCCGGGTGATCGTCGTGTTGCCGACGATGAGGCCAGCGATACCCGAGGTCAGACTCACCTCCGCGATGTCGCGCTTGTCCTCGTCCGTGATGTCCGGCGCAATCTTGAGAACAAGCGGCGGGGGATGGGGCAGGGTCGCCAGCATTCGCTGCACCCGGGTGATCAGGTCCTGCAAAGGCTGCTTGCCTTGCAGGGCGCGCAGCCCCGGCGTGTTGGGCGACGATACGTTGCAGACGAGGTAGTCACAGTAGCGGCCCAGCGCCGCCGTGCCGCTTTCGTAATCGGAAGCGGCGTCGGCCGTATCCTTGTTCTTTCCGAGATTGGCGCCGACGATGCCGACGCGCGCCCGTGCCGCCAGGCGCGGCACGGCAGCCGACAGGCCTTCGCAGTTGAACCCGAGGCGGTTAATGACGCCCTCGTCCTCCGTCAGCCGGAACATCCTCGGCTTGGGATTTCCCGGCTGGGCTCGCGGCGTGATGCTGCCGATCTCGACGAAGCCGAATCCCAGCGCCAGCATGGCGTCCGGCACTTCGGCATTTTTGTCGAAGCCGGCGGCCAGGCCGATCGGGTTGGGAAAGTCACGACCCCAGACGGTCGTGCGCAGGATCGGATCGTCGACCGGTGCCGGACGCGGCACGAGGCCACGTTGCAGGGCCTTGATGGCCAGCCCGTGCGCCCGCTCGGGGTCGAGCGCGCGCAGCAGCGGACCCGCGACACGATACGGATCGATCAAGCGCCCGCCTTGGCGTCGAGGCCCCAGGGAAAGACATGTCGGCCGGCAGCACCCAGCGGCAGCGGCGCGAAACGGGTCACCGCCCCCGGCGATAGGGCGCCATAGAGATGCGGGAACAGGGCGCCGCCGCGCGACGCCTCCCACTTCAAGGCGGCGCCGAGGGCCGGCGCGTCCACCTCGAGAATGACCAGCCCTTCCTGACCGGCGCGATGCTTGGCCACGCTTTCGACGACCTGGGCAGCGGTCGAGAAATGAATGAAGCCGTCTGAGCGGTCCTGCGACGAGCCAGGGTATTGGCCCGCGCGGCGCGCGGTTACCCACTCCTCCGCCTTGCAGACGTGATAAATCACCGAATCGTTCATGCGCTGCGGAACTTAGCCGCGGCGCAGCGATCCCACAACATGCTCCCGGATGGGAGCGAGGCTCAGAAATCCGTAGCGCGCACGATGACCGAGCCGTCCGGCTCGACCTGACCGCTTTCGAACTTGTGAATGGCGATCTCCTCGGCCGCGTCGCGGGCCTCGCTAAAGGCCGTTAGCACCGCGTGGGTGTCCGAGCTTTGCAGGCCGACATGATTGCGCAGCGCGTCGAGGCTGAGCCGGCAATTGATACGCTGCCCGCCCCCTTCGGCTGGAAAATTCACGACGTTGTCGTCGGGATCGTAGGTGTAGTCGCCATAGAACGTCAGCACGGCGGGTCCTTGGGGCTTGAGGTTGCCCCGGGAACATGCGACGGCCGATGCGGCATTCAAGCCTAGCCAGTCGGGCACGCAGGCCCGCGCAAGAGAGAGCCCCACCGGCGCGGGCCAAAATGCCCGCCGCCCGAGAGAGTGGGCTGCGCTCTCCAGAGGCCTTTTATGATTAAAAATCAATATCTTGCTAAAACAGGGGAAAGCGACCCGCCGCGCGACTCTTAAAACCTAGCCGTTAAGCATTTGATTCTATTTCCGAGCTTCCTGGAAACAATTTCCTAGTAGCCGGACGCGACCAACTGTGCAAAAATTCTTACATGCTTCTCCGTCACGCCGACATCTGGCAAGCCATCGACCAGCTCGCCAACGAGCACGGGTACTCTCCCTCGGGGCTGGCACGCCGCGCCGGGCTGGACCCGACGACGTTCAACAAATCGAAGCGCATCGCGCGCGACGGCCGGCCGCGCTGGCCGTCGACCGAGAGCATCGCCAAGATCCTCGAAGCGACCGGGGCGACGATTGGCGAGTTCGTTTCGTATGTGGGCACGGTGCCGAGTGCCGGCGGCGCCATGCGCCGTATTCCGGTCATCGGCTACGCCCAGGCCGGCGCCAAGGGCTACTTCGACGATGCCGGTTATCCCACCGGGAGTGGCTGGGATGAGCTGCTTTTCCCGGAGATCAACGATACCCATGCTTATGCCCTGGAAATCAGCGGCGACAGTATGGAGCCCGTCTATCGCGATGGGGACACGATCATCGTGTCGCCGGCGGCCAATCTGCGGCGCGGCGACCGCGTGGTGCTGCGCACGACCGATGGCGAAGTGATGGCCAAGCAGCTGGCGCGGCGCGGCGCCCGCAAGGTTGAGCTGCTGTCACTGAATTCCAACCACCCGGACCGCACCCTGACGACCGAGCAGGTCGCCTTCGTCCATCGCATCGTCTGGGCCAGCCAATAGGCCGACACGGCGCCGCGGGGCGCGTCTCCTCCTATGATTCGGAGTCCATCCTGCGGAATCTTTTCGGACTTGGCTGATAGGATTCGGATCAAGGTGTTGCGCTACAACCTCACCGGCAGGATTTCGCGGCGCTGCTGTTCCATTGTCGCCTCGTAGAAAACGTGCCGGTAGGCGGCGACCGGGCCGGGCGCCGCGCCGAAGAAGGTCTGGCCGACCAAGATCATCGTCACGTCCTCGCCGCCACGGGTCAATGGTAGGTAGAGCCGGCGTGTGACCATGTACGTACCGACGTCCCAGCGGAACAGACTCGCCGAATAGACCGGGGCGCGATGGCGGCAGACGTCGCGGTAAAGCTCGTGGATGAACTCACGATAGTCCCCTTCGCGCATGATCTCGTCGAGGAAGCGGCCGGTGATCTCGAAGCCCCAGCGCTCGACGATCGCCGTGCCGACCAGACGGTTGCGGAACCGCGCGCCGCCGTCGATCACATCCACCAATCCGACATTGGGCAGCAACCCGGCCCCGATATCCACCGGGTCGATATCCGCGCGATCGGGGACAGCGCGCCCGCGCCGCTGATAATCCCAATAGGCGTGCAGCGCGATGAGGAGCGCGTCGTTGTCGAGAGGCGCGCGCCCGCCGGGCGCGTCGGAAGGAGGGGAAACCGCCATTACTGCCCTATTCTAGGGATAAGCGGCTCTCCAAGGGGTTAACGCCAAAGCGCGGGCATCGGAGCGTGCCGATCGCCGAAAATCGTCAAGGCTAAGGCTCCAGGACAGGCGAAGACGAGCTGCAGGAACAAGAAGAAATAGAGGACGGCACGCCCTGTGCCGGGGTCAGCGGTCCCGAAGCCGTCGGATGAAATCCGCTATTTCACTAGCTCGCCGGCGAGGGCCCGCCGGATCAGCGCCTGGGTCTCGGCAATGCCGTAGATCTGCACGAACGAGCCGAGCCGCGGGCCCTGCTCGGTGCCGAACAGCACCTCGTATACCGCTTTGAACCAGCCGCGCAGATCCTGGGCGTAGCCGTGGCGCTTGCCGACCTCGTAGAGCTCGAACTGGATCGCCTCGGCGTCTGCCCCGGGGGGCATCTTGTCGAGGGTGGCGACGGTTTCCTGGAGCGCGCCGCGCTCCTGCTGGGTCGGTGGGCGGAAATTGCGCGTCGGCTTGACGAAGTCGCGGAAATAATTGATCGCCCGGTCGACCAGCTTATCGAGGAGCGGATGCGTGGCCGGCGAGGTGTTGGGCGCGTAGCGGCTGATGAAGCCCCACAGCACCTGCTTGTCCTCGGTGTTGGCGACACCGACAAGATTCATCAGGATGTTGAACGGCAGCCCGTCGTCTTCGCGCGGCGGCTTGCCCGAATGGATGTGCCAGACCGGATTGTCGAGCTGCTCTTTCAGCCCTTGCGTGGGGAAACGCTTCAGGGCCGTCAGGTAGTCATCGATCTGGCGCGGAATCACGTCGAAATGCAGGCGCTTCGCGCTCTTCGGCGAGCCGAACATGAACAGCGACAGGCTTTCCGGGGTGCCGTAGCGCAGCCAGTCCTCGACCGTCAGGCCGTTGCCCTTGGACTTGGAGATCTTCTCGCCCTTTTCGTCGAGGAAGAGCTCGTAGGTGAAGCTCTCGGGCGGTCGGCCGCCCAGCGCGCGGCAGATCTGGCTGCCGACCTTGACCGAATCGATGAGGTCCTTGCCCGACATCTCGTAATCGACGCCCAGCGCCGTCCAGCGTGCCGGCCAGTCGACGCGCCATTGCAGCTTGCAGTTCCCGCCGGTGACCGGGACCTCGAACAGGCCCTCGATCTCGTCCTTGAACACGACCGTGCCGGCATCCGGCTTGAATTCGACGGCAGGGGCTTCGACGACCTGTTTACGGCCGTCGCGTTCGCGGATCGGCATGAACGGGCAGTAGGTGGCGCGGCGCTGATCGCGCAGCTCCTTGAGCACGATGGCCATGATCGCCTCGTGATTGCGCAGGACGGCCAAGAGCACGTCGTCGAAGCGCCCGGACTTATAGACGTCGGTGGCGCTCTGAAACTCGTACTCGAAGCCGAAACTGTCGAGAAAGGCACGCAGGCGGGCGTTGTTGTGATGGCCGAAGCTCTCGTACTCGTTGGAGAACGGATCGGGGATAGAGGTCAGCGGCGTGCCGAAGCTGCGCTGTTTGTCGCCGATGTAGCGCGCCATCATCTCCTGATTGGGCACGTTGTCCGGGACCTTGCGCAGGCCATCCAGATCGTCGGAAAAGCAGAACAGCTTGGTCGGAATATCCGACATGGTCTGGAAGGCGTGGCGCACCATCGAGGTGCGCACGACCTCACCGAACGTGCCGATATGCGGCAGGCCCGACGGGCCGTAGCCCGTCTCGAACAGCACATAACCCTTGGCCGGCGGCTTATTGTCGAGCCGCTTCAGGATCTTGCGCGCCTCCTCGAAGGGCCAGGCGCGGCCCTGCAGGGCCTGGTTGCGAATGTCGTCCATGGGCCGCGGAAGCTACGGGCCAAACCGCGATAACGCAAGTACAGCCGCGACTTAGTCGCTATAGTCCGGGCACTTCCGATGACGATACGACTCCCCGCTTTGGTCGCCCGGCTGTCGCGCGTGGCCTGGCTAAGTCCCGATGGCGAAATCGAAATTCTCGCTGCCCGCGACGCGGCCTTGCGCGCGCTTGAGCAGCCGCCGCTGGTGGTTCACGCGCCCGCCACGGCGCGGAGATTGGGCCTGGAGCGCCTGAAGGCCTTCGATCTGCTGGAGTTGTTTGCCTTCGCCCGCCCGGCGCGTTTCTGTTTGCCCACACCGCACGGCCTGGCCGAAGCCCTGGGTGAAACTCCCGCCGAAACGCCGGAACAGGAAGCGAGCGAACTTCCCCGCTACGTCGCGATCCTGCTTAACGAGCTCAAAGCCGAGCACAACCCCGACGCCATCGCCGCGGCGCGGGTCATGACCCGCGGTGGCTGGCTCTGGGGGCCACTGGTGCTGGAGGCGCTGGGCGATGACCCACAGGCCTTCACCCAGCACCGCTCGACCCAGGCGCTCGAGCCTTGGCGCACCCTGGGCGAATGGGCCGAGCACGCGCCCGAGCCACCGGCCGGGCATTGGCCGGTCGAGCCGGTCGAAGCGCGCGCGCGGCTGATCAAGATGCTGGGCCACGACGCGGAACCGCGGCCCGAGCAGGCCGACTACGCCTCGGCCGTCAGCCAAGCCTTCCTGCCGCGCGCCGAAGAAGGCGTGCCCCGAGCCGTGATCGCCGAAGCCGGTACCGGCGTCGGCAAGACGCTGGGCTACCTGGCTCCCGCCACGCTGTGGGCGGAGAAGAACCAGGGCGCCGTGTGGGTCTCGACCTACACGCGCAACCTGCAGCACCAGATCGACCGCGAGCTCGACCGCCTCTATCCCGATCACGACGAGAAAGTTCGCAAGGTCGTCATCCGCAAGGGCCGCGAGAACTATCTCTGCCTGCTCAATGTCGAGGAAGCGGTCGGCGCCCTGACCTCCCGGCCTCAGGATGCACCGGCGCTGGGCCTGATGGCGCGCTGGGCCAAGGCCACACGCGACGGCGACATGATGGGCGGTGACTTTCCCGCCTGGCTGCCCGACCTGATCGGCAAGGCGCGTACCCGCGGCCTCGCCGACCGGCGCGGCGAATGCATCTACGCGGCGTGCGGCCATTATCATAAGTGCTTCATCGAGAAGAGCGTGCGCCGCGCCAGGCGTGCCGACATCGTCATCGCCAACCACGCGCTGGTCATGTACCAGGCGGCTCTCGCCAACACCGGCGTGGGTGGCGCCGATGATACCGGCGCACCGCAGCGCTATGTCTTCGACGAAGGCCACCATGTCTTCGACGCTGCCGACGGTGCCTTCTCCGCTCTGCTCTCCGGCGAGGAGGCGCACGATCTGCGGCGCTGGATCGTCGGCCCTGAAGCCGGGCGCAAGTCGCGCGCCCGGGGCCTGCGCAGCCGGGCGGGCGATCTGGTGGCCAATGACGTGGGCGCGGAAGCGCAGCTCGATGCCGCTTTGCAGGCGGCCCGCGCACTGCCGGCCGACAACTGGCTGCAGCGCATCGCCGGCGGCAAGCTGGCGCGCAATCCGGTCGGGCCGGCCGAGAGTTTCCTGGTCCTGGTGCGCGATCAGGTCTATGCCCGGGCCAAGGACATCGAGGACGGCTACAGCGTCGAGACCGACACGCGGCCGACCGAACCGGCGCTGATCGAGGCCGCACTGGTCCTCGACCGGGCTCTCGAGCGGCTGGAGAAGCCGCTCAAGGAGCTCGCCAAGCTTCTGCTGGCGAAGCTCGATGACAAAGCGGCCGAGCTCGACACCGCCACGCGCCAGCGCATCGAAGCCGTGGCGCGCGGCCTGCGCCGGCGCGCCGAGACCATCGTGGCCGGCTGGCGCGCGATGCTGCGCTCGCTCTCCGACGAAAAGCCGCCCGAGCAGTATGTCGACTGGTTCTCGGTCGAGCGCGCCGACGGCCGCGATCTCGACGTCGGCTTCCATCGCCACTGGATCGATCCGACCATCCCCTTCGTTGAAGCCGTGGCGCGGCCGTCGCATGGGCTTCTGGTTACCTCGGCCACGCTCACCGACTACGCCGAGCCGCGCAAGCCCAAGGGCGGCGCCGATGCCGTCGATGACGCGGCCGAGGATCCGATGGAGATCGGCTGGCGCGCCGCCGAGGTGCGCACCGGGGCGCGCCACCTGCCCCAGCGCATCCGTGCGCGCGTCCCTTCGCCCTTCGATTATCCAGCCCACACGCGCGTCCTGGTGGTCAACGATCTGCGGCGCGACGATATCAGCCAGGCGGCGGCGGCCTATCGCGAGCTGTTCCTCGCCGCCGGTGGCGGCGCGCTCGGCCTGTTCACCGCCATCCAGCGGTTGCGCGGGGTTCATCGCCTGCTCGCTGAACCGCTGGAGCGCGCCGGTCTCTCGCTCTGGGCCCAGCATGTCGACGGGCTCGACACCTCGACCCTGATCGACATCTTCCGCGCCGACGTGAATTCCTGCCTGCTGGGAACGGACGCGGTGCGCGACGGGGTGGACGTGCCCGGCGCCAGCCTGCGCCTGATCGTGTTTGACCGCGTGCCCTGGCCGCGGCCCGACATCCTGCACAAGGCGCGCAAGGGCGCCTTCGGCGGCACGGCCTACGACGACCGCATCACCAGGCTGCGTCTCAAGCAGGCGTACGGAAGACTGATCCGCCGTGCCGACGATACCGGCGTTTTCGTGATGCTCGATTCACGCTTGCCGTCGAGACTGCTCACGGCCTTCCCGCCCGGCGTCGAAGTGCAGCGCCTCGGCCTGGCCGAGGCGATAAGGATGACGCGGGAATTCCTCGGGGCACCGAGCTAACCCTTCACCGCACCGGCCGTCAGGCCGGCGACGATGTGCTTCTGCACGGTAAGGAACATGGCGATCGCCGGCAGGATGGTCAGGGTGACGAAGGCCAGGATCAGGTTCCAGTCGGTCGAATACTCGCCTTGGTAGACCATGATGCCGAGCGGCCAGGGATACATCGTGTCGCGGTTGAGCAGGATGAGCGGCAGCAGATAGGCATTCCAGCTGTGCACGAAGGTAATGATGCCGACCGTGCCGAGGATCGGTCGCGAGAGCGGCAGCGTCACGTAGCGGAAGAATTTTAGATAGCCGCAACCGTCGATCAGC
>Ga0196963_10001703_pt1 | contig 14251 bp, 13 predicted proteins | sample S1_5metaG_FD_148600 | JGI IMG/M metagenome (GOLD analysis project Ga0196963, IMG submission 148600) | Soil microbial communities from Anza Borrego desert, Southern California, United States - S1_5 | ecosystem: Environmental > Terrestrial > Soil > Desert | place: USA: California | collected... | reverse complement strand
CGGCGCGCTGGTAGGTGTTGTAGGGCCCGTCGGCCAGCAGGTCGCGCTTGCGCAGGTTGCCGTCGAAGGCCTCGCCCAGGCCGTAGATCACGCTGGGGTCGGTCTGCAGCGGCATGCCCACGCGCAGGCGGTTGTGGAACACGGCGGCGATGCGGCCGCGGTCTTCGCCCTTGCCGGTTTCCTTCTCGACGATGGAGGCCAGCGTCAGTGCTTCGGCCGGTGTCTTCACCGCCAGGTTCGGTGCGCGCTCGGCCCACACGGCGTCCAGCTTCTGCTGCATCGCGGCGTGCGCGCGCTTCAGGATAGTCAGGTCGCTGACGCCGCGGCTGTAGAGGTAGGTGTCCGGAAAGAAGCGGCCTTCGGCCGGCATCCCGGGGTGGCCCAGCGCTTCCATCAGCTGCGCCTCGCTCATGCCGGCGGTCGCGGGTTTCAGGTTCGGTGCCTGGGCCAGGGCGGCGCGGAACTGGCGGAAGGTCCAGCCCTCGATCAGGCGCACGCGTTCGAAGGACTCGTCGCCCTGCACCATCTTCGCCAGCAGTTGCTGCGGCGTGGTGCCGGGGCCGATCTGGTAGCTGCCGGCGCGGATGCGGCGCGCCTGACCCGACCAGCGGAACCAGTGGTAGAGGAGCAGCGGCTCGGTCTGCACGCCGGCATCGACCCAGGCGCGCGCCACTTCGGGCGGCGTGGTGCCGGGCTCGATCGACAGCTCCACCGTCGGCGCGGCCAGCGGCAGCGGCCGGTTCAGCCACCAGAAGGCGGCACCCGCCGCGGGCAGCGCCAGCAGGAAGATCAGCAACAGCAGGCGACGCAGCAGTTTCATCCGGTCCGGGGCTTGGCGCCGCGCAGTGGCCGCATCGGGGCTTGGGTGAAGGGGGCGTGATGATAATCGCCGCCATGAGCCTCCCCACCCCGCTGCGCGGTGCCGCGCGCCTCACCGATTGGGGCGTGATCCGCGCCCATGGCGCCGATGCCGCCACCTTCCTCCACAGCCAGCTGACGCAGGACATCGAGGGCCTGGGCCCGAGCGAGGCACGGCTGGCCGGCTATTGCTCGGCAAAGGGCCGCCTGCTGGCCAGCTTCATCGTCTGGCGGCCGGCGCCCGACGAGGTGCTGCTGGCCTGCAGCGCCGACCTGCTGGCGCCGACGCTGAAGCGGCTGTCGATGTTCGTGCTGCGTGCGAAGTGCAGGCTGAGCGATGCCAGCGCGGAACGCCTGCTGTACGGCATCGTCGGCGAAGCGGTGCCGGCCGCTCACGGTGCCGTGCAGCACGAGGCCGGGCGCACGCTGATCCGCCTGGCCGATGCCGAAGGCCAGCCGCGCGCGCTGCTGGTGCAGCCGGCCGACGCCGCGCCACCGGCGCTGCCCGCGCTGGACCTGGCGCTGTGGAACTGGCTGGAGGTGCGCAGCGGCGTGGCCCGCATCGTCGCCCACACCGTCGAGCAGTTCGTGCCGCAGATGGTGAACCTGGAAGCGGTCGGCGGCGTCAACTTCAAGAAGGGCTGCTACCCGGGCCAGGAGATCGTGGCGCGCAGCCAGTACCGCGGCACGCTGAAGCGGCGCGCGATGCTGTTCGACAGCGAGGCCGAATTGCAGCCGGGGCAGGAGGTGTTCCACAGCGATGACCCGGGGCAACCGGCGGGCCTGGTGGCGAATGCCGCGCGCGGCCCCGGCGGCACCAGCAGCGCCTTGATCGAGGTGAAGCTGGCCGCGCTGGCCGGCGGCAGCTGGCACGCCGGCAGCGCGGACGGTCCGCTGCTGCGTCCGCAGCCGCTGCCCTACGCGCTGCCCACCGAGGCCTGACGCGCTTGGCGCGCACGCTGTACGTCTATTACCGCATCGACGCGGCCAGCGTGGCGCCTGCGGTGGCGGCCGTGCAGGCCTTCCAGGCCCGGCTGTGCGCTGCCCATCCGGGCCTGCAGGCGGCGCTGATGCGCCGGCCGGGCGAGCAGGACGGCCAGGTCACGCTGATGGAGACCTATGCGCTGCCGCCGGAAGGCATCGATGCAGCGCTGCAGGCCGGCATCGACGACGCGGCGGCGATCCTCGCGCCCTGGCAGCGCGGCGCGCGCCACACTGAAGTGTTCGAGCCGCTCGCCTGAGGTGCCACGGCGCGCCTACAGCGCCCGCACCATCTCGACGTGCGGAATGCCGGCCTCTTCGAAGACGGGCCCGCGTGTCGTGAACCCGGCGCGCAGGTAGAACGGCGCGGCCGACATCTGCGCATGCAGCAACGCTTCGTGGAAGCCGCGCTCGCGCGCCGCCTGCATCAGCGCGTCCAGCACCGCACGGCCCACGCGGCCACCGCGCATGCTGGGCAGCACCGCCATGCGGCCGATCTTCGCCACGCCCGGCACATGTTCGAGCAGCCGGCCGGTTCCCAACGCGTGGCCGAAGCGGTTGAAGGCGACCGCGTGCACGCAACTGGCGTCTGCCGAATCCCATTCCATCTCCGCCGGGATCTTCTGTTCCTCGACGAAGACCTTGGCGCGGATACGTCCCGCCTCCGCGCCCAACTCGTCCCAGCCGCCGACGCGCACGTCGACCATCGGCTTGCCGGCCTCAAAGGCCTGCAGCACGTCGCGCAGTTCCTGCGGGACCGGCTGGCTCTTCTGTGTCGCCGGGTCGGCGAAGACGTAGACCAGCTCGCCGCTGACCAGCAGCTCGTCGTTGCGGAACGCTGCGGCCTCCAGCACCAGCGACGAATTGCCGATGCGCGCCGTGCGCACGCCGATGTCCAGCAGGTCGTCGTACCGGGCGGAGGCGTTGTATTCGAGGGTGGACTTGCGCACGTACAGGTCGCCTCCCAGGTAGTGCATCGTCGCCTCGTAAGGCGCCGCGAGTGCCCGCCAATAACCCCCAACAGCCGTGTCGAAGTACATCAGGTAGTGGCCGTTGAAGACGATCTTCTGCATGTCGACTTCGACCCAGCGCACGCGCAGGCGCTCGGCGAAACGGAAATCGGTACGTTGGCTCATCGTGTCCAGGCGGTTGAGAGTGCGGTGCCGATCGCCTGCTGGGCTTGACCGGCCTCTTTCAGCGCGCGACCCATCTTGATGAAGTCGTGCGTCATGCCGCGCACCAGGTCCAGCTCGACCGCGACGCCGGCCGCGCGCAGCCGGTCGGCGTAGGCGATGCCTTCGTCGACCAGCGGATCGCATTCGGCGAGCAGCACGAAGGCGGGCGCGAGGCCTTCGAGGTCCTCGGCTTCCAGCGGCGCGAAGCGCCAGTCGCGCCGGTGGTGGTGCGCGATGTAGTGGTCGAAGAACCAGCAGACGTCGGCCGCTTCGAGCAGGAAGCCGTTGGCGAAGAGCTTGTGCGAAGCGGTGTCGGCATGCGCCGTGGTGCCGGGCGTGATCAGCACCTGCATCTTCAGCTTCAGGCCGATGTCGCGCGCGTGGATGGCGCACACCGCGGCCAGCGTGCCGCCGGCGCTGTCGCCCGCGACGGCGATGCGCTGGGGGTCGATGCCGATCAGCTGACCATCGCGCGCCAGCCAGCGCATCACGGCCCAGGCGTCGTCGACCGCAGTGGGAAACGGATGTTCGGGCGCCAGCCGGTAGTCCAGCGCCAGCACCGCGCCGCCCGAGCGCAGGGCCAGCTGGCGGCACAGGCTGTCATGCGTCTCGAGGCTGCCGATCGTGAAGCCACCGCCGTGCAGGTACAGCAGCACTGGCGGTTTCTCGGCTGCGCTGTCGCTGTACAGGCGCGCCCGCAGGGGCGCGCCGTCGGCGCCGCGCAGCGTCATGTCCTCGACGCGGCCCAGCGGCGCACGCGGGGGCTCCAGCACCTCGGCCGCGGCTTCGTAGGCGGCGCGCGCCTGCACCGGCGTCATCGCGTGGAAGGGCGTGCGGCGCGCGCGGCCGATGCGGTCGAGCAGGCCCGCCATCGCGGGGGTCAGCAGGGAGGCGGTCATGCGCGCCCCGCGGCCATCGAGCTGGATGAGAGGTGTCCCAAGGTGTCACCGAAGCGCTGGCGGCGCAGCGAAGCGGGCAAGGATACTGTGCGGCTTCCCGCCGCTTCTTCCGGAGTGTCCCGATGGCCCGCATCCTGTACCTCACGCAGATCGAGATCGACCACGGCGCCGTCGCGGTGCTGCCTCAGGAGTGCGAACGCATCGGCATGCGGCGGCCGCTGGTCGTGACGGATGCGGGCGTGCGGGCCGCCGGCGTGCTCGACCTGGCGCTGGCAGGTTCGAAGTCCATCGGCGGCCTGCCCCACGCGGTGTTCGACCAGACGCCGAGCAACCCGACCGAGGCCGCGGTGCGCGCCGCGACCGAAGCCTTCCGGGCCAACGATTGCGATGGCCTGATCGCCATCGGCGGCGGCTCCAGCATCGACCTGGCCAAGGGCGTCGCCATCGCGGCGACGCACCCGGGCCCTCTGAAAACCTACGCGACGATCGAAGGCGGCAGCCCGAAGATCAGCGAGGCCGTGGCGCCGCTGATCGCGGTGCCCACCACCGCCGGCACCGGCAGCGAGGTGGCGCGCGGCGCCATCGTCATCGTCGACGACGGCCGCAAGCTCGGCTTCCACAGCTGGCACCTGATGCCCAAGGCCGCGATCCTCGATCCGCAATTGACGAGGGGCCTGCCGCCGCTGCTGACCGCGGCCACCGGCATGGACGCGATCGCGCATTGCCTGGAGACCTTCATGGCGCCGGCGGTCAATCCACCGGCCGACGGCATCGCGCTGGATGGCCTGGAGCGCGGCTGGGCCCACATCGAACGGGCCACGCGCGATGGGCAGGACCGGGACGCGCGCTGGGCCATGATGAGCGCCAGCATGCAGGGTGCGATGGCCTTCCAGAAGGGCCTGGGCTGCGTGCATTCGCTCAGCCACAGCCTGGGCGGCGTGAACCCGCGGCTGCACCACGGCACGCTGAACGCGATGTTCCTGCCGGCCGTGGTGCTGTTCAACGCCGAGGCCGAATCCATCCAGCGCGAGCGCCGGCTGCAGCGCATCGCGCATGCCATCGGGCTGCCCGGCTGCGACGGCCGCGGCACCGAGGTGGCCGAGGCCATCCGTGCGCTGAACGCGCGGCTCGGCCTGCCATCCGGGCTGGCCGCGATGGGCGTGACAAGCGATCTGTTCGAACGCGTGATCGACGGTGCCATGGCGGACCATTGCCACAAGACCAACCCCCGCCTGGCGACGCGCGACGACTACCGGCGCATGCTCGAAGGGTCGATGTAGCCGCCCTGCCCTGGCGCAGCGCCGGGCAAGGTCCAGCCGCAGTCCGTCGCGCGGCCCTGCAGTTGGTCGCAGCACCTGCGCGCCGCCGCGGCGCAGTTGATATGGTGTGCTACTTCAGCAACACACCGGATCCGCCGAATGCAGACCTGGGATCACAAGCTGCCGATCTACCAGCAGCTGGCCGACCAGCTTGCCGCGCGCCTGCTGGACGGCGACCCGGCCGAGGGCGAGGCCCTGCCCTCGGTGCGCGCCCTGGCCAGCCGCTACCTGATCAACCCGCTCACCGTGTCGCGCGCCTTGCAGGCGCTGGGCGACGAAGGCCTGGTCGAGACCCGCCGCGGTCTCGGCATCTACGTGCGCCCCGGCGCGCGCGAACGCCTGCGCAGCGCCGAGCGTGAGCGCTTCTTGAACGATGAATGGCCGCAGCTGCGGGCACGGCTGCGCCGGCTGGGCATCGGCCCGCGACAACTGAACTGGGAGGAGTGATGGAACCGCTGATCCAGGCCCAGGGCCTGACCCTGCGCTACGGCCGCAAGGTGGCCGTCGACGACGTGAGTTTCACCATCCCCAAAGGCCGCGTCGTCGGACTGCTCGGCCACAACGGGGCGGGCAAGACCACGCTGATGAAGGCCCTCGTCGGCCTGCTGCCTTCGCAGGGCAGCCTGAACGTGCTGGGGGTGGACCCGGCGCGCGACCGCGTGGCGCTGCTCGAGCGCCTGGCCTACATCCCGGACGTCGCGATCCTGCCGCGCTGGGCGCGCGTGGACGAGCTGATCACGCTGATGAGCGGCCTGCATCCGCGCTTTTCCGCGGACCGCGCCCGGGCGCTGATCAAGCGCACCAGCGTGTCGCTGGCGGACCGGGTGAAGTCGCTGTCCAAGGGCATGGTGGTGCAGGTGCACCTGGCGCTGGTGGCCGCGATCGACGCGCAGGTGATGATCCTTGATGAGCCGACGCTGGGCCTGGACGTGCTGTCGCGCAAGGCCTTCTACGAGATGCTGATCGACGAGTGGTGCGACGGCGAGCGCAGCGTACTGGTCTCGACGCACCAGGTCGAGGAGATCGAAAGCCTGCTGTCCGACGTGATCATGCTCAACGAAGGCAAGCTGGTGCTGTCCATCAGCCTCGAGGAGATGGACCGCCGCTTTGTCGCGCTGAGCCATGACCCCGCGCAGGCCGCGGCCATCGCCGCTGCGCATCCGCTGCTGCGCTACCGCGTGCAGGGCGGCAGCGCCGCGCTCTTCGACGGCCCGCCGCCGGACAGCGTGCAGGCGCTGGGGCAGCGCATGCGGCCCAGCCTGGTGGACCTGTTCGTCGCGCTGACTCGCGCGCCCGAGATGAACCGCACGCAAGGATGAGCACGATGACTACCAAGCGATTCGGCGCGCTGCTGCAGCGCGAATGGATGCAGCACCAGCGCGGCTGGTGGATCCTGATGGCCACGCCGGTGGTCGTGCTGCTGCTGGTGGCGATCTTCGGCGACGTCGAAATCACGCTCGATGCCGAGGACGACACCAGCGTGGTGCGCACGCCCGCCGCGGTGCTGCTGGCCATGGGCAGCCTGGGTGGCCTGGCCATCTGCAACCTGGCGCTGGCCTGGTTCAGCTCGCTCGTGCAAAGCCCGGGGCTGGCACGGCGCGACCTGCAGGACCGGTCGATCGAATTCTGGCTCTCACTGCCGATCGGCCATGCGCAATCACTCGGTGCCACCCTGTTGACCCACCTGCTGCTCCTGCCCTGGCTCGCGCTGCTGGTCGGCGCCGCGGGCGGGCTGCTGGTTTCCCTGGCGGTCGTGACCAAGGCCTGGGGCCTGGCAGCCTGGTTCACGCTGCCCTGGGGTGCGCTGGTGGCGGGCCTGGCCGCGATGCTGCTGCGGCTCGCCATCGGCCTGGTGCTGGCCACGCTGTGGGCGGCGCCGCTGCTGCTCGTGGTGATGGCCGCGTCGGCGTGGCTGAAGCGCTGGGGGCTGCCGGTCGTCGTGGCCGTGGTGGCCGCCACCGGCTTCGTGTTGGACCGGTTCTTCGACTGGCCGATCGTCGCCGAGACGCTGGAGATCATCATGCGTTCGGCCGGCCGCGCCTTCATCGGCGCCGACCGTGACGGCCCGCCGCACCTGGCGCACGTGGCCGACGCCGAAGGCGCCACGCAGATCCTGCGCGCGCTGCCGAGCTGGGCCGTGGAGGACCTGGGGCAAGCGCTGCAGACGATGCTGAGCCCGGTGTTCGTCGTCGGCCTGGCGGTCGCCGCGGCAGGATTTGCGCTGCTGGTGCTGCGGCGCTCGCGCGGCGCTTGAGGCCCTAGGAAGCAAAAAGAGCGGCCCCATCGGGGCCGCTCTTGTTTCGGGGATCGGGCCCGCGCCGGCTCCGCCACGGGGGCCGGCCGCCGCGGTCAGCCGTGCTTCTTGTCGAAGAACTGCTCGTCTTCCGTCGAGCCCTTCAGCGCGGCGGTCGAGGCCTGGGCTTCGATCGTCGTCGTCACGGCGTCGAAGTAGCCGGTGCCCACCTCGCGCTGGTGCTTCACCGCGGTGAAGCCGCGCTCGGCGGCGGCGAATTCCTTCTGCTGCAGCTCGACGAAGGCCGTCATGTTGTTGCGGGCGTAGCCGTAGGCCAGGTCGAACATCGAGTAGTTCAGGCTGTGGAAGCCGGCCAGCGTGATGAACTGGAACTTGTAGCCCATCGCGCCCAGCTCGCGCTGGAACTTGGCGATCGTCGCGTCGTCGAGGTTCTTCTTCCAGTTGAAGGACGGCGAGCAGTTGTAGGCCAGCAGCTTGCCCGGGAACTTGGCGTGGATGGCGTCGGCGAACTGCTTGGCGAAGGCCAGGTCCGGCGTGCCGGTCTCGCACCAGATCAGGTCGGCGTACTCGGCATAGGCCAGGCCGCGGCTGATGGCCTGGTCGATGCCGTTCCGGGTGCGGTAGAAGCCTTCGACGGTGCGCTCGCCGGTGAAGAAGGGCTTGTCGTTCTCGTCGACGTCGCTCGTCACCAGGTCGGCGGCTTCAGCATCGGTGCGGGCCAGCAGGATGGTGGGCGTGCCCATCACGTCCGCGGCCAGGCGCGCGGCGACGAGCTTGCTCACCGCTTCACGGGTCGGCACCAGCACCTTGCCGCCCATGTGGCCGCACTTCTTGGCAGCGGCCAGCTGGTCTTCGAAGTGCACGCCGGCGGCGCCCGCTTCGATCATGGCCTTCATCAGCTCGAAGGCGTTCAGCACGCCGCCGAAGCCGGCTTCGGCATCGGCCACGATCGGCGCGAAGTAGTCGACGTCATTCTTGCCTTCGCTCCACTGGATCTGGTCGGCGCGGGCAAAGGTGTTGTTGATCTTCTTGACCACCTTCGGCACCGAGTCGACCGAGTACAGCGACTGGTCGGGGTACATCTCGCCGTTGCTGTTCGCGTCGCCCGCCACCTGCCAGCCGGACAGGTAGATCGCCTTCAGGCCGGCCTTCACCTGCTGCATGGCCTGGTTGCCGGTCAGCGCACCCAGCGAGTTGACGAAGGGCTCGGTGTTGATCAGGTTCCACAGCTTCTCGGCGCCGCGCTTGGCCAGCGTGTGCTCGATCTGCAGCGAGCCGCGAAGGCGCACCACGTCGGCCGCGGTGTAGCCGCGCTTGATGCCCTTCCAGCGCGGGTTCTCGGCCCAGTCCTTCTCGAGGGCGGCAATTTGTTGTTCGCGGGTCAGTGCGGTCATGAAAGGCTCCTTGCGTTGAGGTGGGTAGCGGTTGTGAACCGTTGGACTCAAGCGTAGCCGCCTGCTCCGCGCGTGGAGACACTTATGTCTTATAGAAGACCAAATAGTTTTTCTATAAAAATCAGACGCTTACGCTCGCGATTTCATGATGCGGTAATGGCTTCTCCGCCATGAAAAATCTTGCTGCGTTGCAGCAGCAGATGATTTCGCATCGCGAAATGAAGATTTCACCATCCGGCAGCAACCGGCTCGGCTGGCCCGGTGCAGGGCCGAGATCAGACGGCACCGGCCAGCCAGCGCCGGTACAGCCGCGCCGCCAGCTGCTGTTGCGCCTGCAGCCGCAGCGGTGCCTCGGCCAGCATCGCGGCAGTGGCCTGCACCGTGGCTGGGTGGTCGCGTCGAGCCTGCGGATAGGTCGGCTCGTGCGCCTGCACCCAGCACGCCAGCTTGGCTGCGTCCTGCTCCACATGGAATTGCATCGCCAGGTGCGGCCCAAGTGCGAAGGCCTGGAGCGGACAGGCCGGGCTCGTCGCCAGCGGCTGCGCGCCTTCCGGCAGCGTGAAGGCCTCGTAGTGCCACTGGAAGACCGGCGGCAGTGGCGCGGCACCGAACCAGTCATCTGCGGCCGCATTGTCGATCCGGTCGATGTGCAGCCAACCGATCTCCGGTGCGCGTGACGGGCCGACAAGGCCGCCCAGCGCCCGCGCCATCAACTGGCCGCCGAGGCAATGGCCGATCACCGGGATGCCGCGGTCCACCGCCTCGATGATCAGCCGTTCGGCCTGGCGCAGCGAGGGCAGCTCGTCATTGGCGCTCATCGCGCCGCCCAGGACCGCCAGCGCCCGGGCGTCGCCCAGCGCGGCAGGGAAGGCATCGCCGGCCTCGGTGCAGCGCAGCTCTGCCGGCACCCCCTCGCCGGCCAGCCAATCGCCCAGGAAGGCCGGGCCATCGTCGACGAGGTGCTGCAGGATCAGGACGGAACTCATCGGTGCTGGCTCTCTCGGCTGGCGGGGCGGCGCCGCATGATGCATGCTCCCGCGGCATCGGCCGTGCCTGCTCTCTTCCCGATTCGATGACCTCCTTCGCCTTCGTGTCCCAGAACAGCTTCCTCCGCGCACCGCCCCTGTCCTCGGGCCACCGCTTCGGCATTGCCGGCCTGGCCTGGGACGGCGCGGTAACCAACCGGCCGGGCGCGCGCTTCGGCCCGCGCGCCATCCGCGAGGCCAGCCACATGCTCTGCGACGGCACGCACCCCCTCTTCGATTGCGACCTGGACGGCGTGCTGGGGGACGCCGGCGACCTGCCCCTGCCCAACACCAGCCTGGAAGCCTGCCGGGCGGCGCTGCAGCCGCAGGCCATGGCGCTGATCCGGCAGCACCACATGGCCTGGCTGGGGGGCGACCACTCGGTCACGCTGAGCCTGCTGCGCGCCTACCGCGCCGTCTTGGGCCGGCCGCTGGCGGTGATCCATTTCGATGCCCATTGCGACACCTGGACCGACCATTTCGGCGAACCCAGCGGCCACGGCACCTGGGTGCACGAAGCCATCGCCGAGGGCCTGGCGCTGCCGTCGTGCTTCGTCCAGTTGGGCCTGCGTTCGGCCGGGCAGCGCGAGGCACGCGAATACGTCGCCGACCGTGGGGGCCTGATCCATACGGCCCGCTCCCTGCGCGGCCTGGAATCGCCCGCGCAACTGGCGCCGGTGCTGTCCGGCATCCGGGAGCGCCTGCGCGAGCATCGCCATCCGCCGCTGTACCTGAGCCTGGACATCGACTGCCTCGATCCGGCCTTCGCACCCGGCACCGGCACGCCCGAGCCCGGTGGCCTCACCAGCAACCAGGTGCTGACGGTGCTGGAAGAACTGGCCGACCTGCCCTTCGTCGGCATGGACTGCGTCGAGGTGGCGCCGAGTTACGACCATGCCGAGCTGACCAGCAATGCCGCGGCCAGCTTCGTCTGGACCTACCTGGCCGGCCAACGCCGCCGGCTGGAGCGCTGATGGCGGCTGCGCCGCGGCCCCAGGTCCGGCACATGCGCCAGGTGCTGCTGTGGCCGCTGCGGCTGATGCTGTCTGCCGAGGCCCAGGCCAGCGGACGCTCACCTTGGCAGTTGTTGCGCGACGAGGGCGACGCGTCGCCCTGGCGCGAGGTGGTCGACGAGTTCACCGGCGCCGCCGGCACGTTCCAGGAACGCCACTACAACGAGTTCGTCACCTTCCTGCCCTACGTGCAGCGCTTCCTGTACGGCGAGGGCCGTGCGCAGCGCGTGGGCGAAGGCATGCCCGGTGGCCGCGACGCCGACGCGGTCGGCGCGCCGATGCGCGTCTTCCGCCGCCGCGACATCGCCGCCGTGCGCCTGCGGGCCCGCCCCGGCGCCGAAGCGATCGAGCTGCGCGTGGTGCACATCGACCTGTACTTCTTCTTCGACGTCGACGTCGTGCTGCTGAACGTGGAGCTGTCCGCATCCGGCCTGGCGCTGGAGACGGCGCAGGACGTGCTGTACCGTTTCGGCCGCGGCTATCCCGCAGGCTGGGATGCCGATGGCCAGGCGCTGCACAGCATGGCCGAGGTGCAGTGGCTGGACGCGGCAGGCCAGGTGCTGGCGGCGTCCGACACGAGCGACCGCGACACCTTCCTGGCCCACGTGGCCGAGCACCGCGCACCGCGCATAGCGGCGCACTGGGCCCACGTGCTGCGGCCCTTGGTGCCGCACCACTCGGCCGAGCCCGGCGCCCTGCGCTTCCGGCAGATCGAGTACTACCGCATGCCGATGATGGCCTACCTGGCGCTGGACGACCCACGCGCGTTGACGCGGGCCGACTTCGTGCGGCTGGGGCTCGTCACCGGCGCCGGCAGCCCGGACCAGGGGCCGGTGGACGGCCTGCCCTGCGCCGAACAGCACGTGGCCGACTTCGAGGCCCGCTTCTGCTACGACCGCTTCTGGTCCGACGGCGGGGCCGCGCCGAATACGCGCTATCTCTGCAGCGGCCATGCGCTGGTGGTGGTCGGCTCGGCCGCGTCGCCCTTCTTCGCTTGCGCCGACCGCGGCGTGCTGGCGCAGTTCCGCCACCAGCACTTCATCCTGTTCCTGATCGTGCATTTCCAGAAGGCGTCGCTGCTGATGTTCTCCGACCGGCTGGCCGATGCGCTGCGCCGGCTGGACATCTCGCGGCCCGAAAGCGTGCGGCAGTTCAAGCGCACCATCCGCTCCACCTTCGAGGCCTTCCTGCGCTTCACGCACCGCTACTGGTTCCACGAGATCTCTGAACAGGCCCAGGTGCGCGCGCTGTTCCAGATGTGCTCGCGCCACCTGGGCCTGGACCCGCTGTACGCCGAGGTCAAGGAGCGCATCGGGGAGATGAACGACTACCTGGATGCCGATTCGCTGCGCCGCCAGGCCAACACCGTCGTTCGGCTGACCGTGGTGACGATCCTCGGCTTGATCGGCACCGTGACCACGGGCTTCCTCGGCATGAACCTGATCGCCGAGGCCGATGCGCCGATGGCGCGCCGGGTGCTCATCTTCGCCGGCGTCTTCATCGTCACGCTGCTGCTGACGGCCTACACGATCAACAAGTCCAAGGGCCTGTCGGACTTCCTCGATGCGCTGTCGGACGACCGCATGTCGTTCTGGAACCGCGTGAAGATCTTCGTGGCGATCTGGCGGCCAGGACCACGGGACTGAGGGCTACAGCGGCAGCGCCGTCGTCTTCTTGACCGTCCGCAGCACCAGCATGGAGTTGGACCGCTCCACCCCGGGCAGCCGCATCAGCACCTCGGTGTGGAAGCGCTCCAGGTCCTCGGCGTCCCGGTAGCTGAAGCGGATCAGGTAGTCGTTGGACCCGGCGACGTAGAAGCAATCGAGGATCTCCGGCTCGTCGCGCACCGCCTGCTCGAAGGCCTTCAGCAGCGCGTCGCTCATCGTCGCCAGGTTGATGATCGAGAAGCAGGTGCCGTGCTGGCCCAGCGCCTTGGCGTTCAGCAGCGCCACGTACTGCGCGATGACGCCCGAGTCCTCCAGCTGCTTCACCCGCCGCAGGCAGGCCGAAGGCGACAGGTGCACACGCTCGGCCAGCTCCACGTTCGAGAGCCGGCCATCCGCCTGCAGCGTCTTCAGGATCTGCCGGTCGATCGCATCCAGTTGCGGCTTTGGGCTGTCTGTTCGCATGAAATTCTGCTTTGTTCCCCAAGGCTCGCATGATATTGCGCCAAGCCGGGTTCGCCCCCGGCGATTGCGCAAGCACATTGCGCGTGGGGCTGTCTAGACTCTTCGCTTGCCGCGGGTTCAAACTTTCCAACCCGGGCCGCGCTGCAGCGACAACGTTTCGCAAGCGACCCAGATCGACCGAAGGAGCCCCCATGACCGCCGCCCATCTCGACGCCTACTGGATGCCGTTCACCGCGAACCGGCAATTCAAGAAGGCGCCCCGCCTCTTCGTCAAGTCGTCCGGCATGCACTACTGGACCGACGATGGGCGCCAGGTGCTCGACGGCGTCGCCGGCCTGTGGTGCGTGAATGCCGGCCACGCCCGCCCGAAGATCGTGCAGGCCATCCAGGCCCAGGCGGCCGAGATGGATTACGCGCCGCCCTTCCAGATGGCGCATCCCAAGGCCTTCGAGCTGGCCGACAAGGTGGCCCAGCTGCTGCCGGCGGGCATGAACAAGGTGTTCTTCACCAACTCCGGCTCCGAGTCGGTGGACACCGCACTGAAGATGGCGCTGGCCTACCACCGCGTGCGCGGCGAAGGGCAGCGCACCCGGCTGATCGGCCGCGAACGCGGCTACCACGGAGTGAACTTCGGCGGCATCTCGGTCGGCGGCATGGTGGCCAACCGCAAGATGTTCGGGATGATGTTGTCGGGCGTCGACCACATCCGCCACACCCACGATGCCCAGCGCAACGCCTTCACCATCGGCCAGCCCGAACACGGCGCCGAGTTCGCCGACGACCTGGAGAAGCTCTGCGCGCTGCATGATCCCTCGACCATCGCCGCGGTGATCGTCGAGCCCATCGCCGGCTCCACCGGCGTGCTGATCCCGCCCAAGGGCTACCTGAACCGCCTGCGCGACATCTGCGACAAGCACGGCATCCTGCTGATCTTCGACGAGGTCATCACCGGCTTCGGCCGCACCGGCAACGCCTTCGCGGCGCAGACCTTCGGCGTCACGCCGGACCTGATCGTGATGGCCAAGGGCCTGACCAACGGCTGCGTGCCCATGGGCGCGGTGGGCGTGAAGCAGTCGATCCACGACGCCTTCATGACCGGTCCCGAGCACCTGATCGAGTTCTTCCACGGCTACACCTATTCCTCGCACCCGCTGGCCTGCGCGGCCGGCCTGGCCACGCTGGAGACCTACGAGGACGACGGCCT
>Ga0196963_10001701_pt1 | contig 14255 bp, 11 predicted proteins | sample S1_5metaG_FD_148600 | JGI IMG/M metagenome (GOLD analysis project Ga0196963, IMG submission 148600) | Soil microbial communities from Anza Borrego desert, Southern California, United States - S1_5 | ecosystem: Environmental > Terrestrial > Soil > Desert | place: USA: California | collected... | reverse complement strand
GTCGGCGAGGTCGCCGTAATGCAACTTGAAGTTCGGGCTGACCTCGTGCGACGCCGGAGTCTCGTCGTAGAGATGGTCGACACGCTCGGTGTTGAACGACGAGGAGCGACGCTTCATCCCATGGACGACATAGCCCTTGGCGATGAGGAGTTCGGCGAGGTAGGAGCCGTCCTGACCCGTGACGCCGGTGATGAAGGCGACCTTGCGAGTGCTCATCGCCTGGGCCACGGCGGAACCAGGATGCAGCCGAGCCTTCGGAGCCGATGCGCGTGCCAATTCATCCGCGCGTCGCGATCACCGCATGGGCGGCGGAGAGCGTGTGTCGCATGGGGCGCGGACTATCACGCCGGCGCCGGATGAGGTCAAGCATCCGAAGCCTCCGAAACCCCGAAATGCCGACCCCCACGCGCAACCTGCCGAGTCACGCCGGCGGGGAGTCGGACGCCGCCGTACCGGTCGATCCACGTCGACCACGACGGACGAACGGGGCACGCCGCGAGCGAACCCGCCAGCAGCAGGAGGAACGCCATCGTCTTGTACGAGAGGTGCACATCGATGAATACCATGTGCGCGGCGAAGGCGATGAGGAGGCAGGTCGCCCATTCGCCACCCAGGCGCGTCACCGGGACGGTCCAGCCCGAAGCCACCGTGCGTCGCAGGGCGGCGAGGAATCCGATGTAGGCCATCAAACCGATGATCCCGCTCTCACACAGGATCCTCAGCCAACCGCCATCCACCGCTGGTCCGAAATGTCCCTGCCCGACCCCGAGGAGGATGGCCAGCCATCCGCCCTGAAGCCACGTCGACGACGTGAACGACCATTTTTCGGCGCGCACCGCCATGCTCAGGTCGTCGACGTTCGCCAGGCCCTCCACCTCGGCGAGCTCGTGGAGGGCAGAAGGCTCGTCACCGCCGAGCCCGCGCGCCGCCGCCACCAGCGCCGATGTATCGAGCCGGTCGGCGATGACGACTTCGCAGGCGACGACGATCGCGAGCCCGCACGTCGTCAAGACCGCGGCCGGGCCGAGCCGCGCGCCGACCAGATCGAAGCAGAGGATGAATGACTGCACGACCAGACCGGTGCGCGATTCGGCGAGAATCTGGATCGCCAGCGCGGCGACGTGGACGAGGACGCGCTTCGCGTCATGACGCTGGTGGGTGGCGAGCGCGACGACCGAGGCCAGTCCGGTCACCGCGGCGAGTTCCCATGGGCCACCGGTGGTGCCGAAAGCGCGGTCCACCTGCTGAGGGACCAGGTAGATGCCGTCGCGGAAGACGCCGACGATGTGCAGTTCCTGCAGGCAGGCGACCGAGAGCTGGGTGCCGATCCAGACCTTCGCCACTCGACCCATGTCCAGGCCCGAAAAACGTCCGGCGAGCAGGAACACGGCGTATTCGAGCAGTCGGGCCGCGTAGAGCACATTGCCGTCGCCGACGACGCAGGACACTCCTCCCAGCGCAACCACGACCGCGATCCACAGGCAGACCCGGTCGCGCTCCAGGCCGCGGTAGGCCATGGCGAGCGGCACCGCCAGGACGGCGAGCACCAGATCATCGACGCGCAGCCCCGCGGTCTGACCCGGGACCTCGATCAGGTTCACCTTCGGCGCGAACAGCAGGCAGATCGCAATGATCGCGATCCAACCGCGCGCGGCGAACCGCGCCTCCTCGAATTCCTGGTGCTTATGCACCCGTTGCGCGATGTTCGACGGCGGCCGCCGCAGCGATCAGGTCGGCGCAGAGCGCGAGCGCGGCCGCGCTGACGAGGCCGATGACCAGAGCGGCGGCGAAACGCACGAGCGGCGCGATGTCGGTGGGGGAATGCGAGACCAAGCCGATGCTGATGGCTCGCGTCTCACGCGAGATTCCCGGAGCATCGCCGGCCAGGCTCTGCTGGTCGGCGATGATGATGTCGCTCAGGCGTCGATGCACGGCGTGCTGTCCCTCCATCTGCGCTAGCGGCGCCGTCGATTTCAGCACGGCGATGTCGCCGGAACTCGCGACCACGAGCTTGACCAGGATCTGCTCCTTGAAGAACTGCTGCGCGGCTGGAACGAACACGTTGTCGAACTTGACCGCCACCGCCGCCAGCGATTCGAGGGGCTGCGTCGAGAGCGTGCCGGTCATCTCGTTCCTGACTTCGCGCGCTCCCAGCTGGATGACGCTGGTGTAGTCATGGCTGCGCGGAGCCATGGCCGCCGCCGCGCCGGCGAGCATCGCGATCAGGAGCACTGTCCCGGCCATCCGTCGCCGTCGCAAGATGCAACGCATCGCATAGATCAGACTGAACTCGAGATCGACCGACGGTGCGGGATCCACGACATGCGCGCGGAAGGCGGCCGGCGGCGGCGGCGGCTGGCGGAGGCTCAGCTCCGATTCGGCGACCGCAGATGACCCTGCAACCATGGCCATGCCTCCCAGGGCAGAGTCCTTAACTCGCCTCCGGACGGCCCCACCGGGCGACCTCGCAAGCTTCAACGAAATACGCGCCGCGCGCATCCACTGCGCCTTGCCTGGGCCGGACGACGGGCTTACCTGCAGCCATGACCAGGGAGAGGTCCATTCGACGGCATCGCGTACGCTGGATTCGTCGACTCGGTGCCCAGAGCCGCATCGCCTCGCCGTGATACGACCCGCTCCTGAAGCACGGACGATCGCGCCCTTCACGCATCAGCCCCTGACGCGTCCGCGCGTAACCTGCGCGCTGGTTCTCGCTTGCGACGTGTTCTCGCTGCTGTTGTGCGCGACCTCCGCGATCGTGCTGCGCGACTTGGCCGACGGGGTTATCCAGCCCGAGGTCTGGCGCGCGGTCTGGATAACTCCGGTGCCGTTCGTGATCGCGTTCGCGCTCGTCGGCCTCTATCCCCCGGTCGCGGTCGGGCCCGCCGACGAGCTCCGCCGGTCCACCTTGGTGATCACCCTGGTCTACCTCGTGCTCGCGGCAGCGATCTTCCTGTCGAAGGGAGGTCCGCTCTTCTCGCGCGGAGCGTTCGTCATCGCATGGGCCTTCTCGGTCGTGGTCGTGCCGACGGCCCGAGGGCTGCTGCGCAAGGCGCTGTGCGGCCGCCCGTGGTGGGGAGCCTCCGTCGTGGTGCTTGGCTCGGGACCGGCGGCGGAAGCAGTCGTCAGATCGATCAGGTCGCATCCCGAGCTCGGCATGAAGCCGTTCGCGGTGCTCTCCGATGAAGCGACCACCGAGGCGTCCATCGACGGCGTCCCGATCCTCGGCAAGCAGCAGCTCGCTCCGGTGCTCGGACGCGACCTGCATGTGCCTTATGCCATCGTGACGATGGCCGATCAGCCGCCGGGACGGCTCCTCGCCGCCATCGAGCGCTACGGGAAGATCTTCCCGCATCTCATCGTCGTCCCCGAACTGTTCGGCCAGTCGCTGATGTGGATGTCGACGCGCGATCTCGGCGGTGTCCCCGGATTGGAGGTGCAGCAGCGCCTGCTGCTCTCCGGACCGCGCCTGCGCAAACGCCTGTTCGATCTGGTGCTGCTGGTGCCGCTGGGGCTGATCGCCGCCGCGTTGACGCTGCTGATCGCAGTCGCCATCCGCACCACCAGCCGTGGGCCGGTCTTCTATGCCCAGACGCGCATCGGCCAGGGAGGGCGGCGATTCCGCGCCTGGAAGTTCCGTTCGATGGCGATGGACGCCGACGCCGTCCTGGCGAGCCACCTGGCACGCGATCCGGCGCTGAAGCTGGAATGGGAGCGCGACCACAAGCTTCGCAAAGATCCCCGCGTGACGCGCGTCGGACGCGTGCTGCGCCGCACGAGCCTCGATGAACTGCCGCAACTGTGGAACGTGGTGCGCGGCGAGATGAGCCTGATCGGGCCGCGGCCGATCGTGCAGGCCGAGGTCGAGCGCTATCTCGACCGCTTCCATCTCTACGGGAAGATCAAGCCGGGGATGACCGGCCTCTGGCAGGTCTCCGGACGCAATGACACGACCTACGATGAACGCATCGGCTACGACGCGTACTACGCGCGCAATTGGAGCGTGTGGCTCGACCTCCACATCCTCGCGCGCACCGCCTGGGTGGTCGCGTTCGGGCGCGGAGCCTACTGATCCTGCTGCGCCGCGAGGACGGTCGCGGCGATCGCGGTGCCGCCCAGGGACGCCCACGCGAGACCGAGACCGAGACCGAGCGCGTGGCCATATTCGCCCTGGCCGGCGATGTTGTTGAACAGACCGGCGACGAGCACCGCGATCGCGATCGCGGCGAAGGTCTCCCACGCATCGGACGCGGCGCGGCGACGCCGCCAGGCCGCCAGGATCATCGAACACCACCACGCGACGTGAAGCGCGGTCGCTGGGACGCCGTGTTCGGCGGCGACCGCGAGCAGGCTGTTGTGCGCGTGCTCGACCGATGGCTCCACGACGAAGAGCCCGGCACCATCGCCGTAGCGATCGCGCCAACGCTCACGGTACTTGCGGTTGAACGCGGCCCGACCGCCACAGCCGATCAGCGGATGATCGGCGATCAGCGTCGCCGAGGTGCTCCAGATCACCCAGCGGCCGTCCTCGCCGCGCGCGGTCGCCTTCAGGGCATCGGGCTTGAATGCGAACAGCGCGGCGACCGCGATCCCGGGCAGGACGAGGACCGCCAACGCGAGGCGGCGCCAGCGCCGCGCGATCGCCGTCGCGACGCACCAGCCCGCGAACACGCTGAGCCAGGCCATGCGCGACCTGCTCACGACCAGCGCCAGAGCCGCGCCGGCGATGCCAGCATGTCGCCACCGGCGGTGGCCGCGCTCGCCGCGCAGCGTCAGGCCGACGATCGCGGCGACACCGCCCAGCGTCAGGCCGCTGGCGAAGAAGCCGCTGCCGCGTTCCCAACGCAACCCGTCGCCTGCATCGATCCGCCACGGCTTCTGCCGATGATCCCAGCCGAGGCAGAACTGCGTCGCCGCGAGTACCGCGGCGCACAGCATGCCGAACGCCAGCACCTGCACGATCCATGGTCGTATACGCGGCCGTTGGACGGCGAACGCCACCAGCGACGGCGCCAGCCAGACATAGCCGAGGGCGAAACCCTTGGCGGGATCGTCATCGCGGCCGAGCGCCATGGTCGCGATCACGCTGAGCAGCATCCACGCCGACAATGCGCAGCCGGCGATGAACCCGGGCATGCGCCAGAGCGGCGCACGCGCGAGCAGCGCTCCCGCGAGCATCGCTACGAAGCCGATGTTCATGAGCGCGAGCGACACCGGCACACCCGCGGCGCAGACGATCGCGCCGATCTCCATCAGCCGTCCACCGCACCAGCGCGGTGACCCGCGCCTGGCGCTCGCGACCGCGTCGCGATGCGCGGCGAGGGCGACGACCCAGTCGTCTCGGATGCTCGCCTGGATCGCGCTCGCCTGCACGCGGCGGACTATGAATCCGAACCCGACGCGGACTAGGCCCTGACCAGCACCGCGGCGTAGCCGCCCGCGCGCCACTCGTCCGGCCACGAGCATCGCTCGGCGAGGATCCGCCAGCCGTGCAGGCCATGGGCGACGGCCTGGTTCTCGCGCTGGGCGATGCTGCACGTCGCGTAGATCAGCCTGCCGCCGGGGATGACGCGCGTCGCGGCGGCGCCGAGCAGGTCGCGCTGCAGCCTGCCGAGATCGGCGAGATGCTCGCGGTCGTAGCGCCACCGGGCTTCGGGCCGGCGCGCCAGCACGCCGCTGTTCGAGCACGGCGCGTCGACCACCACCAGGTCGAACGCCGGGACCACCGCTGGCCGGCACCCGTCCATCGCCATCGTCGGCGCCGGCAGGGTCATGGCGCGGAGGCGCACCGGCGAGAGATCCGCCGCTACGACCCGGCACCCGCGATCGATGAAGGCCAGCGCCTTGCCGCCGGGCGCGGCGCAGCAGTCGAGGATCAGGTCGCCCGGGCGCGGCGCCGCGAGGTCGACCAGCTCGCCCTGGGCACGGTCCTGGACGACCGCATCGCCCGACGCGACCGGACCCGCGAGCGCCGCGCGCGGGTCGGACCACCAGGTCCACGCGCCGTCCTGGCGCAGGATGCCGGTCCCGTTCGGGCGCGGCCGCCCCGGACGCGTCCGCGTGCACAGGTGCGGCAGGCGGTTCAGCGCCGCGAGCGCCGCAGCGCCGCCGGGCGGATCGCTCGCGAGCGCATCGGCGACCAGCAGCGGGGGCAGGCTGTGGCGCACCGCGGGGTCGTCGGGCAGCGCCTCGGGCGGCAGGCGCCCCTCCGGCCCGTCGCCCGATCGTTCCGCGAGGCGCATCTCCGACAGGCGGCGAAGCACCGCGTTGGCGACGCCCGCCAGGCGCGGCGAACCGCACTGCTTCAGGGTCTCGATCGTGGCGTGCACGGCGGCATGCGGCGGCACGCGGTCGAGCGCGAAGAGCTGATGCGCGCCGAGACGCAGCACGCGCCTGAGGTCCGGCGGCTGGTCGCCGGGACGCAGGAACGGGTCGGCGAGGAAGTCGTACAGCCGGTGGTGGCGGGCGACGCCGAATGCCAGTTCGCGCGCCAGGCCGAGATCCTCGTCGGTCGCGCCGTTGGCGGCGATCAGGTCGCCGAGGCGATCGGCGCGGCCGTCCTCGACGGCGCGCAGCGCCTGCCAGGCGATGGCCCGCGCATCGGCACGGGGCTCCACCCGCGCCGGCGGTCGCGATCCTGCATCCGCGCGCGCGTCGTCCGTGGGCTGCACCGCGCTACTGGGCCTGCTGTTTGACCAGCTCGTCCCTGATGTTGCGCTGCAGCATGTAGATGCGCTGCCACTTCAGCTTCTCGATGAAGTAGTTGATCTGATCCTCGGTCCACGGCGGCTTCTGTTCCTGCGCGATCTTCTCGAAGGCGTCGACCTTGGCGGCGCATTCGTCGATGCGGTCGCCGGCCTTCTTGAGGGCCGCGGGGTCCTTGCTCGCCAACGCCGAATTGACGATCGCGCTGGTCTCGGTGACGAACTTCTCGAGCTCGGCCTGCGGGCGGAAGACCGTCGTCCCGCCGCCCTTGGTCTGCGTCGCCTTGTAGCCCAGGAACGCGCCCATCAGCAGCAGCAGGACCAGGCCGCTGATCGCGGTGTACTTGAGGACGGTGCGCCCGCTGTCGTCCTGGGCGGGGCGGCGCTTCGTGATCTTGCCGGAGCTGCTCTTGCCGCCCTTCGCCGCGGGAGCCGGCCGCGAGATCGAACCCGAGCCGGTCTTCGCGCGCACGCCCGAGGGCGACTTGCGCATGCCGCTCGCGCTCTTCGGCTCGCGCAGGTCCGATCCGGACTTCGCGCTCGCGCCGGTGGCGCCCGTGCGCTCCTTCTTCTTGTCGTCGAACGCGAATGGCGAGACCGCCGGCGCCGGCGTCGGCGTGATGCCCGCGGGCAGGTCCTTCTCGATGTCGTCGATCAGGTCGTCGCGCATCTCCGGATCGTCGTTCGCGGGCATCGGGCGCGAGCCGAGTCGCGCGAAGGTCTCGGAGGCCGAGGCCAGGTCGGGAGCGGCGGCATCGCTGGGCACGCGCGTCGTGGCGACGTGGTCGACGGGCGCACTGGCGACGTCGGTGTCGTCGACCGCCGTCTGCTTCTGCGCGACGGCCTGCGGCACGATCCGCTCGGCCTCCTCCTCCTGCTCGAGCGTGCGGGCGCGATCGCGGGCCAGGTCGAGCACGCCGGCGGCGGCGCTGGGGGCGGGCGAGTCCGGAGCGGCCGCGGCCACCGCTGCCGCGACCGCCGGCTTGACCCCGGCGCGGGCGCTGAGCCATTCCTGGCCATGGCCCTGCTCGAGGCAGGTGCCGCAGATCACGTCCCAGCGGCGCCGGGTGCCGTGGCCGGCGCGGAGGTCGGCATCGGTGACGCGCGCGCCGCAGAGGTCGCAGAAGAAGATGTCCATGCAGTCCGCCGGCGGGGTTGTATCCCCCTGCGGGCGCAGCGGCTACCGACCCTGCGGCTTGATCATCCGCTGTGCGTGAAGCACCAGCAGCTCGAGCGCGGTTTCGCCGTTATAGCCGCTCTGACGCAACTGGCGTTGGCACAGGTACGCACCCGTCATCAGGCGCACCAGCATCGGCTTGCCGAGGGCGCGCGCGCGTTGCCGGGCATAGAAGATCGCCCCGCCGCGGACGCCTGCCAGGCGGGCGGCCTCGTCGTCGTCCCGGGCGTCGCAGCAGGCGATCAGCTTGCGCGTCTCGTTGATCAGCGAGCCGACCGCCTGCGGCGCCTCCATGCCGCCGCCGGCGTACAGCAGCTCGAGGGCGCGTCGGGCGGCGCCGTCCATGACCGCGCCGGTGAATTCCCAGATCGGCCGCTCGCCGACCCCGGCCACCACGGCGGCGACGTCGGCCGGACCGAAGGGTCGGTCGCCGGCATGGAGGGCGACGACGTCGATCGCCATGAGCAGCGCGTCGACGTCCTCGCCGAGATGCCCGACCAGCGCCTCGGCGACCTGCCGCGGGCGGTCGACCCCCTGCGGATGGCGCGTCAGGCGCTCGGCGAGCCAGCCGGACAGGCGCTTGCCGTCGGGGATGTCGACCTGGTGCAGGGCTCCGGCCTTGGTCAGGGTCTTGGCGAGCGCCTCGCGCCCATCGATCTCAGCCAGGGCCAGCAGCAACGCGCCGCCGTCGCCGCCTGGACGCACGGCGCTCGCGATCGCGCTCGCTAGCGTCTCGCGATGCCGCTTCAGGTATGGCGCCGACGCGCGCACCACCGTCAGCGCCGGCTCCTCGAAAAGGGACGGCGTGTCGAGCCCGAGCAGCAGCCCCGCCAGGTCGTCGGGCTCGGCGACACGCCTGACCGGCCCGCTCCAGGTCGAGCACAGCTCGGCGACGCGTTCGTCGCGCAGCCGCCAGCTGGCGCCGACGACCGCCTGGATGCGCGAGGTCGCCCAAGGCGAGGCCATCACGATTCCCCGGGCGGAGGCGGGAGGTCGGCGGGATCGGTCTTCTTGCGTCGGCCAGTCTCGTCGAAGCGGCCATGCATCTGGAAGCTCTCGCCGAGATAGGCCTGGCGGACCTCGTCATTGTTGACGATCTGCTTGGGCGTGCCCTCGGCCATGATGCTGCCGTCCTTCATCACGTAGAGACGATCGACCAGGCCGAGGATCGCGGTCTCGTTGTGATCGGTGATCAGCACGCTGATGCCGCGCCGGCGCAGCTGGTGGATGATGGCGATGATGTCGCCGCGGCTCTTGGGGTCGACGCCGGCGAACGGCTCGTCGAAGAACAGGAGCTTGGGTTCGACGACCAGGGCGCGCGTGATCTCCAGGCGCCGCCGCTCGCCGCCCGACAGGGATCCGGCGCGGCTGGAACGGAGATGGCCGAGGCTGAGCTCGCCGAGCAGATGCTCGAGCCTGCCCTCGCGTTCGCGCCGCGGATAATGCTGCTCGAGGACGATGCGCACGTTGTCGGCGACCGACAGCTGCGAGAACACCGTGGGTTCCTGAGCGAGGTACCCCATCCCCAGCCGCGAGCGCGCGTACATGGGCAGGCGGGTGATGTCGCGGTTGGTGAACCAGATCCGGCCGGCATCCACCGGCAGGAGGCCGACGACCATCCGGAACGTGGTGCTCTTGCCCGCGCCATTCGCGCCGAGCAGTCCGACGATCTCGGACGGCTCGACGCGCATGTCGACGCCGGAGACCACCTGGCGGCTTCCGAAACGTTTGGACAGGCTCTCGACCAGGAAAAGCGGCATTTGTGGAGAACTACCTGATCACCGCTCGGGTTTTGACAAGATTTCCACGTGAGACCTCGTCCGGAAATGATTCAAACGATGTAAGCATCACAGAACTGGCCACTTGCAACCGCGAAGCCACCCCCATCTGCGGCTCTTGGCGGGCTTTTCACGCGGAACTGACGGAACCCGGGTCCGCAACCGATGTGGAGAACTCGGTTAAAAGAGGCTCGCACCACGATCGTCAACGCACGACATGCCAACGACTCGGCCAGAGGACGACAGCCAGGACGCGGCCGCGCAGGTTGATCGCTGGCACGAAGCCCCAGTTGCGGCCATCCCAGCTGAACGGGCTGTTGTCGCCCAGCATCAGATAGCCATCGGCCGGGGCGGTCGCGGCGGTTTCCGCGCTGTAGCCCCAGGGCTGGACGCGCTCGCTCGCGGTCAACTGGTCGACCGGCTTGGCGCGGACGGCGGCCCGGACCTCGCTCATGTCGCGCAGCGCCTTGGCCGAGGCGATCACGCTCTCGCGGTTGGTGGCGGCGTTGATCGTGGCGCGGTATGCCGCCGCGGCGTGCTTGGCGTCGTCCAGCGGCTCGAGGAAGCCGTTGGCGCTGTAGTGCACGTCGCGCTGGACGGTGAGATCCGAGCAGGTGATCGCGCCATCGCCGTACCACGAGATCGACGCCTGGTGCAGCTGGGGATCGACCGGGGCGAGGTCGACCCGCGCGACCTCGACCCCGGCGATCGTCGCCACGGCCTGGTCGTCGATGGTGGCCAGCGACACCGCCTTGCCGATCGGCGATCCGGATCCTTCGCCGACGACGGCGCCGTCGACGTCCAGCTGCCAACCGGTCGCGGCCAGGCGCAGATCGATCCGCTGCGCCTGCCCGGCCGCGAGACGCAGCACCGTCCATCCGTCGAGGCGGTCGACGACGAAGCGGACGCGCAGGTCGCCGACGTGCTCGTCCATGCTCGCATTGAGCTCCTTCGCATGGATCCAGTTGTCGAGGTCGGCGCTGGTCAGGCGCATGAACTGCCACTGGTCGAGATCCCAGAGATTCCCCCTGGTGCCGTCCTTGAGCGTGAACTCGGGATCGAGCATCGAGACCTCGACCTGCTGCTTCTCGCCGTCGCGGCCCTTGCGGGCGGCGAGCACCGGGCCCGGCTTGACGTAGAGGTTGCGCATCGGCTGGGTGAAGGTCACCGCGCCGTCGCCGCCCAGCTGGAAGCCGAGGCTGCCGTCCTGCGGCGCGAACCCGGTGCCGCGGCCGTTGGCCCATGGCCGGTAGCTGGTGCCGGCGCGATGCCGGTAGACGTCCTGCCACAGCGCTTCCTGGATCTCCTCCGGCTTGCGCTCGATCGTGAAGCGCTGGTCGGGACGTTCGATGAACAGATCGCCATTGGCGATGTAGAAGCGCTCGCCCGGCAGCACGACCGCGCGCTTGACGAAGTTCCGGTAGACCAGCGGATTGGTCAGGAAGCTGTCGCGGCGCTCGCCGCGGTCGTCGATCGCCGTGGTCTCGCGACCGCCGACCATGATCTCGGGCTGGGGGAACTGGAAGACGGTGACGTCCCAGCGCCGCGGCGTGCGGAAACGCGAGACCAGCTTGTCGACGATGACGTGGTCGCTCTGCGTGAACGCCGGATCGCCGTAGAGCATCGGCTCCATCGACGCCGTCGGGATGCGGAAGGCCTCGAGGCCGAAGTGGCGGATGGCCATCGCGACGATGAAGGCGAAGATCCAGTTCTCGCAGAAGCGGTTGATCCAACGCTGCGGTTCCGGCAGGGACTGCTCGAGGATCTCGCCCGCGGTCGGCGGCACGGACGCAGCCGCGGGAGGCGATCCGACCGGCGGCTGGGCGTCCATGGGGCGCGACCGTACCCCTCGCGCCGCCGCGCCACAAGGACGTACGAGTGCGTGCCCCCGGTCAGGCGCCGCGCGACGCCAGCAGTTCGCGTTCCTGTCGCAGCATCCAGCGCCTCAGGCGCTCGGTGACCACGCGATCGGCCAGGCGCGCGTCAAGCCCGCGCGGCGAGGAGATCGGGCGGCCATAGCGGATCTCGATGCGGCCGCCGGCGAGGCGCGGCACGATCGCTCCGCGCGGCCACACCCGTTCGCTGCGGTGCAGGTACACCGGCACGATCGGCACGCCGGCGCGCCGCGCGAACAGCGCCGGCCCGTCGCGCAGCCGCCCGAGACGCCCGTCGCGCGTGCGCGTGCCTTCCGGGAACGCGAGCACCGACATGCCCTGGCGCAGGCGCTCGACGGCGCCCTTCATGCTCGACAGGCCGGGGTTGTCGCGCTCGACCGGGATGCTGCGCATGACCTCGAGGAAGAAGCGGAAGATCACCGCGTCCCACAGGTCCGAGCGCGCGAAGTACGAGATCGGCTCGCGCAGCCACATGCCCACCAGCCCCGGATCCGCGAAGCTGCGGTGGTTGGCGGCGAACACCGCCGGATGCGGCGGCACCTGCGCCATGCGCACGCGGCAGCGGAAGCAGAAGCGGATCGGCACGCGCAGGAACAGCACCGCCAGCCCGACCATCAGCCGGGCGAGACCGTCGCGGACGACGGGATTCACGGCTTCTTCTTGGGTTTCGGCTCGAGCGCGCCGAGGCGGTCGCTGGGCTTGCCGCCGTCGGGCGGCGCCGCCGGCCTCTTCGCGCCGCCATCGGGCGACGGCGGCTTCGCCGGGCGCGCATCAGCGGGCTTCTTCGCGCCTCCGGCGGCGGGCTCGGGGGTTCCGACGGCGGGCTTCCTGCTGCTGTCGGACCGCGGCGCCGGTTGGGCATCGGGCTTGTCGGTCACCGGCGTCTTGAACTGGGCCGGTTCCGGCGTCTTCGACGCGTCGCGAGCGGCGGCGTCCGCGGTGCCGGGCGGCTTGCGCTCGCCGATGTACTGCTCGAGGAACTGCGCCGAGAACTCGCTCGAGTCGTAGCGGCTGGGCCCGGCGATCAGGCGCGTGAAGGTGAAGGCGCGGTCCTCGCTGCGCGGCACGCGGATGAACGGCACCATGTAGCGGCGCGCGGCCTCGGCATCGAGCGGGCTGTCGCCGATGAACACGGCCTGCTGCGGCTGGACCTTGAAATCGGTCAGCGGCACGTCGAGGCGCTTGCGGATGCGTCCCGCGCCATCGCGGACGATGGCATTGCCGGCATGGTAGATGCGCTTGATGCGCGACTGCAGGCCGGCCTGGTCCAGCGCCTTGACGACGGTCTCCTCCTCGGCGTCGCTCACCACGACCAGGTCGGCCTTGCCGGCGAAGTGGTCGAGGAACGCGACGACCCCGTTGCGCGCGCGGTACTGCGAGCCCTCGAGCGCGACCAGCGTCTCGAAGCAATCCAGGAGGATCAGCTTCGCGTCGCCCGAGATGATGGTGCCAGCGCCGAACTGCGGCATGGCCGGGCATGATCACGGAGATGGCCAGCCGACAAGCGCGTTCCTCTCTCCGTCGTTGGCTTGACAAGGCCCGCCTCTAGAACGACGGCGTGCGAGACCTACCGAGCCGCCTCGTCCTGATCGCGGTCCTCATCGCTGGCTGGCCGGTGGTCGAGGCCGCGGTCGAACCGATCGTCGCCACCACCTGGGAGGTGCGCCGCGACGCCAAGGAGATGTTCGACGAGATCGCCGGCGCCGCCGTCGGCAGCCCGGCGCTGTACGAGCGCGCCCAGGCCCTGCTCGCCGCGCACGGCGATGAGCTGATCGCGCGCGATGGCGTATTCGCTCCGCTGGGCGAGGCGATCGCCGCGGCGCTCGCCGAACGCGGCTGGGCCGAGGGCTTCGCCGAGGCGATCGGCGGCATCGCCGAGCGCCGCCTGCGCGAGCTGCCGGCGGGCGACGACGCCGGCCTGCGACGCCTGGCGATCGCGCATCCCTTCACGCCCGCGGCGGCGCAGGCGTGGCGCCGGCTCGCCGATCGCGCCTGGGACCGCGGCCGCGTCGGCGCCTACCTCGCCTACGCCCGCGCCGCGGGCGACGCCGACGATGCGCAGCGCCGCGGTCGCCTCGAGGCGGCGCGCACGCTGGTCGCCGACCTCGACGCGCCGACCCTGCCCGCGTCGCTCGATGGCCTGGACGACATGTGGAAGCTCGAGCTGCCGGAGACCGCGGTGCGCGCCGGCGGCGGCGGCGGGCGGCGCGCCAATCAGCGGCCGGGAAGCGGCCGCGGCTACGCGCTGTCCGGTCCGCAGGGCGATCTCATGGCGGCGAGCGACGGCCGGTCGTTCTTCCGCTTCGACTACCTCGTCGGGCGCGTGCAGGGCCGGGTCCACGATTTCGGCCGCGACTCCGAGCCGTTGCGCCGCGATCAGTGCGTGCCGGCGCACGGCGGCGGTCTCGCCATCGCCCTCGGCTCGGCGGGGCAGAACGTGTCGCTGCTCGCCATCGACCGCAGCGGCGAGCTCGCCTGGCGCGAGCCGGTGTCGATCAACAGCGCGCACGCGGTGTCGGCGCCGGTGGTGGTCGACGGCCTGGTCGCGTTCGCGGTGCTCGAGATCGAGAATGAAGGCAGCGAGCTGCGCCTGATCGCGCGCCACGTCGCCGACGGCGCGCCGGCATTCGACGTGCTGATCGCCAAGCTGCCGGTCATGCGCCGGCCATGGGTCGACGAGTCGATCGCCTCGCCGCCGGCG
>Ga0196963_10001700_pt1 | contig 14261 bp, 12 predicted proteins | sample S1_5metaG_FD_148600 | JGI IMG/M metagenome (GOLD analysis project Ga0196963, IMG submission 148600) | Soil microbial communities from Anza Borrego desert, Southern California, United States - S1_5 | ecosystem: Environmental > Terrestrial > Soil > Desert | place: USA: California | collected... | reverse complement strand
CAAAGACCTGTTTGGTGGCGCGCAGCTTCTCGATCATTTGGTCATCAGCGATTCCCGCTTGCTCCAGCGCGACAACCTCATCCAGCGTGACGAAGCCGTCGCTGTTCACGTCCGCTGTGACAGCAGTCTTCGCTTGCTCGGCTGTTGCGGGAGCGGTCTGGGCGTTTTGAGCGGCTTGCTCAACGGTTTTCTCATCGGAGTCTTTGCGATCGACTTGCTTGCCGATGACGTAACCGCCGGCAGCGCCAACAGCTCCGCCAATGACGGCGCCAAGGGCGCGGTTCTTGGTGACCGTCGCTCCGACCGCGGCGCCAGTTGCGCCGCCGACCACCGCGCCTTGCTGCTCGTTGGAGCCTGGAAGATTGCTGCACCCAACTCCCACGACCAACAGCGCGGAAGTGATAATCCCTGTGTTCACGATTTTCATGACTACTCCTTTACGTTCTCTCCAACGCTCGCCCAAAGCGTGGGTGTGTCAACGAGGGAGGCGTCTGTTTGGCGCGTAGGGCCAGCGTTCGCGGCATCGGGAAACGCCCGATGTTTTTTCGGGGCGAGTGGCCCAATGGCAACGAAGCGGCGCAACCCTTTCAATGGCGCCGGGATAAGCGGAGCGGGCTCGATGCCGCGCTCGCTCTGGGCGAGGCAGCTTCCTCTGGCTTTATTCCATGGAGATAAAGGTATGCTGACCATATTGAAGATCGCTGCGGCGGCAATTATTGGCCTGGCTGTGCTCAACCCATCATTCAGCCCTCGGGCTGAAGATGCGAGCTGCAGCTGCAAAGCCGATGCTTAAGGACCGCGCGCCGCTCTCGCCCCGGTGAGGCGGCCGCACAGCGAATCAGCTCCGCCCAGGCCCATAACCTGGGCGGAGTGATCTCTTCGATGCACCCGCGACTTTCAGAATACCCGCATATCAGCTCCTACAGCGCGATGCTCGTGCTGGGATACTTTCTGGCTTTCCTGCTCACGCGCGCCCGAGCCAAGCGAGCCGGGCTTGAGCCACGCCACATCGACAACCTGGGGCTGATGCTGCTGCTCGCGGGAGTTGCCGGGGCGAGGCTCTTTTCGCGGGCTTTCGAGATGCCCAACGTGCAGGGCCTTGATGTCCTCAAGCTATGGGAAGGAGGGGGGTTGGTGTTTTACGGCGGGTTCATTGCTTCAAGTGTCGTTTGCGTCACGTATGTGCTCGTGAATCGTCTTCCTTTCCTCAAAGCGTTGGACGCATTCGCGCCCGGCGTGCTCGTGGGTTTATCTGTGGGCCGAATTGGGTGCTTCCTCGCGGGTTGCTGCTGGGGGGATGTCTGCCTGGATCGCGCGTTCGTGGAGAGAACGATTCAAGATCCACAACGGGTTTTTCAGGTCCAAACACTGCCCGCGCTTTCGCCCGAAGGTTTCGCTTTAGCCGTGCAATTCCCGGCGCGCGCGGAGGCGGCTCGACAGCATCAAAGGTTGGGTTTGATTCCCGCAGGCAGCGCGCGCTCAGCTCCCGTGCACGCGAGCCAACTTTACGAGGCGGCCCTTGCCGCTTTGGCTGCGTGGCTCTTGCATGTCTTTACGAAAACGAACCAGGGGTCAGGGCGAGCTGCGGGCCTGCTGTTGCTGAGTTACGCGATCATTCGTTTCGCAATTGAATTCGTTCGAGCGGACAATTCCCCAAGGTATTGGGGGATGACGCTCTCGCAGGTGGTCAGCCTGTTTATGATCGGGGCAGCGTTTGCGATAGCTCTTTGCCGGATGCGAACAGTCGCACTTGAAGCCCGCCCGCGACTCGCGCCTGAGACGATCACGCCACGTTAGGCGGCGTCGAAAAGCAGCTCCATGTAAACCACATCGAGCCAGCGCCCAAATTTGAAGCCGACTTTCTGGAATCGGCCCACTTCGAAGAAGCCGTGCTGGGCGTGAAGGTGGATGCTCGCGGCGTTGTCAGCATCAATGATGGCGATGACGCAACGGAGACCTTTGGCCCGAGCGGCGGCGATCAAAGCGCGCAGAAGGGCCTTTCCCACGCCCTTTCCACGATGCGGCGCGGCTACATAAATGGAGTTTTCAGTCGTGAACCGGTAGCCGGGCCGGTCATGAAAGCGGCTTAAGGAGCCCCATCCGAGAACTTCGTTAGAGTCTCCTTCGACGACGAAGATGGGATACCCTTGCTGCGCATGATCCTCGAACCACGCGATCCGATGCTCAAGGGTCCGCGGCTCATAATCATAAGTCGCGGTGGTGCTTAAAACGGCGTCGTTGTAGATCGCCAGTATTGCGGGGAGATCGCCTCTGGCCGCCGGTCGAAGTTTCAAGCTGCCCTGCATATTTCAGGGGCAGGTAGGTGTGCGTTTAGTGGCGGTTGGGGCCGGATGTCCGATCGCCGCCTGTCACAGCAGCATTCTTTGAGGCGTCGGCCTCGACGAATTCCGCAGTGAGGAAAATGAAGAAAAGAATCAGCGACACACCAGCGAAAGCCAGGATCAAAGCGCTGACCATGTGAAGCTTTATGATATGCGTCACGATGTAGAGCCCGGTCAGGAGGGCTCCGACGATTAAAAACAGCTTGCTCTTCTTCACGGCGCGTAATGTTGGGATTCTCTACTTTGAAATCAACGGGAAAATTGTCCTTGGACAATATCGCTTATTTGATGCTGCCGTAAAACTCCTCGGCGACACGTTTGAAGTTATTGTCGGCGACGTTGACGATTCCGATTTCGCGTTTGGCGTTGTCCTCTGAATCGCTCGCGTGGGCGGCGTTGATCATGATCGTTTGGCCGAACTCGCGGCGGATGGAGCCAGGAGGCGCTTTGGAAGGGTCTGTGGGTCCGAGGACATCCCGGATCTTCCGCACCGCTTCGGGGCCTTCGTAAACCAGGGCGATGCACTTCTCGCTGCCCGGAGCTTTCATCTGCTGCTCATCGCATTCAGCGGGGGAGCGGCCGGACATAAAGCGCACGATGTTGCCGAATTGATTATCGCCGAAGAGCGGCCCAAGGATTTGGCCGATGGCGCGCTCCTCATTTGAGGGGACTGGGAAGCCGAGTTCTTTCTCGATGAGCACTTTCGCTTTGGCGCCTACGACATCGTGGAATTTGGTGCGCAGGATTTCGAGCACTGGACCGTAGAAGGCCATAGCCTGCTCAACGCTGAAGCGATGAACTTTAATCCCGACAATGTACAGGCCGGTGCGGGAGAAGAAATCGATGACATTCCCAGGACGGCCGGTCGGAAAGCGGAAGTTGTCAGGCTTAATTAAGACAAGCGTCCGCTGCGGGACATCATTGGGGCCATGCTGAATGGTATTTTCGAGAATGCCGCCGTCTGTGTCGGAGTAGCGCGCCCATAACTTGAGCTTCGTCTGAGCTTCCTCAACGTTGGGGGCCGCAAGGACCGCGGGCTCGAAATAACGGACAGCGCCGTTCTCATCGAGGATCAGGTCGCCATAGGTGTCGCGAATGGTTTCACCGCCGCGCCGTTCCGCGCTGATGTTGCCGACGACGGAGCGCACTTTGCGGACGGCATCCTCGCCGCGGAACAGCAGCATCATCACCCGCCGGCGCCGACCGGTTTTTGGGTCGGGCATCAGGTTCTGGAGTATGTAATCGCGGATCAACTCCTGAATGCGGCGATCCTGGGGATCGTTGGCTGAGACGATTTCCTGGGCGTACTCACGAACGAGCTGCTCGGAAGGCGCGAACATGCGCGCGGCAACGAGGTCGAGGCCGGTGCGGGTGATCAAGCGGGCGAAGATACCGCCAGTGCGCGACTTGTGCAGGGAGTACGGGGTGATGATTGCGTAAGCGAGTTGTTCAGACATAACCAACCGGGGAGAGGAGCGGATTAGCTGGCCTTGTTTGCGTCGGGGGCGGGAGAGGCTTTGCCGCCGAGGATCTTGAACATGACGACACCGCAGGTGGGGCACTTGCCCTTGATTGCCTTGCGGCCGTTTTTGAGGGTCTCCTCAACGGCGTCGGCGATCTCCTTCTTTGATTTGCACTTAACGCAGTAACCTTCGGCCATATCCTGTTCCTCGAGCGGAGTTCCCCCAAAATGCGGCGAGCGCAACCCGCCCCGCACTTTAGGTGTGGTTTTCACGGCCCGTCAACCCGTAAGGGTTTGTCACAGGCCGCTGGAGGTTGATGTGAAGGAGCCGCGCGTTTTCGGGGAATCGTGTAAAAGCGTGTATTATCGTGTAAAAGCGTGTATGTCCGAAACTTCGTGCGGGTTGGCGCTGAAGCCGCTTTGTGGCTTAAACGAGGTGGCGGAGCGTTCGTGGCTGTTCGTTGTCGGAGCGGTGGCCGATGTGGCGCTCTCCTCGTTGTTCCCGGGTTGCTCAGCGGCGACCGGGTTCTCATTAACCTCGCGTGCCGGCGCATCTATGACTGGGGTGACCGGGGTTGAAGCCTCAGGACTGCGGCTCCGAGAAATGGCGTCCAGTTTACGGGCCAGGTCGCGCTCGCGCAGTTCCTGGGAGCGAATGCGCAGGAGCAGATCGGTGAGTTTGACCAGGCGATCTTCGTTGCCGTTGGGAGAGCCGGACAAAGCGAGGACGTGCTGCTCGATCAACTCCCGGGCAAGCACGAAGTATGGGTGAGGCTCGGCTTTCAATGAAGCGGCCGTCTCCTTGAACTCGGCAAGGGACTGCTCGCGCTCCCTTCGCAATTGGGCGGGGAGATGCTTAACATAGAAGCGCTGGAGGGAGGTGACGCTGACGTCCAGGCCGCAGCCATGAGGGGCAGGGGCGGACAGGTGGCGTTGGACACTGGCGTAGGAGTGCTCAGAGAGCCAGGCGAGGATTTGCTCGCGCTGGGCCAAGGGGAGGTTTCCTAGGACATCGTCGGGGCGGGTTTTTCGAGTCGCATTCATGTATGGTTACTTTCTGTTTTACATGACGTGTAATCCTGGAAAGCGTGTATGTCAACCTCTGAATTCCGCGCGCAATCCCCTCCCAAGCGGAGGTGGGATGGAGGGTCTTATTCGTTGGTGTAGGTGATGCCGATGACCGTAAGAGTTTGCGTACCGGCAGGAAATTTGAAGTTGATGGCTTCGCCGAGGGAACGGTTTAGAAGCGCATTGGCGAGGGGCGACCGCCAGCTCACCCAGTTTCGATCCAAGTCCACTTCATCGACTCCCACGATGCGGTAAGTGGATTCTTCGCCCTTGTCACTGCGCACGTTAACCGTTGCACCAAAGCGCACTTTGTTTTCCCCAGGAGGTGGAGGCGAGGGAACGACTGCGGATGCGAGGATTGCGGAGAGGAGTCTGATCTCCTCGTCGATGGCGGCAAGTTGCTCGAGTTTTTCGGGCGAATTGCGGGCGTTGGCCAGTTGAGGGCGGACCTGATCGGTTAACCGTTGGAGTTCCTCACGAAAGCGAGCGGCGCCGTCTGGTGTGAGATAGTTCTTCGTTCCGGGTGGAAGCGACGCGGAGGCCGGGGCGCGTCCGAGCCGTTCGACCGATGTGGACTCCTTAGTGAACGCTTTGCTCATGCAAAGCAATATACCCGAATGACGCAAAAAAGGGCTAATGGCGCAGTTCCTCTATTAAGTTTGATAATTTCTGCTAGCCACGAACGGGGAAACTTATAAAGTTCGTCTCGCATGAAGGCTGCACCCCAAAGATATAGGTTATTTTCCAGTTTACGAAGAGTCTGGGCCTCGAGAGCAGGCATTTGCCTTGCGGCTCTAGTTTTCACGGGCGGGTCCTTTGTTGGATGCACAACTCCGGAGCAAACAGTGGGGCTGGCGGTCGCAGGAGCAACACTGAGCGGCTCGCAAATGATCACCGACGAGCTGGAGCAAATATATTACCTGGGCGTCTTCGATCCACTGGAGCAACTTCCCCCAACAATCTATCGCGTAACGGTGCGCGGCCAATCGAGCGCGTTGAACCGCTCCAAGTTTGCTTCGGGATGGGTGCCGGCGCCGTTTATCGACTCACTTTCTGCGCGGGTGTTAGAGGATGATAATGGGGTGGACACCAGGTTCGCGAACGACGCGAACCCGCACACGCACGCAAAACTGAATCCGGGGCGCAGGCTCGTGCTCTTCGGGCCGGAAGGGTTTCGGGAAGCGCCGCGAGACCACCGATTGGTGATCGTCATGGGAGCGGATCCGTCCGGGTACTTCGAGGCAATTGACTCCGCTCTCGGTGATATGGCGCAGGTGCAGGTGGTGACGGGGAACACGGCGGTCAAAAACGAGATGCTGAACCTTTACGAAGAGATCAGCACGAGTTCAAAGCGGCTCGAAGCCTCCCTGGCTGAAGCCAAGGCTCAACTCCAACCTTGAAAGGCATACCAATGAAAAAGCTTTCAGCAATTAAGGTTTTAGGTTGGGTGGCAATCGCCACACTGCTTTGCGGTTGCGCGGTCCTGACGGTGGATGTGGATGTTTATAAAGGGCCACTGGCGAACACAGAGGAGATCCAGGGTGAGCAGGTGATTTCGCTTGCGATGGGCGCTAAGCCGCTGCTGGTGCAGCTGCGCGATCATTTGGAAGTGGCCAATTTTAATCCCGGTTCTGCGGGGCAAAAAGGTGGAGAACAACTAGTCCGTGGCCGCAGTGATGCGGATCTGCGCCTGCAGTTGTATAGATTTCGCACGAATGACTACTACAACGCTGGCTGGATCTCACCCAGCACCCATAATTTCAAAAGCGAACTTGCGATTCGTGTGAACGAAATCCTTGGGTTGTATGGCGATCAGGCTCCCCCTTCATTGAGCGCACGGCTGGAGGAAATTGAGAAGTATCATCGGGAATACACGCGCGCGTATAACATACTGGAGCCAGTATCCGCCTCGGCGGGATCAAATCAGTGGCAGCGTTGGCGCGCCTTTGCCACTACTACAAACGAAACCGTATTAAAAGGGTATGATCAATTCTTTTCAGTAAGTCGTGAAGGCACGGATATTACAAATCGTTGGAGATCCAAGACCCTCGCGATGACGAGAAACTACGTCTCCACCAACAACGCCGCCACCAACAACGCCGCCACCAACAACGCCGCCACCAACAACGCCGCCACCAACAACGCGGCCACCAACAACGCGGGCAGAGCAGAGGCCCGTGCGAAGCCATTGACCACGGAGCAGCAGTTCAAAGAGTTCGTGTCTTTAGACTTGCCGACCGATGCAGATGAAATCTTCGGACGAGGCGACAGCGTGGTTAAAGCTCAGTTCTTGCTCGAGGTCAGGGGAATCGTTGAATCGTACTTCGATGCCCGCGAAGCCTTGCGTCGCCTGCTGCGGCTGCATTTGATCTCGGTCCAAGAACTGCACGCCATGGAGGGTCAGGATGTGGGCACGCGTAGAATTTGCGAAGCGTTCGCTCGGGTCGCGGCGAATATGCTCTCGCTAACTGCGACCGGCAAAAGTGGCGAATATAATAAGGAAGGCCTCGAAAAACCCGAGCAGGAAGGTTCCGCTGCTACAGAGCGCGACGTAGAACAATTTCGCGATAGAGCCTTCAGAGCGTTAATGGACGATCCGAGATTTGCAGGAAAGCTGCTAGCGACTGATCAGCGGCTTGCATCGCAGAGCGGCACGCCGTGGCCATACGGTCTCACCCGGGGCCCCACAGAAGATTTTGGAGCAGTTGAGACTTCCAACGCTGCCTTGCGTCAAGAAGAGCAAGCATACAGAAACCTATTCCGAGCGGCGGCCATGTTGAAGAGCCCCTTGGATGGCGGTCGTTTGCGTTTGGGGTTGGAGTCTGCAATCGAGGAGTACCTGAACGAAGCTGAAACGCTCCCAACAACTTCTGACCGCCTGCGGCTGGCAGTCGCTCAGCGGTTGCTGGCGTCGTTGGTGGCTTTTGGCCAGAAGGTCGCCCAACTCGGAAATTCGATCGTTTTGCTCGACGACGCGGACAATGCTGATGTTCGCCAGTATATCGCCGTGCTGCAATCTGTTGGAAATTCGATCCTCGTCCATGTGGATGAATTGAAGCAACAGGCGCTCTATCATGGGAAATTGGACAGCACGAGGACGCTGGTTTCTCAGGAGTTAAAGAAGGTTGCTAAAGCGGCGAACGGGATTGATGGCGCGTTCGATGGGTGGACGAACAATGGACTCGACGCCAAGGACGCAATTATCCACCTCGAGACGATTCTGCGGACGGAGTACGTCAAGGCCTTGATAGAAGGAACCCACGCCGAAAACGCCGCTGCGTTGACAACGGGGACAGTGACTGTGGAGGGCGCCACTAACGCGACAATAAACGTGACGAGCCGCGCCGTTGCGTTGGGGATCACGAACGACGTGGCATTTCGCAGCAAACTCACAAACTCAGCAGACCAGCCATCTTCCAACTCAGCGGCAGCTGTAGCAGAAGTTAAACCAGTGGCCACAACGGAGGGTGCCGTGCCACCAGCTGGGAGCGCCGCCGCGGTATCTACCAGCACAAGCAACGTGCTTACCGGGTCTATTGCTTTAACCAACACAGTGCAATCTCCAGTCGCCGGAGAGCGCATCAGAAAGGCCATTGAAGCGGTCACAGAAATACACGAAGGTATGATTTATCTTCGGCCAGCGTCCGCCTACTTACGCAGCAGTTATCCGGCTGCGACTCTGGGGAAAGGGAGCAGCCAGCGGCAGATCAACATGCTCGAGCGCGCGAGCTGGCGCCAGTTTCCTTTCTTTGGCTCGCTCATCGATGGGATTGATCACCGGGATCTGAAAACATACCTGGAGATCGACAAACAATCCTGGCAGAACATTAACAACATCAAGGTGGCGGGAGGCGGCAAGGTGAACTATGTCGTGGCGAAGGACGACGTTGGGAATTGGTATGTGAAGCAGTATAAAACGAACCGTGACAAAATGTTCAACACCATGCGGAACGCAGCGTTGTTCTCGGTAGGCAACACGTTTGGAGGAGCCCTTCCCATCCGCGGAGCTGATGGCAATGCGATTCTCCAAACGAATCCAGTCTTGCGGGTGCAGATGGATAAGGCACGGGATGCGCACATTGGGCGGATGACGAATATCCTGAATGAGTTGGCGGTGGCTTCCACGAATTTGGCGAGATCCATCACGAATTCGTTCAGCACGAACACGGTCGCCAAAGCGTCCGATTTTATGAAGGCGACGGAACAGCCTAGTGAGAACCTCGCCAAGGCGTTCCAGGAATCACGGGATCGACTGTTCATTGTGCGGGAGAAAAAGGGAGACTTGGTTCCCGCAGTCGAATCTGAACTCCAGAGCCGAGTTTCTGCCCTTCGAGCGTTTGTCAGCGAGTCTGAGAGCAAAATTGCTGAGCTTGAGGATACGAAGAAAACGGCAGAGATGCCGAAAGCAGTTCGCGAGAAAACTTTCGCTCTCATCAATAAGAGCATCAGTGGAGCGTTGGCGTCGTTGAGCCAGTGGCGGGATAACATTGCGGTGATACGCACTGGCGCGGACTAAGGCGAAGCCGAAAGGGGCAACTTCCCACTTGCGGGGGGTTGGTGAAGGGGTATGGTTCCCGTTGCCGGGGTGGCGCGTGTGCGCCATCCATTTGCGGCTGAGAAAAGAAAGTTAACCGAACAACTTAACCGTTAACCTCCGTTGCCCAGCAACGTTTGGTCCGTTCGGCAATGGAGTCTTCGTAGGGCCTTTTTGCGCCCGGCCAAGCCTCCGCACTAGTTCATTCGTCCTTATCCATATATGTTGACCATGGAAGAAGCCCTGAAGGGAAGCGCACAGCCCTTCTCAGCAGGGGAAATCGTCAAGGGAACCGTCATCGAGGTCCGCTCCAAGGAAGTCTTGGTGGACATCGGCTACAAGAGCGAGGGCAGCATCCCCGCCAATGAGTTCGACGACATCCACGCCGTTAAAGTCGGCGATGAAATCGATGTCTTGATCGAGAAGCTCGAAGACGCAGAGGGCATGGTGGTCCTCTCGAAGGAAAAAGCTGAGTTCAAGAAGAATTGGGACAAGATCCTGACCATCTGCAACGAAGGCGGCACCATCAACGGCAAAGTTAAAGCCGTGGTGAAGGGCGGCCTCATCGTCAACATTGGCGTGGAAGCGTTCCTTCCAGCCTCGCAAATCGACGTTGCTCCTCCGAAGAACCTCAACGGTTTCGTGGGCAACACTTACGAATTTAAGGTCGTTAAGATCAATCCTGAGCGGCAGAACATCGTTCTCTCGCGCCGCGAGTTGATCGAGCAGGAGCGCACTGAGCGCCGCGGGAAGCTGCTCACAGAGATGGTTCCAGGCGATATCCGCAAGGGCACCGTCAAGAACATCACTGATTTCGGCGCGTTCATCGACCTGAACGGCCTGGACGGCTTGCTGCATATCACGGATATGAGCTGGGGCCGCATCAATCATCCTTCTGAAATTCTCAAGGTTGGCCAGGAACTCGACGTTGTCGTGCTGGACGTGAACCGTGAGAAAGAGCGCGTCAGCCTCGGCCTCAAGCAGAAGCTCGCGAATCCATGGGACCAGATCGAAGGCAAGTTCCCGATCGGCGCGAAGGTCAAGGGCAAGGTGGTCAACCTGGTTCCTTACGGCGCGTTCGTGGAACTCGAGCCGGGTGTCGAAGGCCTCGTGCACGTCACCGAACTCTCCTGGACCAAGCGCATTGCCAAGCCTTCCGACGTCCTCAAGCAGGACCAGGAAGTGGAAGCAGTGGTGCTCGGCATCAATCGCGAAGAGCAAAAGATCTCCCTGGGCATCCGCCAGCTCGAGACCAATCCTTGGGAAAAGGCTATGGAGAAATATCCTCCTGGCACCAAGGTCAGCGGCAAGGTCCGCAACACCACCAGCTACGGCGCTTTCGTGGAGCTGGAAGATGGCTTGGACGGCATGATCCATGTCTCCGACGTTTCCTGGACCCGCAAGATCAATCATCCTTCCGAAGTTCTGAAGAAGGGCGACGATGTGGAAGCGGTTGTTCTGGAAATCGACAAGGCCAACCAACGCATCTCCCTCGGCATCAAGCAGCTCTCCGAAGATCCTTGGGCGAACATCGACAAGTTCTACAAGGTCGGCGACCTCGTCACCGGCAAGGTCACGAAGCTCGCGAGCTTCGGCGCCTTCATCGGTTTGGCGCACGACATCGATGGCCTGGTGCACATCAGCCAGGTTAGCGAGGATCGCGTGGACAAGATCAAGAACGTGCTCAAGGTCGGCCAGGATGTGACCGCGCGCGTGATCAAGATCGACAAGGGCGAACGCCGCATCGGTCTGTCCATCAAGGCTGCGAACTACTCGCCTGAGCAGCTCAAGGCTGAGCAAGCGCTGCTTGATTCCCTCAAGCCAGGTGAAGACCTCGTGGCTCTGCAGCACGCTTTTGACGCTGCCGACGAATCCACCAAGACCGAGGAATAATTACATCACTCCGGCAGCAGTGCCGGTTTGAACATTTAAGCGGGCAGGGGAGCAATCCTCTGCCCGCTTTTTTTTGAATTCACAATCTTAGCTGGCGGGGAATGACACTTGGCGCTACTGAGCCAAGCATCCAATGGAACCTGACGCTCTCGCTACGAAAGTCTTTAGTTACTTCTTTTTAGACGAATCAGGAAACCTCGACTTCTCGCCAAAGGGCACACGACACTTTTCTCTCGTGTGCTTAAGCAAGGTGCGACCGTTCGAAGCTTACAAGGATTTAGTGGAACTGAAATATGATTTAGCAGAGGAAGGAACTGAGCTTGAATATTTTCATGCTGCCGAAGACCGTCAATTGGTTCGAAATCGTGTCTTTGGGATTATCGCAAAGCACCTCGAAGGCGTGCGGCTCGATGCTCTGGTCGTCGATAAGTCAAAAGTAGCACCGGCGTCATGGCCGGTTGAACGCTTTTATCCCAACATGGTTGGGCGTTTACTGCGTCGGGTGATCAGAGCGACGAATCCGTCGGGCAATACTGAAATTTTGATCTACACCGATTCGGTTCCAGTTGAGCGGAAACGAAACGCGATCGAGAAGGGCATTAAGGAGGTTCTTGCAGAGACTCTCCCTATCGGTGTGCGGTATCGAATAATGCACCATGCCTCCAAATCAAACCTCGACTTACAAATCGCAGATTACTGCAACTGGGCTGTATTCCGGGCTGTCGAACGAGGAGACCACCGAGCGTTGGCTGCAATTCGCCGCGCATTCTGCACCGAAGAAAAGATGTTTGGAGCGGAAGGAGAGACGTACGATTAAAAACGACCGGCCCGCCTACTCTTACGAGAAAGCCCCATGGGCTTTTATCAGCGGGCCGGAACCTTTAAATTGTCGAACCAAGAATACGATTGCCGTGCGCTTTGTCAATTCTCCTCAAAAGTCGGCAGTGTCCTAATTTGGACCCGAAGAATCTTTTCTCGCGCTTTTGAAACAAGCTGCACTCACGGCTGCCCATATTGCAGCGCCTGCAGCTGCCCCGCTGCGTCGGCTGCTTTCGAAGTTCGCAGGTCGCGCTGGGAACATAACGGTGGCAAGGCATGCGACAGCAAATACCGCAAACACGACCGCGATAGCATATTTCACCGCCGTCTTGGCCTTCACAACTTCCCTTTCCCCGCATGCTTGAGTTGCTGGACGATGTAAACTTTCACAGCGTCGTTTGCGCAATCTGTTGGCAATTCAAGAACGGCGGTCAGCTTCTCGTTTTTAGGTGTTAATCGATAGACGACAAGATTGGTGTCATTCATGGATTCATGAATGAGAGAATGCCATGGAAAGTCATCGAAGGGCAATAAAGCTGAAAGCTGGACGACAGTGAGAGCGGGGAGTGTCTTAAGTTGGAGACGTTGCGTGCGCTTGCCTGCTTGGGCTTGCGCAGGGTTCAAATTAGGGCACTACGCAAAAGTCCAAGGATCTACTTTGAACAAAATGCTTACCTGCCGCTCTTATCGATGATCAGCTCGTCGCGGAGTTTGCCGTCGGTGTCGTAGGCGCGGTAGATGAGGCGGTCGCCTTCAATTTGGATGTCGAGAACCTGATAGGTGGCGACGTTGGTCATGCCGAACTCCGTGTAATCGCGCTTGTCCTGCTCGTAGAGTTTAGTTCCGGAGACGGAAACGATGTAAACGGTCCCTTCGGCCGGACTGCCGACTTGCTTTTGCCCCTTCATCGGATAGGTCCGGAGGTAAGCGTGATCGTGCCCCTGGAGGGCCATATCGACGTGGTACTTGTCGAACAGCGGAGTCCAGAGTTCCCGCAGCTTCACATTGTCCCGCTTTGGCAGCGAGGAATAGGCGGGATGATGGTAGGTCACGAATTTCCATTTGGCTTTGCTGCGGGCCAACTGCTCCTCAAGCCAGGCCGTTTGCGTCACTGGGTCGAGATTCGAATCAAGCACCACAAACAACGCGTTGCTGTACTCGAAGGCATAGGCTCGTTCCCGCTCAACATTCGCAGGACCATTTTGCATCAGCCCAAAGAGCTTCAGGTAGAGGGTGGGGTGGCCGCCCTGGCATTCGTGATTGCCGATGACGGGGACGAGTTGTCGGTGGTCGTAGACGCCTTTGGCGTTGGCGAAGAGGCTGTCCCAGTCGTCTCGTTCGTTTCCGCGGTCCACGAGGTCGCCGGCCATGATGTAGAAGGCTGCGTTCGGTTGGCGGTAGTGCGCGCCGCGGACGAGTTTGCCCCAAGTGTCTAAACCATTCTGGGCGTCACCCATGTAGATGAAGGAGAAGGGCTTCACCTTGTCGGGCGCGGTGGTGAACTCACCGCGTTGGCTCCAGCGTTTGCTGGCTGGATCGCCAACCCAATAGTAGTAGGTGGTGTCGGGCTCCAGCCCCAGAAGGAGGCCGGTGTGCCGGTGAATGATTGGGTCGTTCAGGAGGAACTTCGATTCGAGGCGCTCTGTTTCGGCGGAGACTTCCATCACTTCCGGCCGCGGTTTGCCAGCGTCAGGGGCGGAAGGCTTTTTGTAGTAGCGGATGGCGCCGCGGGTGACTCTCCTGTTCGTGCGCCATTGGATCGTCTGCGTGGTTCGAGGATCGTGGCTCCAGGTGAGGACGACCTGGTCGGGAGTCTCGGAGGAGGGGTGTTTGGTGAAGGTGAAGATGTTGCGGAGCTTGGCGTCCGAGCGGCGGCTGTTTAGCGTTTGAATGAGAGTCCGACCCCGTAGCTCTTCAGGAACGACTTCAAGCTTGTCGTCACGGTCTGCGTGCATCTTTACATTTGGCTCTAAGCGGGCGGTGCGGAGTTGGCCGGGATAGAGATCAGTGATGAAAGGGTCTTCGCTCCCAGAGCGGTTCTTCACCAGGGCGAGGTAATGCGTGCCGCTGCTATCGACGGCGTTGACGCCCAAGCCAACCCATCCCGCGGGGAAGTCTTTCTCCCAGACCTCGAGCTTCACTT
>Ga0196963_10001699_pt1 | contig 14261 bp, 13 predicted proteins | sample S1_5metaG_FD_148600 | JGI IMG/M metagenome (GOLD analysis project Ga0196963, IMG submission 148600) | Soil microbial communities from Anza Borrego desert, Southern California, United States - S1_5 | ecosystem: Environmental > Terrestrial > Soil > Desert | place: USA: California | collected... | reverse complement strand
TGAGACAGAGTTTCAGCGTGAAGCTGAACAAATCGAGCAAGCTGTAAAAATCCCCCTCCAGATTGAGTCAAAAGAAACAGTAACCAACAACTCTGACAATCACGCCACTAGTACATCTCAGGAAGGTTAATCCTAAACAATAGGCACAGTAAAAAAGATTACTTGTCAGCATCCAGGAGTCAGAAGAGTAATATCAATTACCTCAATTCTGACTCCTGAATTCTTAATATTTCCTGCCTTATGTTTTCCTTAGCGATTAGGGCCAACAGGAACAAAACCATATTTCTGTAAAATCTGCTGACCTTGAGAACTGGTTACAAAATTAATAAAGTCTTGCGCCTGCTGCTGAGATTGACTTTGTTTAACAACAGCAATCGGATAACGAATCGGCAACTGTGAGTCAGCAGGAATCTTACTAACTACTTGTACTTTCTGACTCGTTGCTGCATCCGTCGCATAGATAATTGCCGCATCAACATTACCCTGTTCAACATAGGCAAGAACTTGACGCACATTTTCACCCAACACTAACTTTTGCTGTTGTTTCAGTTGAGTATATAAATTTGCTGTTTCTAAAGCAGCTTGGGCATACTCTCCTGCGGGAACCGTCGTCGGATTACCTATTGCTAATCGTTTCAGACGGCGATCGCCTAAATCAGAGAGTTGAGTCAGCCAAGGAGTTTGCTGCGCGATCGCCACCACCACTAATTCATTCTGTGCAAACGTCTTTCTAGACCCTTGCACCAATAAATTTTGCTCTTCTAAGGCATCCATTTGCCTCTCAGCAGCACTGGCAAATACATCAAGGGGGGCACCCTGCTCAATCTGCTTTTGCACCAGACCAGAAGCTGCAAAGCTCAAGTTGACTGTAACACCCGAATGCTGAGCTTCATAGCTCGTCTTTATCGCCTTAAACGCATCCGTTAACGAAGTCGCCGCTGCAACAGTCAGGGTCTTCTGTGGAGAAGCAACTCGTAGGTCAGAAGTAGCAGTGCAAGCTACTAATAACAGGCTTAAAAGCAAACCAAAACACTGATGCATTCAACCCTTAATTATCACTAGGAGTCACTAGAGTATCAAGCTTCATGCCAGCCGTAAATCAACTTGCTCTTGTCCCCTTGTCCCCTTGTCCCCTTGTCTCTCCATCTCCTCAAAACTTCCCATTCTGCGCGGGTGTATTAGGAAGCTCAAACTTGTAACCAACCCCCCGCACTGTTTGAATCAAAGGTTGGGTTCCCTCGTTTTCAATTTTTCTGCGGATCTGACCAATATGAACATCTACTACCCGCTGATCCCCCACATAATCGTAGTCCCAGACCCGTTGGATCAGCTCTGCGCGACGCCATACTTTACTAGGATTACTTGCCAAAAAATACAAAAGATCAAACTCTAAGGCAGTTAATACCACTGGCTGGTTGTTTAGCATTACTTCCCGACGCACCGGATCAATTGCTAGCTGATCAAAAACCAAGCGCTGTGTACTAGCTGTGGTTACTACTCGTTGGCGCTTTAAAATTGCCCCCACCCGGTATTCTAGTTCTTGCAGATCAAAAGGTTTTGTAATATAGTCATCAGCACCTTGAGCAAACCCTTTAATTTTGTCTGCCGCGTCTGATCGACTGGTTAGCAGTAAAACAAAAACACCAGTACGACTCTGCATTTCCTGACACAGGTTATAACCCAGCGCATCTGGCAAATTAACATCCAAAATCACTAAGTCTGGATTAAATTGCTCAAATGCGGTTAGAGCCGTCTTCCCATCTCCAGCCGACTCTATTTCATAATTTTTCTGACTCAAAAAGCGATGGATGAGATTTCGGATAGCAGGGTCGTCATCTACGACAAGTATCTTGGCTGCAGCCATGACCATAAATTACTATTAAGAACTGGATCAAGATTAAAACCTAGGGGAGTTGACACAAATCGTGTCCTCAGCATTTTAGACAATTATTAACGCATAACTCAGGCATATAAAATAACTCTTGACATCATTTCCACTGTTATCCATAAAGTATTTTATGATGCATCCCACTTAGGTAACTGTGCCTCTGTAGTGTTTTGGTATACAAAGAATAGTGACTGAGGGAACCTCCAGAATTTTAGCCTGCTAAGCTATAACTTAGCTGTTGTCGTTCTAGGAGTACAGCTTTCGTACCTCTCTGTAAAGATATATTTGCAACCAGAGGATTTTCTCATCTTTTTCCGAATAACCCCTTGTAGTGGAGGATCAAGTTAAACTAGCTTGGAGGGCAGTCGGTATGACGCCTAGCCAACGACCTACGGTTGAGTACCTTGCGTCAAGAAGCGAATTGGCGTAGAACGAAAAACTAATTTAGAGTTGGTAGAAAAACTGCTTATACAGAGGGGATCTCGCGGAGGTTTTGGATGAGTGATCAAAATCCCTACGAACAGCTTGGACTGACAGAAGATGCATCCTTTGATGAAATTCAGGAGGCTAAAGCACGGTTGATGCAGGAGCATCAGGGCGATCAGAAGTTGGTAGAAACCATTGAGGCTGCTTACGATGCAATCTTAATGGATCGCCTAAAAATGCGCCAGCAAGGAAAAATTAAGGTTCCAGAACGCATTCGCTTTCCAGAGAAGCTGTCTCAACCTCCCCAAAATGTGCCACAAGCGCCTATTCAGCGCTCTGCAAACTGGCTACAACAACTTTTGGATACCCCAACTCGCTCAGATATTCTCTTGCCAGCAGGGTTGTACTTGGGCTTGGGTACTTTGGCTCTCTATTCTCCCCCTAACAGTGGATCAACCTTACAGGTGGCTTTAGCTATTGGGGTGGGAATTAATTTTTACTTGCTGAATCGCAAGGAGCGGCGATTTGGTCGTGCGGTACTGCTGACATTAGCGGGTTTATTGGTTGGTGTAGGCTTAGGTACTCTGTTAGTTACTTTCCTCCCAACACCCTTGCCTTTTGCTTTGACGACTAATAAAGTTGCTACCTTGGTGACGTTTGTCATCCTCTGGTTAATCAGTAGCTTTATACGCTAGCAAAGTTGTGAGCGGTGAGAGGATTGTCTAGCTAATCTGCGGCAGTGGTTGATGCAAAATTACGTCTACGGCTTCGCTGAGAGTATTGACAATCAGATTAGGCTCGTAGCGTTCTAATTGAGCGCGATCGCGGATGCCAGACAAAACGCCGATTACTTTAATTCCGTGAGTCTTAGCGGCAACAACATCAGCTTCTGTATCCCCTACCATCCAAACCTCAGACATCGGTGGCAATTCAGCGATCGCTCTTTCCATCAGTAGCGGTTTCTCATCGATGTCACGAGTTTTAACGTAGTCATTTTCTAAGCGATAGCACCGATTTTCCGGAAAAAATCGCTCTAAATCAAAACGCTTGAAAGCATAGTCTAGCTCTCGCACACGGCGCATCGTCAGCACCACTAAATCTACACCCGCCTGCTGCACTTTTTCTAGGGCGTCTACTGCTCCAGGAGATAGCCCGTCATAAACCAGGTAAGGCAAGGTATGCACAGTTTTTCGTCGCAACTGTGCAAACGCTTTGGCTTGCTCCTCATCTAATCCCGAAAGCATACCAATTTGTCGTTCTGGAACACACGATCGCTTTAAGCTCCAAAATTCCGCTTTTGAAAGCTGTTTCACTGGCTGATCAGGATAGCGTGTCTGTTCCAGACAAAACTGGTAAACGCGGTAGTACCGATCAGAGACATCCACAATTGGGCCGTCAAAGTCAGTAATCAGTCTTATCATTGGGCGGCAGATGTTAAGTTTTACTACAGATCATTTTAGACTTGGACTTGTAATCGACGCTCAATTAGCCCAAAAAAGAAAGTTGGCTGGAGCAAAATCGGCTGGATAAAAGTGCTTGTAAGGCTTTGAGAGAGAAACTTAAGGCTTGGCGATCGCCACCTGATATTCTTTTTCGGTTTGTTTGAGTTCCAAAGCCGGACAAGACTGCAAAAATTTATATAATTTGCTACCCAACTTGAAGTGTTGCATGACTTTCACCACAGGCAGACCGTATTGCTTGCGAAAGTTACTTCCTACCTGAGAAATAGCTACGTAACCATCGGGAGACTTAGCACCTAAGGCTGTGACAATTTTTACTAGCGCCTGTTCCAACTCAGCTTTTGAATTCAGATCAGATGGAGTTTTTGCCTTAGTTTTAACCTCAGTTGCTTGAATCAAAGGCTTGCTCTCTTCATCTGGAATAGGCTCAGAAAGTTTAAATAAACTCACATAAGTTTCTGCACTTTTATTAATTTGATGCAGAACAAACTCATCAGGATACTCGCTAAAAATATCTACAGGTTTCTTCCCTGGTAAGTGACCCGCAACGACTTGACTGATAGGAATTTTATATTTAACTTGATAAAGATGTGAAATTCTTGCCAGCTTAACCCACTGATTAGAAGTTGTTTTTTGCTCGTTTGATATCAACTCTTTTAGCTGACTGATAAATTGATCAATTCCTGGTAAAGGTTTCAGCGGCAAGCTATCACTTTTACCCGTCAGCGTGTTCAGCACCGTGATAGTTTCCCCTTGTTTATGGGCTAGATATACGGTTAATCCATGTGCTTGAAGAGTATTGCGAAGATGGGTTAAAGCCTTGTCTGATGAGCAAACTAATACTTCTTTCGCTGTAGGATAATGTAAAAAAATAGAAGCTCCCACAATAGCCATTTTCACATCAGCGCTGTCTTTTCCAGCCGGAACATGAATTAATTCATAGCCGCGCCCGTGATACTCCGTATCTTGCTTACCGAGATTGCGCCAATTAGCGACAGCAATTTTAATTCTGAGGGGATAAGTGCAACAACTGGCTAAAAAGTTTTCTATTTCAACATTAATCTGTAAATTTTCCGCATCTAGCAAAAGAATAGCCATAGCAGCGGGGGAAGCTTCCGGTGTTTCCTTAATAGATAATTTTTGTAAGGGAGAATCCGTTAATTCATTTAACTCAGCTTTTGGTTTTTCATGAGTAAATTGACGAATTCTACTCATAAATTCAACAAAATCAGCAGATGCAAAGAAGCTAGGCAATAAAAAGTTTTGAGCAATTTTCATTACCTTCAAAATTAGTTCGTCCTGACTAGCCGCTTTCTGGAGTTCTTCTACTAATTTTGCGATTAACTTAGCTTGAAAATTCTGGCTATGCCATGCCTGATTTCTAAATTTTTCATTCAGCCATTCTGGATGCTGCTGATGGGTAGTCACAAGGACTTGGTAAATATAGCGGCTAATTGAATTAAGCACGGCAGAGTTATTCACGGGTATCAAACTGGAGTCGTCTGGCATAGCGCTTATATCATGCAGTAAAGTCTCAGCCCATAATAAAAGACGGAGATTTACACATCTTAACCATGGCAAGAGACTTGCGGGGATTCCTTAAACTACTGGAAGAACGGGGACAATTACGGCGAATTAGTGCTTTAGTTGACCCAGATTTAGAAATTGCGGAGATTTCTAACCGGATGCTACAACGGGGTGGCCCAGCCTTGCTGTTTGAAAATGTTAAAGGGGCAGCTTATCCGGTGGCTATAAACCTCATGGGGACAGTCGAACGGATTTGCTGGGCGATGAATATGCAGCAGCCGCAGGAGTTGGAGGAACTCGGCAAGAAGCTGGCAATGCTGCAACAGCCAAAGCCACCAAAGAAGATTTCTCAGGCGGTGGAGTTTGGCAAAATTTTATTTGATGTGCTGAAGGCAAAACCAGGTAGAGACTTTTTCCCAGCTTGTCAGCAAGTGGTGGTAGAAGGGGATGCACTCGATTTAAACCAGCTACCCCTGATTCGTCCCTATATAGCCGATGCAGGCAAGATTATTACGCTGGGACTGGTGATTACCAAAGATTGTGAGACGGGGACGCCGAATGTTGGGGTGTATCGGCTGCAACTCCAATCTCGCAACACGATGACGGTTCACTGGCTATCAGTACGGGGTGGCGCAAGGCATTTGCGGAAGGCGGCGGAACAGGGTAAGAAATTAGAGGTCGCGATCGCCCTTGGGGTTGATCCGTTAATCATCATGGCGGCGGCAACACCGATTCCAGTTGATTTATCAGAATGGCTATTTGCTGGACTTTATGGCGGTTCTGGGGTGCAGTTAGCTAAGTGTAAAACGCTAGATTTAGAAGTTCCGGCAGACTCAGAGTTTGTTCTAGAAGGCACGATTACCCCCGGCGAAGTCTTACCCGATGGCCCGTTTGGGGATCATATGGGTTATTACGGCGGGGTAGAAGATTCGCCGTTAATTCGCTTCCAATGCATGACACACCGCAAAGATCCGATGTATATGACCACGTTTAGCGGGCGTCCTCCTAAGGAAGAAGCGATGATGGCGATCGCGCTTAACCGTATCTATACCCCCATCCTGCGGCAACAAGTTTCAGAAATTGTTGATTTCTTCCTACCCATGGAAGCTTTGAGTTACAAAGCCGCCATTATTTCCATTGATAAAGCCTATCCCGGACAAGCGCGACGAGCTGCTTTAGCCTTTTGGAGTGCCCTACCCCAATTCACTTACACCAAGTTTGTGATTGTAGTGGATAAAGACATTAATATCCGCGATCCGCGTCAAGTGGTATGGGCAATTAGTTCTAAAGTTGACCCAGTTCGAGATGTATTTATTCTGCCCAATACCCCGTTTGATAGCTTAGATTTTGCCAGTGAAAAGATTGGTTTAGGCGGACGCATGGGAATTGATGCCACAACTAAAATTCCCCCGGAAATAGACCATGAATGGGGCGCACCCTTAGAATCGGATCCCGATGTAGCAGCAATGGTAGAACGACGCTGGGCAGAGTATGGTTTGGCAGACTTGCAATTAGGAGAAGTTGATCCGAATTTGTTTGGTTACGATATGAAGTAATTGTTTGGCACCAGCAATAACGCTGGTGTCAAATAATTGGAAAAATTATGGCTAAAAAAGTGAACAAGACAGCATTAAACTTATTTCTAGGATTAGCACTAGGTAGCATTAGCTTGGTAGTCAATACTGGTGCGGCTAATCTTAGTGCCTTAGCGCAATCTGCCAATCCTAAAAAGTGTGATATTTATGCTTATGTTATCGACAAAGATCCGCAAGGCTTAAATGTGCGTAGCAGTGCAGGTACTAATAGCCGAATTCTCGGAAAAATACCTACCAATGAGTCAGTTCAAGTTGTCGCTTCGTCAGGAAATTGGGTGCAAGTTACAGATGCGACGGCGGGTTTTCAGGGAACTGGCTGGGTTGCTTTATCTAAGTTAGGCACCTCAACACGGGGTTATGAAGCTAATGGCGTTCATCTTTATGCTAGCCCTAGCCAACAAAGCAGAAAATTCGGACGAGTTCCTAAGACAACCCAGGTTAAATTATTAGGTTGTCAGGGACAATGGGCGCAGGTTGAATATCGAGGCGTTAAGGGTTGGTTAAAAAGGACCGATCAATGTGGTGTTGCGGTGACTACTTGTTCCTAATTGTTTTGTATTTAGAGAATTTAATCCTAATTTCTTTGCTTAGGATATGAGGTGGAACCCCACCCCCAACCCCCTCCCCGCAAGCAGGGAGGGGGCTAAGAATTGAGGGTGAGGCTAACAGATAGAGAGGGGTTCACAACAGATTAGGTTTATGAGTGATCGCTATCAGACGCAGATGTGACTTGGGCTGATTAAATGGTTGCGATCGCAACAAGCCGATTTCATCGAAAGACTCAAATCGGTTTGCCTGCTTTATTGTGAACTAATAAAATTACCGAAGTACCTAAGTTATACTTCTAGTAGTTAATTTCCTTAAAGGCTAACTATTCCCATGAAATTTTGCGAATATTTAAATATTTTCATTGAGGAGATGCCTAAAAAATGGACAATAAAATAAATTTTGGATTATTTATGATTATTTACCCATTAGAAAAAATAAAGAATAACTTGCCTGCTATTTTTGGTGTAATTATAACAAGTTTTTGGCTGGCTTATAAAGCAGATAAAAATCAGGTAATAGCTCAATGGTTAAGAAAAAATATTAAGGATGAGAGTGGTATTCTATTACCATCATTTCTAGTAATAGTGTCTCCATTTTTGTCTACACGTTTATTTAATTATTTATCCGAGTTATCACAAGAATCTAAATTGAGCGAAGCCTTGTTTAAAGGTGTCTTGCCGGTAGTTACTTTTATTATGGGACAATTTTTCACAGAATATCGGAGACAAGAGGAACTTAAGAGTAAAGAGAAAGCAACTTTATTAGAGCTTTATGAGAAATTTCAAATAACCTGGAGAAAGCTTAGAGATCATAAAGAACAGCTTGAACATTATTTATACAATACAAAGAAAAATAATTTAGATACGCCCAAATTAGTTCAGCTTGAAAATATAAATTCAGAATTAGCAAGTTTAACTTCATTTCAAGGATTAATTAAAGGAAAGCAAAGGCTAACAAAAGATAAAACAATTATTGTGGCTAGAGATGCTGTTGAATTAATTGATAAATTCAATAAAGAGTTAGAAAAATCTAAGAATTATAAGTCTGCAATAGACACACTAAAGCAGTCGGCTGATACGATGAAAATAGTATTAGAAAAAGTAAAATTAGAGGAAGTTTACCGTAACCTCCTAGGCATTACTGAACAATTGTTAGAAGTTCATAACGAATTTAACGAATCTATATATAAAATTGAAAATTTTTGGTTGTAGGTAAAAAATTACTACTTATTAAATTAAGTAAATAGGATAAGTTCTCTGTGTATGAGCGCGATCGCATCCTCCACACATTCACGCGATCGCACCCATCTCCCTCTTAGCCCCCTCCTCGCTTGCGGGGAGGGGGTTGGGGGTGGGGTTCTATCCCTACAACCAACCCACAATCTCTTCCAGTACCCCATCAATTGAACTCAAAACCACCTCATTCCTAAACCGCAGAACCCGCAACCCCAGACTCTCCAAAAACTCCTGACGGATCGCATCTTCCTCCTGAGTGAAGTCGTGAATTTCTCCATCCACTTCCACAACTAACTGCGCTTCATTACAGTAAAAATCAACAATAAAACGGTCAATTGAATGCTGACGGCGAAACTTAAATCCCAGCAGTTGCTTGTTTCTTAATTTCTGCCAAAGTTTCTCTTCTGCTGGAGTCGGTTGATGACGCATTTGGCGACCGAGTGGCTTGAGTTTTTCCCAGAGTTGGGGCGGCGTTTGCCAAGATTGTCTAGGAACCCCACCCCCTAACCCCCTCCCCGCAAGCGAGGAGGGGGGATCGGATGTAAAGAGGGGATTGGAGTGGCGTAGAAGCTTTGGTTTTATGGGTTCATCTTGGATCATTTACTCATCGTTGATTTGTTGCTTGGTATTTGATTTTCGTTGATTTCAAGCCAGCGCGATCACTCTTTTATGCAACCTTCTTTTACTTCAGAACTTGTCTGGTATTGATAAACCAGTGGAGCAACTTCAGATGCGTCAGCAAAAATAAATAGAGACGCGATTAATCGCATCTCTACTGTGGGGATGAAATGTTAACAACAGGCTTTAACGTGGGGTAACTTCAGCCCTTCTTAATCTTTGATAGTGCTTTGGTCTTTCTGGCGCTAGGGGGGCAGCCATCAGTAAAACTCTCTCTAGTAGCCAAGGTGCAATGCGGTTACACCATACCGCTGCATGACTTTGCCACCCGACCAAAATTTCCGGCGATTCTTTTTGCAAACCGTTGATTAATGCCTCAGCCACATTCTGCGGACTGATGGGGACAACCCAGCGAAACCACTGTAATTCTCGAACCATATCCGTGTCTGTCAACGAGGGTAACAAAGCAATAACTCGGATATTATGGGCAGCCAGTTCGCCGCGCAAGGCTTGGGTAAATCCGACAATGGCAAACTTAGTGGCTGAATAAGTCGCCATGGTTGGTGCTGCAATCTTTCCCATTAAGCTAGAAACGTTAACAATAGTGCCTTCCCGTTGTGTTGCCATGCGTCTAGCCACAAGACGAGTCATGCTGTACATACCGATTAAATTTACGGCGATTTCTTGCTGTACATTCGGTAGTTTTGACTTTAAAAAAGGGACTTGGTGGGCAACTCCAGCACAGTTAATTAGCAAATGAATTGGGCCATGATCCCGCCAAGCTTTGGCGATCGCAATATTCACTTCTACTAGCTGAGCAAGATCCAACGCCAAAATTACGACTTCTACGCCCAACAACTCAATTTCTGCCGCAACTTCAGCTAATCGTTGGTCATCTCGTGCCATTAGTAACAGACGCTTCGCTCCTTGTTGCGCTAATTTGAGGGCGATCGCTCTGCCAATACCACGGGAAGCTCCGGTAACCAGAGCTGTCTTTCCTTGAATATCCATAATAAAAACCTCCAGAGTTGAGGTCTCACCACGCTAATCGCGACTGCCAAGTTGAAAGATTCAAAACCCTGCATTCTTGGCACGCAGTGAGACAAAAATTGACTCGTGATTGGGGATAAATGGAACTAAATCCTTGAGAATCAGACATCTCCCAGAAAATTTTCGTGCACCCTGAGAAATGCCTGAACAGTAAGACTTCAGCTTATTTGAGTCGAACTGGTAATCCGAATGTTGATGCAGTGAGTAACGTTTGCTGAGTCAAACAAGAAACATAAAGCAATGCTCTGTCGTCGTTCAGGAAAGTTGGTGTAGAGCCGTCAGAGAAATCTCTTTTAGATACTCCTGAGATCAGCCAATCGTGAAGAGTTAGGGTCGATGTAGAGCATAAAAGGTAAGTCTCCTAAATACAAGCATCTACTAGAAGCAACTCTTATGCACACGTTAGCAGCTAAATCAAGAATACGCAACATTTATTTACATACTTGTTTATATTTTTTGATATCAGTAACCAGGGGATCAAGGGACTGATGTGATCGAAAAGCGAGTCCCAGCGAGTAGTATAATTTCCTGTAGATGAAGGGCAGTAGCCGTTGGCTGACCATCCAGCTAACCCATCGGAATCAACATACTGGCAATTTGCCTGGTTCAGATGACAAGTTTTTGAAAATCAAATGCCTCTTGAGGTTGGCAAAAACCTCAAAAACTTGCGAGCGAGACCTTCACTAAGTTCACAGTTAATGTGAGCTGGGTGAAGTAGCTCTGTACTCATCAAGCTCGCTCAAACCGCTAAATCCAGTAGAGGAGCTTGAACAGGTGCTAAAAGCCTTTAGCGAAGGTTTATTACTGATTACGCTGTCGGAGTTAGGCGACAAAACCTTTTTTATCGCTGTCATCTTGGCAATGCGCCATTCGCGACGCCTAGTGTTTGTAGGCGTCACTACTGCATTAGCGGTTATGACAGTGCTGTCTGTTTTAGTGGGACAAGCCCTTTCCCTTATGCCACAGATTTATGTCCATTTTGGCAAAGTGGTTTTGTTCTTTAGCTTTGGGCTGAAACTTTTGTATGACGTGAGTCGGATGCCCATGAATGCAGAAGAGGTGGAAGTTCAAGAAGCCACCGCTGTAGTCAATGAAGTTGAGGAGCAGCTTTCCAAAAAACCGACGGCTTTAACTATTCTTTTAGAGGCATTTAGCCTCACGTTTCTGGCAGAATGGGGCGATCGCACTCAATTTGCCACCATAGCTCTAGCCGCCTCTAATAACGTCATAGGCGTGACAACAGGAGCCATTTTGGGACATGGCATCTGTGCCGCGATCGCTGTTTTGGGAGGGCGCTTAATCGGAGAGCGAATTTCCGAGCGAGTGGTAACAGCTATTGGCGGTAGCCTGTTTCTGTTATTTGGGGCGATCGCCTTATGGGAAGGATATTAACGTTAGCAGCTGAGAAGATAATTCTCCTTCCCTCTTGTCCCCCCATCCCCTTGTCCCCTTTACGGAGCGCTAGGCGCAGGGTTAGGAGCCACTGGCGGGCTACTAGGAGCAATAGATGGCGAAATTGTCGGCGTAGACGGGAGCGTTGTCGGAGCCGCCATTGCCATCTGTTTGATTTGGTCTTTGTATTGAGCAGGAGCCAAAGAGATCGCTGTATTAAAGAGAGGCTTTGCTTCTGCGGGTCTACCTATCTGTTGCATGACCAAAGCTTTAGCGAGTAAAGGTCGAAAATCTTGTTTATTGCTCTTAACCGCCTCATCATAAATTGCGATCGCCTCTGTATAGCGCTGCTGATTGACATAAACCTGAGCCAACAGCAACTGTACTGAAGTAATCTCAATGCTTCCCGGTTGAGTTTGATTCGCTTGCGGAGCCGCTTTCAACGTCTCTTGTAGCAAACCAATCGCGGCTTCTGGACGTTGTTGCTGTATCAACAGACTCACCAGTCCCTGCAAAGCATTCATCTCCCCAGGTTGAGACGTTAACACCGTCCGATATGCCTGAGCGGCACCCTCGCGATCACCCATTTGCTGCTTGGTCTGAGCCAGCAACACCGTATAATCAGGCTGCTCTGGGTTGAGCTTCGCTAACTTTTCCAAGGGAGCGATCGTTGCTTTGAGATCCCCTTGTTGCAAGCGCACCTCCAATATGCCCCGCAGTGCAGTGCGATTGTCTGGCTCTCGCTGCAAAACTAATTCGTAACCCCTAGCTTGCGCTTCTAAATCCGCTTGCCTTGCTGCTGCATTCTGCTTTGGAACCGAAGTGGCACCCGCAGAGGGCTGATTTTCTGTGAGGACATTCCCAAGTAAAGGAATCATGAAAAAGCCCACCAGAGATAGCAGAGTTACCACCACAACCAGATTAATGATCCAGCTACCGCGCTTTTGTGACACACAACTGCCTTGAACTCTAATGACATTATCAACGACAACGGGATTTTCCAGTCTAAAGACCCTGAACGCTTCGTTACTGATCCGTATAAAGGACGTATAAAGATTGTATGGTTGTAAGAATTCAGCAGTTCAGAATAAGAAAATCGGCAATTGTATTTCAACCTCAACTCTGGCAGCTACTGGCAGACTATACAAATTCTCTTTTGACTGCTGAATTTTTACCGATGGTTGACATCAAGCCTCACCTCATACGGCATCTAGCGTTGGAGTGAGATAGTTGACTACAATGGGCTGACTAACGTCAAGCACGCCAGCCGATCTTCTTGTTTCTCAGCTCACCCCCCAGAATTGGAATTCACCAAATCTGAGATAGAGGAAATAGAGTAGGACAAAAAGATGTGTCTCTGCCGCAAGGAGTTTATATGAATCCTTCTGTGAATCGGTCTTCCGACTCACCCCAGTCTCCTGCTGGTCAGCAGCAAGCGCCATCAGAGCAGACTGTTAATCCGCCTAAACCGCCAAACCCACCTAAAAACTTGGTGACTAGCCAATCGGAAACAACCTCACAGACAGTTACTCCCGCTGATACTGAGTCAGCAACGCCATCAGATACCAAGCGACAGCAACCCATTCCTCCGCCCAGCGAACCGATGCAGTACCGAGCGATTGGGCTGGTTCTGGGTCAATATATGCCCTCGGCAGAGCAATTTACGCGCGGTACCCTGTTGGCAGCAGATGAGACGTTAATTGATGCCGTGCTATTAGGTCGAGTCATGAGCTTGGTGAAAAACCATCTCGACTTATCTGACTCTCATCTCTGGGTGGTTTATCCTCGGACACGCCAAGAGGACGGCAAGCTGCACGTCCAGATTGTGGGCGTTTGGGAACCAGAACACCTTACCCCCAAGACCCCAACTGATGCGGATGAGTCGTTTGATACGGATGAGACAGCGATCGCCAAAGAGACTTCACCGGATGATGCCGATCTGAATGATGGCTATTTTTCAGTTCGGGGTGAAGTCATTTATCAGTCACGGGACGAGGAGGAAGTAGTTGTCAAGATTAGGCAAGCTCCCCGCAAAGAGTTAGAGAAACCGAAGTTTTTCAAATTAAAACTCCAAGGCGTTCTCCCAGAAAAAATGATCGGTCACTTCTTAGATTTTCAGGTTCACCGACAAGGTGATGCCTTGGTAATTCAGGACTTGAACGATATTGGTCTGCTACCTTCGGCAAAGGGCAAAAAGCCATTTTTAGGCAAGCGCCCAGGAGGGAGAAAACCTTTCTCCTCACAGCGTCCAACTCCTAAAGTTGACAGATCTACACCCGTTCCGCCACCGAAACGCCGGGAACCACCCCCGAAACCCATTAGACGGCAAACACCCCCACAGTAATTGGGACAAGGAGACAAGGGGACAGGGAGGCAAGGAGACAAGGAGACAAGGGGACAGGGAGAAAAAGCTTGTATTTTTAGGTTTCTGAAATACAAGTTTTATCCCGCCTCTCCTACTTCAGCGTAAGTTCTGATCTACAAGTTTTGCTAGATAACAAGTTCAGCCCTATTCAATAGG
>Ga0196963_10001698_pt1 | contig 14267 bp, 12 predicted proteins | sample S1_5metaG_FD_148600 | JGI IMG/M metagenome (GOLD analysis project Ga0196963, IMG submission 148600) | Soil microbial communities from Anza Borrego desert, Southern California, United States - S1_5 | ecosystem: Environmental > Terrestrial > Soil > Desert | place: USA: California | collected... | reverse complement strand
GCGCGGGCACACCGTCGATGTGCTGACCTCGATCCACGGCGCGTCCGGCGTCGAGCGTCGCGGAACCGTCGAGGTCCACCGCATCCTCGATCTGCACCAGCCGTTCGGGCGGGCGCCGGTGCTCAGTCGCACGCGCGAGCTGGCGGTGACCCACGGCAACCAGGCGATCGTCGCCCGGTTCATCGCCGAACGGTCGCCGGACGTGGTCTTCATGTGGAGCCAGCTGCGCCTGTGCAGCGGTCCGGTGCGGGCGGCGCAGTCGAGCGCGGCGACCGTCGTCTTCACCTTCAACGACGATCACATCGTCGGCTATCTGCCACGCCGCCCGGCGTGGTCCATCAGGGCGCTGCTGCGCGCGTGCGCCGACCGCACCATCCATCGACGCTGCACCTCCTGGGGCATGCGCCTGGAACACGTCACCTGCATCAGCCGATGCCTGCGCGACGACATCGTCGCCAAGGGCGTCGCCATCGCGGACGCCCGCGTCATCTACCAGGGCATCCCGATCGAGCGCTTCCCGTGCAAGGCCGATGCCGGTGCGCTGGGCGATCCGGTGCGCCTGCTCTACGTCGGCCAACTGCACCCGTACAAGGGCGTGCATACGGCGATCGAGGCGCTCGCCGTCGTGGCGCGCGAAGGCGGACCGCGGCTGCGGTTGAGCATCGCCGGCGATGGCCCCGACGACTACAAGCGCCGCCTGTCCGACCTCGCCCAGGGTCTCGACGTCACCTTCCTCGGCCGCTGCGCTCCGGAGGAGCTGCCGGCGCTGTACCGGGCGCACGACGTCTTCATCTTCCCCTCGATCTGGCGCGAGCCGTTCGGCCTGACCTTCCTCGAGGCGATGGCCTCGGGCTGCACGCTCGTGGCGACCGCCGACGGCGGCCAGGCCGAGTGCATCGAGGACGGGCGCGACGCCCTGGTCTTCCCCGCCGGGGATGCGGTCGCGCTGGCGTCGCGCCTGCGGCGCCTGTGCGATGATCGGGCGCTGTCGCGGCGGCTCGCCGCGGCCGCCCGCGCCAAGGTCGAGAGCTCCTTCACGCTCGAACGCTACGTCGACGAGTGCGAGCGCTTCCTGGTGACGGCGCGGGCCGACGACCAGCTCAGGCGCTCGCGAACGGATTGTGCCGGCGCCAGGTGAAGCGCGCGTTCAGCCGCGCCCGGTGCGCCACCAGCTCCTCGCGCGCCTGGCGGCTGCGTCCCAGGCTGAGCGCGTAGCGCAGGCCGGCCCAGGCGACGGCGCGCAGCGTCCCCGGCACGCCGTACCAGTGCATGCGCAGGCCGTACGCGTTGGCCATCGCGAACAGGTTGCGCGCCGTATCGCGCACCCGGATCCGGTCGTCGGCGTGGCCGGGGCGCTGCGTGTTGCGGATGTAGCGCGCGGCGAAGGTCGTGCGCGCGGCGATCCAGCCGCGCCGCGTCTGCTCGATCGCCCAGGCGAAATCGTCGATCCAGTCGATGCGCCGATCGAAGGGCAGCTCCTCCCATCGCGCCCGACGCACGACCCCGCACATGTTGTTGTAGATCGTGCAGCTCGAGATGCCGTGGGTCACGAGATCGGCCCACGTCACCCTTTCGCCGAGCGCTTCGCGCTGCTCGCGGCCGCTGACGCAGGCGACGCGCTCGTCCCGCATCGCTTCAAGGAAGCCGTCGATGACATCGTCCTGCTCGAGGACGTAGTGGGCGCTGAGGATCATGACCAGGTCGGTCGGGCAGTGGGCGATGCCATGATTGAGGACCAGCGAGGGGTGGTACGGCTGGTCCCAGCGAACGATGCGCGCGCCGCGCGCGAGCAGCAGATCGGCGGAGCCGTCCGTGGAACCCGTGTCGACGCCGACAATCAGGTCGGGAGCCCGGCGTTGGCGCATCAGGCCATCGAGCGTCGCGCCGAGCGTCGATTCATGGTCGCGGAAGCGGATGATCACCCCGAGCGTCGGCATGGCCGATTCGACAGCGGCCCCTCCAGCGAAGCAAACGCCATCCGCCGGCTACGGGATGCTTGCCAAGCGCGGTCAGCGGCGTTCCCATCGTCCGCCATGGGTCACCCGGACATCACTCGATGAATGCCGCTGCCGCAGCACCGGCCGGAGCCGACGAGCCTCAGGTCGCGCTCTGCACCATCACCGACGCGCGCTACCATCTCGCGGTGTACACCCTCATCGCGTCGCTGCGCTCGCAGGGGATGGACGACGCCATCTGCGTCCTCGGCGTCGGCCTGGACGCGCCCCAGCAGCGGCTGCTCGAGCAGTTCCCGGATGTCGTGGTCGCGCCGGGCCTCGCCGCGAACCTGCGCAACCCGGCGGCGCGCAAGGGCGAGGCGCTGCTCGCGACGGCCGAGCGCTTCCCCGACGCCACGTACATCACGCTGCTCGACGGCGACTGCGTCGCGACCGGCGATTTCGCGAGCGCCTTCCGGCCCTCCGGGACGGGCTTCTTCGGCCGCATGAAATCGCCCGACGAGGACGCGATGGTATTCCGCACGCGCTACGCCGCCGGTGAGGCGACGGGCAGCGTGCCGCGCAGCATCCTCGCCACGTGGCGCACCGACGTCGGCGAGCGGGACCAGCCGCGGATCACCAACACCTTCACCGGCGGCAACCTGATCGTCCACCGCGACGCGCTGCCCTTCGTCCGCCGCTGGCAGGAGCAGATCGACCGCATCCTGCCGGCCGCCGACCGCGGATCGCACGATCAGACCAGCCACGCGTATTCCCAGGTCGACGAGAGCGTCCTGAACTCGCTGCTCGCCTTCGCCCACGACGTCCCAGCCATCGGGCGGCACGCGCTGGACGCGGATCCGCGGGCCTATCTGGCGCATCTCGGCCCGGGCAAGCCGCGGCCGTGGGTCTGCTGGCGCTGGGACCGCGTGCGCTACTACCGTCCGGTGCGCTCGGCCCTGCGGTGGGCCCGGCGCGGCGGGTACGCGCTGCCGGCGCTGCCGTGGAGCTATCGCGGCTGGACGCTGCCGGCGGTGTATGCGGTGGCCGCGGCCGAAGGGCTCGCGCGGTGGGCGTGGATGTCCTGGAAGCGCCTGCGCGGCCGCTGACACGCGCTCAGCCGAAGCGCGACCACAGCGCGACGAGGCCGGCCGCCGATCCGCACAGGCGATCGCGCGCCGCCGCATCGCCGGCGAGCTCCGCCGCGCAGGCGAGGCGCACCCGCTCGCGCGGATACCGCCACGGCGCGCTCGCCAGCCAGCGGCTAGGCGGCAGGTGTCGCGCTGTGCAGAGCAGTCCGTAGAGCCGACGCGCCGGCGCCGCGTCTCGAGCGAGCAGTCCGCGCGTCATCGACGGGGTAAGCGTCGCGAGATCCGCACCGAGGTCGGCGAGGGCGCGCGGCGCGCGCGGGGAGCGCTTGAACCCGGCGGCCTCTCGCCAGCGCGCGATCCACGGCTCGACCAGGCCTTCGGCCGCGCGCAGACGCTCGGCAACGCGCGGATGGTAGAGACCGCGGTCCGCGAGCTGCACGTCGCCGTAGGCCAGCCAGGCCTTCTGCAGCTGGCGCTCGATGAAGGGGCGCGGGTCCTCGTTCCCGCGCACGGCGCAGGCTTCGCCGGCGAGCGCCCGACGGGCGAAGACCAGACCGGCGGCGCGGTTCGTCAGCAGGCGGCCCCATTCGGACGGATGCACGTCGGCGAGGGTGCGCGTCGCGAGCGGCGCGACCGCCGTGGCGTCGCCCCAGACCACGCGGTGGCCGACGCCGAATTCGAACCAGGTCAGCGCCGGCGGCAGGCGCGGGACGCGCGCGCGCGCGATCGGCGTGATGTCGACGTGGATGCCGCAGCGCGCGCCCTCGTCGCGCTGCACGGCGGCGAGCGCGGCGTCCAGGCGCGCGCGGTCGCGGACATGGTGGATGAGGACGAGATCGTAGTCGTTGTAGGGTCGCGGCCCGTCGGCGGTGGCGACCACCCCGCCATCGCCGCGGCCGTAGCCGCCGCCTAGGGCGAGGCAGTCGAGTTCGGTTGGCGGCAGCAGCGACAGCAGGTGGTCGCGGATGCCCGCGAGATGGGCGTCGATGACGCGATCGAGCTCGGGACCGCCGGCGAGGCTGTACCCGCCGCTCATGCGCGCCTGAGGAACGGCTGGGTCTTCTGCGCGTCGGCCCCGTGCCAGTGGCGCCATCCGTCGCGGGCGCCATGCCACGCGCCCTTCAGCTGCGGCCAACGGTGGAACGGCAGGCGCAGCACCGCTGAGGGGCAGCCCATGCGGCACAGCCGCCATGAATCGCGCAGGCAGCGCTTCGCGAATGGCCAGAGCAGGCCGCCGATCGCGCCGCGAGGGGAGCGGGTCGCCAGCACCGCCAGCGCCGCCTTGTCGCCGTAGTCGCGGCGGTAGCGCTCGGCGGCGGTGTACTCGTGGCTGTGCTCGGCGCGCGCCTCGGGCACGAAGCGGATGTGGCGGCCGCGCGCGCGCTGGCGCGCGCTCCACACCGCGTCCTCGGCATAGGTCAGGCGCTCGTCGAACGGCTCGTCGCGCCAGGCCGAGGCGCGGATCATGCTGCACACCATGCTCAGCCAATGCGCCTCGTCGCCGGCGAGCTCGTGGCGGCGCGCGAACGCGACGTCGTAATCGAGCCTGGTCAGCGTCGAGGCATCGGGACGCACGGTCTGCGCGGCGAATGCTCCGGCGCAGCGCTCATCCGCCAGGATCGCGTCGGCGAGCTGGCGCAGGACGCGGTCGTGCTCCATCACCGCATCGCTGTTGAGGTAGGCGATCAGCTCGGTCGTGGCCCAGGCAGCGCCGCGGTTCATGACGCGCGCCGAGCGGTAGCTGCCGGGCTGGAGGTGCTCGATGCGATCGGGACCGAAGTCGGCGATGATCGAGGGCGATGCATCCGTCGAGGCGCTCTCGAAGACGATCAGCGACCAGGTCACCCCGCGCTGCGCGCGCAGCGCGGTGAGCGTGCGCGGCAGCAGCGGCGCGTCGTTGTAGCAGCGCATGACGACGGTGATCGGGATGTCGCCGTCGCCCGCGCCGGTCATGGCAGGACGATGTCGAGGATGTCGTCGGCGGCCTCGCGGTCGCCGGCATCGAACAGGTCATCGTAGACCTCGTTGGCGTAGGCGCTGGCGATCGAGGTGACGAAGGCGCGGTTGGCGATGTCGAGCAGGAAGCGCGGATTCTCGCTGGTCCGACCCGGCACGTAGACGATGTCGCGCGGCTGCAGCGCGACGTCGGGGCGGCGGCCTTCGAGGATCGCGCGCAGGTTGACCAGCCCGGCGCGGGGCGTGCTGGTCGAGCCGCGCACGATGACGATGCGGTCGATGTACGCGTCGGTGGTGTAGCCGCCGGCCTCGGCGACCGCGCGCGCGACCGTCACGCCCTGCTGGTACGGCACCGGCCTCGGGCCCGCGACCGCGCCCAGGACGTTGATCTCGCGGCTCTGGCCGGAGGGGACGTAGAGGTAGTCGCCGGGGTGGACGAGGACGTTGTGCTCCGGCTTGGCGCCCTGCATCAGCGCCACGAAGTCGATCGCGAGGGTGGTCGCGCCGCGCACGTAGAGCGCGCCCGAGAGATCGGCGATCTCCTCGCTGTTCTCGGTCGACTGCCCGCTCGCCAGGCCGCCGGCGCCGGCGATCAGGTCGACGACGCGCTCGCCGCCGATCAGCGGCTGCGCCCCGGGGCGTCCGACCCGGCCGAGCACGGTCGCGGCGCGGCTGCGCAGGACGGCGGGCACCACCGCGGGACGCGGTTCCCGATACCACGCGCGCAGGGCGACGCCGAGTTCGTCGGCGATCTCGTCGAGGGTGCGTCCGGCGGCGCGCACGCCGTCGGTCGGGCCGTAGTACAGCATGCCGTCGACGCCGATCGGGCAGCGCTCGCGCGTGCCGGCGACGCCGGCGACCTGGATGTCGAGGACATCGCCCGGGCCGAGGGTCATCGCCGGCGGCGCGCTGTCCGTCGGCTGCGGCCGCTCGACGTCGCGCAGGTCGGCCTCGACCGCCAACGTCGAGCGGTAGCTGGGCAGGCGATCGGTCCGGCCGAAGCAGCCGGTCAGGATCGCGACGCAGCAGATGACGGCGGCGATGCGCATGGGTGGTCTCACGCCGGGCTTTCGCGGCTGACGCTTTCGCGGCTGAGCAGGTCGCGCAGGCGGTCGAGGTACGCGTCGACGGTGAACAGCGCGCGCGCGCGTTCAAGACCGGCCCGGCCCATGCGCTCGGCCAGCGCGCGATCGGCGACCAGGCGCGCGAGCGCATCGGCGTAGGCGTCGCGATCGTTCCACGCGACGAGCTCGCCGGTGACGCCCGGATCGAGCCACTCGCGCACGCCGCCGGCGGCGAAGGCGACGACCGGCAGGGCGCGCTGCATGGCCTCGGGCCCGACCATTCCCATCGGCTCGGGCCACAGCGACGGCACCGCGGCGACCCGCGCCTGGCGGTACAGCGGCGCGATCGCCTCCTGGGTCATCCAGCCGTGGAAGGTCACGCGCGCGCGCAGGCCGAGCCGCTCCGCGTCGGCCTCGAGCCCGCCGCGGTGCGACCCGTCGCCGACGATGGCGAGGCGCCATGGCGATGCCGCCGGCAGCCTGGCGCACGCGTCGAGCAGCGCGTCGATGCCCTTGCCGCGCAGCAGCTGGCCGACGTAGAGGATCAGCGGTTGATCGTGGACGCTGATCTCCTCCGGCGGCGCGGGACGGACACCGATCGGCAGGACGCTGATGCGCTCGGCGGCGAAGCCATGCAGCGTCAGCTCGTCGCGCATGAACGCCGATGCGACCACCAGGCGCTGCGCGCTCCTGGCCTGCTCGAGCCCGCGCAGGATGCGTCCGGGCCAGGCGAGCCGCACCGGCAGGAGGCCGCCGCGCGCGCGCAGGACGCCGCAGGTCAGCGCGCAGGCGTAGCCGGCGCGGCGGGTGCAGATCTTGCGGCTCCACGGGAAGTAGCGGTAGCTGCGCTGGCAGTAGAGATCGTGGTCGTGGACCATGCGCACGACGCGCGCGCCGGCGGCGTGGATGGCGGCGAGCACCGCCGGCTCCGCCACCTTGTGCGCATAGACCACGTCCGGGCGCCAGGCGAGCGCCTGCGCGACCGCCGCGTCGCGCCCGGCGGACCACGCGAAGCGGGTCGGGAAGGCGGCGCGGAAACGCTCGATGCCGACCGTCGTCTCCTCGCCGTGGAGCAGCGCGACGTCGTCGCCGCGCCGAGCCAGCCCCTCGGCCGACTGACGGACGTTGGCCTCGGCGCCTCCCTGCTCGCCGCAGCGGTCGTGGACGAAGAGCACCTTCATGTCAGACCCAGAACCCAGGCCCAGCAGGTGCACGATGCGCGCGTGGCGCGGCCGCGACCACCAGTCGCGTTGTGCCGACCGGAGCGACGGCATTCCAGCCGCGGCGCGGTATGGCGACGCCGATCGCGACCAGCGTCAGCCACAGGTAGAGGTTCTGCGCGTGCAGCAGCGTGTGCTCGAGCGTGCACTGCGCGTAGCTGGCGGAGAGGCTCCAGAACGCCGCGAGCGCCAGGGCGCGGCCCAGCGGATCGACGCAGGCGATCACCTTGTAGAGCATCAGCACCAGTGTTGCGACGAGGAACAGCACCAGCGTGACGTGACCCAGCGTCCCGCTCTCGGCGCGCATCCCATGGTAGAGGCTCTCGACCAGTCCGCGCCGCAGGTCGGGTGGCGTCTGCAGGCCGCGCTCGCGATCGACGATGTCGAAGGTCCGGGCGTAGCGCTGATGGTTGACCGCCAGCGCGTAGTTGTTGGGGCCGAGGCCGAGCAGCGGATGATCGCGATGCATCTGGTCGGCGACGACGTTCATGACCTCGCGCATGCGTCCGCTGGCATAGTTCCCACGATCCTGGAACCGCGCGACGACCGCGTTGGCCATGAACACCGCGCCGATCGCCACGACGGCGCCGAGCAGACCGAGGGCGCGCAGCTTGTGCCGGTCGGGAGCGATGATGAAGGCGCTGCCCGCGGTCGCGCCGACGGCGAGCGCGTAGAAGAACATGCTGCCGCGTGACAGGCCCGCGAACACCGAGTGCGTGCTCGCGACGAAGGCGATGAACAGCGCCCAGCGCAGGCCGGTCGAGGCGGCGCGGAAGATCCAGACGCTGAACAACGTCGTTCCGACCAGGATCATGTACATGCCCATCATGTTCTGGTGATCGAAGACTCCGCGGGTCTGGTGCTTGCCCCACGCGTACTTCTGCAGCAGCACGACCCACTCGTTCCACAGCGCCGTCAGGGCGAGGCCGATGATCGCGGCCTCGAAATCGCGGCGCCCGCGCAGCGAGATGATCAGCGCCAGGAAGACGAACGTCGCGCGCGCCATCCGCCACAGGTACCAGGCGCTGGTCTCGAAGGAGATGCCGGTGATGGCGGCGGCGACGAGCACGGCGAGGTGCAGCAGCCACAGCAGCAGCACGGGCGACAGCCAGCGCAGGACGTGGCGCGCGTCGAGGTTCGCGACCAGCAGGCCCGCGGCGATCATCTCCGGGACGCCGAATTCCCAACCGCGGACGTTGTACTTCGAGCCGAACTGGTAGCCGAAGGTCATCAACGGCTGCCAGCAGAACGAGAACACCAGCAGCGCGATCACGGCGCGCCGCCAGTGGTCGCCGCGGCGGGCCAGCCACGCCGTCGCGGCCGGCACCACCAGCCACAGGCCGATGAGCGCCGCCAGCTTGAGCCAGATCACCGATCCCTCCGCAATACCTCGGCCACGAGCACCCACCCCGTGGGGATGAGCACCAGGACCAGCACCACGTACGGGATCAGCGCGCGCATCTCAGAACGCCGTCGCCGCCATGAAGCGGTCGGAGAGCAAGCGGCGCCAGTCGATGGCGCGGCCCGGCTCGGCCTGCAGCAGCACCAGCACGGCCTCTTCCCCGCTCGCGCCGAAGGTCAGGCGGCGCAGCGTCGACTGCAGCCAGTAGGAGGTGGGCGACGCGTGGCGGTCGACGCCGTCGCTGAACCAGTACAGCACCTCGCTGGTCTGGTCGCCCTTGGTGATGGTGACGAGCTCGCCGGCGCCGCCCGGCAGCGCGAACGGCGCGCGCGCGGCGATCGACCAGCCGCCGCCGCGCGCGCACAGCATGGGATCGTGCACCGCGTGGCGGTTGCGCGTGCCATCGATGACGATCACCGAGAAGCGGTCGGAACCGACGCGGTAGGCGCGCTTGAGCACGCTGGCGTCGCCGAAGATGACCCGCTCGCTGTCGCTGAGCGGAGCGTCGATCGACTCGTAGCCGATGCCCTTCGCCGGCAGCGCCGTCAGGCGCGCCTGGGCGTCGGCCAGGGGCACGAACTGCCAGGCCGCGCCCAGCGCGATCATGACCGCCAGGAACAGCAGCAACCAGCGCTGCGAGCGTTTCATGTCGGCACCTCGGTGGTCGTCGGGGAAGAGCGGACGGCGCGCGAGAGCGGCAGGAGGACGAGCGCGACGCCGATGGCGGCGACGGCGATCCGCGACGTCGCGACCACCGTCGTCGACTGGCTCGTGAGCAGGTAGCCGAACGCCGTCCACCACGATGCGGCGCAGGCCAGCCACGCCAGCCAGCGCCAGCCGGGTGGGAGCAGGGCCGCCGCGGCGAACGCGGTCCCGACGTAGATGATCGCGTTGAGGTCGCCGACGGTGCCGATGAAGGCGAGCACGAGGCCGACGTAGGACGGCCACATCGCCGTCGGCCGCGGGTCGCGCGACCACGGGCGCATCGCGAGCGGGATCAGCCAGACCGCCAGGGCGATCCAGCCGAAGCGCTCGTACGGCGTGTGCTTCATCCACTCGATCGGCAGCCGGCGGCTCTGCACCGCGCAGCACGCCAGGACGGCGAGCTGGGCCCAGGGAACGTCGCGCATGTCAGCCAGCTCCCGCGGGCGGCGTCGCGGCGGGGGGCGGGCTCGACGGGCGGCGTGGGCTCATCGCCTCGAAGATCACGGCGGTGCCGAGGAACGTCGCCATCAGCACCGCCCAGCCGCCCCAGTCGTGGGCCCAGCCGCGCGCGGCTTCGGCGCCGAAACCCAGCGCGATCGCGGCGATGCCGATGATGCGCGCGGTGTTGCCCACCCACGCGGCGATCACCAGCAGCGGCAGGCTGAGCCAGAAGCGGCGGTGGCGGCCGAGCGTGATGCCGGCGGCGAGCGTGCCCATGACCAGCAGCGACTGCAGCGTGTTGAGCCCGGCGCACGCGGCCTCGACGCTGATCTGCTGGTCGCCGATGAACACGCTGGTGCCCTCGCGCGACACCGGATAGCCGAGCCCGTCGTAGAACCACGCGGTGGTCGCCGCGCCGGTGAGGCGGAAGACGTTGCCGATGCCCTGGCCGTCGAGCGTGACCCACGGGAACGCCATCAGCGGCAGGATCAGCAGGCGGCGCACCCGCACGCGCTGGTCGTCGCCCAGGCGCGGCGCCAGCCACCACCACAGCAGCAGCGTCCAGCCCAGCGCCAGCAGCAGCGTCAGGCCGGTGGGCACGCCGAGCGCGAGGCAGGTCGCGGCGCCCGCCAGCGCCCCGTTCGAGCCGCCATGCGACGGAGGCTGGAGCCGCCACGGTCGACCGAGCAGCCAGAACAGCGGCAGGGCGGCGAAGAGCGGGATGCTGTCGGCCAGGGTCGGCGCGCCGGCTTCGGCGGGCACGCCGCGGCCGAGCCACGACGGATCGCGCAGCCAGATGAACGACGCCAGGGCGGCGAGCGCGCCGGCGATCGCCCAGTCGAGCGCTCCCAGCCTCGCCGTCCCCTGCGCCGCCGTCGCGCTCATCGCGCCTGCTGCGGTGCGGCGGCCGTCGGTTTGGAGGGCGGAGGTTCGAGCACCGATGGCTGCAGCGCGATCAGCACCTTCATCCAGCGCAGCGACGCCTCCTCGTCCTTGCGGCCGCGCGCGCGGTGCAGCATCCACAGCGCGCCCTCGGCGGACTGCTCGGCGATCGCGCCGTACAGGCGGTCGGCGTCCTCGTTGCGGTCGCGCACCACGGCGGTGCGCGCGGTCAGCTCGCGTCCGCGCAGGCTCGCGGCGAACGCCGGGCTGCGGGCGAGGATCACGTCGGCGCGGTCGGCGTCGCGCGCTTCGAGGGCGAGCGAGGTCAGGATCCACGCCGCGGTCATCCCGCTCTCGGAATCGGCGACGAGCGGTTCGAGCAGCGGGATGGCCTCGGCGTGGCGCTTCAGGGCGATCAGCATCTCGGCCTGCTGGATCGCCAGGGCCGGCGTCTGCGGCTGGACGCGTGCGTAGTCCAGGGCGGCGTCGAACGAGCGGTTCCAGCGCAGCGCGTTGCACACCGCCGCGTTCAGCCACGGCGGCGTGTCCGCCGGCTGCGCGGCGAGATCGGGCATGAGCGCCAGGCCGGCTTCGTTCCAGCCCGAGACCAGGCACAACGCGGCCCAGGCGCGCGGGCCGGTCAGCAGCGCATCGAGCGCCGCATCGGGCTCACGGATCTCGGCGAGATGGTCGAGGTGCGCCAGGAGCGGGTGACGCGGCGCCGTCGGCGTGACGCGTGGGACGAAGGTCGGTGGGCTGCGTTCGTTGTTCAAGCGCAGGCGCAGGGTCTGCTCGAGGGCGCTGAGCAGGTCCGGTTGCCAGCACTGGTCGCGGAAGGTGCTCGAGGCGATCAGGTCGAGCGCGTCGCGTCCGCGGTCCTCCTTGATCGCGTGCAGGATGCGCAGCCACCAGGTCTCCTGCCGCGCGCGCAGGTAGGCGTCGGCGCCGCGCACGGCCAGGAAGCCGCGCTCGTCCCAGAAGGCGCCGGGCGGAAGGCGCTCGATGAAGCCGAGCAGGTCCTTGAGCTCGCCCGGATCGGCCTCGAGCAGCGGCTGGCCATGCGGGTGCGCCACGCGGCTCCAGAAGCCGAGCTTGAGGCGGTAGCTCTCGGGCCAGAAGGCGTGCTGGCTGGTCGCCAACGTCCTGACCATGCGGATGAGGTCGCCGCGCCGGCGATGGTACTCGGCGAGCAGATCGGCGTAGATCGGATTGTCGGCGTCGGCCATCTGCGCGGCGACCAGCTCGACGCGCGCGCGCTCGAACTCGCCGGCGCCTTCGAGCTGCATCGCCCGGACGGCGCGGACCTCCGGATTCTCCGGATCGGCCGCCAGCGCCTGGTCGAGGTAGGCGAGCGCGGCGGTCGGGTCCTGGTCGCCATGCAGCATCGCCAGGCTGAGCAGGCGTTGGCTGTCGTCGCGTCCGGGCAGGACGCGCTCCTTCAGGATCCGCAGCGCGTCCTCGCGTCGCCCCCGGCGCACGGCTTCGTCGACGTCGACCGCCAGCCACCAGCCGGCGTTGGTCTCGCGTCCGCGCCACGCGGCACGAACGGTCTCGAACTGCTCGAACTCCTTGGCGGCGAGCAGCAGGCGGGCGAGCCGGGCGCTGGCATCCTCGTTCTCGAGCACCAGCTGCGGCACGCGCTCGTAGAGCTGCGCCATGCGCGGGATGTTGCCCGAGACGATCGCGCACTCGATGTCGAGCCGGTACCAGCGCAGGACGCGCTCGTCGCCGGCCCCGGCGGCGCCGGCGATCCGGCCGAGCCGCAGCGAGATGATGAACGCGGCTTCGCTGCGCTTGTTCTCAGCCAGGCGCTGCTTGGCGAGGGCGTAGTCCTGGTCCTCGCGATGCCGCCGGTACCAGCTGCGGCCCTGGAAGAAGCCGATGACGCCGCCGATCAGCAGCAGCGGCAGCAGGACCACGAGGATGATGAGCAGGCGGCCATCGCGGCCAGCGGTGCGGATTCGGATGGTCGCGGCCGCGCTCATGGGATCTCCGGAGGTCAGCGTAACACCGGGTGCCGTCGCGTGTAGGGTCGGGCTTGGTCGACAGGCAAAAAAAGACCCCGTCCGCGGGTGCGGACGGGGTCTTTCAGGCGGCGTCGTTCAGACGCCTTCGGTCGTCGTGCCGATCAGGCGGCGACGAGCTGCTGACGGCGCCACATCCAGGCGGCGACGCCGAGGAAGCCCAGGAACAGGGCGATGGTGCCCGGCTCAGGAGCGGCGACCGGACGGACCTCGAGCAGGAGGCGCAGGTCGTTCCAGTCGCGGTCCGTGCCCGGACCCTTGAACTGGTCGTCGATCGCCAGGGCGTACCAGAGGCTGCCGGCGCTGACGAACGGAACGCTGCCCAGGTTGATGTGCGACTGGCCATCGGCATTGGCCGGACCATTGGTGTCGAACCACTGGTTCTGCGCCGAGTCGCCGCTGATGTTGGTCAGCGCGAAGAACGAGATGCCGCCGTTGACCGTGCCGCCGCCATTGATGTCGACGTACTGGCCCTGCGTCAGCGCGTGGCTGTTGTTGAAGACCAGCTGCGTCTGGGAGGGGCCCGGAACGCCATCGTTGTCGGTCGTCAGCCCGAAGCCGTTCCGGTAGCCCGCGTTCTGCGAGACGAACCAGACGCGCAGGCCGCTGCCGGCGTTCAGGGTCAGGCCCGACGGATTGCCGAAGAGCATGCCGGCGGTCGCGGTGGTGTCGCCTTCGGCGGCGCCCGACGGCGAGTAGTAGCCCGCGACCGGGTTGGTGTCGAAGTAGTTGACCGCGGCCAGGAAGGTGGCGTTGGCATCGGCGGCCTGGACGGGGCCGGCCGAGGTGAATGAGCTGACCGGGTCGATCGCGAACGCGGCTGAACTGACAGCCAGGCACGCGGTGAGAGACAAGAGACGCATTAAAACTCCAAAAACGGTTTGGGTGACGTGGGCTACGTGGGGCGCGCAAGATAAGTGATTCAATTGATTCTGCAACGCTTATCGGTGTCGTTTGCAACCCATGGTCGGAATCCGACTTGGGCGGATGCGGGCCGTGCCGGCATGTCGGTGCGAGCCGACGCGGATCCGGTAGCGCCGTGCTCCGATGCCCGGAGCGTCCATCCGAGCCTTGTCGGACGACCCTCTTCGGGACGCTCGCTCAGACCTAAACCCGACCTGCGACAGGATCTGCGCCCTGCGCAGCGGTCATCGCCGGCCACGCGTCGTGGGTGGGCGGCTAGATCGGCCTGGCGCGCGAGACGCGTACGCGGCTGCGGGCTTCGGCCTGACGCGTTGACCTTCCATGACGATGCTGCGGGGCCCGGCGCCGCGCTCCTCCTGACGCGATCGCATCACCTGAACCGCTATCGGTAGACGGGCAGCGAGCGGAGCGGGCGTCCTCGCGGTACCATGCTCCAGCGCATGCCGATCACCCGAGCCAGCCTGCGCGACATCGTCGACCGCGTGCACACCGTGCCCACGCTGCCCGAGGTCGCGATGGAGGTGAACCGGCTGCTGTCGGATCCCACCGCCGACGCCAACGACGTCGTCCTGCTGGTCCAGCGCGACCCGGCGATGGCGGCGAAGATGCTGCGCATGGTCAACA
>Ga0196963_10001697_pt1 | contig 14269 bp, 20 predicted proteins | sample S1_5metaG_FD_148600 | JGI IMG/M metagenome (GOLD analysis project Ga0196963, IMG submission 148600) | Soil microbial communities from Anza Borrego desert, Southern California, United States - S1_5 | ecosystem: Environmental > Terrestrial > Soil > Desert | place: USA: California | collected... | reverse complement strand
CGCCGCGACGAAATAGGTCCAGGCGTACTGCTGCAAGTGCTGGGAGAGCTCGGTCATCGTTACGTTACCGTCGTTACGTTACATGCAAGCCATCGCGCGATGGACGCCCGTCATCCGCCATCGAGCGGCGCTGGCCCCGGTGCCCGTTATTAACTGCTCCTGTTATATCTCAAACGCAATTGACATAGCAAGACGCATCTTGGTACGGTAGGTCCGTGAGATGACGGTAACGTAACGGAGACGGACAATGGCCCAGAGCGCACAGGAACTCGCCGGCGTGAGCGCCCAGAGCAAGGGCGACCTGGAGAAGGTCGCCGCCTATGTCGGCCGCATGTCGGAGGCGCAGAAGACCTACCTGACGGTGGGCGCTCTGGAGAACGGCCTGATGCGCATGTTCTGGCCGCTCAGCCTGGCGCTGAAGCTCGCCGGCTGGCGCCACCGCCATCTGCAGATGACCCGTGCCCAGCTGCTGTTCGCACTGCTGCAGAGGCAGACGAAGGCGCGCGACGCCCAGCTGAGGGACACGCTGCACTGGTTGGTCCAGGGCAAGGAGGCCGAGGGCAAGGGCGTCGGCGGCTGGAACCAGCAGGAGCTGGACACCTTTGTCGAGCTGATCCGCCGCGCCGAGGTGGCGACGGCCCCCAAGCAGGCCGCCTGATCCATGCCCTGGATGAGCGGTCCGATGCGGCACTTCATGGGTCAGCTGGTGGACAGGCCCTTCCTGCACCAGGTTGCCAGCGCCACGTCGGATGCCGCCGAGCGCCGCGGCTGGGTCACGTCAAGCGAGCCTGGCCCGGACGGGCGCAGGTATTACAAGGTCACGGAAGCCGGCCGCGATGCCTGGCTCAAACCGGTTCGGAGGAAGGCATGAAAGCCGAGCAGCTGAGCCAAGCCCTGCGCGAAGGCATGACGGCCGAAGACCATGACGCCGAGGCCGAACGCTACGGCCGGCTGGGGCGGGAGGCCCTGGGCAATCTTGTAGCCATGCCCGCCGCCTACTATCGCGGCAAGGCCGTCGAACACCGCGCCGCGGCCGCCGCCCGCGCACGCTGAGGAGCCCGTACATGCCCCGCCCGGACGATCCCGCATTCGAGAACCGCCCCGATTACAGCTTCGACGCCGAGAAGCAGGAGTTGACCTTCGAGGTCGTCGGCGTCTTCCCGTTTCCCGCGGACATGCTGCGTCGCGACGACGCCCGCCCGGCCACAGAGCGGGATGCGGCGCTGATCGAGCGCCTCTCTGCTGAGCATGCCCCGGACGCGGAGAGCCTGGAGCGGCCAGTCGTCATCAAGCTGGTCATGGCCTGCGAGGACCCGTGGCGCAGGGGTCCCTTTACGAAGCGCTGGAAGAGCTTCGGCTGGGACGTCCCAGGCGACCCGCACGAGCGCCTGATGAATGCCGCCGAGCACGGCCAGCGCCAGCGTGTGCGCGACACGCGCCGCGGCGAGGCGGCGGACGATCTGCTGGACGCCGTGCAGGAGCTGAGCCTGACCGTCATTCGCCTGGCGGGCGACCAGATGGACAAGGACACCGCCCGCGCGCTCCAGCGGGCCCAGGCGGCGATCGCCAAGGCCGACGGCCTGCGCGTCAAGGGCGGCGGCATGGAGCCGTTCGAGGACTTCGTGGCCCGCCTGGAGCGCATGGGCTCGCTGCAGGGCGAGGGCACGGTCGAGCAATGGGCGGAGCTGATGAGCCGCGACATCGAGCGTATGATCCGCGACGGCGCATCCGACTACGAGATCATCCGGTCCTACCACATGGACCGGCTCGACCGGCGGTCGATCCAGGACTGGGTCGACGAGCGGATCCTGCCGATCCGCGAGCTGCTGAGCGACCCGTCCTACCGGATCCAGGCGATGAAGCGAGGCTGAGCCGATGCTGACCATCGCCGCCTGGATCGCCGAGCTGCTGGGTGTCGCCCTGACCGGCGGCATCGGCACCGGCCTGCTGAGGGACGCCTGACCATGGCCTCGCGCCGGGATCCCGACGGCAACCGCGTCGATGCCTACTTCGACCTGCACCTGAAGGTTCTGAGCCTGCGGCCGCTCTCCGGGCCCATGGCCGACCGGGTGGCCGAGAAGCCTGGCGCCATGGTGTTCGACGAGGTCAGCTTCCGGGTGCAGCGGGGCGGGATCGCCCGGATCCGCGAGCGCGGCCAGCGCGCCGTGGTGGCCTTCGCCCGGGGCGTGCCGCGGCGTGAGCTGGACCCGGCCGTCGAGGCCGCTGCCGCCGGCGCCGAGCGGGTCAGCTTCAACCCCTTCAAGTGGGACAGCTTCGTCGCGTTCGGCGATGCTGTTCGTCCGATCACCCGGGCGGATCGCCTCATCATCATCGGCACCGACGCCTTTGCCGTCGGCGCCCGCTAGGAAAGCGACCATGAACCTGCAGTCCAGCGCCGACCGCCAGCCTTCCGCCGGCTGGGATCTCTCGTCCTGGGTCGGGCGCAACCCGTTCACCGCCGTGATGACCATCGGCTCCGGGGTTGCCCTCTTCTTCATCGGACTGCTGCTCGAAGTGCCGCTGGGCGAGCCGGCGTCAGCATCCACCGGGCCTGCCGTGGCGGACTGCCTGGCTGCCTGAGCCACGGCGGGGATCCGTTTCCACTTCGGGGACGCATGCTGCCTGGATCCTCTTCCAGGAGCATCTCCATGCAGGCCCCGCTCGACCGCTTCATCTCGCCGAACACCGGTGCCGGCCGGCCGGTGCTCTATGCCGCCAAGCCCCATGTCATGGGGAAGGTCCGCTTCGACGAGGTGGTCGAGGATCTGGCCCGCGGCATGAGCATCAGCGACATGGCGGACCGCCGCGGGCTCAACCGGAGCGAGGCTCGCGATTTCGCCAGGGCGCTGGTCGAGGCAGGCCCGGAGAAGGCCTTCGACCTGGTCATGGAGTACAAGTCGGACTTCCGCTCTGCGCTCTACACGTCCGGCCCGGCGGCGGTGATCGACCAGGCCCGCCGCACCTGCGCGCTGGCCGTCGAGACGGCCGATGCCGACCTGAATGGCCGGCTAGACCAGCTGTCCCTCCAGCGCGGCGCCGCAGTCCAGAAGATCCAGGCCGAGCGCCGCGCCCAGGAGGCCGCCGCAGCCGCGGCCGCCCAGGAGGCCGAGCGCAACCGTGGCATCGGCGGCCTCGCGCGCCGGATCATGGCTAACCTTGGCGGCGGCTCGCAACCCACCCCGGCGCCCGCGGCCCGCGACGATTTTCCCACTCCCGGCATGTAACGTAACGGAGCGCGTCACCATGGCCATCGCCACCACCGCCCAGTCGACCAACCTGCTGGCGTCCACGGGCTTCCGGCTGGATCCGCACCCGATCCTGTCGGAGCACTTCCGGCTGAACTTCGTCGTCTTCGAGGAGGGCGAGCGCCTGATCGAGCGCCAGGTCACCCGCGACGAGATCGAGATGCTGAACCGCCGGCTGGGCATGGCCGATGGCGATCTCCGGGTCGGGATCAAGACCATGTCGCGCGACGGGCACAAGCTCTACCAGGTCGTCTCGCGCAGGAACGCTGACGGCGCGATCACCAGCACCCGCGAGGCGGTCGAGCTGGGGTTCAACATCAACGCGGCGCTGGCGCGGTTCGCCGCGGCCTGTCCGCCCAAGCCGATGACGGCGCGCAACCAGAGCGATCTTGCCTGCCTCGTCACGCTGGTGGACTGGGTCCATGGCCGCATGATCATCGCCCGGGACCTCCCGGCGCTCAGCATCTTCGAGGACATCGCCGCCGGCATGGTTCCCGACGAGCTGGCCCTGCGCTTCGGCCTGTCCGCCATCGACGGCGACCGCCTGATGCGCGCGCTGCACGAGGTGGAACCGGAGCGCTTCCTGGAGACGCTCCAGCAGTACGGCAATCCGCCGTTCGAGGACGCTGTCCGCGAGCTGCTGCCGGCGATGCGCCGGACCTGCGCCGCCTATGTGGACGGCCGGATCCCGGCTCTGCGTCAGGAGATGCTGCTCGCCAAGCGGGTCGAGGCGGCCGATGCCGCCATCGCCGCCGTCGCCGGCGCGCTCCCGACCATGGAGCAGGCGGCCGCGCGCACCCAGGAGCTGCTCGACACCATCACCCGCCTGGGGCGCCTGCACGGCCTGGTTGAACCGGGCGTCACCCGGGTGAAGGGCAGCGAGGCCCTGGCCATCCTGACCAAGCTGGCCGATGCCCGCCAGGCCGAGATCGACGCGGAGGAGGCGGAGGAAGAGGGCGACGATCCGTCGCCCTGATTAGGGGCGCCACCCGCGCATTCGACCACCGTAACGTAACGGAAGACGCCATCATGGATCAGCCCCGCTCGCACTTCTACATCGAGCCCCACGCTTACGCCCCGGGCTACTTTGCGCTGAACTTCGTCGCCTACGAGCATAACCAGCGCTTTCTGACGCGCCCCCTGGACGCTGCGGATCTGGAACGGCTGGATGCCCGGGTCGACATGGGGCTGTGCGCCGTGTCGGTCGATGTCGGTGGCCGGACCGTGGAGGTGCTGGGCACCCGGAACAAGCTCTCCTTCGGGAGCGGGAGCGAAGCCACTCCCATCCAGGACACCCAGCCGGTGGCCGAGATGGAGAAGCTCATCCAGAAGATCGTCGATCGGCAAGGCAATACGGGCCGTGTCCGCCACCTCAATTCGTACATGAACGATGAGGAGATCTTTCGGACGCTTCATCGCTGCAGCGGCGATGGCAAGTTCGTCATCGACATGGACGTGCCGGCGGTCCAGTTCCTCCAGGACATCGCCGACGGTCTGGACGTAACGGATCTTGCCATGCTCCACGACATCCATGTCGACGACATCGACCTGTATCTGAAGGCATTGCCCGATCTCTGCGACACGTCCTATGGGCGGCCGCTGGTGCGCCTGTGCACTGAATTCTCGCCCGAGCTGATCTTGGAAGTGGCGCCCCTGACCGAGGCCATCAGCGATGCCTGCCTGGCTTACAAGGGTGGGACGACAGGCATCTCGCGTCGCCACAAGATCGCGACGCGGAAGGCCCTTCGAGCCGCTTCGGACCAGTTCCACGAAGCCATGCAGGAGCTGCAGGCGGTGCTGGGCGGCGTCACGGAGCTGGCGGTCGCGGCCGGTCTGGTCGAGGCCGGCCCCTGGCAGCTGACGGCCAAGCAGGCCGTTGCCCTGATGCCGGCGCTCAAGAGCCGCCTCGCCGAGCCGGAGACCGAGGCTGAGCCGGACGGCGATGACCCGTCGCCCTGATGGCCGACGGCCGCATCCTGCCTGCCGCTGACTGTAACGTAACGGAGCGCACCATCATGACCACCCCGGTCTCCGGCTTCCGCATCAAGCGAATCGAAGACAATGGAACTTATTTCAGCCTCTCCTTTGCTGCCGTTAGAAACGGAGTTGACGCTATTACTATTAGTCGTGACTGCATAGACATAAAAGATGTCGCTCTTAGATGCGGCAGAAAAATAGAAATGTTGAAAACTCAAGGATGGTCGGACCGTAATGATGATTACATCACATTGTATGTGCTTGGAGAAAATGGAAATCCAGTTGATTCTCACCAATATGCATGTGAGCTTGAAGTTAATATAAATTCCAAGATACAAGCGCTGCCGGAGTCCAGGCAAAAGCTGTTTTTTAACGGCACTGAGTCTCCGGTCGTTAGACTTGCTAGGATGTTTACTCCACTACATAATCTCAATGCATTTTGTGGAAAAGTGCATGATTTTTACATTTTTCTTGATTTAGTGTATGGATTAAATGCTGAAGACATATCCATTCTCCGTGGAGTTAATCGATCAGATGTTCATCAAATGATAAAGACATTAGCTGAGATGAATGATGATGAAATAATAAGCGTTCTTGAAAACGAAAAGATTTACAATGGCTTTTCTGTAAGGATGATGGTTTCTGCGAACATTAGACCAATTCTGCCATTGGTCAGAAAATCATGTAGGTCGCTTCTTCTGGCAAGCCAAAAAAGTGATCCAGTTTGCGAAATATCTTGCGAGGCTTACCCAGACGAGATCGCAATCACGGACTCTGACCCTTCGCCCTGATCCTCGGAGATCCAGCCCATCACCGAATGTAACGTAACGGAGCGCACCATCATGACCACCCCGGTCTCCGGCTTCCGCATCGTTCCCCGCCCCGACGGCGAGGGCCACCACACGATCGAGTTCGCGGTGTTCCATAACGGCGAGCAGATCGCCAGTCGCGCGCTCCACGACCATTTGGGAGAGCTGTCCCGTCTGAGCGAGCGCTGCGGCGTGTACCTGCAGTCGGAGATGGCTTTTATCAAGGACGGCAGGTTCGGTGTGAGCGCCCTGAAGGCGGACGGCGAGTTCGTCACCGATGCGAGCCAGGCCAAGACGCTGGAGGATGTGATCGGCCTCAGGCTGCGGCAGCGGGGGCGGTTCATCCCGGAGTTCGGCCATCTCCAGGACGCCGACACCCCGCGGGCCAAGCTGGCCAAGCTCCTGACCCTCCAGGGCAACCAACTCACCTTCTGCCAACAGGCCCCTGCAGAGCTCGTCTTCCAGGATCTGTCGCGCGGGTTCACCGCCGAGGAGCTGTCGCTCTGCCATGGCCTCAACAAGCGCGACATGGAACATCTGATCCAGGCGCTGTACTGGCTCAGGCAAGATCAGATCCTCGACGACATGCTCATCAGGGGGCAGCCGGCGCTTCTCAAGGAGCTGAAGCCGTTCATTTCCCAGATCAAGGCGTGCTGCACCACCCATGCTGAGGGCCTCACCGCCGAGACGCGCCAGAGGATCGTGCAGCGCCAGCGCGAGGAGGCCCGCGCGCGCCGCACCATCTTCGAGCTGCACAACAACGTGCTGGACGCGGTCACCCGCCTGGCGGTGGCGCAGGGGCTGCTCCCGGCGGACGTCCTGCGGCAGTGGCGCATCGACAGCGACCAGGCTGTGGATCTGCTGGATCGCATGACCGCGGCAGTCGAGGCCGGGACGGCAGCCGAGCCCGACGGCGACGACCCGTCGCCCTGATCGTCATCAGCGGTAACGTAACTAAGCAGGACCTCGATCATGATCGTCACCCAGTCCAACCCGTTCCCGCGCGCCGGCGATTTCCAGATCCTGCCCGCCCCCGGCGCCGGCAATGTCGTCGGCCTCTACTACGTGATGAGCCATCGGGGCGTCGAGTTCGCGCGGGTTCCGGTGAGCGGAGTCTCGCCGGTTCAGGTCCTCAGCTGGCGCTGCGGCATGTCGCTGAGCCAGGGCATGGTCACGCTGGACGACCGGCCGTATCCCAGGCTGAGGCTGGATGGCGAGCATGTCCGGCCCGATCAGGCGGAAACCCTGGCCTCGAAGATCCGCGCGGAGCTGGACATCGACGCCAGCCTCAGTCGCAAGATCGGAGTCCCGAAACTGCTGTCGGCCTACTGCAGGCACGACAGGCTGCCGATCAGCCGAAGCCGGGGAGAGGGCAAGCCCGACACCATCCCCGTGGCAGCGGCGATCCGGGTCGCGCATGTCGGCCTCGGCGCCGCCGACACAAGTCGCCTACTGGGGGTGCACCAGGAAGACATCCGCAATCTTCAGCGCGCCGTAGTCGAGGCGTCCACGGAAGACGCCAGGATTGCGCTCCGCGAGATCTTCAGGGTCAACAGCATCCCGGACTTGGAGATTGCGGCCATCCGGCGCGTCATGAGCGCCGACCTGCAAGGCCGCCTGGAGGAGGTCTGGGCGGAGATGGCCCAGGAAATGGTCGCCCGTCAGAGCACCGATGCCCAGATGCGCATCATCGCCGAGCAGCGCCAGCAGATCGACGCCCTGCTGCGCCAGGTCGCCCGTCTGGCGGAGGCCGAGGGCCTGGCCCCGCCGGCCGGCGGCACGCTCGACGCCGCCCGGGGCGCGGAGCTGCTGTCCCAGCTCGCCACGCGCGCGGAGCGCGGCGCCGAGATCGAGGCGGACGAGGACGAGTCTCCCGCGCCCTGACGGGTTCCGTTTCCACTTCGGGGACGCATGCTCCTGGCTGAGCAGTCCAGCCAGGAGCACGTCCATGCCCGTCCCCGCCGTTGCAGCCCAGCCCGCGTCGCCGGCTCCGCTCGGCCAGTTCCGTCTGGTGCCGCATCCCCAGCTACCCGAGCATTTCCAGTTGGACTACCAGGTCGGCGACCGGGAGAACCCCACGGTGAGCCAGCTGGTCCGGGACGACATGATCGCGTCCATCGCCAAGCGCACGGGGATGCCGCTTGCTATCAAGACCTTCCAGAGCGGCGGCATCGGCATCGATGTCCTGTGCACCCACGTCCTTGGGTATGGCAGTTGGGCGATCGATAAGTTCGACGATTACGCCGGCATCGAGGGGCGCATCAACGCCGCCATCGCGCAGGAGACGCGCACGCCTCGGCTGCTGGGTCGCGAGCCGAACTTCGGCTACTTCGCCGTCCAGACCCCATTCGCCGACCGCATCCAGATGAGTCATCTGCTGGCAGCGATCTACAAGGGCCTCAGCGCTGCCGACCTGTCGGCTCTCTCCGGCCTCGCCATCGAGGACATCCGGATCTTCCAGCGGGCCACCGTGGCCGCGACCGTCCCGCGCGTCACCGTGGCGGGGCGCGTCCAAAACGCGCTCACCGGCTACATTGAGGGTGAACTGAAGGGGCTCTCCGGTTCGGGTGTCAGCGCGAACGCCGATGACATCGCGGAGGCCATCCACCGACTCGCCTGGGCGGACCTGCAGGGCCGACCCGACGACATCCGCCGGGAATTGGAGACCCGTCGCATTGGCGCCGATGCCAAAGTTGCGTCCAGCAAGGCGGCCGCCGTCAACCCGCAGGACGACCAGATCGAGCAGCTGCTCGCCGGCATCACCAAGCTCGCCCAGGCGGCCGGCATCATCCGCAAGGACATCGAGCTGCTCGACGGCCCGACGGCGCTGATGGTCCTGGAGGACATGACCGGGGAGGCCGCGCGCCGCGCCGCCGAGGCGCCCGTCGAAGAGCTGGATGACAACGAGAGCCCAGAGCTCTGAGGAGCGCTACCATGCACCGCGTACGCCACATCTCCTGGCAGTGCCAGACGTTTCCCCTGTGCGGAGCCCCGACCCTCGCCGTTCATGGCCTCCGGCGCGAGGAGGTGCTGGTCGACGGGGTGTATCCCCATGACGAGATGCGGTTTCTGGCCCATGTGAGGTTCCGCGACAACGTCGACTGGGCCGAACTGGAGCTGTCCGACAACGTCAACGACTGGGCCGAACTGGAGCTGCCGCACGCTCTGGCCTCGACCATCACCACCGGGGACGTTCTGATCCTCCACACCGACCGGGATGGCATGGTCCTGGGCCTTCAGGCAGCAGATGCGGCGGAGAAGAAGCGGATCGCCGGTGAACAGCTCGCCGCCCGCCTGCGCCTCAGTGGCAGCTGGCCTAACCTCAACCTGGGAACGCTCGTCGAGATCCTGGGCAACAATCAAGCGGCCATGGAAGCGCTGGCGCTCCATATGCTGCGGCAGGACCTGGGTAACCCTCAGACCGACAGGCTACTGACCGACTTCCACCTGGCCCAGGGCCTGTGGCGGGATGCCGCCGAGCAGAAGACGCTGGACCTCATCGCGCGCGAGCACCCCGAGCACATGCTGCGCGTCGCCGAGGCCGAAGCGGCCGCGGTGGACGCCGACGGGGATGAGGCCGGTGCCGACGCTGACGACAGCCCCGAGCCCTGAGGAGGGCGTTATGTACATCCTGAGCGACAGCGAGCTGCACTACACCCGGTTTCGTGAGCCTTCCATCCGCATGATGCCGGGCGAGAAGTTCGCCATTCTCTACGAGCGCGCGGCGGCGCCAGGCGAATTCCCGACGCTGCACTGCCACGGTCGGTACGACGCCGTCTTGGCCAAGTATCAGGAGATGTGGGCCCGGTTCATGAAGGGCGAGGCAACGCCCGAAGGCCTCCGGGTCCTGGAAGACATCCGCGCGCTCATACTCGACGTCCGCATTCCTGGGCCCGATGAGATGAAGCGGGAGGCTCGCTCCACGGCTGGCCGCTTGGAGTTGTGGTCGATCGACGTCGCCCACATCGACCAGTTCGTCATCGACCAGATCAACGCGGCTACCGGCATCACCGGCGGGGTTGAGGCGGCCCTGACCCGCATCGGCCACTATCTGGACGCCGGCAACGCGGCCTCAGCCAGTGCCGCAAACGATGGCGATGTCGAGGAGGCGGATGCCTCCGACGACGAGAACGACAGCCCCGAGCCCTGACGAGCCTATCATGACCGCCCCCCACAATTACCGCTTCAGCTATGTCGGCCGGTTCGTCCGTCTCGGCGAGCCAGTCATCAGCGCGGTGTCGGAGAGCCCTTGCACCGTTTCCAAGATCGTGCCGGCCGAGGATGACAAGTCGGTCCTGACGGTCGAGTTCGAGTGCAGCAGCCACCGGCCGGAGTTCCTGGTGCCCACCGAGCAGGTCCAACATCTCCAACCCGGCGATGCGCTGGTTCTGCATCACGATGCCGGCGGTGACGTGCTGGCCATCGGCTGCATGACGCTGCAGCAGAAGAACAGCCGCCTGTCCGACGTGGCCATAGCCCGCCGGCGGCTGAAGGACGGCTGGTCCGTCTTCGGTCTGCATGACTTCGTCCGCCTGTTCGGCGACAGGCCGGAGGTCATCGAGACGCTGGCGATCGACCTGCTGAAGAACCGTGCCGACGTCCACTACATCGAGGATTGCGTCCGGGACATCTATGTCGCGACCGGAATGCAGGAGATCGACGCGGAGCGCAAGGCCAGGGACATGCAGGCCGCCGCCGAGGGGACGGGCGCGCTCGCCGTTCCCGCCCGGCCGGCGCCGGACATGGGCATGCTCGACTGCTACGAGATCACGGCCAAGGACGCCATGGAGGCGATTCTGAGCCCCGCGCCCGCCGAGGCGCTGGCACGGCATCTCCTCCTGGCGGACAGCGGCGGCGACCGGGGCATCACCGGCGCCTCGCACGTCTTCGTCGCCGCCGGGTTGAAGTCCGACGAGGCCCGGCGGCGCGCGCTGGCCATCATCGACGAGATCTGGCCGGAGGCTGGCAGTGACGCCGGCGAGGAGGGGTCGGCCGACGCCGACGAGAGCCCCGAGCCCTGACCCTATCATCCCGCCGCAGCATCACCCCACGGGGAACCGACCATGTCCGAATTCTCGCCCGCGCATCCGACCGCCCAGCTCCGCGCGCCCGCCAGCGACTCCGAGCGCAAGGCCGCGCGCTATCGGCTCTCGCGCCTCGACCTGCGCGTCGACGCCCTCACGGCGATCGACCTGTCCGACCACAAGGCATCGGTCTCCATGATGCTGATCCGGCAGACCGGCAGCATCCCCGCCGCGGTGCAGGCGGTCCGCGACATGCTGATCGTGGCCGGCCGTGTCCCGGGCGAGGCCTTCGAGGGAGCCCGGCGCATCGTCTCGGAGGTGCATCCGGAGGTGATGCAGGTCCCGGTCATCGACTTGCTCGCGGGCGACGCCATGACCGATCCAGGCCCGTCCCCCGGCGAGCTTCTCGACGCGCGGCAGACGCTGGACGGCGCCCTCTGTCAGCTCTCTTCCCTGCAGGCCCTCTCGCTTGCCCGCGCGGACAATCCGGTCACGAGCCTGGCGCGGCTTCTGCTCACGGAGATCGGCGGGGACATGGGTCGCCATGCCGCCGCCGCGGTATTCGTGACGGACGGCGCGTCCCGGAGCATCGCCGAGGCGAGGGTGGAGCAGATGGAGCGCGACCTGAGGCTGGAGTGGGCGAGCGCGGAGGCCGAAGACGAGGCGGACGACCCGTCGCCCTGATCGTCAGGGGCGGAGTCACCCAACAGCTCGCTCACCTGCCGGACCAGCCGACGGCCTCGGCGGCACTGGTGCGTTGAGCTGGACGAACGCATCCGCCAGACCGCGGTCGAGTTCGGCATCGAGGATCCGGACGAGGACGCCGCCGATGATCTCGCGGGATCGACCAACGACGACCTGGAGCCCTGAGACGGTCTTGTCGTCCTTATAGAACTTGCGTGTGAGATAAGCTCTATGCAATGATAGAAACCGAAGATCTACCAGCGGCGGTCACCAGCGGATGCCCAAGCTCACCATCGACGAGATCCTGAACTCCCCCGACATGAACGTCCACCGCAAGGCCAGCCTGCTGTCGGGCATGGTCACCGTGGCGATGGACGAGGGGGACGACCAGGCCAAGGAGGCCGCGATCGCGGCGCTGGGCAAGCTGTCGGATGCCGGGCGTCCGATGCGCTACCGCCCGACCCGCGCCGCCAATCTCATGTATGACGGCCGGCAGAAGGTCTTGCTCCTGAAGGAGAAGCACGGCGACCGCCACATCTCGGCCGGCTCTCCGGACGAGTTCGCCATGGCGAACCTCGGCGTCGTCCAGGAGCGCCTCGAGCAAGACTACTACCGGGACAGCAAGCCCTATGTGGCCAGCCAGCCCGACCCGATCCTCTTCAGCTTCCTGAACCAGTTGAAGGACAAGCTGCCGGCGATCGAGATCGCACCGGACGCCAAGCTCCAGGCCTATCGCGACGTCTTCCGCGACCTGCCGGACTATCAGGCCCTCTATGCCCGCGAGCATATCGTCGACCAGCTCCTGGCCTACATGCAGGCGCTGGACGCTCCGCCGTCGGACGGAGCCGCGGACCGGATGATGGTGCTGCTGCAGGACCTCGTCGAGCGCAAGACCGGCGGGACCGACGGCATGCGCCTGTTCCTGGAAGGGAAGGGCGGCCCGCTGACCGCACGGCTGTGCCGCGCCCTGCCGCGTTCGCGCGAGGCCGAGGCCCGTGAGATCCTGGAGACGGCCAGGACCAGCCTGCGAAAGGCGGGACGCTTCGCCTTCGACTTCCTGGTGAACAACGGCGGCGAGTACGAGAAGGTCGACATCGTCATGCTGGAGACGCCCTCCTTCACGCTTCCGGCCGAGGAGCCGGAGGTCGGGGAGCCGGACGCCGAGGAAAGCGACGACGGGCCGAGCCCGTGATCCAGTCCCGGATCCGGAAGCAGCGCGGCGGAAACGAATGAAGGAAGGCCAGAACCATGGCGAGCAATGATATGCGGGAAAAGGCCCAGGCGCTCATCGCGCAGCTGGGGCTGGATCCCCTGGTAGGGAATGTCGGCGCGGGCTCGGACCGGCTGTACGTCTATCTTTATGGCCGCTGGACGGGACCCCGACCGACCGAGTTCCAGGGCACGCCGGTGGAGTGGCACGCCATGTCCGGCCGACCCAAGGCCCTGGCCCTTGCCTGACGCCCGGGAGCCCGGGATGAGCCGGCCGCTGCAGCCGATCGACGCGGTCGCCTGGTTCGCCGGCTTCTCTGCCCAGGACCGGGCGACCCTGGTCAAGGCCCTGCTCCATGCCTTCCACGGCGCCGATCCCGACTGGATGGGCACCATCGCCAACTGCCGCGCGGGCAAGACCGCCCGTCTCGAAGCGCTCGTTCCCATGCCCGACGGCACGCGGGCCAACGTCGGCGTCCATCTTCATGTCGAGGATGGCGACACCCGCCTGCTCAAGAGCTTCATCGAGCGGGCGATGGCAGAGACCCTGCTGTTCGAGCGCGGCAGCAGTATGATCACGCAGGCTGCCGAGCACCAGGCCGCCTGGATTGCGGCCATCGGCCTCGGCAGCGTCGCCATCCTCACGGTGCAGGACGAGCTGATGCTGGCCGTCAGCAAACGCCTCACCATGGAGGTCCCCGTCCAGGTGATCGGGCCGATCGGCAGCCGCTTCGACCTGCCGGACCGGGACGGCATGTTCCTCATGCTGTTCGAGGGGCATCTGAACATGCTGGCCGCCTACGGCAATGTCCGCCGCGAGGAGATCTCCGCGGCCAGGACGGCTCCCATGGAGCTGGGGCTGCTGCGCTTCAACGAGCACCTGCTGTTCCTGTGCGCCCGGATGCAGGGCATCGCCCCGGCCTGGTCGGACCTTCCCTTCGCCATCAGCATCCTGAAGCCCGAGCACCGACGCCTGAAGCCGCCGGAGATGAATGGCAGCCTGCAGATCCCCTTCATGCTGATGGAGCGTCACATCGGTCGCGCGGCCGTCTTGCGGCCCTTCACCTTGCCGCGGCACTTCGCGTCGGTCCTGCTGGACCTCATCGAGACGCAGCAGGACCTGGCCGGCAATTACAGCGAGGAGCGGTACCTGGCGGACATCAGGGCGGCCCAGAGCCGCTGGCCGACGCCGGCCGCCATGAAGCCCGACTTCCTCCTGCCGCCGATCGTCGTGACCTGACCTCTTTCGGCCCGTTTGGCTGTTGCGCCCCTATGCGTTTGTGATATCTTATGCGCGATACATAGAGGCAGTCGACGCGCG
>Ga0196963_10001695_pt1 | contig 14288 bp, 11 predicted proteins | sample S1_5metaG_FD_148600 | JGI IMG/M metagenome (GOLD analysis project Ga0196963, IMG submission 148600) | Soil microbial communities from Anza Borrego desert, Southern California, United States - S1_5 | ecosystem: Environmental > Terrestrial > Soil > Desert | place: USA: California | collected... | reverse complement strand
TAAGGTCTCGGCGGAAGGACTGGAACTCTGGGTCCGGGTTGTCGATGTCGAGGCGATCTTTGAACCACTTCTGGAATGCGAAATGATTAGGTCCGTCCTCCGGTGGGTTCGTGTCAGCAATCCACATGTGCTGCTCATACGGCAGGTGCATCATGCGGAGCTGCTGAATCGACGCGTCGAAGACCGCAGGATCCTTGAAGTGCTGAAGCTCCGAGAACCAGAACATCGAGAAACGAGTGCCGAATACCTTCGCGTTCACGTCCCCGTCATAATCAAGGGAGTGGAGGGTTATCTCGGACTCAGTTCCGTAGTAATTGCGGATGCGCAGATAGTGCATCCGAGTTGCACCATCAATCTTGGGCTCGACGGTATATTCAAAGACATGCCCGAATTCGCTCTCCACGCCAGCCTCGATCCATTCCTCAATACAGCGGAGGAGATCATCCCAAGGGCCGACCTTGGCGTTCTTGATTGTCTTCGCGAACACCGCCACACGAGCACGATCAGTCTCCCAAGTATGGCGGACCACTTTTTTGGCAACGGCAATCGTCTTTCCACTTAGCCGCGGGCCTGAGACCAGGTTGTAGCGCGTGTTGAGGTTGAAGACCTCAAGCTGCTTAGGAGATAGAACAGGCGACCAGATGGCTGGGTGTGGATCAACTGGCATTTAACGTTGCAAATTTGGGCGGCAACCCTTTAACGTTAAAGGCAGGTTAGCAGTAAACCAACCCCAAAATGGTCGATCTACGCGTCCTTAAAAAGCGAGGCATCACAACAGAGAGCCTCAAGACCATTTTCACGTCGGAGAAGCCGAGCGCCCAGATCGAGACACTCACCCGTCGCATCCAGGCCCGCATTCAGGACGGTCGTTCACGCAACTTTTCGGAGTACAAGGTTTACGCCGCGATCGACGAAATCTGGGACAGCCCGTTCCGGCAAGTGCCCGAAGCTCTGACCAGAGCGCTGGAAGGCCAGAAGGTCGACCCGAAGGCTTTGATGAATGCCGCCCAAGATTGGGGCCTGACGCACCTCATCGAGGATGAGCGTGACCCGAAGACGCGGAAACCCACGGGGCGGAAAGCAATCAACGTCCCTTCTTTCTTCAAAGTCACAGTTCCGCTTGTTCGTGCCTACCTCACCATCCGCCTCGCGAAGCTCGTTACGGATCGCAACCTTGATCCGATGTTCAAGTTCGAGCCCATCCGGAGCACACCGATGGAGCGAATTCGCTGTGAACTGATCACGCAGCGGGTAAACCTGATGTGTCAGCAGTTCAATTACATGGACGATCTGCGCCAGCGGATTCTCCACATGCTGCTCTACACGAACGCTGTTGCGTTCATCCAGGAGGAATGGTTTGAGGAGAAGCAAACCCATCTCACCGAAGCTGGGGAAGAGGTAGAAAGAATAGTGCGCGAGGGTCTTCGCTATCACCTCCCCCACCCTACCCGCACGTTCTGGGATCGAAGCCAGCCATTGAGCACGTTGAACTCTGACTCTGGGTGCGAATACTGCGGATACTGGCGGGTTCGCCGTTACGGCGACATCAAGCGCAATATGAAGCTCTGGAACACTGACCGCATCGCGATCAGCCCGGATGACGTTCTGAGCGCCAACAAGGCTTATTTCAGCACGGTTTACCCATGCGTCATGGCTTGGCCGACAAGCACAGAGTCAGGCAAAAGTTTGGATCGGGAGAATCAAAGCCAGTGGTTCTACAATTCGTCATTCGAGGACACGGCCGTCCTGCTGACAGAATACTTCGAGAAACTGAATCCGAAGGAGAACGGGCTCGGGGATTACGATCACGATGTTTGGTTCCGGTTTGTGGTGGCCGGAGACACAACGGTGATGTACTGCGCTCCACTCCCCGGTGCGCCGGGCATTGCCTACACGGGCGATGTGGATGAAAGCCGGTCTCTGAACCCGTCCCTGGCCATGGAGATCCTTCCGTACCAGGACCAAGTCTCCAACCTCCTCACCCAGCAGCTTCTGGCCGTGAAGCAGAACCTGGCCAATCTGACGTTCGTCGATACCGACATCGTAAACGAGGAGGACATCCAGAGGATTACCAACGAGGGCGAGCGCCACTTCCGCGGCCTGAACATGGTCCGCTTCTCCGGAAAGAACATGTCCCGGCAGCTCACGAGCGTTAAGGACGCCTTCGGGAGCGTCCGGTTCCCTCAACTGGACACCGTCAGCATCGGGACCGCCATTACGGTTGTGCTGAACATCCTTGAGCGTGTGCTGGTGATGAGCGCCCAGGAAGTCGCCGCCGCCGCCAGCCACGAGCAGACCGCCGAGGAACTCCGGAACATCGCCCAGAGCACAAGCACACGTTTGGCCCTGACGGCTATGCCCGTGGACCGGGGCAACGATGCCTGGAAACGGCAGCTCTACACCTACCTCATGGCCTACGGCGAGGAGGAGGTCTACGCGAGCCTCCCGGGCGACAGCGAGCTGACGCAGGAGACCTTAAACCGCCTCGGGCTCACTGTTGAGGAGCACCCAGCCACCAAGCAGGGCCGCACGTTGGTGAAAGGCAAAAAGAGCAAGCTGCAGCCGGTGGCCACCCAAATTGAACTGTTCGCTTCGACCCGCGACGGCAACGACCGGGTGAACAACTCCGCCATGGCAACGGTGATGACGCAGTTCCTTGCCCAGGTTCTGCAGAACCCCGGCCTCGCCCAAGCTCTCGGGCCAGATCAGGCCATCGAACTGCTGAACAAGTGCCTGGAATTCATGGGAGTGCCTCGAGATTTCAAGCTGGTCAACAAACTGCCCGAAGGCGCTGGGGCCGGCGTGACTGCCGAACAGATCAAGGAGTTCGTGGACCAGCAAATAGCGCAAGTGCTGCAGCAGGTTCAGCAACTCACACAGCAAAGCCAGGCAGCCATGCAGGAGACTTTGCAGCAGGCTCTTATGCCAGTGATGGAACTGGCGAAGTCTGCCGCGGAAACAGGAGACAGGAACACGTTAGCCCTTCAGAAGATGAACGAGTTCCTCCAAATTCAAGATGCTCAACTTAACGCCCATTCCCTTTACGGCCCAGGAGGCGAACCGCCTCCAGAAATGGTTACTCCAACCGGAGTGCCTGTTGCTTAAAGAGGCGATTCAGAATCGCATCGCCCAACATCAGGTACGCTCAGCGGAACATTTATTCCGCAGCGTGGACGACAATCTGCCCGCACATGAGGACGAGGCCAAAGTTCACGCCAAGGCCGCAACCATCCTAAATGCTGTTTTGGATGTGCTCTCGACTGTGGAGATGGGCAAAGAGCTTTACCACTTCAGTTGTAGCCTAAAGCCACTGCAAACGACCGAGGACGCCCAAGAAGAACAACAATCCGAAGCTAAACCCACATGAGCACAGAAAACACATCCATTACCGCAGGAGCACAGGACCGCGGAGTAACCATCACCGACCTCGGCGACGTGTCCAAGCGTAAGCCAGAGGAGGCCGCACAAGGGCAACAGCCTGCGGTCGCAGACATCAAGCCGGAGGAGTTCAACGAACTGCTCGACCATGTTTTTGGCGGCGCTGAGAAACCCAAGAAGAAAAAGGAGGAGCCAAGCCCTAAAGCGGACGATGCCGAACCTTCACCAGCCCCGGAGCCTCCGAAGAAAAACGACGACGATGAAAAAGCGAAGCAGGCTTCACCCGCGAATCAACCCACCGACCAATCTGCACCGACTGCGATCGACCAGGACGCACTTGCCCAAAAGGTTGCGCAGCAAGTAAGCGCCACCCTCAAGCCCGCGGCGCCCGAACCTGCAAAGGTAACGCCGGGCCAGGATGTCGAAATCTCTGAGGAAGATCGGCGCACGGCTGAGGTTTATCGTCTGATGGCTGAGTCCAACCCAAAGTATAAAGGGCTGGACGAACAATATACCGCCTTTGCCAAGACCGAAGCAGCCTACCGCAAGGAATGGGAGGCGAAGCACCCAGGCAAGCAGTTCGACCCAGACGCTGGCGAACACGTTAAGTTTTACGAGGAGAACGAGCCAGCGATAGAGGAGGACGATGAGGATGACTTTAATCGTGCCTTCATAAAAGCTGAGGCAAAGCTGGAGACTCGCGCCGAAATCGAACGGGTTAAGGCTGAACTGAAGCGGGAGCGGCTTGCTGAGCAACTTCCCCAGAAAATCGAGCAGGCTACTGCGGCCGCGCAGGACATGCTGCTCGAGGCCGTTGACCCTGAACTGAAGGGCACCTCGTTGAAGGATCTGGCTGCCAAGGATGAACTGGCGGCTGAGATCGTGAGTCCCGCTGTGGACCTCACCAAGCGCGTGGTGGAAGAAGTGGAAAGACTCTGGACGCCCGGGCTCGGTTATTCCATCGACCTTACAAACCCGCTCCACAAGAAGATCCTCGAGGAGGTCGGCCGACTGGAGCAAGAGATTGCGGAGAATCCCGCTGGGCTCGTTCCGGATGGGAAGAAATTTGCGCCATTGGCCGAGTTCACAAAGATGACTCCCGCTCAGCAAGCAAAGCACTGGACTCCCTGGGTGGATGGGGCGTTCGTCCGAGCGGAGCTTGTCAAGACTATCGCCGAAAACACGAAGGCATCGCTTACGAAATGGCGGAAATTGGCAGGCGTGCGCAAGGATTCCGACAACACTCCTGCGGCACAATCGACGCCGGGGCAATCTGCTTCAGCGGCGCAAGCACCCGCACCAACAGTGGCGAAACCGCAGGCTCCGAACACTAAGGGTGGGGACGACACGCACTCCAATCTCGCGAAGGGGTCCAAGAAACCGACTAACGAGAACGAAGAAATCTGTAACATTCTGTTTGGCCGGTAGCATCCCTTTAACGTTATAGGCTCGGATACCCGAGCCTGCGTTAAAGAGAATGAACTTCGCTACCCAATGCAGTGTTGCTCACACCAACACTTACGACACGCAAGGCAGCTTAACGCGCTCGGACATTAAAGCCCTGAGCACGTCCGAACTGCTGGCGTTACACAAAACCGGATCGCAGTGGCATGAAATGACTGCCCTGCTGACGCATCAATTTGAGATGCGCGCCTGCGGCGTCCGCCGCTACGGGCTCTACGACTGGGTCATGTCCAGCAACAAGCCTGGCTATGGCCGTCTGATCAACATCACAAAGCAGAGCAAAGGCCCTTCGTTGATCCAGCCTTACATCGTTGGCCGCCAGAACTCGGTCGTGAACAGCGACTACTGGGCGGTCACGAATGGTTGGGCGACCAGCGGCGGCGGCGCTTACGCTGTTGGCTCTACCGGTCCGCTCGCAGTGGTGAACGACGGTGGAACTGGCTCCCGCGTGGTACGCGTGATCGCTGGTCATGGGCTCTCGCTTAGCGCTCAATACTTCCTGCCGAAGCACCAGATTTATATCCTCGGCCGCTCCGGCGGCGGTGCGGTGCGCATCGGTCAGTGGGAAGTTGTCCGTGCGGCTTTGGCTGCGGACAGCACCTACATCGACGTGTTGCTGAAAGATCGAAACTCTTTCGACACGTCCCAAGTGGATGCAACGCCAACAAACGGCTTAATCCTACCCGGCATCAACAACGTGCATGACGCGGAGAAGTACTGCCATAACCCGCAGAACTTCAATCCGACTAAGCACGTTCCGTTCTTCTACCAGACCCACCGGCGCGCCCGTTCCGTTGATTCCGACTACGAGGAGACGTTCCGGAAGCTGATTCAGGACAACAACCTCTTTGCAAAGTTCCAAGACATCAGCGCTGCTGAGCGGAACCGGCAGGATGAGTTGAACGACCAAAAGCAGTTCATCAACTCCTTTTTCTTCGGCCGGCCGATCTCCAGCAACCAGACGATTGACCTCTGGGGCAACCTTGAGCCGATCTACAACGTCAACGGGGCCGATTTCTCGATCGACCCAGGCGTCGGGGGCACACTTGTCGGCTATCGCGCCAACATGGTGGGCGCTTACGAGCAGCTCAAAGCGTGCTCGCAGGTTCAGGACCACGCCAACAGCGCGTTGGAGATCGACACCTTTCTGGAGGAGAAGATTTACGACATCGTCCGCGCCCGCACCAGCGCTGGCCGTCCGGCGGACAGCATTGACATTTACACCGACTCGACCACTGCGGACGAGTTCATGGTGGCCTTCATCGCTTACGCGAAGGACAAGCTCGGCGACATCGTTCGCGTCAACATCAGCGAAGGCTCGAACCGTGAATACGGTTTCGTGTGGCGCTCGTTCAAGCTGTTCAAACCCGCAGGTGTCACGGTGAACATCATCACGCATGAGTTCTTCGACGACATCCTGAACACCTTCAGCACTTTGGCCACGCCGCTTGCGAGCCGCGGTCGCTTCCTCGCAACCCTTGACCTTGGCAAAGGTGGCGGGATTTACCCAGCGGTGCTCGCTTCCAACCGGGTGCAGCACGAGACTGGAAAGCTCGCCGATCTGGCGAAGCTCGACGGCAGCTACGCCTGCGTTATGTCCGTGCCGACGCGGCGGACTACCTTGGTTTCCAAAACGGTCACTGCGATCGTGGAGGATCCAAAGTCCAGCCGTTGGGACGAAAACTTCTCGTCCATCGCGTTCACCGCCTAATCGATCACCCTGGCCGGGTTGGGTTAAACCCGGCTTTCTCCTGTGGAAATGCAGAGGCGTGGTCTTGGGCGGCCGCGCCTCTGTTTTTTGGATTGTAAGAGAACTTCCGACCTATAACGTTAAAGCCGCATGAGCACTCGATTCTTCCTGAAAGAAGCCATCCAAACAAAACTTTACGCGAACGGCGAGCCAATCGCTTTTGACCAAGTCACCAACAACCTTGGTGTCCTGAAAACTGATGACGCCGAGTTACTGGCGCTGCTCGACAAGTGCATCGCGGAACACCGCGGCGGCGTCGAGGAAATCGACCAGGCTCGTTACGAGGCGCTGATTGAAAAAAAAAGCGGTGGCATTCGGCCCTTAGATCGGGAGGCGTTTCAAGCACCTCCGCCGTCAGACACAGTGACCAGCCCGCGCCCCCCTGCTGCGGCCGTAAAGCCTGAGCCAGACGCTCCTCAACCTCCTGCCCCAGAAAAGAAGAAGGCCAAAGCGCCGAACGTCGGTGGTCGTCCTCCAGCCGTGACGGAGTAACATGACCTTTGCGGATTTGCAGAGCGAGATTGCGGAACTCATCTGGCCGGATGGGGTTCCGGAGAATCTTGCTGTGCCTATCCGCAAGATGTTCGTGGACGCGCTGATTGATCTGCAGCGGTGCGTCCCGTGCCTCCAAGCGAAGAACACCAGCATCTACCCGCAATCGGCCACGCTCTATAAGTGTGGCCTTTCCATTATCCAGAATGTCCCTCGGGGCGTCATTCGCAAGATATACACCGTGCGCGATGAGAAGTGGTGTGACCCTGTCCACTACCGGCAGGAGACTTACGATTATCTGAAATGTTGGTCGCGCAATCTGACATCCTTCGTGGATGAACCCGCTAATGAAGGGTTTCCCGAGTTGCCCCTGGGCTTCAAATATCCTGAATCCAGCACGGACAGCCAGTTTGGCCGGGCGCTCACCGGCATCTGGGCGATAGAGAGAGGCAGCCTGATAATCGCTCCCTGGCTTCAAAGCGACGAAATGGTCGTCGTGGAGTGGGATGGAATTCAGCGGAAGTATGCCGACACCGATCAAGTTACGTTCGGCGGGTTGGATTCTGACAACGGTGGGGACGATCTCAAGAGGGCGATCGAGGCTTTTGTCCGCACCGACTTCGCCAAGAAGTTCGATCAAGACTTCAGCGCCGCCCAGGCTTACGAGCGCGATTATCAGATGATTCGCGCTGATCTCATTCACGAGTGCCGCGAGGAGACCCGCCTCCGCGAAGCAAATGTTTGCCAGAACGAGAAGTCGGAACTCGCCCGGAACTACGTTTTGGAGACCACCGACGATGAGGTCTCACACGAAGAAGAACCTCCAACCATCTTCGCCCAGATCGGTGACTTCGGCGAGGCAGCCGGGAATGTGCCGGCTGATGACGTGGCCGAACTCGTTAATGGTTGGGATCCAGAGTTCATTGTGACCTCCGGAGACAATGATTACGTGGGCGATTACGACGATTCCGTCGGCAGCCGTTACGATGAATCCATCATGGTTCCGTGCCTGGGTAACCACGACCTGGATCTGGTTGCTGACGGCGTTTACGGCAAGCCTTACCTCACATATTTCACAACCCCTGCCGGCAAGCGTTACTACGACTACGTCAAGGGCCGGGTTCATATCTTCGTGCTGAACTCCGGCTACGACACTGGGGGAACGCTCCGGGAAGCTGCCGGCATTCATTACGGCAGCATCCAATCGGATTGGCTGCTGGCCAGGATTGCCCAGAGCACAGCCCGTTGGAAGATCGTGGTCTTTCACCATCCCGCCTTTACCTCTGGGGACAGCCACCCCGCAGTTGAAACACTGCGCTGGCCTTTTGCCACCATGGGGGTGGACTTGGTTCTGAACGGCCATAACCATCACTACGAGCGCTTGGAAAAAGGCGGGCTCACTTACATCGTGAATGGCGCTGGTGGCAGGACGCTGAACGGCTTTGGCGACATCGACTCGGCCAGCAAATTCCGCTATTCGTCCGATTATGGCGCTCTCCGTCTGGAAGCGGCTTGTGCCACTTTGAAGGGCGAATTCTATAACCGGGCAGGCACCCTCATTGATTCCTTCACCTTGAGCAAATGAGCCTCCTCGACAACATCATTCAAGTAAGCCCGTTGCTTCAGGGTTCGACGCCGCTTGAGCAAGGTGCTGATGGTTGTTTCACCGCAGAGCAGAATCCGTTGTGCGCGGATCCTGAATGGGCTGCCGATCACCCCTCGGAATGCCCCGACGCGCCGACGATTACCGGCTTGGTGGTGGTGCCAACCTCCACGACCACGATCGTTGGAAACTATGCACAGTTCGTCGCCAAACTGACCTTCTCCGATGGCCGTGAGAAGGACGTGACGAGCAAAGCAACCTGGAGCAGCAACCTCACCGGGCTTGCGTCCATCAGCGTGACGGGCAAAGCCAAGGGCATCTCCGCCGGCATCGCGACGATCACAGGCCGCTACCGTGGTTACGCAGACACGAGCCAACTGACAATCCAGGCAGCTTGCATTCAAGCCAACATGGATGTGGCTCTGGTACTCGATCGGAGCGGCAGCATGAGGGAGCAACTCCCGGATGGCCAAACACGCATGGCCAAGACGCTCGCCGCGGCGCAGGCCTTCCTAAACAACTTGGATTGGTTAAAGGACCGTGTCGCAGTCGTCAGCTTCTCCGGCATATGGAATGAGGATCCCGCCCTGTGCTACCCAGACGCAAAGCTCGAATTTCCATTGTGGGCTGGAGAGGATGAGGTTCGGGCCGTGGTAAACGCAATCACGCTGCCAAGCGCTGAGGAATGTGAAATCAGCGGATGCGGAACTGGCATCGGCGGAGGATTGCAGGTTGCCCAGGAGGAACTGAACAGCGGCCGGGCTCGATCCGGGGCTCGCAAGGTTATCGTCCTGCTCACCGACGGGATGGAGAACATCAACAATCCAGACCCCGAGGAACTGGCGGAGGAGATCAAGGGTGATGGCTGGGTGATTGTGGTTATCGCTCTGGCTGTTCCGAGCACATACCATGCGTACCTGCAGGGTCTTTGCAGTTGCGACTTCTTCTTTGCCGCGTCCTCTGTGGATGAACTGCCGAACATCTACGCCCGCATTCCCGCCCTAATTTGCCAGAAGCAGAACGATTCCTGCATAGGCACATACTTCCCTCCATCAGTAGCAGCCGGGTGCCATCGCGATCGTTTGGATTACACCGAGTTCGCGAACTGGAGCGTCACTGGCTATGTGGACCTGATTGGCCGTGATCTGTTTGTGTTCTTCGATCCGTCGGAAGGCCCATACGTTGATCTTGCCGGAACGAACGCCGGCCGGGGCGGGATGGGGATGCTTGAATCCAAAGATGACTTTGTGCTCGAGCCAGGGCTCTATGAGTTCAGCCTCAAGATTGCAGGCAACCAACGGCAGTCCAGGGATGCTGATGTTGTTGCTCTGTCCGTAGGCAGCGGCGACGGTCGCAGCGCATCGGGCAAAGTATTTTTCAAGACGGTGGCGGTCACGGACCACAAGCAGCCGTTCACCGAATACAGCTACCAATTTCGCGTCAGCAGCACGACCAAAGGCAAGATACGGATCGGCCAATACTCTCTTGGAGCCCAGCCCAATGGGCTCCCGTCCGCCCAGACGGTGGGGAGCTTGGTTAAAGACATCGCGCTGACGAACACAGACACAGGAGAAACCATTATTGAAGACGATTTCAGCGACGAAGGCTCGTGCCCTTAAGAGATTAAGCATTCAGGCGCCTGTGAACACGTTCACGGGCTTTGGGCAGATGTTCTGCGAGGTGTTCTCGGGGTTGCTCAAAAGCGGCGTGGACCTTCAGGTTCGGCCGATCGGTGTCCAAGAAGAAGTGGACAGCATTCCCCAGCCGATTCCCCACCTCATCAAAAGCCGCTTCGTTTATGCAGCGCCTTCGCGCCCTGAACTGCTTATCGCCCCTCTGGGATGGAAACAGTGGCCCACAAAGAACGTCCCTACTGCATATTGGACGATGATCGAAACCACGGCGGCGCCGAAAGACTGCCTTGAGCCACTGAACGCGGCCAAGGTTGTCATTGTTCCCTGCCAGGCAAACAAAACATCCCTGCTCGATAGCGGCGTCACCGTGCCCGTGTTCGTGGTTCCTTTGGGAATTTCAACGGAGATATTTTCTCCGCAGCCTATGCGGATGACGGGCACGTGCGTGTTCGGGACCGGAGGCTATCTGGCTCATTCCGAGGCCAGAAAGGATGTAGGCAAGGCGATCAGAGCTTTTCAACGTGCCTTCCCAACCCGCCAGGACGTTCGGCTTGAGATCAAAACGATGCCAGGGGACAGGGCTCCTCAACCGAATGATTCGCGCATCATTGTCCACCGGGCGGTTTGGGACTGGCACCAACTTGCCGACTGGTACGCCAGCCTCACCGCCTTCCTCTGCACGTCCACAGGCGAGGGCTGGGGGCTCATGCCACATCAGGCGATGGCCACGGGCCGGCCAGTTGTTTACCCAAACTTCGCGGGGCTGCGTGACTTCTGCCATGGCTACCCAGTTTGGCACCGGACTATCGCTGCCTGCAAAGGTTGGGGCGGCTGGGCTGATCCCGACGAATCGGAACTTGTGGAACAGATGCTGCGCATTGCAGGTGATCGCGAGGAGGCTAGGCAGATTGGCCTTAACTGCGTGGACCGCGCCCAGTGGTTCAGTTGGGATCGAACGGTCAGGGAACTTCTGAAGGTGTTAAATCATGCACTCCTTTAAGCACAGCGGTGACGTCGGGGACATCCTCTACTCCTTGCCAGCTATGGAGCTGCTCGGCGGCGGCATCTTGTACTTGTCCCAATCTCCGGAGACTCGTGCCTTGATGACCGCGCAACGCATTCGTGCGCTCGCTCCTCTGCTCGAGCAGCAGACGATGGTCAAGCGAGTGGCTTGCCATACTGGCCAGGCAGTGCGCCATGACCTCGACCGATTCAGGTTCGCCGGAGGATCCAACCTTGTGCAGGCTCACATTGCTGGACAGGGATGCAAAGAGCATTGGCCACGCTCAGCCAAATGGCTTAGGGCGGAACCGAAAGAGATCGAGCCCGTCGTCATCAATGCGACCTTCCGCTACCGAAACCGATTCTTTCCATGGCAGCAGGTGGTTGCGGCTTACAAAGGGCGAATGATCTTCCTCGGCCTTCCAGACGAGCACTGGGAGTTTGAGGCTAATTACGGTCCAATTCCATTTTACCAAGCGGCGGACTTCGCTGACATGGCGGGTGTTATCGCTGGATGTGAGCTATTCATCGGCAACCAGAGCGCTGCTTACGCGATCGCTGAAGGGCTCAAGAAACGCACAATTCAGGAGGTTTGCCTCAACACGCCAAACTGCATCTTCGAGCGGCCGAATGCCCAATACGTGTTCGGCTCGCGAGTTGAACTCCCCGAGATATGAGAGCCATTTTCATCTCAATAGATCGTTCGCCAAAGCCGAATTACATGGCGGATACGGAAGCGAGCTTCTTGAGCAATGGCGGTGGCGACTTCACGGTCCTGGTCGGCAACGATTCAGCAAGCTACCTGCAGAGCAGCAAAGGGACGGTAATTCCATTGCAAGCTGAGGAGGCTTCAGCATTGGCGGTATATCCCCTGCGCTTCCGGGGGGCCACCAATTACGCCCGGATGATCTCGCATGAGTTAGAGACCGCTCCGGAGGACTTGCTCGCTTGCGAGGACGACATTCAATTCACCTGCGACTTCCGCCGGAAACTTCAGAAGGCGCTGACGAGCGTTCCGGTGAAACGATTTATCCTGACGCTCTACAGCGCTCACAACCTGAATGGAAAGCCGATCGACGAGATCAATCCCCGGTCCTTTTTCGGAACCCAGGCGATCTTCTTCCCATGGGTCATTCGCCGGGATCTCGCATTGTATTACAAACGCCGACTGGCCGCCTGGACCAAGGACATCCCGGTCTCTTTCGTGACTTACGACATGGTGCTGGCTGACTTCTGCCGGGAGAATTCCATTCCGATCTATGCCTGCAACCCGAGCCTGGTACAGCACACCGGGTTGTTATCGACGGGATTTACTCCTGACGACCGGCAGCATCGCTCACCGTCCTTCAAACCGTAAAAAGGAGTGACAGCAAATTGGGAGGTGAGTAGCGTAACCTTTAACGTTATAGGTGCGCTATGCCTGCTCCAGTTACCCCAGACGAATTCAAAGCGACAATCCCCTCACCCACAGCAGGCGCGTGCAAATCGCTCTTGATGGCGTGGATCCGACTGCCGTGGCTGGTTTGGCGGTTGGTCTCATGGATGTTCAACTCTGACGGGAGTTTATCGAAGAGCTTCAAGGAGGAGGTCGGCGTTGCCACCGGCGCATTGGCTGCTCCCACCGGGCTTTCAGCCACGGATGGCACCAGCTCAACCAAGGTTACGATCACATGGACGCCGGTGCTCGGAGCTACGTACTACGAGGTTTACAGATCGGAGCAGAACGACAGTGACACTGCGTCTGTCATCGCGACCTCTTTGTCCCATCAATATGAGGACACCACTGGAACGCTCGGAAAGACGTATTACTACTGGGCGGTTGCGCGGAATGGCACCCAAACGAGTGAATTTTCAAATGGAGACGCGGGTTACACTCTCTCCGGCGCTCCATCAGGAGGCGGGGGCACACCCGGAGGTGGCGCGAGCGATGACCAGGAGTGGACGGGAAATTCGGTTTGGACCGTGCCCCCAGGGGTAACGTCCATCGAGGTTGAATGCTGGGGCGCTGGTGGTGGTGGCGGCGCGAGCTACAACCCTTATGGAGCGCCTGGCAGCGCTTATTACGGCGGCGGAGGCGGCGGCTCTGGAGAATACCGCCGTGTAAAGCAGATCGCAGTTACCGCAGGAGAGGAACTCACGCTCGTAATTGACCAAGGCGGTGCCGGTGGCGGATTAAGCGGGGCGAGTCCAACCCCTGGCGCAGACGGAGGTGCGACGATTCTGAAGCGCGGAAGCACTGCTTTGGTAACGGCGATGGGGGGCAAAGGTGGCGGTCAAGGAAGCGGCTTCGGAGGCGCTGGCACTGCTGGCGCTGGCGGAACCGGCGGATCGAATTCCACCGGAACACCTGTGAGCAACACCAACGGCAACAACGGAACGGCAGGAGCCTCGGCTTTCCCTCCAACGGCCGGAACCGGTGGCGCAGCGATCGGCACTGGTGGCAACGCAGGTGGGAACGGCGGGGCATTCTCTGACGGTGTCTCCGGCAGTCCCGGCAAGATTCATATCATCTGGCCCGGAGCAGCTTAATGCCAGTCTCTCCAACATTCAGGACAGTTGACCTACAGCCCCTTGCCGGGCCGTTGGACACGCGTTCGTCTGCTGACTCTCTGCCATTCGGCGCATGGCGCCGGCGGGAGAACTTCGACGTGAACGTCGCGGGCAGGCTCTGCCGGTCTTTCGGATGGCGGAAGCTGATGGGGACAACCACCCCTTACAACAATCAAGACCTGCACGATCAGCTCTGCGGCCAGCCGACTGGAACCACAAACCTTCAGCAGTATTACGATGACCTTTCCACCGGGGCTCATCCGGATGCCGACAAGGTTCTGACATATCCGCCCAGCGCGGCGGTGTGCGGGACGGTATTGAAGACTCGGAGCACCGGGCGGCAGCCAATCACTGGGCTCTGGGATTTAACGTCCCAGGATGGACAGCGCCGACTGCTGGCGGCCACGCAGAACAG
>Ga0196963_10001694_pt1 | contig 14289 bp, 7 predicted proteins | sample S1_5metaG_FD_148600 | JGI IMG/M metagenome (GOLD analysis project Ga0196963, IMG submission 148600) | Soil microbial communities from Anza Borrego desert, Southern California, United States - S1_5 | ecosystem: Environmental > Terrestrial > Soil > Desert | place: USA: California | collected... | reverse complement strand
CGTGTCGGGCCGGTCGATGCCGTAGTGCTGGGCGAGATGCGGGTCGGTCGCCGGGTCCCATAGTTCGGTATCGATGCCGTTGAGGACACCGACCAGCGCGTCGCGACGCTGCCGCAGCAGGCCTTCGAGGCCGCAGCCGAACTCCGCCGTGCACAGCTCGCGCGCATACGTGGGACTGACCGTGGTGATGCCGTCCGCGTAGCGGATGCCGGCCTTCAGGAACGACAGCTGGCCGAAGAATTCGACGCCGTCCAAGGTCAGCAAACGCTCGGGCAGGCCCAATTGCGGCGCGATGCTGAGCGGGAAATTGCCCTGGAACGACGCGTTATGGATCGTGATCAGGCTGCGCGGCGCGGCGCGCTCCGCCTCGCGCAGATACAGCGGCACGAGGCCGCTGTGCCAGTCGTGGCAATGCACGATGTGCGGCTGCCAGTCGATGCCGGCCGCACCGAAGGCGATTTCCGCCGCGGCGCGGCAGAACACGCCGAAGCGCAGCGCATTGTCCGGCCAGTCGTGGCCATCGCCGGCCTGGTAGGGCGAACCCGGACGCCCGAACAGGCGCTTGGAGTCGAGCAGCCAGACCGGCAGGCCGCTGTCCGGCATCTCGCCGCTGATGATGCGCAGATCGTCGACGCCGAGCAGCGCGGGCAGCTGCGCGAACACCTGCGGCGAGCGCAATTGGTCCAGTGCGCTCGGATAACCGGGCATCAGCAGGCGTACATCCACACCGCAGCCCTGCAGCGCGCGCGGCAGCGCCGCGCAGACATCGGCAAGACCACCAGTTTTCGCCAAGGGGTAGATCTCGGAAGCCACCAGCAACACCCGCAGTGCATCGCGTACTTCTGCCTGCGCCATGGGTGCGTGGCGCAACGCCGTGTTTGCTGGAGACATCCTTAATCCTGGTTAGGGGAAGTTCGGTGCTTATCTACTCCAGCGGCCGTCGCTCGCTCGTTGACTGTGATCAATTTCGCGATGGCGTGCGCCGTTGCGGGCGAATCCGGTTACGCCGGCGCCAGCACCGCCAACGGAAACCGGCGCAGCAGTTGCGCTACGAGCACCCCGGCGAGCTCTGCCTGCATGCTGCTGGCGACGCGTTCGCCGGTAAGGACGTTGCGGTAGCTGCCCGGCTCCGGCGCCTGCACGAAGGTGTCGCCCCACGCCGCCGCATCGAGTGCCGTGTCGGTGGCGTTGGTGTGCAAGCGCACCCACCAGCGCGGCACGACCACCCAGAGCAGTTGCTCGCCATAGCGCCGCGCGAAGCTGCAGACGTGTTCGGCACGCTCGCCCTGCACCGCGAGCGGGAGGTAGCTGCCGGCGCGGAACAGTTCGGGCTGGTGGCGGTGCAGCTGCAGCAGGCGCCAGACGAGGTACATCCGCGCCTCGCCGCTTTCCAGCGTGGCGATCAACCGGTCGGCGAGCGCGCCGGCCTCGGCTTCGCTATACGTCGCGCTCAGCCGTGCCAGGCTTTGCTCGCGCCACGTGAAGTCCACCGGGCGCCGGTTGTCCGGGTCGACCAGGTTGAACTGCCAGCACTCCTGGCCCTGGTAGAAATCCGGCACGCCCGGCTGGGTCAGCTTCAGGCAGGTCTGGGCGAGGCCGTTGAGCAGGCCGAAGCGCGCGATGCGCTGCGCGAACGGCACGAAGTCGGAAATGAACAGGTTGTTAGGCCGTTGGTCGAGCACGTCGCGCACGAATTGGTCCAGCGCCGCCTCGTACGCCTCGTTCGGCTTGAGCCAGCTGCTGATCGATTTGGCCTCGCGAACCGCCTTGCGCAGGTAATGCTGCAATCGCTCGACCAACCCGTCGGGCAGCGCTGTGGCGCTCGGCGGCCAGATACCGAGCAGGGTCTGATAGAACAGGTATTCGTCGTTGCGGCTCGGCGCGCGCAGCTCGCCGAGTTGATGAATGCGCGAACGGTTGTACTGCGACCAACGCTGCACCCGCATCTGCCACTCGTCCGGCAGTTCCGACAGCACGGCCAGGCGCGCGCGCACGTCCTCGCTGCGCTTGCTGTCGTGCGTACTGGTACCGAGCAGGGTGTGCGGCCAGCGCGCGATACGCTCGGCTTGCGCGCGATGCAACCCGGCGGTGGACAGACTGAAGCGGCGCGGGTCGGCCCCGACCTCGTCGAGCGCGGTCAGGTGCTGGTCGACGTACATCGTCGTGTCCTCCAGCCCCTTGGCCATCACCGCCGAACTGAACTGCTGCAAACGGCGCAGCCAGACGAGCACGCGCCGCTGCGGCAGCTTGGCCGGCAGCACGAGCTTCAACACCTGCGCGAGATAGTCGAACACGCCGGGATCGGCCAGGCCGGCGTGCTTGCGCGCCTGCGCCAGCGCCCAGTCGATATGCATGGCGTCGGCCTCGCGCAGCGGCAGGCCGCGCACGTAGCTGCGATACACCGGCAGGCAGGCGACGAACTCCAGCAGCGCCTGACGCAGTGTCGGCACCGTGTAGTCGCGGCTGTGCCGATCGACCGCGGCGAGACGCGACAATTGCTGCGCCAGCATGTTCAGCTCGCCCGGCAGCAGCGTGTTCATCACCAGCTTCTTGCGCTCGTACAGCAGCCGGTCGAATTCGAGTCGCTCGCCGATGAAGCGCGCATAACAGCGATTCAATGGCGCCTCGCCGTCCGGGTGGAGCTGCCAGCGGGTCAGCTCGGCGGCGTATTCGTAGCCCGTGGTGCCGTGCAGCGGCCATTCCTCCGGCAGGCGCTCGTGTGCGGCGAGGATCTTCTCCGCGACCGTGTACAGCGCCGGCCGTTGACTGCGGCCGAGACGGCGGCCGATCGCGTTCGAAAGCCGCTCGAGGTATTGGCCCGGATCGGCCAATCCGTCGACGTGATCGAGGCGCAAGCCCTGCACTTCGCCCTGCTGGATCATCTGCAGCAAACGCCGGTGCGTCGCCGCGAACACGCGCGGACGCTCCATCGCCAGCGCGGCCAGCGCGTTCACGTCGAAGAAGCGTCGGTAGTTGATCTCGTCGGCGGCGACGCGCCAGTACGCGAGGCGCCAGGCCTGCTGATCGAGCAGCCGGTGCAGGCGGTTGAAGCTGGCCGGACGCGCGCGCCGCCCATTGAAGCGGCGCAGCTCCAGCGCCAGCGCCTGCGCGCAGTGCGAATCGCAGGCGATGAGGTCGGCGAGTTGCTGTTGCAGCGCGCGCGCGTCGCGCTGCCGGGCCAGACTCAGGTTCGGCGCGAGATTGCCGCGCTCGGGCAACTGCTCGAACTTGCCGATCAGGGCCGCCAGCGCCTGACCGCCATGCTCGCCGGTGTCCAGCATGCGCTGCAGTACCACACGCAGCACGATCGGATAGCTGGCCGGATCGAGCGGAAAGCGGAAGTCGTAGTAATGGAGGGTCAGACAGCCGCTGGACGCGGAAAAATGCAGGCGCAGCCGACCGCGCTCGAGTTCGTTGCCGTAATGATCTCCCAACAGCGGCAGCAGCAGCTTGCCGCGCAGCTCCGGCTTCGGCGAGCGCCAGTCGATATCGAAGAAGCGCGCGTATTGCGAGGCCTCGCCGTGTTCGAGGACGTCCTGCCACCACGCGTTACCGGTGTCGAACACGCCCATGTGGTTGGGCACGAAATCGAGCAGCAGGCCCATGCCGTGCGCTCGCAACGCGCGGACCAGGCGCGCGAAGCCTTCGTCGCCGCCCAACTCCGGATTCAATCGGTTGAAGTCGACGACGTCGTAGCCATGGGTGCTGCCGCGCCGCGCGGCGAAGATCGGCGAGCAGTACAGGTGGCTGATGCCGAGCCGGTTCAGATACGGCACCAGCGCCACGGCTTCGGCGAAGCCGAAACCTTTGTGCAACTGCAGCCGGTACGTCGCCCGCGGAATGTCCAGGCCGGCGGCGGCGGCCTCGGCCTCGCGCGAGCGCGCAGTTGGTCGCGGTGCGCGCAGCGGCAGCGAGCCGCCGCGAGGACTTCGCGATTTCGCGCTCCGTTTCACGACTGCGCACGCATCGCGCCGGACGCGGCGCCAGCCCAGGGATGCGAGGCGCCGTGAGCGATCAAGCACGCCATCGGGCAGTTGGCTCGACGTGGATCGCTACGCGCACCACCGCCGAGATGAGCCATTTCGGGTGCCTTGTGGTTCATCGCTTACGGAGCACTCCCGTGCTATCTCAGGTCGCCGGCGCGGCGTCCGCGGGTTCCAGCAGATACCAGGCCGCCGCCCAGGGCGGCAGCCCGCGTGCGCGAGGGATTTCCTTCGGCGCCGCCGCGAGCAGGCGGCCGTTCGGGTGCTGCACGCCGGCGACGCGGGTACGGCTGAGATTGAGCAGCAGGATCAGCTGGCTGTCGTCGGCGAAGCGCCAAGTCAGGCGCAGCGCGCGCTCGTCCAGACGTCGGTACTGCGCGCGGCGCATGCGCCCGGCCGCAAGCCGCGGCACGATCTCGCGCGCGCGAATCGCCAGCAGTTCGCGATACAGCGCCAGCCAATCGCTATGCGGCGCTTCCTGCAGCCGCTGCCAGTCGAGCACGGCGCTGCGGAACGTCTCCTCGGCATTCGGATCGATCAACTGCCCGGCGGTCCACTGTCCGGCGAACTCGGCAGCGCGGCCTTCGCGGACCTTCTCGGCCAGTGCCGGACCGAAGTCGCAGAAGAACGGAAACGGCTGCGGCGCCGCCCATTCCTCGCCCATGAACAGCAGCGGCAGCGCCGGCGCCAGCAGCATCGCGGTGACCGCCGCGCGCAGCGCGTCCGGCTCGACCAGCTGATGCAGGCGCTCGCCGAAGGCACGGTTGCCGATCTGGTCGTGATTCTGCAGAAAAGCGACGAAGGCCGTGCCCGGCAACTCGGCGCTGGGCTCGCCGCGCGGACGCCCGCCGCGGAACGGCGACGGCTCGCCCTGGTAGGCGAAGCCCTGCGTGCAGGCGCGGCCGAGATGACGGGTCGGCGCGTCAGCGTAGTCCCGGTAGTAGCCGATGGACTCGCCGGTGAGGATCACGTGCCAGGCGTGGTGCAGATCGTCGTTCCACTGCGCGTCGTACCAACGCGGCCGGCCGCCGGCGTCGCGGGCGAGAAAGTGCGCGGCGTTGTTGTCGTTCTCCAGCACCAGATGCACCTGGCGCTCGGCGGGCAGGCGCGAGCGCACGGCATCGGCCAGCTCGATCAGGATGTGCGGCACGCTGTCGTCGCAGATCGCATGCGCGGCATCGATGCGCAGGCCGTCGAAGTGGTATTCGCTCAGCCAGTACAGTGCGTTCTGGATGAAGAAATCGCGCACGGTGCGGCTGTGCGCGCCGTCGTAGTTGATCGCCGCGCCCCAGGGCGTGGCATGGCGCGGGTTGAAGAACGCCGGGGCGTAGCTGGCGAGGTAGTTGCCCTCGGGCCCGAAGTGGTTGTAGACGACGTCGAGAAACACCATCAGCCCGCGCTGGTGCGCGGCGTCGACCAGGGCTTTGAGTTCCTCCGGCCGGCCGTAGCTGCTGTCCGGCGCGAACGGCAGCACACCGTCGTAGCCCCAGTTGCGCCGGCCCGGAAAGTCGGCCAGCGGCATCAGCTCGATCGCGGTGATGCCGAGCTCGATCAAGTGGTCGAGCCGCTCGATCACGCCGGCATACGTGCCCTGCGGCGTGAAGCTGCCGACGTGCAGCTCGTAGAACACCGCCTGTTCCAGCGGACGCCCGCGCCAGGCGCCGTCCTGCCAGGCATAGGCACATGGATCGATCACCTCGCTCGGCCCGGCGACGTCGTCGGGCTGGAAGCGCGACGCCGGATCGGGCACCTGCAGGTTGCCGTCGATGCAGTAGCGGTAACGCGAACCGACGCGCGCCGCGCCGCTATGGCATTCGAACCAGCCGTCGCCGCTCGCGCGCATCCGCTCGCGCGATTCGCCCGCGTCGCCGTACAGGCAGAGCACCACGTCGGCCGCCGCCGGCGCCCACAGTCGAAAGCGCACGCCGTCCGCGTGCGGCTCCGCGCCGAACGGCAACGGATGATGGCGGCGGATCGGCTCGACAACGCTCGGGGCGTGCGGCTCCGGCGCCGCCGCGGGGTCTTGTGTGCGGGTGAAGCGCGCCCTGGCCTCGTCGCGTCGTTCGCCCGGCGGACGGCCTTGCTTCTGGCTCACTTAGGTCTCTTCCCGTCGCTCGACCAGTACTGCCATCGAGCGTGCCTGCAAGGGATAGTTGCTACCGTTGGCGAACGCACGGTCGGCGTCGCGTTCGCCGCGCGCGGATAGCGCGGTGTCGAGCACGCCGAGCCAGCCGAGATCGCTGACCACGCGCGGCAGGGTGAACTCGATCGTCTCGTGATGCGCGTTGAACAACAGCAGGAAATTGCCGTCGCGCAACGGCCGGCCGCGCGCATCCATATCGGGCAAGGCTTCGCCGGTCAGCAGCAGGCCGAGGCAGCGGGCGAAGGCCTGGTCCCATTCCTCGTCGCTCATCTCCTGCCCGTCCGGGTTGTACCAGACGATGTCCTTGACGCCGACGCCCTTGATGCGGCGTCCCTGGAAGAAGCGCGGGCGGCGGAACACCGGATGCTCGCGGCGCAGCCGGATCAGCCGGCTGACGAAGTCGAACAGCGGCTGTTGCTGCCCCGCCAGTTCCCAGTCGACCCAGGAGATCTCGTTGTCCTGGCAATAGGCGTTGTTGTTGCCGCGCTGGCTACGGCCGATCTCGTCCCCGGCCAGCAGCATCGGCACGCCCTGCGAGAGCAGCAGCGTGGCGAGGAAGTTGCGCTGCTGCTGCGCGCGCAGCAACAGCACGGTCGGATCGTCGGTCCAGCCTTCGGCACCGCAGTTCCACGACAGGTTGTTGTCGCTGCCGTCGCGATTGTCCTCGCCGTTGGCCTCGTTGTGCTTGTCGTTGTGACTGACCAGGTCGGCCAGCGTGAAGCCGTCATGCGCGGTAACGAAGTTGATGCTCGCATGCGGACGTCGGCCATCGCCCTCGTACAAATCGCTCGAGCCGGTCAGCCGATAGGCGAGCTCGCCGATCAGGCCACCCTCGCCTTTCCAATACGCGCGTACGGCATCGCGATACTTGCCGTTCCACTCGGCCCAGCCGGGTGGGAAGTTGCCGACCTGGTAGCCGCCGTGCGCGATGTCCCAGGGCTCGGCGATCAGCTTCACGCGCTGCAGCACCGGATCCTGATGGATGACTTCGAAGAACGCGGCAAGGCGATCAACCTCGTGCAGACCGCGCGCGAGCGCGCTGGCCAGATCGAAGCGGAAGCCGTCGACGTGCATCTCCTGCACCCAGTAGCGCAGCGAGTCCATCATCAGCTGCAGCACGCGCGGCTGGCGCATGTTGAACGTGTTGCCGCAGCCGGTGAAGTCGACGTAGTAGCGCGGCGCCTCGGGCGACAACCGGTAGTACGACGCGTTGTCGATGCCGCGAAAGCACAGCGTCGGGCCCATCTGGTTGCCTTCGGCGGTGTGGTTGTAGACCACGTCGAGGATCACCTCGATGCCGGCCGAATGCAGCGTCTTCACCATGATCTTGAATTCGCTGACCGGGTCGCGCTGGGCGAAGCGCGGGTCGGGCGCGAAGAAGCCGATCGTGTTGTAGCCCCAGTAATTGGTCAGACCGCGTTCCAGCAGATGACGGTCATCGACCGCAACATGCACCGGCATCAGCTCCACCGCGGTGACGCCCAGGCGCCGCAGATACTCGATCACCGGCGCGCAGGCCAGGCCGCCGTAGCGGCCGCGCAGCGCCGGCGGCACATCGGGATGGCGCTGGGTGAAGCCTTTCACGTGCATCTCGTAGATGACGGTGTCGCTCCACGGGATGCGCGGCGGGCGGTCGTCGCCCCAGGTGAACGCGGTGTCGACGACCTGGCAGCGCGGCATGTACGGCGCGCTGTCGCGGCGATCGAACGAGAGATCGCCGTCGCGGCGGCCGATGCCGTAGCCGAACAGCGCGTCGTGCCAGCGCAGGTTGCCGTAGAAATCGCGCGCGTACGGGTCCAGCAACAGCTTGTTAGGGTTGAAGCGGTGCCCTTCCTGCGGCTTGTACGGCCCGTAGACGCGATAGCCGTAACGCTGCCCCGGCCGCGCCTGCGGCAGGTAGCCGTGCCAGACCTGATCGGTGCGCTCCGGCAGCGCGATGCGCTCGGCCTCGTGGCGGCCGCCCGGATCGAACAGACACAGCTCCACCTTGTCGGCGTGTTCGGAAAACAACGCGAAGTTGACACCCTCGCCGTCCCAGGTAGCACCAAGCGGATAAGGGCGGCCGGGCCAGACGGTCGAGCGCATGCATGGCACTGTCGGCGTGCGCTACGGCAGCCGCAATCCTGCTGTTGGCGTAGCGAAAGCGCCTTAGCGCCCGTGACCGCTGCGTGACGAAGCTCGCACCGCGAGCGGACGCGGCGCGACGCGGGCAGCCGAAGCTGCGGCTTGTTCCGCGCCGCAGCCCACGGCCCAGTGTCCTGCCTAACTTTTCTCTCGACTATTCGACGCTGCCGGCCCGGCTCCGCGCCGCATCGCTCGGGCCGCACGCTTGAACCAGGGCGCGCAGTGGAACTTCAGCCAGTAAACCAGCCGTCCGCGCGCGCCGCGGAACAGGAAGATCCAATGATGCGCCCGCGCGAGCGACGTCCAGTCGCGCTTGGCCTGCGTCGACGGCCCCAGGAAGTCGCATTCGCGCAGCCCGCGCTCCGCGGCGTCGCGCAGTTCCTCGTGCAGCAGCAGCTGGCCTGGGCTGTACTTGGCGAAGGCCTCGTCATAGGCGGTCTTCAACAGCAGCAGGCGGCCGCGGTATTCGAGGTTGAAGTCGAACGCGATCGCGCGGCCGTCCAGGCGCAGAAACCACAGCGCCAAGCCGCCTTGCCTTGCCGCGTACTCGGCAAGGCCACGGTAGAACGCCAATGTCGCCGCGTCCTGCTGGATCGCGGTGCCCGCGCGCCCTTTCCAACCGCGCGCCTCCAGCGCCAGGCCTTCGGCGAGCCGCGCCGCCAGCGCGCCGCCGCCCGCATAGCGCTCGATGCTGACTTCGCCCAACTGAGCCAGGCGCCGGCGCCTGCGTCCCAGGCTGCTGCGCAGGCGCCGCGGCAAGGCCGCATCGAAAGCGGCCGCACTGGTCGGCAGCACACCGTATGGCGAGTGCTGCGACAGCCAGTCGCCGGCGAGCAGACCGGCGCGTCGCGCGGCGCCCGACAACGCCGCGGCACGCCCGTCGACCGGCACGTCGATCAGGCGCAGCACGTCCCAGTCGCGTCGCTGACGCAGATGCGCGACGAAGGCCGCAGCGGCCGTGGCCGGGTCGTCGGCGACGAGGTCATAGCGGCAGGAATGCAGGTTCGCGGCGCACTGCAGCACACGCACTGGAACGCCGCAGATGCGGCCACGCACCGCCAGCAGCGGCAATACCGCGGTCAGCCGCCCCATGCAGTCGATTAAGGTCAGGATGCGCAACTGCGCGCCCGGGGCAAACTGCTCCAGCCACAGCCGCACGAACCCGTGCCGATAGAACACCTGATCGTTGCAACGCGTCACCAGCGCATCCCAATCGGGCGCCAGCGCCAGGAACTGCGCATGCGTCGTCACCATCCGCACTTCTGCCGGCGTCGCGGACAACGCCAAGCCGCCGGATTCGACCAGCGTGTCCGCCGATGACAGTGTTAGGGAGTCCTGCATCGCTCGCTCCTTTAGCCGGGCGCCCGGCCACTGGCCGCAGGGCCGGCGCGCTGGGGGAGTTGGCGAACGACATTACGTCCCGATCGCGTACCCTGCCGTGCGTTGGCCCACATCGGTCGGCTGCAGGTCACAACGCTCGTAGACGCGGCGCATCGCGCCGCCTCGCGGCGAGCCGCCACGGCCGCCACGGCCGCAGCGGACCGGCGCGGCGCCAGACCAGGCGACTGCCGTCGCCCCGATCACACCCGGGCGGGCGACGAGCAAGCGTAGCCGCAGCACGTCCAAGCCCCGTACCTCCGCCCGTCCGGCGCCACGGTCAATGCGTTGCGGCCGACTCGTTCCAGGCGACGACGACTCGATCGGTCGGTGCGGAAAAGAACACCATCGCGCACCGGCGCTGCAGCATCACCCGCGCGCGTCGCGGAACGCGCGGGCAAGCGTCGGCATCGCCGGTGCGGAAGAAGAGCGTTTCGACCTCGGCCGACGCGACGTGGCGAACCGTGAGCAAGACGCCGGTATTCCGCTCGAGCGCCTGTTCGCGCCGGCGCCGCAACGCAGCGGCGGACTCGCCATCCCAGCCGTCGTGGAAATGCCGCTCGACAGCGACGACGAATGCGGCATCCTGCGCCGCGTCGTAGAAACGGCAGGTCTGGACGACGACTTCGGCCGCCTCCGCCGGCAGCGCCGGGCAGCCGGCATGGCCTGTCCCCGGCGCGACGAAACATCCAAGCGACGCGACGAGCGCGATCGCCTGGCGCGCCCGCCGCAAGGACAATTTCTTCTGCATACGCTTCCCACGTTCACCGCAAGGACAGTGACCGATGCCGCGAGGCCTCGTCCATGCGCCGGCCCACGCGCCATGGATGCCCCGGCAGCGCGCAGCAGAAACGGCCGCCGTCCGCGGCCAGATTCACGACCCACGGCGTGCCCGGTTCGCGCTGAAGGATCGAAGGGCGAATGGCCCTGGGAGGCCGCCTCCGATCGACGAGACGTCACTGATGCCCGGCGGCTCGATCCGTCGATGCGCCCGCCCGTGACAGCAGCAGTTGGCGCCGCAACTCCGCGACGAATGTCTCCGGATCAATCGGTTTGGCGATGTAACCATCGAAGCCGGCCTGCAATGCCCGATCGCGGTCGCCGACCAGCGCGAGCGCGGTGACCGCGACCATCGGCAACTCAGCCAATACTGGATCGCGACGCACCTCCGCGACCAGCGCGAAGCCATCCATCATCGGCATTTGCAAATCACAGACGACGAGATCCGGCCGCTCGGCCCGGATCATCGTCAATGCTTCGGCCCCATGCCGCGCCTCCAGCGCCGTGTATCCGAAGGCACGCAGCAAGTACAGCATGAGCTTGCGGTTAGGCGCGTTGTCCTCGACGACCAGAATACGTGCCATGCGCGTCAGCCGCCTCGCAGCACCAGCGTGAAGCAGCTGCCGCAACCGAATTCGCTCTCGACCTCGATCCGCCCGCCGATCGACTTGGCGAGGATCTGGCTGACATGTAGACCCAGCCCGCTACCGGTTGGGCCATCGGCGAACTCTTCCAGACGAACGAACGGTTGGAACAGGCGTTCCTTGTCCTCGTCGCGGATGCCGATGCCGGTATCGCGAACGCGAATGGCGAGTTCGCCGTTGGCTTCGACGCCGAACGACAGTTCCACGCGCCCCTCACGGGTGAACTTCAGCGCGTTGTTGCCGAGATTCAACAGGATCTGTTGCAGCGCGCGCCGGTCGGCCCGCAGCACGTGCGTCCGCTCGGCCGGCAGCACTTCGAACGCCAAGCCACGCTCGGTAGCGAGCGGCCGCAGGGTGGTCGCGATCTCATCGAGCAACTGCTGACAATCCACTGGCTCGATGTTCAACTCCACCTTGCCGGCATTGAGCTTGGCCAGATCGAGCAGATCGTTGATCAGCGACAGCAGGTGGCGGGCGCTGGATTTCACGATGTTGAGTTGCTCGTCCTGCTCCTCGTTCAGCGGCCCGGGCAGGCGCATCAGCAAAGTGCCGGTGTAGCCGAGAATCGCATTCAGCGGCGTGCGCAACTCGTGACTCATCGACGCGAGAAAGCGGTCCTTGGCCAACAGCGCAGCCTCGAGTGCGGCGTTCTTGTGGAGCAGATCGAGCTCCAGCCGACGCCGCTCGGTGAGGTCGCGGGTCACTTTCGCAAAGCCGCGCAACTCGCCAGTTTCGTCGCGAATCGCGGTCAACACCACGCCCGCCCAGAAACGCGTGCCGTCGCGGCGCAGACGCCAGCCCTCTTCCTCCCATCGGCCCGTGCGGATCGCGGTGTCGATCTCGACCACCGGCTTGCCGGCCTCGATCTCTTCGGGCGGGTAGAACACCGAAAAATGCTGCCCGATGATTTCGCTCGCCTTATAGCCCTTGATGCGTTCGGCGCCCGCATTCCAGGTCTGCACGCGCCCATCCGGGCCGAGCATGAAGATAGCGTAGTCCTTCACGCTGCTGACCAGCAGGCGATACTGCGCCTCGCTGTGGCGCAACGCCTCATCGATCCGGCGTCGCTCGCTCAGATCGCGGGTGACCTTGCCGAAACCCTTGAGCTGGCCGTCGGCGTCGTACAGGGCGGTGATGACGACATTGGCCCAGAACGTGGTGCCGTCCTTGCGCACCCGCCAGCCTTCCTCCTCGTATTTGCCCTCGGTACGGGCGATCTGCAGTTCGCGCGCCGGCTTGCCGTCGGCTAAATCCGGCTCGGTGTAGAAAATCGAGAAATGGCGGCCGCGGATCTCTTCCTCGGTATAGCCCTTGAGCCGACGCGCGCCGGCGTTCCAACTCAGGATGTGCCCATGCTCATCGAGCATGAAGATGGCGTATTCCTTCGTGCCCTCGACCAGCAGACGAAATCGATTCTCGCTTTCATCCAATGCGCGCTCGATTGCATGCAGGTTACGAATAGAAGGTTCGTTCATGCCTGCTCCCACGCTGGCGACAATTGCCCCCCACAGCCGCTGATGGTTGGAGCGGCCGTGCCACAAGGAAGCATACGCCGTCTGGCGCAATCCCGCGCGCTGCGTGGTGTTGCTTAGCGCGCCGCCGGTGGCGCCTCGAAGCAGAGCAAACCGAGCGGCGGCAGGCTCAGCCGCAGCGATTGCGGATGCCCGTGCGCGGGCACGTGCGTGCTGCGCGTCGCACCGAAATTGCCGATGCCGCTGCCGCCGTACTCGTGCGCATCGCTGTTGAAGCGCTCGATCCAGCCGCCGGCGCGCGGCACGCCGACGTGGTAGTCGTGGCGCGGCACCGGGGTGAAATTGGCGACGACGAGGACCATCGCCTCGCTGTCCGGATCGAGCCGCAGCCAGCTCGCGGTGCTGATGTCGTGCGCGTGCGGATCGACCCATTGGTAGCCGCGCCCGTCGCAGTCGCCACGATGCAAGGCCGGCAGCTCGCGATACAGCCGGTTCAGATCCTGCACGCAGCGCTGGACGCCCTGGTGAGGGCCGTTCTGCAGCAGGCCCCAGTCGAGCTCGCGCTCGTGGCTCCATTCCCGCCACTGGCCGAACTCGCCGCCCATGAACAGCAGCTTCTTGCCCGGCTGCGTGTACAGGTAGGCGAGCAGCAGGCGCAGGTTGGCGAAGCGCTGCCAGTCGTCGCCGGGCATCTTGCTGAGTAGCGAGCCCTTGCCGTGCACGACCTCGTCGTGCGAAAGCGGCAGCACGAAATTCTCGGCGAACGCGTACCAGATCGCGAATGTCAGCGCGTCGTGGTGGAACTTGCGGTAGATCGGGTCACGCCGGAAATAGTCCAGCGTGTCGTGCATCCAGCCCATGTTCCACTTCAGGCCGAAGCCCAGGCCCCCGAGCCAGGCCGGCCGCGACACCTGCGGCCAGGCGGTGGATTCCTCGGCGATCGTCTGCACGTCCGGATAGTCGCGATACACCGCTTCGTTGAGTTCGCGCAGGAAGGCGATGGCGTCGAGATTCTCGCGGCCGCCGTGCGCGTTGGGCAACCACTCGCCGGGCTGGCGCGAATAGTCGAGGTAGAGCATCGACGCGACCGCATCCACGCGCAGCGCATCGACGTGATAGCGGTCGAGCCAGAACAACGCGCTGGACAGCAGGAACGAACGTACCTCGTGGCGGCCGTAGTTGAAGATGCTCGAGGCCCAGTCCGGGTGAAAGCCCTGGCGCGGATCGGCGTGCTCGAACAGATGCGTGCCGTCGAAGAACGCGAGGCCGTGCTCGTCGCTGGGGAAATGCGACGGAACCCAGTCGAGAATCACACCGATACCGCGCTCGTGCAGCGCATCGATCAACGCCATGCACTCGGCCGGGCTGCCGTAGCGCGCGGTCGGCGCGAAATAGCCGGTGCATTGATAGCCCCATGAACCGTAGAACGGGTGCTCGGTCAGCGGCAGGAGCTCGACATGGGTAAAGCCCAGCGACGCGACGTAGTCCGGCAACGTGCGTGCCAGATCCAGATAACTCGGCAGATGGCCGTCAGGCCGGCGCCACGAGCCGAGATGCACTTCGTACGCGGCGATCGGCGCGCTCAACGCGTTGCATTCGCCGCGCCGCGCCATCCACTCGTCATCTCGCCATTCGTGACGAACATCGGCGACGATCGAGGCCGTCGCCGGCGGCCGCTCGCATTGCAGCGCGAACGGATCGGCCTTGTCGACCTCATAGCCGTGATAGCGCGAACGCAGCCGGAACTTGTAGCGCGCGCCAACCGT
>Ga0196963_10001693_pt1 | contig 14303 bp, 22 predicted proteins | sample S1_5metaG_FD_148600 | JGI IMG/M metagenome (GOLD analysis project Ga0196963, IMG submission 148600) | Soil microbial communities from Anza Borrego desert, Southern California, United States - S1_5 | ecosystem: Environmental > Terrestrial > Soil > Desert | place: USA: California | collected... | reverse complement strand
TCGCGTCGATCCACGGCTTGATCGCCGACACCTTTTCCCCGGTCATCACCTCGCGCAGCCGCTGGAAGGCCGCCACCGCCAGACCGACCGCGCCCTGCACGAGCATGAACGTGCCCATGATCTCGATCGCCGCCCCAGCGAACAGCGGGGCCAGCCAGGACCAGATCGTTCCCCACGAGCCTTGCAGCCAGCCCCACGCCGCCAGCGCGGCCGACTTGATCGCGTTCCAGGCGTTGACCGCGATCGCCTTGACTCGCTCCCACGCCGGCCCGACCCCACCCACCGACTTGACGTACAGCCACACCCCCGCCGTCAGCGCCGCCACCACCGCGACGATTGGCAGCACCACCGTCGTCAGAATGCCAAACCCCGCCAGGACAGCCGGCCCCACGGCCCCCAGGACGATCAAGAGAGGCCCCAGCCCCGACGCGATCAGCGTCACCGCCAGCAAGGTCCGCTGCGCCGTCGGCCCCAGCGACTTGATCCAGTCGCCGAACTTCCCCGCCGCGCTCGACACTGCCTGAATGGCGTCCTTGACGTGGAGCTGCTTGATGATCATGTTCCCCAGGGTGACCATGAAGATGCTCACGTTGTCGCGCATCGTGGACCACAGGCCCGTCACGGTCTGCGACTGCTTCTCCATCATCTGGAAGAAGCGCCCCCCCTGGCTGGTGGCCGAGCGGAAGGCGGCGGTCACCATGGCCGACGAAATCTTGCCATCCTCCATTTCCTTCTTGAGCACCGCCATCGACTTGCCGGTGGTCCGCGACATCTCCTGCAAGGGGTTGAAGCCGGCGTTGATCATCTGCAGCAAGTCCTGCCCCATGAGCCTGCCCGCCGCCGACATCTGCCCGAAGGCCAGCGCCATCGACTGAAATCGCTGCGAGTCCCCGCCGGCCGCGTCGCCGAGCATGCGCAGGGTGTCGATGACCCGCTCCCCCTCGACCCCGAATTGCAGCAGCGTCCTTGCTGCCGCCGTGACCTCGGGGGTCGTCAGCGGGGTAGCCGCGGCGAACTGGATCAGGTCCTTGACCATCTGCAAGCCCTTGGTCTCGGATTGCAGCATGGTCGAGAACGCCACCTCGGCCTGCTCCATGGTGGCGGCGGCGCTGATGGCCATGGTGCCCGTGCCCAGGAGCGGGGCGGTGATGCCCGCGGTCATGGCCGCGCCCATGGTGACGGCGGCGGCGCGGGTGGTCTGCACCGCGCCGCGCATCATGGCTTCGTAGCTCGAACTGTCACCGACTAATCTGACGACCATCCGTCCGATGTCGGCGTCGTTTGCTGCCACTGCGTGCCATCGCCTCCAGTTTGGCCAGGTACATCTGCGACCACTGCCGCTTGCGCTCTTCCAGCGTCTCGGGGTCCTCAGCCTCGACCTCCCCCGAGCGGAACACCAGCTTGCGGTCCTCCAGCTTGCCGGTGTACTTCTTGCCCCAGACCCTCACCGGCAGGCTGTCGAGCAGCATGGCGATCTGCATCAGGTACTGCTGATCCACCGAGGGATGGTTGCGCTGGTCCGCGAGCCAAGCGAGAGCTTCGAGGTACTGCGGGTGCGTCCATGTCCGCCGCAGCTCGAAGGGGTCCTGGCCAAACTCCCGCGCCAGCGCGAACCAGCCGGCGCGGAGGTCGGCTAGTTTTTTGGCTCGCCCTCGATGGCCGCCAGCCGCTCCTGGAGCGCCGCGATCTGGGCGCGAATCTCTTCGGGCTTGGTCTCGGCGTCGATGCCGCTGATCTCCTTGGCCCGCTCGAACAGCTTGCCGATCACCTCCGCCCGCCACGAACGCACCGTCGCCAGTGGGACGTTGCGCTCTGCGCCGGACGGCAACTTCTCGAACAGGCACAGGTGGACGAGGAACGGTTCGGCGTCGGCCGCGCCGTTCATGCCGGTGGGCTTGCCGTCGGCGAAGGAAATCGCCTTGAGGACGAAGTTCTTGTACTTGTAGACCGCGTCGCCGTTGGCGGCGCGCAGCAGGAAGGTCTTGTCGCCGATGACCACCTCTTCCTGCGGAAGCGTGATCGGGTCGGGGAAGGTGAGCATGCGTTCCTCCGTGCGAGAGCGCCACGCGGGCGCCGGGGTCAGGTGTTGGCGGCGCTGACGAGGACCGGCCCGACCTCGTTGCCGCTGGTATCGGTGTTGGTGACGACGATCGTGCAGTTGGCGGTCGGGAACTCGCCCTTCTTGTAGGGCTCGGGTTCGAACTCCGTCAGGCCGCCCCAGAACGTGTAGGTGCTCGTGTCCGGCAGATGGCAGGTGACCGAGCCGTTCTGGTTGATGAGCGACAGGATGTCCGACAGGAACTGCGGGTCGTAGCCCACGGTCATCGAGGCGTCGCCGTGCTCGACGAGCTGCTGAAGGGCCTTGGTCATGTACACGTCGTTCCACATCGTGGTCGTGTCGATCGCGTCGCCGCCCATGAGGGACGGCAGCTGCACCTCGGTCTCCCAGATGCAGGCGTTCGGATCGAGCGCGAAGGCGTAGAACGCGGCGAAGCCGTCCTTGAGCTTGATGCCGGTCGGGGCCACACGCGCCGTCAGGGTCGGGGCAGTCATGGTCGGTCCTCTCGTTCGGTGTTACGGGTCCACTTCCACGCGCGCGTCAGCCAATCAAGCTCAAGGAGGCCAGTCCGTTGATCACGAACGTGATCTGGTCGTCGGCCCGTTTCTCGTCCACATAGCCGCCGGAAATCTTCGTCACCGGCAGGCAGATGATGTTCGTCATCCTCTCGAACGACCACACCCGGTACAGCCGGGCGTTGTTGTTCACGTCCCGTAGCGGCACTTCGGCCAGGTGGACGGCGTCCAGGGCTGTAGCGATCGCGTTGGCCTTTATCCAGCCCTGTTCGCGCCGCGAGGCCCGTACCATCACCTGCACGCCGTGCTGTTCGACCCGCTCGCCCGCCATCAACTGCTCTTGCCCCAGTCCGGGGCTGTTGAACAGCGTGACGACATCGGTGCCGGCGTCCTGTCCCGGCTGGCGAGCCACGAAGCACTGCCAGAACGGCTCCTCCTGCACGGCGAACACCACCGGCTTGAGGATGTGGGCGGGGCTGTGGTAGAGACGGACGCTCATTCGTTCACTCCGTCAGCGTCTCGTAGGCCTTGCCCCGGAACCGCGCGTAGCTGACCGTGCCACCCGTCGTCGTGATCTTGTACTCCACCGTGTAGACCCGGTCTCCGGTCGGGAAGCAGCTCGGCCCCAGGTCGTGGCGGAAGTTGTAGCCGCGCGAGTATTTCCACACCGGGTCCAGGGCCGAGGTCTGTGGCGTGTCGAAGATCGAGGTCGTCTTGGTCACCGTGCCCGTCGCTACCGCGGTGCTCAGGTCGTCGTCGTCCCACACCGCGTAGGTGATGGACGAGATGTCGGCCTGCTTGAGGTAGCGCCCCTTGCCGTCGATGGCGTCCCCCGAGCCGTCGCGGGCGGTCAGGATGCCGTAGACGGTCGCGGCGCTGTTCTCGCGCCAGCGCGCCTCGACGAAGTCAAGACTCCCCGGCATCGACCACCCCCACCTGAAGCCCCGGCAAGTACACCCGCCCCGTCAAAAGCTGCGCTGCGCCGAACGCCGACCCCGCCCGCAACCACGTCCCGCCGAAGTACTGGCGGTTGAAGAACCAGTAAGACCAGTAGGGGCCGCGCAGCATCACTTACCTCACGTCAAGGTCACCGACGACCGCTGGCCGTCGTCGTCCACCGTCGCCACGATCCGGTTGGTCGTGTTGTTTATGTCGCGGAAGGTCGCCACGTTGTTGGCCACCGTGCATCTGCCCAGCAGCGCCGCCGACATCAGCTTGAGCAGGTCGGCCGAGGAGTAGCCCGTCTCGAGCGCCCCGGACATGCCCTCGCCAAGAATGCCGGTCACCACCTGATCGACGCTGTCCCCCGTGGCCGGAAAGACGGCGCTGCCGTTGTCGGTGAACTTGAAAGCCAGGTCGCCGAGGGTGTCGGTATCGGCGGCGGTCAGGGCCAGTTGATACCAGGTGCCGGTGATCTGCGTCAGCGTGCCGGCGGGGGAGGCGAACGCTCCACCGGCCTTGCTGATGGTCACCGCCAGGGTGCCCGAGAGCGAGGAGAACGCGAAGACGCGCGTGCGTGCGGCTGACTGTTTAAGTAGCACCGTACTCCTCCACCCGGATGCGGCCCGACCGTCTCAAAAACCCCGTATCGACCGGCACCAGCCGCTTGCTGTCGCGCAGGAGCGCCTGCGCTGCCCGGCGGTTGGCCTGGCGGATCGACCGTCCTTTTTGCAAATCTTTGGCGATCATCACCTGTAGTTCGTGGCGCATGCCCTTGACCGAGGCTTCCAGGAACTTGGCCTGGCCGATGCGGTGCTCGATCCAGGTCATCTCGTGGACGTAGATCGCGTAGGGGGCCGTGTACTCGATGACATAGGTTGGCGTGTCCGAGTAGCGGCGGGCGGTCGTGCGCAGGCGCGCCGACACGGCATCGAGGGACGGCTTGTCGAACTTCAGCTTGACGGCCACAGGTCGTTCGCCCTCCGCATGTCGATCTTTCGCTCCGCCTCGCGCCCCTTGCTGTCCCAGGTTTCCCGGTAGCCGGCCACCCGCATGCACTCGTTGCTGTCCGCCGGGGGGCCGGTGCCGACCCAGTCCGCCATCTCTCCCTTCCAGATGCCGCTGCCGATCGCGATCTTGCGGTCCACCAAGGCCCAGGCGTCGATCTCGATGTTGCCGTCCAGCTGCGGCGAACCGGATTCCTTGCGCCCCTCGACCCACTTGCAGTCGATCTCGACCGGGTCGCCCAGGACCGGCTGGCCGTCCTCGTGGTACTGGCCGGGGCGGACGGGCCACAGCACCGCCTTGTCCACCAGCCCGGACCGCTCGATCGGCGGCATCAGGGGTTCCTCTCGTCGTAGGTCCGCTGCTCGCCGGTCGTCTTGCCGAGCCACACCACGCGCCCACGGTTGCCCTTGAGCAGCGCCGCCAGGCAGCCCGTCCAGTCCAGTTCCATCGCCGCCGCCTTGTAGGGCTCGGGGTCGGTGGTCCCCTGGATGATCGCGCCGCCCGCCCCGCCGGTGTTCTGGGAGGAGCGGATGCGATCGACCTTCGTGTAGAAGTAGGCGGCCAGCCAGCGCTCGATCAATTCGAGCGTGTCGGAGTCGTGGGCGGTGCCCTGCGAGGTGGCGCAGGTAGCCACACGATCCACGAGTTTCGAGGCCGTGCTGATGTGCACGGACAGGGACGGGGCCAGCTTGGCGTCGTAGTCGCCTTGCAGGAGGCTGATCACCTTGGCGCTGGCGGTGCGAACGGCCATTAGCGGTCCCTCTTCTCGATGCGAATCTGGTCCGGGTGACGGATCTCATCCGGCCCCCACCAGTGACCTTCGAGCCGGCGCGGTCCGGCCCAGCGGTAGATGCCGACGTAGCGGAATGCCCCGCCATCGGCGGCGCGCCAGTACAGGTGCAGCTCGCCGTCGTGCCAGGCCCCGGAGGCGTGCCAGCCCCAGTCCCCGCCCAGTTCCACTTGCCCGGCGACCTCGCTAAAGAGGCCGTACTGGCACAGTTCCTTGTGCAGGCTGCGGTGCGGGGCGGGAGGCGGTTCGACCAGGTCCGGGGCCGGGGTGATGCCCAGCACAAGCGCGACAAGGAGACTCACTGGTCGCCCCTCCCCAGTTCGAGCAGGATCTTCGCCACGATGCCGAGGATCTTCAGACCGAGCCCGCCGCCGAAGAGAGCAAACGCGACCTCGCCCCCGCCATCGACGGGGGGAGGAGTCTCCGGGGCCAGCATCTCGACGACGTAGCCGAGCACCTTGTGAGCCAGACGCAGTCCGGCCTTCCAGTCGCGATTGCGGACGGCGGCCACGAGCTCGTTGGCGATCTTGGCCAGTTCGAGCAGACCGGGGGCGGCCTGCGCGCCTTCGGGGATGGCGACCTCGTGTTCCAGTTCGGTGGCGAGGGCGAGGAGGGTTTCGTTCATCGTTTGGCCTTTCGTTTGTTCGCGGACGCTGTTTGTCCAGTCCGGGTCCACCCCGGCGGGTTCTTGACGGCGACCTTCTTTTTGCTCTGGTCAATCACCACCGACACGCCAGCGAAGGACACGGTCGCGATGCCGGCGGACGCTTCGACGGGTTCGACGGGTGGCGGAGCTGGCATGGCCTTCGGGTACAGCGTGTTCATGAACGCGCCGTCCGCGTCGGTAATCTTCATGCCGCCCGAGATCGGCTTGCCGTTCTTGGTGATCGTTCCCGGCAAGCCGTAGCACATGATCGAATCATGCTCGGCGTGGGGCGTGCCCATGATCGACGCCTCGCGGAGCGATGTGAGTACCTGCTGCTTGGTGACGGCGCGCGACCAGCCCTGGGTGCGCCAGAAGTAGTCGTAGACCTTCTCGTGGTCGAGCAGGTCGATGATCTCAGGGCGCATGTGTTCGTGCGGACAGCCCAGAGTGTGCCCGAACTCATGGCAGACCACGCGCTCGTATTCGTCATCCGCCGTGTTCACGGTGAACGCTTCGAGGTTCATGGTCGGCTGGTCGGCCGGGATGTGCAGGATGTCGGTGCCGAGGTACGACCAGTACCCCCCTGGCTGGCGAGCGATGCGGACCTGTCCGTCGCGCTGGGTCCAGACGAACTCGGCGTTGCAGTGCTTGCCCCACTTGTTCGCGAAGGCCAGGATTTTCTTGATGAGGGCCTGGTCGCTGGTGTCCAGGAACGACACGGTCAGTTTGACGCCCTGCGAGCCCCAGTAGTTCTGCCGCGCTACCGCGATACGCTGCACGCTGGTGGTGATGGCGGGCAGGGCCACGCCGACTGCGTCCAGCAAAGCGGTCAAGCCTTGCAGGCGCGGCCGGTTGGCCGGGTTGATGCGGATGGCTGTCTGGTTCGCGGGTTCGGCCAGATGTTCTGGCAGTTCGCGAATCGTGCAGCCGACATATGCGTTTTTTGCCATGTTCAAAAACCCTCCCCGGCCGGTCGCCCAGCCGGAGAGGTCCCAAGGAGCGTTCAGCGCACAAAGACGTTGCCGAACACGTCCACGGAGACGGCCGGCTGGTACGTCGAGAACGAGCGGAACGTGCTGTACGTCCCGAAGGCTGGCACATCGCAGGGCGGCGGAGCCGCGAACACCGGAGCGTAGACGCGCGGAGCGTACACCGGCGCGGCGATGACGCGCGGGGCGTAGACCGGCGCCTCGACCACGACCACCGCACGCCGAGGCGTGAACAGCCGGGGGCGGCCGAACTGGAGCAGCACGTCCGCCGAAGCGGAGCCGGCGAACGCCAAGCACAGGGCCAGAGCGAGAAACAGACGCATGGGTTGATCCTCCAACAAAAGACACATGGCTCGGGGGCCGAACATCTGCAACGAGTTGTCACGCAAGCCGCATCCGTTCTCCCCGAGCCGGTGTTTCAGCGACGGGTGCGAACGACGACGGTTGCTCGCGGAGCCCGCACGACAACGGCGGCGCGGCGGACCGCCCGCTGGCGAACCACCACGGCCCGCTGCTGGCGGACAACGACGCGGCCACGACGCGGCGAGGCGTCGGCCTCGGTAGGCGCGAAGCCCAGCACGAGGGCCAGAACGAACAGACCGAACAGGGTCGAAAGACGCATGGGAGCCTCCACAAAAAACTTTCTGTAGCCACAAAAAACGTTGTTCACTTCGCCGGCGGCCCGATCGCCTCCGGCGCTTGCAAGCCAAACTCGGCCAGCCACGGCATCTTCTCCGCGAACGGCAAGTCGCCCCCCGGCGGCATGCGCCTCGATGCGTCCGCTGCGAAGATTCGCCCGATGACGCGCAGCTTCTGCTCGGGAGCGAGCGAGTCGTAGGCGGTCACGTCGAACCCGCCCTCCTTCTTCGCCCCGCTGTGGCACGACGCGCAACGGGCCTGGGCCACTGCCGCGCGGCTCGGCCCCTGCCCGAACTGCTTCACTGGACCGCTGTCCGCCGGGCGCAGGTCGAACTGTCGCGTCTCGATCTTGCTCTCCTGACTGGCTCGCAGGGCGTGAGCGTAGCCGCGCGTGACGGCCTCGATGGTCGCCACCTTCTCGGTGACCTGCCCGAACTTCTGGGCCGCCTCGCCGCCGAGCGATTGTGCCCCCTCGACGATGCGCCCGAACTGCTGCGCCAGTTGCAGGGCGAGTTGTCCATCGGCCGCGTCACCGTAGGCGTTGGCCTGGGTCACGCGGCCGTAGAGCGTCGTGCCGTACCCCTGGATCGCGTAGTTGGGAGCGTGGCCGTACTGGCCTTCCAGCCCCATGGCCCGGACTGCCTCGCGGAACTGCTGGTATTCGACCTTTTCCTTGGCGATGTCGAGCAGCTTGTTTCGCCAGTCGGCCGGGGTGGCGTACTTGACCGGCGGGGCGATGTAGCGGGTGTGGCTGTAGCGGTAGTAGTAACCGCCGTAGTTGTTGCGGTGGCGGGTGTAGGCCGACTGGCCGCGCCAGTAGTAGCCGTCGCGGTAAACGTAATCGCTGGCGTCGGCGGCGATGCACACGACGAGCAGCAGTAGGAGCGAAAGGATCGTTCTCATTGTTTGTCCTCGGGCACCTTGCGGCACTCCAGTGCTTCATAAACGACAATCTGGCTGATGACGGAAATGAGCCAGCCGACCCACATTCCCGCCACGAACGCCCATGCAATCACGGTTTCTTCTCCGCCGGAGCCGCCTTGAATCGTTGCGCCACCCGCCCCTGCACCATGGCCCTGACCGACGATTGCACGAGTGCCCAGTTCGTCCGGTTCAGCGTCCCGCCCCCGCGCAGGTGCCCCAGCCGCCAGTCCTCGACTACCACCGGCTCGCCGTCCACCTCGACGGCCGCCTTCGGGTCCGTCGCCAGCAGTTCGGCCAGTACGTCCTTGGCCTGCGTCGGATCGCACTGAACCCGGCACTCGCGCAACACAGTGGTAGCGTCCACGTCGTCAAAAAAGTAGCCGCGCCACATCTGCACCAGCTTGCTTGCCGAGTGCTTCACCACGTCGGTCTGCGTCTTCGATGCCTTCCACGGCCCGGTGCAGCGAAAGACGGCGAGGCTGTAGTCATCCCGGCCGCGCTTCAGGGCTCGCTCCGGGTCGCCGGTGTAGAGGGCCAGCAGCTTCTCGCGGGTGGCTCGGTCGAACCGATGCCGGTTGCCGATTGGGTCCACACCCTGCCGCTTGAGTCGGAGCACGTCATTCCTGACCAGCTGCCAGCCGTCCGGCCCCTCGGCCTCGTGGCAGGCGATGCACGAGATGGCCGGTTGCAAGCGCTTCGGCCGCTTGTGCGTGATTGTGTGGTCCTCGGCGATCGCGGTCGCGCCGGTGCTGGGGACCTCGTCCACGAGGTTGTCGTCGCCGTTCAATGCGAGGTAGCCGTGCAGCCCGTTGGCCCGCTCGTAAATCAACTCCTTGCCGGTCGCCTTGAACTCGACAAGGTTGTCCAGCGGGTGAACGTCCACGTCGATGTCCTGGTCCGCCAGGTCCGAGGTCACCGCGACGATGCCCGTCGAACGCCCGAACTGCCCGAACGGGCTGTGCAGGAACTCGATCGACCGAGGGTGCCCGGTGACCAGCGACTTCTCGATAGCCGTCCGCTGGTTGCTGGGGATCTTGGCGAACACCTGCTTCGCCGTGACCCCGTTGCCGCCGATGCCGATCGACTCAAAGAACGCATCGAGGTCGCTGCCCTGCTTCGCCTTCTTGATCCCGGCCAGCCGGTAGTAGAGGCCGCCGAAGATCTCCTTGTAGACGCCCTTGTCCTGGATCTGGGCCAGCGCCCGCGCGACGAAGTAGGCATCCGTCACCACCGGGGCCTGCGAGCCGGTCGCGTCCTGGAGCGCCCGCAGCAGCTCCTGGTCGGTGTCCTCGGCCGGCAGGCGGATCAACTCGACGGCGTCCACGTCCAGCACCGCGATGTCGATGTCCTCGCGGCTGCGAACCAACCTTTTCGCCCGCCCGCCCGCGAACGTCTTCCACCTTTTGACCGTGCCGGCGCCTTTCAACTCGCGGCCATTCTCCACCGCGATCTTGAGCATGCCCTTGGTGAGCAAGAGCGACAGGTCCGGGTCGAACTGGAACTCCTCCCAGATCGACAGCCACTCCCGCAGGTCCTTGTCTTCCGGGACGTACTTCTCCAGGTCGAGCCGGGCGACCAGAAGCCCCTTGCCGTCGCCCAGGTCCGCCGGGCGGTAGATGTCCGGGGCGTGGCTGACGGCGTTGATCGCGTGGCTGACCGCCTTCAGCCGCTCGGGATCGCCGCTCGGCACCCAGACATAGCGCAGACAGCTCCACCGATGCTTCGGCTGCGTTTGCAGGTCGGCCCATGCCAGCGCCAGGGCGTGGTTGTGCGTGGGGAGCGTCTGGATCTTGAGATCCTGCGCCCCAGCGGTCAGCAGCAGGAATGCCAGTAGGCTCGTCATCTGATGTCCGGTCTGCTTTCGGCTAGCTGGTGGCGAAGACGCGATACATGGTCGTCCAGTTGAGCGAGCTTTTCCTCGATCTCGACAAGATCGCCGACGCTCGGGTGCGTTTGCAGCGACGCGATGCCGCGCTCGAGTCGTTCCATGCGCATGTCGTTCTTGGCGGCCAGATCGTGCAGACTGTCGAACGAGTCTCCCAGCTTGGCCAGGAACGCGAAGTGAGCGTCCAGCAGCTTGTCGAGCCGCGGCGTGACCCAGCGCCACACGGTCACGCCGGCCACCGCCACCGCCCCGGAGAAGACGATAAGGACTGCGACCGAGACGCCGAACCGGTCAATCAGCTCCGGCCAGCTCATCGCCTCTGCCATCAGCATCTCGCTCCCTCCAGGGCGACTTCGATCCCCCGCTTACAGTCCCTTGGACCGCAGGAACTCCGCGGCCTTGCGGCGGTCGGTCAGGTCCGCCGGCCACTCGATCTCCTCGGCCTGGGCGGCGCGCTTCATGTCGTTGAGCGACATCTGCTCCAGCTTGAGCTTGGCCTTGGTCGCCACTGCGACGCCACCGTCATCGGCGGTCGGCTGCTCGGCCTTCGGCTCGGCGGCAAGAGTGGCGCGGGCCTGTTCGAGCCGTCCCTGGAGCATGGCGATCTGCTTTTCGAGCATGGCGCTCTGGGCGGCGGCGGTCTTGGCCGCTTCCTCGTAGCGGGCCGGGGTCAGTTCATCGACCAGCTCGAACTTCTTCGAGCCGGGCTGGTTGAAGCGGGCCACCAGATCGACCTCGGTCTCGATCACGTCCCCTTCGGCCTTCCGGTTGGGGATCGGGCCTTCGTAGAGGCGGCCCTTCTCGTCGATGTGGCGTCCGGCCAGGATGCGAAACTTCACTGCAATACTCCTTTGTCACGGCGCGACGACCGCATTTGTGAAGGGAGGGCGGGGGCCGCTGCCGGCTGGTCCCGCCCCCCGGCGCCGCGTGGTCGTCAGGACGCCAGCGCCTCGTCGGGTTGGTTCAGGTGTTACGACGTGGTGCCGTGGATGAGGCCGCAGTTGCCGTAAAAGTCGGCCTGGATCAAGGGCACCTGGATGGCCATGACCTTGAACTTGAGCAGCATGCCGCCCTTTTCCTCCCACTGCACCGTGGTCACGTCCATGCCGTTCAGGGCCACGACGACTTCCTTGGTCATCTGCACCATGATCAGCGTGAACGGGTTCGCGGTGGTCGGGCCGTAGGGGCTGGTCACGCCCAGAGCGGAACTGGTCAGGAAGTCCAGGCGCTTGACATCGATGATGTCGTCGATCGCCTTGAGACGTTCCTTCAGGGTCTTGGTCGGGGCGACTGCGCCGGAGGTGGTCATCCGGTAGTAGTCGCCGTTCATGTAGCGGTCCCAGTCGTTGCTGTGGTACAGCATGAACGGGCCGTAGAAGAAGTTGGCCGTCAGCTGGTCGATCATGGCCAGCACGTCATCGACCGTGTCGTCCGGGGTCCACGAACCGCTGCTCGGGCTGACCAGGTTGGTCTTGGTCAGACGCGACGGGAAGTTCGTGTAGCCGTAGACCTGCGAGGCGCGGCCGTAGGCCATGCCCGAGTCGTAGCGGCCGGTGCCGCCGAACGCCACGCCCGTCTGCACGCCGATCAGCGTCCGCTCGATGGCCTCGCCCACGCGCCGGCCAGCCGCCTCGCCCATGCGGGTGTCGAAGGCCTGGCCATTGCCCTTGCTGGTGGCCAGACGCCGCGAGGTGCACTGGAAGCCCGAGTGGGTGATGGGAAGCGGCACGGCCTGGAGCTGGAACTGCGGCTCGTCGCCCCAGGCTTCCTTGACGCCGTCCATGTCCACCAGCGCGAAGCCGGGGTCGCTGCTCGTCTCGTACTCGTAGACGGTCTTGCCCATGGCATTGAAGCCGCTGATGGACGACCGCGAGGACAGGTCCGACCACGCCTTGAGCCGCGGGCGGGCGGCCTGGCGGACGGTCTTGTCCAGCTCGACCCATTCCTCCTTGCGGAGCGAGGTCGCGTTCCAGACCGGGATGTTCCAGCCGTGGCGTGCCCGCAGGTCGGCGATGGGGGCCTCACGCAGAATCCACTTGCCGTCATCCTTGCCGCCGTTGGCGACGCGGCGGCCGGTGTTGTAGGTGACCATCTGCTGGCCCTTGTGCCAGTAGGGTCGCAGGAGGTGCGGGTCGAAGTGCACACCCTGGAGAAGCTGGCCGACCTCGCCGAAGCCCCGGCCGTTCTGAACGTAGTCCTGAAAAGCGTACATTCTGGTGATCTCCTCTCTCTGCTCTCGTAAGCCGCCGCCGGGTTCGAGGTCGGGCGGCTCGCGACCTTGTGTGGAAGGAAACGCGGCGCGAAACGGGGTCAACCGTTGTACATGCCCAGGCACCAGTCATCGGCCGTCAGCGCCGACTTGGTCTGCATGACGGTGAAGGCCGGCTTGGCGTGGGAGCTGTTGGCGATGAACTTGCCCGTGCCGCTGTTGGGCGACACGAGGTCGCCGATGGCGAAGCTGTCCGCCGTGCCGGAGATGTTCTCCAGCAGGATGTTCAGCAGCTCGCCCATCGCCGGGCAGTACAGAAAGCAGCGATCCGCATCGACGTAGGCGTCGGAGTAGAGCTTGCCCTGCATGTGGTCGGGCAGGAGGATCGCCGTGACGACGTGCGCGCCGTCGGCCGGCGCGAAGGGTTCCCAGGTGAACGAACCGCCGACCGGCTCGGTGGCGGCCTTGACGGTCATGGCCGTGCCGGGTTTGGGCGTACCGTCGATGATGCCCTCCAGGAACTTGCCCTGGGGGTCCCCGCTGACAATGATGCCGGCTCCGCGTCCAGCCATGGTTCTGTCTCCCGTTCTCTGTTCAGGCCCCGCGTGCGCTCAGAGGTCCGCCACCGGCCGCCCGCGGGGATGCGTCGGCCGAAGGCGGAGTGATTTCAGGCCGCGTCTTCGCCCAGGTCGTTGGCCACCGGCGCGATGCCCAGCGGCGCGTCGAAACCGTCCTCGTCGAGGTCGTCGGCGCTGTTGGCCGCCACGCCGCCCTTGGCGAGGAACGAGGGAACCTCCACGCGGGTCCGGCGCGGATCGACGCCGAACATGCCGGCCAGCTCGCGCAGGGTCGGGGCGTGCGAGGCGGGATCGTCAAGGTCCAGCTCGGCGAGCTTGTGGATCATGCGGATGCGCTCTTCGCCGCGCAGGTTGACCACCAGTTCGCGGATGACGCCCATCTTGGCCTGGCGGTTGATGGCGAGGGCGTTCTGGACCGCCTCGACGACCTCGGGAGGCGCGTCGGTCTCCTGGAGCCATTCGTGCATCGAGCGCTGGTTGGCCTTGAACTTCGGGATGCCGCCGCCCGGAGCGATGGTGGGCTTCTTCTTGGGCGTGCCCTTGATGGCGGGCATCTTGGGGGCCTTGCCCTTGGCTTCCTTCTCGATCGCCTTGGCGGCCGACTTCTCGCGCGACTTGACGGAGGGGGCCTTCGGGTGCGCCGTCTCGGCGTTCTCGATCTCTTCCTCGTTCTCGGAAAGGTCGTCTTCGTTTTCGGCGGACTCTTCCTCGTTTTCGACCTCTTCCTCGTTCTCGGAGAGGTCTTCGTTCTCGACTTCCTCCTCGTTCTCGACCTCCTCGTTGGCGACGAACTCGTTTTCCAGCTCGCCGAACTCGTCCGCGACGATCAGGGCCAGTTCCTCGTCGTTGAGGGTTTGCAGGCCTTCGCGCCCGCCGCAGTCGCCGCAGTTGGCGGCCAGGAAGTCGATGACATCCTCGCGCTCCTGGTCGTTGAGTCGAAACATGGGTCGGTCTCCTCTTTCCGGTTGGTGATCAGCGCGATCCTGGTACCGCAACAGGCGGCTGCTTCTTCTTGAGTCCTGGGTGTCCTTCCGCGCGCGCCTTGCGGATGCGGTCGCCGTAGGCGGTCGCGCCCGACGCTTCCGCTTCCTTAACCGCCTTGGCGCGCGCCGCCCGCTGCTG
>Ga0196963_10001692_pt1 | contig 14315 bp, 11 predicted proteins | sample S1_5metaG_FD_148600 | JGI IMG/M metagenome (GOLD analysis project Ga0196963, IMG submission 148600) | Soil microbial communities from Anza Borrego desert, Southern California, United States - S1_5 | ecosystem: Environmental > Terrestrial > Soil > Desert | place: USA: California | collected... | reverse complement strand
TGGCGTAGGAGACGTTGTTCCAGGCGCTGAAGTTCTCGAGCTGGATCCAGGTCATCCAGGTGCTGGTGTAGCCGCAGCCATGGCCCGAGGCCTTGATCTTGCGGGCGGCCTCGAACAGCTCCGGCCAGGTCTTGGGCGGCTTGTTCTCGTCCAGGCCGGCCTTCTTGAACAGGTCCTTGTTGTAGTAGAGGATCGGCGAGGAGCTGTTGAACGGGAAGGAGACCAGCTTGCCTTCCGCCGTGCTGTAATAGGCGGTGATGCCGGGCAGGTAGTCCTTGGCGTCGAACTTGGCGCCGGCCGACTTCATCACGTCCTCGACCGGGACATAGGCGCCCTTCGACGCCATCATCGAACCGGTGCCGACGTCGAAGACCTGGAGGATGTGCGGCTGCTGCTTGGCGCGGAACGCGGCGATGCCGGCGTTCAGGGTCTCCGGATAGGAGCCCTTGTAGGTGACCACGATCTTGTAGTCGCTCTGCATGCCGTTGAACTGCTCGGCGAGCTGGTTCACCTTCTCGGCGCCGGCGCCGGTCAGGGCATGCCACCACTGGATCTCCGTGGCGGCATGGGCGGGGAACGCGATGCCGGCGGCCAGCGCGGCCAGCATAAGCTTGCGGGTCATGTGGGGCTCCTCCCTGGGGTCCAAGCTGCGGCGAGCTTTAGCCGTGCCCGGTTTCTTAGCCATGACCGGATTGTTACACTTCGATGACATAGAACACAACGGCGCGATCCGGCCCGGCTGCAAAGAATTGCAACGAAACAATCATTTAGCAGTCATCGGGTCGGTTCGGCGGCGGCCGAAGCACCGGCGGCCGATCCGTGGCATGCTGGGTGGAGCGAAACGGAGAGCCCCATGATCGCCGTCATCTTCCAGGTCGTGCCGCGCGAGGGCGCCCAGGCGGCCTATCTCGACATCGCCGCCGAGCTGCGCCCCCTGCTCGACGGGATCGACGGCTTCATCTCCATCGAGCGCTTCCAGAGCCTGTCCGACCCCCGCAAGATCCTGTCGCTGTCGTTCTGGCGCGACGAGGCGGCGGTCGAGGCCTGGCGCGGCCTGGAGCGGCACCGCCGGGCCCAGGCGGCGGGGCGCGGCGGCGTGTTCGAGGACTACCGGCTCTCGGTCGCCGCCGTCCTGCGCGACTACGGGATGGCCGACCGGGCCGGGGCTCCCGACGATTCCCGCCGCTACCACGGGGGCGGCTGACCCCGGGCGGACCGGCCTCGCGGGGGCGGCGGCGGCATGCTAGGCTTGGCCGACGCCCCTTTTCCGGCCCGCCCCATGTTCGATCTCGAGCGCCACCACTATGCCGCTGGCAGCCGCATCTTCAGCGAGGGCGATGCCGGCGACACCCTCTACTTCGTCGACGACGGCACGGTCGCCATCTGGTGCGGGGCGGAGGACGCCAAGGTGGTGCTGGGCCAGATCGGCCGGGGCGGGCTGTTCGGCGAGATGGCGGTGATCGACGCCGGCACCCGCATGGCCAGCGCCACGGCGCTGACCGACTGCACGCTGATGGCCATCCCCGGCGCCGCCCTGCGGGAGCGGCTGGCGAAGAGCGACCCGCTGGTGGTGCGGCTGCTGCACCTGATGGTCCACGACGTGCGGCGCATGGCGATCCAGATGGCCTCGCTGCGCCAGGGCTTCGAGCCGGGCGCCGAGCCGGCCTCGCCGGTCTCGCTCGACGACGGCGCCCTGGACCTAACGCGCCGGCCGGGCTGAGCGCCGCCGGGGATGGCGTGACACCGCCAGGGCGCCACCGGGCTTTCGGCACCGGGCCCGAAGCCAGCTTCGCTGGCTCACCCCTCACTCCAACCCTCTCCCACAAGGGGAGAGGGGGCGCTTGCTGACCTTCCGTGAAGCCTTCGCGGTCCTTGCCTGCTGCACTGACTGCGCCTCTAGCGCCCCCTCCCCCCTCGTGGGGGAGGGCCGGGGTGAGGGGGTGCCTCCACCAGGGCGCTGTCGGGCTTCGGCACCGGGCCCAGCCCTCACCCCGGCCCTCTCCCGCTGAAGCGGGAGAGGGGGTGCTTGCTGATCATTCCTTGCAGCCGTCGTGATTTCGCCTGCTGCACCGCCCGCACGCCTAGCGCCCCCTCCCCCCTCGCGGGGGAGGGTCGGGGTGAGGGGGTGGCGCCGCTTGGGCACTGCCGGGCTAGGGCACCGGGCGCCCGCCGCAACACGCGCGCCACTTCCCCAACCGGCCCTACCCCGCCCGCAGCATGCGCCGCACCTCCACCACGCCGGGCTCGTCCGGCACCTCGCGGCGCTGGAAGCCCAGCTCGTCGCACAGGGCCAGCATGTTGACGTTCTCGCGCAGCACCTCGCCATAGACCTCGCCGATGCCGCGGCTGGCGGCGTAGGCGAGGATCGCCTCCATCAGGGCGCGGCCGAGGCCCCGCCCCTTCATGTCGCTGCGCACGGCCACGGCGTATTCCGCCCGGCGGTTGTCGGGATCGGCGGAGATGCGGACGCCGCCCAGCATCGCCGGCCGCGGGCGGCCCTCGGCGTCCGGCTCCTCGGCGATGGCGGCCAAGGCCATTTCGCGGTCGTAGTCGATCTGGGTCAGCCGGGCGCTCATCTGCGGCGGCAGGCGGCGCAGCGGGGTGAAGAAGCGCAGGCGGATGTCGTTCGGCGTCATGCGCTCGACCATCGCCTGGAGCAGCGGCGCATCCTCCGGCCGCATCGGGCGGATGAAGACTGGCAGTCCGTCCGGCAGGGCGGCCCGGCGCTCCAGCGCCTTCGGATAGGGGCGGATCGCCAGCCGGCGGCCGGCGGCGGCGCCGACCCGGATCCGGGCGTCCACCGCCACCACCCCCTCGGCCGAGGCGATGAGCGGGTTGATGTCCAGCTCGCGCACCTCCGGGATGTCGGCCACGAGCTGGCTCACCTTGACCAGCGCGTCCACCACCGCGTCGATGCGGGCCGGCGGTCGGTCGCGATAGCCCTGCAGGCGGCGCCAGACGCGGGTGCGGGCCATCAGGTCGCGCGCCAGCACGGCGTTGAGCGGCGGCAGGCCCAGCGCCCGGTCGCGGATCACCTCCACCGCCACGCCGCCCTCGCCGAACAGGATCACCGGGCCGAACAGGGGATCGTCCGCCACGCCGAGGATCAGCTCGGTGCTGTCCTTCAGCCGCGCCATCTCCTGCACGGCGAAGCCCTCGATCCGGGCGCCGGGCAGGCGGGTCTCCACCCGCTTGGCCATCCGCTTCGCCGCCTCGCGCACCGCCGCCGGGCCGTTCAGCCACAGCGCCACGCCGCCGACATCGGATTTGTGCAGCACGTCGGGCGAGACGATCTTCAGCGCCAGCGGCCCGGCCATCCCGGCCGCCGCCGCGGCGGCGGCTTCGGCATCGGCCGCCACGGCGCTGCGCACCAGCGGCAGGCGGTAGGCCGCCATCACCGCCTGCACCTCGGCGGCGTCCAGCCAGTCGCGGCCGGCGGCCAGCGCCGCGGCCACCGCCGCCCGGGCCGCCGCCGTGTCGGGCACGAACGCCTCGGCCTCCGAGGGCGGGACCTGCATCAGCAGCTCCTGGTTCCGCCGGTACTGCACCAGGTGCATGAAGGCGCGCACCGCCTTGTCCGGCGTCTCGTAGCTGGGGATGCGCCGCTCGGCGAAGAGGCGCCGTGCCTCCGCCGCCGCCCCGGCGCCAAGCCAGCTGGCGAAGACCGGGCGGTGGCGCGGCGGCAGGGCGGCCATCAGGCCGCGCGCCGCCTCGGCGCTGTCCGCCACCGCCGTCGGGCAGTTCAGCGCCACCACCGCATCCACGCCGCGATCGGCCATCAGCGCCGCCATGGCGGCTTGGTAGCGGGCGCCGTCGGCATCGCCGATGATGTCGACCGGGTTGCCGCGCGACCAGGTGGCGGGCAGGGCGGCGTCGAGCGCCGCCAGGGTCTCGGGCGCCAGCTCGGCCAGCCGGCCCCCGGCCTCGATCAGGGTGTCGACCGCCAGCACGCCGACGCCGCCGCCATTGGTGAGGATCGCCAGCCGGTCGCCGCTCGCCGCCACGCCGCTGCCCAGGGTCTGCACCGCGTCGAACAGCTCGTCGAGGTCCTTCACCCGCAGCATGCCGGCGCGGCGGAAGGCGGTGTCGTAGACCTCGTCGCTGCCGGCCAGGGCGCCGGTATGGGAGGCGGCGGCCTTCGCCGCCTCGTCGCTGCGGCCGCCCTTGATGACGATCAGCGGCTTGGTCCGCGCCGCGGCGCGGGCGGCGGACATGAATTTGCGCGCCTCGGTCAGCGCCTCGACATAGAGCAGGATGGCCCGCGTGCCGGGATCGGCCGCCAGATAGTCCAGCACGTCGCCGAAATCGGCATCCGCCATGTCGCCCAGCGACACCATGTGGGAGAAGCCGATGCCGCGGGCCGAGGCCCAGTCGAGCACCGAGGTGACGATGGCCCCGGATTGCGAGACGAGGGCGATGTCGCCGCGCCGGGGATGCATATGGGCGAAGCTGGCGTTGAGGCCGATGCCCGGCACCAGCAGGCCGACGCAGTTCGGCCCCAGCAGGCGCATGCCGTGGGCCCGGGCGGTCGCCACCACCCGCGCCTGCCGCTCCGCCCCCTCGCCGCCGATCTCGGCGAAGCCGCCGGAGACGATGACCGCGGCCGGCGTGCCGCGCCGGGCGAATCGCTCCACCAGCTCCGGCACCGCCGCGGCCGGGGTGGCGATCACCGCCAGCTCCGGCGTCTCCGGCAGGGCCTCGACGCTGGGGAAGGCGGGCAGGCCGGCGATCTGCGGCTCGCTGGGATGGACGGCCCAGAGCGGGCCTTGGAAGCCGCCGGTGGCGAGGTTGTGGCCCAGCACGGCGCCGACCGAGCGGGGCCGGCGGCTGAGGCCGACGACGGCGACCGAGCGCGGCTTGAACAGGTTCTCCAGGCGATAGACCGACATGGCGCGACCCTCCAGGCTCGCGAAGCGACGTGGGGCGCGGACGGCCCCCGTCCAGCGCATGCCGCACTGCACCACGCCCCGGCGCCGGCCGCCTTGTGCTGGATCAAGACCGGCAGCGGAACCGCAGGCCCGCCCTCATCCCTCCGGCGGCCGGCCGCCATAGCTGGGCAGCGAGGCCTTGGTGAGCACCGCCCAGACCCGGATGGCGAAGGTGAGCGGCACCGCCACGGCCAGGGCCAGCCAGCGCGGCCCGTCGGCCATCTGGATCAGCAGGTAGACGCTGCCGCCCAGCACCGCCGCCAGGGCGTAGATCTCGCGGCGCAGGATGAGGGGGATCTCGTTGCACAGCACGTCGCGGGCGATGCCGCCGGCCGCCGCGGTGAGCACGCCCATCAGCACCGCCACCACCTCGGGCGCCGCATAGTCGAGCGCCTTCTGCGTGCCGATGACGGTGCCGAGGGCGAGGCCGAAGGCGTCGGCGATCGACAGCGCCCGCAGCCGCCGCTCGATCCGGGGCGCGGCGAAGAAGGCGAGGATGCCGCCCAGCGTGCAGGACAGCAGGTATTCCGGCTGGAACACCCAGAACACCGGCCGCACGCCGATCAGCAGGTCGCGCAGCGTGCCGCCGCCGATGCCGGTCAGCATGCCGACGACGATGAAGCCGACGATGTCGAGCTGCTTGCGCGCGGCGGCCAGCCCGCCCGACAGGGCGAAGACGAAGACCGCGGCGAGGTCGAGGACGTAGAGCGAGGCTTGGAGCTGCATGGCGGTCGCGAGGCGGCGGGGCGGCAGTGTCGCGGAAACCGGGCGGCCCGTCCACCCAAGGCGGGGCTTGCCAAAAAAGCACGAACGTTCGTACACTACCCAGACCGCCAGACCGGAGTCCCGCATGTCGACCGACCGCACCCGCACCGTCACCTGGGCCGATCCCCTGCCCGCCGCCAAGGCCGGCATGGCGATGTCCGGCATCGACTATCTGCAGGCCATGTTCGAAGGCCGGCTGCCCGGCCCGCCGGTGATGACGCTGCTCGGCATGGAGGGGCATTCCGTCGAGCCCGGCCGCGTCGTCTTCGCCCTGACGCCGGCCGAATACCACTACAACCCCATCGGCACGGTGCACGGCGGCGTCATCGCCACCCTGCTCGACAGCGCCATGGCCTGCGCCGTCCACAGCGAGCTGCCCGAGGGCCAGGGCTACACGACGCTGGAGTTCAAGGTGAACTTCGTCCGCCCCCTCACCCAGGCCTCCGGCCCGGTGACCTGCGAGGGCAAGGTCATCCACCGCGGCCGCAGCCAAGCCACCGCCGAGGGCCGGGTGACCGACGCCGAAGGCCGCCTCTACGCCCACGCCACGACGACCTGCATGATCCTGCCGGCGCGGTAGGCGCGGCGGGGATCGGCATCGCCGACCACGCCGTCCCGCTTCAGTCGCCGGCCAGCCAATAGGCCGGCAGCGCGGCCATCTCCCTCGCCGTGGAATAGAGGTCGCGCGCCTCGAAGAAGCGGGCATGCGCCGGATGGACCGTCCCGATGCCGGCGCGGCGCAGGGCATAGCGGCTGCGCGGGATGTGGAAATACTGGGTGACGACCAGCGCGCTCTTGAGGCCGTGCGCCTGCATGATGGCGGCGCTGTTCCGGGCCGTCGCCTCGGCGTCGACGCCGTGCTCGTCCAGCAGGATGGCCTCGCGCGGCACGGCGTGCCGATCCGCCAGATAGTCGACCATGACGCGGGCCTCGCTGAACCCCTCCACCCCCGTGCCGCCGCTGACGATGACCTGCTTGAACAGGCCCTGCCGGTACAGCTCGGCGGCCCGGTCGAGGCGGGCCCGCAGGCGGTCCGAGGGGGTGCCGTCGGGCATCACCTTCGAGCCGAGCACCACGCCGACGTCGCTAGGCCCGACCTCGTCGCGCAGGCCGTCGACGACGATGCCGGCGGCACCCGCCAGCACCAGGGCGATCACGACGGCCGCCAGGACGGCGGCGCGCCTCATCGGGGTGCGGCGGGGCACGCCGAGTGCTGGTTTGCCATGCGCTGCCTGTCTTCAAGGATCGAATGCGGGCCGAAGCGTCGGCCAAGCCATATCGGACAGGACCGGGCCCGCAAGCCGGGCGGATGCCGGGCGGGTGCAGAGCGCCCCCGGCGGCGCGCTCGGCGCCGCAGGGGTTCCGGTGGCCGCACATCGGCTCCGGCAAGCGCCCCCCTCTCCCCTTGTGGGAGAGGGCTGGGGTGAGGGGTGAGCCAGCGAAGCTGGCTTCGGGCCCGGTGCTGAAGCCCGACAGTCCCCAAGCGGCGCCGCCCCCTCACCCCGGCCCTCCCCCACGAGGGGGGAGGGGGCGCCAGCGGTGCCGCCGGTGCCGCAGGCAAGACCTTGACGGCTGCATGGAATGCCGGCGAGCGCCCCCTTCCGGGGGAGGGTGTCAGGGGCTGCCCTACTCCCCCACCGGCCCCGACCGGAGCCGCTTGACCGCGCCGCGCTTGGCCTTGCCCTCCAGCCGGCGCTTCTTCGAGCCGAGGGTGGGCTTGGTCGGGCGGCGGGGCGGCGGCGGGGGGATGGCGGCCTCGCGGATGAGGGCGAGCAGGCGCTCCAGCGCGTCCTGGCGGTTGCGGTCCTGGGTGCGGTGGCGCTGGGCGGTGAGGATCAGCACGCCGTCCTGGGTCAGGCGGTGGCCGGCCAAGCGCTCCAGCCGCGCGCGCACGTCGTCCGGGAGGTTGGGCGAGCGGCGGACGTCGAAGCGGAGCTGCACCGCCGTCTCCACCTTGTTGACGTTCTGCCCGCCGGCGCCCGAGGCGCGGATGAAGGTCTCCTCGATCTCGCGCTCGTCGATCTGGATGCGGCGGGTGACGGGGATCATCGGGGCACCTGTGCTGGGGATCGGCGGGGCTGGATAAGCGCCCCGCGTTCTTCGATAACAGAGGACGCCCGTTCCTGGCATCATCGCCGCGCCACAGCCTCCGGCCCGCCCATGACCTTCCTGCCGCCCCGCCCCCGCCGCCGCGCCGCCTTCGACCGGATCGCCGGCTGGGCGGTCTATCTCGGCCTCGGCCTCGTCTTCCACCTCGTCTTCTACGGCGCCCCCGACTGGGCGGGGCTTTGGGTCTATGTCGTGCTGCTGTTCTGGCCGGTGGTGCTGCTCTTCAAGGCGCTCTGGCTGGCGCTGATGCTGGGCGCCGCTTTCCTGCTTGGCTTCGTCGGCTATCGGCTGTACGCCCGGTGGCGCAACGGCGCCGGCGACTGACGGCGCGGCGCCGGGAACCGATGCGGGGGCAGCGATGGCGGGGCGCGACTGGGTCTACGAGGCGGTGCGGCGGATCGAGGCGGATTTCCACCGCTCGGCCGACACCCACCTGTTCCGCTACGACCTGCCGGCCCTGCCGGGCATCACCCTCTACTTCAAGGACGAATCGACCCATCCGACCGGCAGCCTGAAGCACCGGCTGGCGCGGTCGCTGTTCCTCTACGCCCTGTGCAACGGCTGGGTGCGCGAGGGCACGACGGTGATCGAGGCCTCCAGCGGCTCCACCGCCGTGTCGGAGGCCTATTTCGCGCGCATGCTCGGCCTGCCCTTCGTGGCGGTGATGCCGGCGGCGACCAGCCGGGAGAAGATCGCCCAGATCGAGTTCCAGGGCGGGCGCTGCCACCTGGTGGACGATCCGGCGGCGGTGGTGGCCGAGGCCAAGCGGCTGGCGCAGGAGCTGGGCGGCCATTTCATGGACCAGTTCACCTATGCCGAGCGGGCGACGGATTGGCGCGGCAACAACAACATCGCCCAGTCGATCTTCGACCAGATGGCGCGCGAGGCCCATCCCATCCCCGATTGGGTGGTGGTGGGGGCCGGCACCGGCGGCACCGGCGCCACCATCGGCCGCTTCATCCGCTACCAGCGCCACGCCACCCGCCTGCTGGTGGTCGATCCCGAGAACTCCGCCTTCCACGACCATTATGCCGGCATCGCCGGGCCCGCATGCCGCGGCGGCAGCCGGATCGAGGGCATCGGCCGGCCGCGGGTCGAGCCCTCCTTCGTGCCGGAGGTGGTGGACCGCATGCTGCGCGTGCCCGACGCCGCCAGCTTCGCCGCCATGCGCCTGCTGTGCCGCCTGCTCGGCCGCCGCTGCGGCGGCTCGACCGGCACCAACCTGATCGGCGCGGTCGAGGCGATCGCGGAGATGGCGCGGCAGGGGCGCTCCGGCTCGGTCGTCACCCTCATCTGCGATCCCGGCGACCGCTACCGCCAGACCTATTACGACGACGAATGGCTGGCCGCGAACGGCCACGACATCGCGCCCTGGACGGCGAAGCTGGAGCGGTTCTTCGAATCGGGCGAATGGGCGCCGCTCGGCTGCGTCGAGCGCGGGCGGTAGGCCCGCCCGGCGCCGGCGGGGCCGGTCAGCCAATGATCCGCGACGGGGGAAAGTGCAGCCGCACCGTCGTGCCCGCCCCCGGCTCGCTCGCCAGCTCAAGCCGGCCGCCATGGGCCTCGATCAGCGACTTCACCAGGGGCAGGCCCAGGCCGGTGCCGGGCTGCTGCGGGTTCAGCGGGGCCGTCACCTGGCCGAAGGGGGCCAGGGCCTGCGGCATGTCGGCCTCGGCGATGCCGATGCCGGTGTCGGCGACCGCCAGGGTCAGCCCGCCCTCCGGCCCCGGCGCGGCGGCGACGACGATGCGGCCGCCGAAGGGCGTGAACTTGATGGCGTTGGAGATCAGGTTCACCAGCATCTGCCGCACCGCCCGCGGATCGGCCGAGATCAGCGGCAGGCCGGGCGGCAGGTCGTGCAGCAGCTCGATCCCGGCGCGGCTGGCGCGCTCGCGCATCATCCGCACCGCCCCGCCCACGGCATCGCGCGCCGCCAGCGGCTCGTCCTGCAGCACCAGCTTGCCCGCCTCGACCTTGGAGAGGTCGAGGATGTCGTTGATGAGCTGCAGCAGGTGGGTGCCGCCCTCGTGGATGTCGCGGGCGTATTCGCGGTAGTGCGGATCGCCCAGGGGGCCGAAGGTCTCGTCGCGGATCAGCTCGGCGAAGCCGATGATGGCGTTGAGCGGCGTGCGCAGCTCGTGGCTCATATTGGCGAGGAAGCGGCTCTTGGCGCGGTTGGCGATCTCGGCGGCGTCGATCGCCTGGCGCAGCTCGGCCTCGTATTGGTAGCGCTCCGTGCGCTCGCTGATGATGCTGACGGAGCAGCCGTCGTCCAGCGCGTATTCCAGGAAGTGGAACCAGCGGTCGCCCTTGGCGCGGAACACCACCCGGCGGGCCGGGTCGCCCACCGCCGGGCGCGACGAATCGAGCAGCGCCGCCTGGGCGGGGCTCGCCGGGGTCAGCGCTCCCGATTCGAGCCCCTGGGCATAGATAGCAGCCAGGGTCTGGCCCACTTCGGGCCGCACGCCGGGCAGGAACCGGCAGGCGCGCTCGTTGGCGTGGAGCAGCCGGCCCTCCGGGTCCCAGATCAATACCGCGTCGTCGAGCCCGTCCAGCGTCTGGACGCTGCGGCGGCGCAGCGTGGCGTCGCGCTCGCGGCGGATCAGGCCGTGATAGCCGCCGTCGGGATGCGGCACCCCGTCGAGCCGCCAGCCCTCGCGCTCGTGGTTCCAGACGGCGGCGCGCAGCGGCCGCCCGGCCGCCAGCTCGGCCGCGGCGGCGCCCAGCATCTCGGCGAGGCTCCGCCCCGCCAGCGCGGGGCCGCCGGCCGGGCCCTCGACGGCGGTCACCGTCAGCCCGGCATCCGCCCGCCAGCGCCACAGCTCGGCCAGGTCGAGCAGCGCCGTGGCCGGAGCGTCGGCGGCGTCGGGCGGCGGCTGGGCGGGAACGGGGTGCAGGATCGGCCTTTCTGGCAGGAGGCGCCACTCTAGGGAGGGGCGGCGGGGTCAACAATCGTCCGGGAGGATAGGCCCGGCTATGATCCAGGTCACTCCGGCGGTGCGGAGGCGCCCGCCTCAGGCCGCCTTGCGACCGTGCGCCTCCGCCTCGGCCTGCAGCAGGGCGTCGTTATAGGCGCCCAGCACCGTGCGGTAGCGCAGCAGCCCGGCGACGACGCCGCCCTCGCGGGTCTCGACGACGGGCAGCTGCTCCTCCCGCGCCTCCTCCATGATCTTCAGCGCCGTCTCCAGGCTGTCGCCGCTCTCCAGCACCGCCGGGTAGAGGCGGCAGACCTGCATGGCGTCGATGCCGTCCTCGTTCACCAGGGGGTCGAAGGCGACGTCCTTGATGTCGGCCAGCGAGACCGTGCCGACCAGCCGGTTCCCCGCCCCCACCACGAACATCTCCGCCCCCTCGGGCAGCATGTGCAGCAGGTGCTTCAGGTCGTTCAGCTTCATCGTCTCCGGCACGATCTGGAAGCGGCTGTCCATCACGTCGCCCACCTTCTGGGCCTGCAGGAGCTGCCGCGCCCGGCCGCCGGCCAGCTTCACGCCGCGCCGCTCGAGCTGCCAGGTGAAGATCGAATGGCCGAGCAGGGCCTGGGTCACCAGGCAGGCGACGGCGGCGCCGGACATGACGCCGATGGTGACCTTGAAGTCGCCCGTCAGCTCGAAGACGATGAGGATGGTGGAGATCGGGGCGCCCAGCACCGCCGCCGCCACCGCCGCCATGCCGACGATGGCGTAGAGGCCGGAATTGCTGCCCGCCTCGGGGAAGAGCCACAGGGCGATGGTGCCGAAGGCGCCGCCGACCATCGAGCCGACGAAGAGCGAGGGCGAGAAGACGCCGCCGCCGAAGCGGCTGGCGAGGCTGACCGCGGTGCCGACCGTCTTCACGACGATCAGGCCGAGCATCATCCACAGCGGCAGCTCGGCGTTCAGCGCGCCGTCCGTCGCCTCGTAGCCGACGCCGAGGATCTGGGGGAAGAGCAGCGCCGCCGCGCCCAGCAGCAGCCCGCCCACCGCCGGCCGCGCCCAATTGGGCATCGGCACCCGGTTGGCCGCGTCCTCCGCCACGAACATCGTCCACATGAAGGCGATGGCGGCGATGGCGCTCACCACGCCCAGCATGACGAAGGCCGGGAACTCCCAGAAGGTGGCGACGGCGTAGTGCGGCACGCTGAAGGCCGGGAAGTCGCCGAAATGCACCCGGCTGATCATCGTGCCGATGACCGAGGCCAGCACGACCGGCGCGAAGGCGTTCAGGGCGTAGTGGCCGACCACCACCTCCAGCGCGAAGAACACCCCGGCGATGGGGGCGTTGAACGAGGCCGCCACCGCCGCGGCGACGCCGCAGCCGAGCATGGTGTGGAAATGCGCCGCCGGCAGGCGGAAGGCCTGGCCGATCCAGGAGGCGAGCGTGGCGCAGAGGTGGACGATGGCGCCCTCGCGCCCGACCGAGGCGCCGACGCCGATGGAGCTGGCGCTCACCAGCGCCGAGAGCAGGCCGGGCTTGAGCGGCATCACCGCGCCGTGGATGGCGCTGGCCTCCATGACGTTGGCGATGCCGCGCGCCCGCTGCCCCGGCATGGCGAAATGCATGAACAGGCCGATGACGAGCCCGCCCGCCGCCGGGGCCAGCAGGGTGTGCCACCAGGGCAGCGCCGTCACCGCCGAGGCCAGATGCTCGCCGCCGGCGCCGAAGACGAAATACTGCACGGCCGAGGCCAGCAGGCGGAAGCCGAGGGCGACATAGCCGCCCAGCACGCCGAGGCCGACGGCGAGCAGGGTGAGGACCACCTGCTCGGCCTTGAGGGCCTGGCGCAGCAGGCCCGGCACGGTCTTGAGCCGGCCGAGCGCCTGCCGCCCCGCCTGCCCCGCCGCCTGCCGCAGCCCCTGCGCCCACGCTGCCCGCACCGCGCGCCCCCCGCCCAAGTGAAGGCTGAGCTTAGGCCCAACTGCTTGCGCGCGCATTAACGCTTCGCCGCCGCCGGGAGACGGGCGCGGCAGGCCTCAGGGCAGCGGCCGGGGCGGGCGCGGCTGAACCGCGCCGTCGGCCTGCCAGTTCAGCACGGAAAGGAAGCGGTTGCGCAAATCGCGGGTCATGTCGCGCGCCTGCTCGCGGCTGCGCAGCAGGCGGGGGGTGATGAGCACCAGAAGCTCGGTGCGGCGGGCCTCGACCCCGGTCGACCCGAACAGCGCCCCGACCACCGGGATGCTGCTGAGGCCCGGCACGCCGGTCTGGTTCGTGGTGTTGCGCTCGCGGATAAGGCCGCCGAGCAGCACCATGTCGCCGCTGCCGACATTGACGGTGGAGATGACGCGGCGCTGCTGGATGGTCGGGCTGTCGATGCCGGAGGTGGTGGTGCGGGCGACGTCCGAGACCTCCTGCGCGATCTCCAGCGTCACCGTGTCGGCCCCGCCGACATGGGGGCGCACCTCCAGCGTCACGCCGGTCTCGCGATAGGTGATGGACTGGACGATCTGCGGCTGCTGGGTGACGGTGCTGGTCGCCTGCTGGGTGACGATCGGCACCTCGTCGCCGACCTGGAGCCGGGCCGATTGGTTGTCGAGCACCAGGAGCTGCGGGCTGGACAGCACCTTCAGGTCGGTCACGCTGTCGAGCGCGTCCACCACCACCCGCGCATCGGCGCCGCTGGTCAGGCTGAAGCCGAAGCCCGGCAGGGTCGGGGCGATGCCGGCGGCGCTGCTGCCGGTCGACAGGATGGTGCGGCCGCCCTCGGTGATGCCGAGGCCGCCGGTGCCGATGAAGTACTGCACGCCGTAGCGGAGCTGGTCGTTCAGCGCCACCTCGACGATGGAGGCCTCGATCATCACCTGGGTGGGCGCCACGTCGAGCGCCGCCAGCGCCTCCTCCACCGCCCGGTATTCCGGGCCGGTGCCGTAGATCACCAGGGCGTTGCGGCCGAGATCGGCGACGATGCGCGGCCCACCGCCGCCGCCGCTGCTCGCCACGGCGGTCGCGGTCGGCGCGCCGCCGCCCTCGGCCCCCGCCTCGCCCTCGGCGGCCTCGCCGCCCGGCGCGGGCGCCGCGGCGGTGGCGACGGCGACGCTCTCCCCGCCGCCGAAGGCGGCGCGCAGGGTCTTGGCGAGGTCGGCCGCCTTGCCGTAGCGGACGTAGTAGACGCGGGCCCTGCGCTCGCCGGCGGCGTCGCGGCGGTCGAGCCGGGACACCCATTCCCGCGCCTGGTCGAGATAGGCCGGGGCGTCGGCCACCACCAGCAGGGCGTTCAGCCGCTCCACCGGCACGATGCGGAGCTGGTCGGCCAGCGGGCCGCGGGCGCCGCCGCCCAGCACCGCCTCCAGCTCGCCGGCCAGCACCGTGGCGTCGGCCTCGCGCACCGGCACGTAGAGGGCCGAGCTGCCGGTGAGCTGGTCGATGTCGAAGGCCGCCACGGTGCGGCGGGCGAGCGCCACCGCCTCGGGCGTGCCCGCCACGACGAGCAGGCGGCGCCCCGGCTCGGCGCTCACCGTCGCCTGGCCCTCGACCAACGGCGCCAGCACGTTGCGCATCGCCTCGGCGCCGATATAGGCGAGCGGGAACACCTTCACGGCG